>OHEX01001239.1_pt1 | contig 9724 bp, 4 predicted proteins | sample 1567361 | NCBI WGS metagenome assembly OHEX01 (sample SAMEA3879585, study PRJEB24766) | human gut metagenome | biome: human-associated habitat; feature: feces | place: USA | collected 1985/1987 | reverse complement strand
AAATGCTGCGTAAACGTCAGCCGATCAGTCTGCTGAACAAGGATACCGTCTGGCCTTTCGTAGGTACAGTGATCTACGGCATTCTGGTTTTGAAACAGCCGGATATGGGCACGGCCGCTATTATCGTGGCGCTGATGGTGGGGTTATATATCCTGGCCGGCCTGCATCTGCGGGAGGTATTTGGCTTGCTGGGCATTTTGGGCGCGGTAGCAGTGGCGGGGGCGATCATGGCTCCTTACCGCCTGCAGCGGATCAAGGTGTGGCTGGACCCGTGGAGCGACGAGGCCAATACGGGTTATCAGATGGTGCAGTCGTTGATGTCAATCGGCAGCGGTGGTTTGACCGGCTTACCGTGGGGACAGGGCAGCGGCAAGTTTTTTTATCTGCCGGAAGCGCATACGGATTTTGCTTTTGCGATTTTTTGTCAGGAATGGGGCCTGTTGGGCGCGGCGATCCTGATCACGGTGTTTTTACTGCTGGCGGCGGCCTTTTTCCGCATTGCCATGCATACTAAAGATGAACGGGGCTTTATTCTGGTTTCGGGTGTCAGCCTGCTGATCGTGGGTCAGGCCGTAGCCAATATGGCGATGGTCTGCGGGCTGCTGCCGGTCATCGGCGTGCCGCTGTCCTTTATCAGCTATGGCGGTACTTCGATGCTGATCACGCTGGCCTCGATCGGGCTGGTCCTTTCTGTGTATCGTGACGAGTGTAAACGCGAGAAGCTGGAGCGGCTGTCGCCTGATACCCGCCGGACGCAGATGCGTGTCGTTTCGCCAGGTGAGGGGAGGTGGCAGCGCTGATGAAAAAGTTTTCGCTGCAAAACGGTAAAAAACGTTTTGCCATTATCGGCCTGCTGATCTTTATGGGCTTTGGAACGGTATTTCTGCGGCTGATCTGGCTGCAGGTGATCCAAAACGAGGAGCTGGCCAAGCGTGCGGCTAATCAGGTCACAGGCAAGGTCACCAAATATTCGCCCCGCGGGGCTATTTTGGACTGCAACGGCGAAGAGCTGGCAGTCAGCATCATGTCTAAATCTTTGTATGTCGACCCGGTCGAGATGCAGGACAATCCGACGAAAAAAGGTGAAAAGCCGGAGCGTGACGTCAAGCGTCTGGCGGCTGATCTGCTGGCCGGCGTCCTGCAGGTGAAGGCGGATGAATTGTATGCCGATTTTACCACTGAAGCCCGCTTTATCTGGCTTAAACGGACGATGGAGCCGAAGGATGCGGCAGAGGTAGAACGGATCATTCGGGAGAACAAGCTGCCGGGGCTGCATTTTTTAGAAGAAAGCAAGCGTTATTATACAAAAAAATCAATGGCGGCCCAAGTACTTGGTTTCGTCGGTACGGACGATAACGGCCTCAGCGGGATCGAGCTGGCGCTGGATTCGGTCGTCAAGGGTGCGGAAACGCAGCAGCAGGAAGTCGTCGACGCGCTGGGACGCCCCATGGGCGACAGCGGTTTCAATAAAGCCAGGCCGCAGAAGATGGCTTCCGTCTATCTGACTTTGGACAGCAAGATCCAGTTTGTGCTGGAGGACGCGCTGGATAAAGCGATGAAGGATACCAAAGCCGCCAGTGCGGCAGTCATTCTGATGGACCCGAATACGGGCGCTATCCTGGGCATGGCCAACAGGCCCAGCTTTGACCCGAATACTTTTTATAAATTCCCGGCGACCAGCTGGACTAACCGTGCGATCTCGACTATTTACGAACCGGGTTCGGTTTTTAAACCGATCGTAGGCGTGATGGGGCTGACGGAAAAGATCATTACGCCGACGACGATGATCAACGATACAGGCAGTATCAGGATCGCCGACCGGACGATCCGCAACTGGGACGGCGAGGGCATGGGACTGGTCCCGTTTCAGGACGTTATTAAATTTTCGATCAATACGGGCATGGTGCAGCTGGGTATGCAGCTGGGCGCGCAGCGCATGATCGATTACAGCAAAAAATTCGGTTTCGGCAGTGTGACCGGGGTAGAGCTGCCGGGTGAAGAAGAGGGCATCCTCTACGACCCTGAGCAGATGTATCAGCCGGACATTGCGACCATGTCGATCGGTCAGGGCATTGCCGTAACGCCGCTGCAGATGCTGCGTGCGATCTGCGCTATCGCCAACGGCGGCGAGCTTTTGCAGCCGTATATCATCGATAAGATCGTGATGCCGGACGGACGAGTCCTGCGTCAGGGCCAGAAAAAAGTTGTACGCCGGGTGATGAGTGAGGAAGTTGCCAACCAGATGCGCGGCATGATGGAGCAGGTAGTAGCCAGCGGCGGCGGTAAAGCCGCCAGTATCAAGGGCTACCGCATCGCCGGCAAAACGGGCACAGCTGAAAAGCTGGCCGAAACAGGCGGCTATGCGGCCGGTAAATATATTGCTTCCTTCGTAGGCTTTGTGCCTGCCGATAAGCCGCAGTATGCGATGCTGATCATGCTGGATACGCCGCAGGGCGCTTTTTACGGTTCGCAGGTCTCGGCGCCGGTCTTCCGCGATACGCTGCAGCAGATCCTTGTGGCCAAGGGCATCCAGCCCAGCAGCAGCGAGGGGCTGCCGTCTTTTGAGCAGCATGCCAAACCGGGCGCGGTGATTTCTAATGTTCCGGCGCCTGAAAAAATGCCGCGGATGGAGATCATGGCTGACGGTAAGATCAAAGTGCCTGATTTCAGCGGTCTGGATATGCGGCAGACGGCCGAGCTGATCCAGCAGGGACGTTTGGTGCTGGTGCCGCATGGCAGCGGCAGGGCCCGCAGGCAGTCGCAGCCGCCGGGGGCAGTGGTCGCCGAAGGAACGAAGCTGGAGATCTGGTTTGAATAAAAACAGTGTATGTATACATAAGGATGCTGTCAGAGCAGCAGGAAAAAAGCTGTCGGCACAGAAGATATACAAGATGGTTCACATGTATAAGTGAAGAGGAGGGCGTTTATTTATGTTATCTGATATTGAAATTGCTCAGCAGGCCAAAATGCTGCCGATCACGGAGGTCGCCGCCAAGCTTGGTATCGGCGAGGAAGACATTGAAATGTATGGCCGTTACAAGGCCAAATTATCTATGGACCTGATCCGCCGGCTGGAAGACAAACCGGCAGGCAAGCTGGTTTTGGTAACGGCTATCACGCCTACGCCAGCAGGCGAGGGCAAGTCGACTACCACCGTAGGTCTGGCCCAGGGCCTGGCCAAGATCGATAAAAGCGTTATCGTGGCGCTGCGCGAGCCTTCACTGGGTCCCTGCATGGGCGTCAAGGGCGGCGCTGCCGGCGGCGGTTATTCCCAGGTCGTGCCGATGGAAGACATCAACCTGCATTTTACCGGCGATTTTCATGCGATCACTTCCGCACATATGCTGTTGTCCGCCATGGTCGATAACCATGTGCAGCAGGGCAACGCTCTCAATATCGATCCGCGCCGGATCGTCTGGAAACGCGTTATCGATATGAATGACCGTGAGCTGCGCAATATCGTGGTCGGACTGGGCGGCAAAGCGCATGGCGTACCGCGTCAGGACGGTTTTGACATTACCGTTGCTTCCGAAGTCATGGCTATTTTGTGCCTGGCCAGCAGTCTGCATGATTTGAAAGAACGTTTGAGCAGGATCATCGTTGCTTATGACTATAACGGTAAGCCTGTCACCGCCGGGCAGATCAAAGCCCACGGCGCGATGGCGGCCCTGGAGGGCACTCCCGCCTTCATCCACGGCGGCCCCTTTGCCAATATCGCCCACGGCTGCAACAGCGTCATGGCTACGAAAACGGCGATGAAGCTGGCGGATTACACGATCACGGAAGCAGGCTTCGGCGCTGATCTGGGTGCGGAAAAATTCTTTGACATCAAATGCCGTTATGCCGGCCTGAAACCGGACGCAGTAGTGCTGGTCGCGACAGTACGCGCCCTGAAGATGCACGGCGGCGTGCCGAAGACAGAATTGACTGTGCCGAACGTGGAAGCTGTGAAAAAAGGCATCGTCAATCTGGAAAAACATATCGAAAACATCAAAAAATTCGGCTTGCCTTTAGTGGTAGCCATCAATATTTTTGCGCAGGATACGCCGGAGGAGCTGGAAGCTGTACGCGCTCACTGCGCCGCACACGGTGTAAATGTGGCCTTGTCCGACGTCTTTGCCAAAGGCGGCGCCGGCGGCGTCGAGCTGGCACAGGAAGTCGTGGCGCTGGCCGAAAGCGGCAAGGCAGACTTTGCCCCGATCTATGCTTCCGAGCTGCCGCTGAAAGAAAAGATCGCTGCTGTGGCGCGCGAGATCTATGGCGCCGGCGATGTAGTTTATGCCAAAGAAGCAGAGACGGCTTTGAAGGATTTTGAAAGTCTGGGCTATGGTAACCTGCCGATCTGTATGGCCAAGACCCAGTATTCGTTCTCGGATGATCCGACCTTGCTCGGCCGTCCCAGCGGTTTCACCATGACGATCAAAAATTGCAGGATCTCTGCCGGCGCAGGCTTTGTAGTCGTGCTGACCGGCGATATCATGACGATGCCGGGACTGCCAAAGGTGCCGGCAGCAGAGAAAATCGATGTCAGCGATGACGGCGTCATCAGCGGCTTGTTTTAAGGAGAGTTGCAGCGATGAAAACTTTGTTGATGAAGGGCAAACCCGTTGCCGATGCTTACAGAGAAATTATTTCAGCCAAGATCGCGGCAGCCAGGGCCAAAGGCGTCAAGGTGACGCTGGCGATCATTGTGGTCGGCGATGACCCGGCTTCGCATGTTTATAAGGACCGGCTGGTCAAGCTGGTCGAAAGTCTGGGCGGTGAGGCCAAGGTGCTGGAGCTGCCGGAAACAGCGACCCAGGATGAGGTCATTGCCATGATCAAAAGACTCAACCATAACCGCTATGTCACAGGTATCCTGCCGATGATGCCGATGCCGAAGCATATCGACGGCGACGCCGTCGGCGCGGCCATTACCATGAGCAAAGACGTGGACTGCCTCAATCCCAAGAGCGTCGGCGAAGTCTTTTTGGGACGCAGCCGCTGGGCTCCGTGTACGCCGCGGGCCTGTATGGCTACGCTGGCCCATTACGGGATCGAGCTCAAAGGCAAGAATGTCGTCGTTGTCGGCCGCAGCAATGTAGTGGGCAAGCCGGTAGCGCTGCTGCTTCTGCAGGAGCATGCTACAGTAACTGTCTGCCATTCGAAGACGAAGGATCTGGCCGGTATTTTAAAAACTGCCGATGTGATCGTGGCGGCCGTGGGCGTGCCTGCTTTCATCAAACCGGAAATGGTCAAAAAAGGTGTCGTGATCGTCGATGTAGGCATCAATGCTGTCGAAGGCGGACTGGTCGGCGACGTAGATCCTGCTGCCTGCGCTAAAGCCGGTGCGTTCACGCCTGTGCCCGGCGGTATCGGCGTCGTCAGCAATATGATGGTCATGGACATGCTCAGCAGAAATTTATAAGGCGAGGTAAGTAAGACCGTGAAAAGATTTGTATGGCTGCTTTTACTGGTCGTTTTTGTAGCGTTTATTTTCTATAATTCTTCCATGCCGGCGGCTGAATCGCACCGGGCCAGCGAACTGGTCGGCTCGATCCTGACAGGTATGGGCAAATGGTTCGGCATTGATGTGCCGCAGCAGAATCTAGATCACAATATCCGCAAGCTGGCGCACTTTTTGGAGTTTGCCCTGCTGGGAGTGATCCTCTGCAATGTTTATGCCGCCTTTGGCGTCAGCCACCGGACGGCGACCGGCTATATTCTGTTTTTGGGACTGGCGGTAGCCGTGACCGACGAATATATTCAGCTGCACGCGCCGGGACGCAGCGCTTTGGTGACGGATGTGATCCTGGATTTTTCAGGCGTCTTCTTTATCTGGCTGACACGTGAGGTGTGGAGCTGGGCCAAGCGTTAGCTTATGATACACAAAAAAACACTGTTACGTAATCCATACGTAACAGTGTTTTTTTTATTTAAGGCACGCAGCCAGAGTCTCATACAGCTTCTGCGGGTCGATCGGTTTGGCAACGTGTGCGTTCATACCGGCGGCCAGCGCGTTTTTGATGTCTTCGGCAAAAGCGTTGGCAGTCATGGCAATGACCGGGACCGTTGCTGCCTGTGGATGCTGGCTGCAGCGAATAGCTTTGGCTGCTTCGTAACCGTTCATGACCGGCATCTGGATGTCCATCAGGATCGCGTCGAAGCTGCCCGGCGCGGAAGCAGTAAAGAGTTCTACACCCTGCGCGCCATTTTCAGCAATGGTAACAGCTGCTCCTGTTTTTTCCAGGATCAGTTCTGCTACTTTTTGATTGATCGGATGATCTTCTACCAGCAGAAAAGACTTGCCTGTAAAGTCAAAGTCGGCGCTGCCGGGGAGCTGGGCCGTTTTTTCTACCGTGACGGCGGCAGCAGTATCAAAATGCAGCGGCAGCGTGACGGTAAAGGTAGTGCCTTCGCCGTGCTGGCTGGCAACGGAGATCGTACCGCCTTTGTAGTCGACGATATTCTTGACGATGGCCAGTCCCAGGCCGGAACCTTCGATATGCCTGCTGACAACGTCGCTGCTGCGGTAGAAGGGTTCAAACAGCTGCGGCAGGCTGGCGCTGTCGATGCCGATCCCGGTATCGCTGATCGTAAACTGATACCAGCCGATCCGGTCGCTGGTAGGCGGCAGTTCGCGGACGCTGAAGGTGACTGTGCCGCCCGGCGGCGTGAATTTGCAGGCGTTGCTGACAAGATTGTCCCAGATCCGCTGCAGCTGGGAGGTATCACCGAGACAGTTACAGTGCAGCAGATCGGTATCATGCAGGAAGTTAAGCCCGTTTTTATCCATCAACAGCTGGTAGCGGCTGCAGAACCTGTCTATTTCTACGGACAGGTTGAACGGGGCCTGCGCTGATTCCAGCTGGCCTTTTTCAATACGGCTCATGTCGAGGATGTCATTGATGAGCGTCAGCAGATGTGACGATGAGGTTTTGATGATTTCCAGATATTCGCAAAGCTGCTGACGGTTGTCAAGATTGCCCAGCGCCAGATCCGTCATACCGATGATGGCGTTCATAGGGGTGCGGATGTCGTGGCTCATCGCCGAGAGAAAATCGGTTTTGGCACGGTTGGCTTCCTGGGCCAGATCCAGCGCGTTTTGCAGCACGGACCGGGAATTTTTCTCGGCACTGATGATATCCGTAACATCACAGCGGACCAGGCAGATCGTATGGTGGCCTTCATCACCCCAGAGGACGTTGATCTGTTTGTATTTTTCACTGCCGTCGTTGGCAAGGTAAGGCAGCGTCAATTCGTAACCCTGTGGTTTTTCGGCCAGCCTGCTGAGGATAACAGGCAGTGAGAATGACGCCGCTACACTTTCGTCAGCTGCTGCTTTAACATAGGGAGCAGCAAGCTTTTGCAGCGCTTTGTTAAAATCTGAGCATTTATAAGGCGACAGGTTCTGCAGTACTGATCTGCGGGTGTACATCGTGAAATCTCTGGTCAGCAGATTGATGATGCTGAGCTGTTCAAAGGTATAGGCCAGCGTATTGAGCAGGGCCCGCTGCTCCCGTACATAGTCGGTAATATCGGCCCGGGCCATACCGACCTTGTTCAAACGCTGATCGATCAAAAAGACGATCATATTTTTAGTATAGATATGTCCCTGCTCATCCTGCAGTGAATAATGGAAGGAATAAGAATTTTCCTGCTGCAGACGCCGCTGCATATTGACAGGATCAAACATTTGCAGGCAGAATTCCTGGTCCTTGGGAACAGTGAATTCCTGCAGGAAAGCGACGATATTTTTGCTGTAGCTGCCCTGGTCAGGCGGCAGCAGGCTGGCTTTGCCGTTGGTGAAAAACAGCTGGTAGCTGTCATTGCTGAAGTCACAGGCAGCGATAAAATCATAGTGGGCGTGCATGGATACCTGCTCGTTGATCCGGGACTGTGTCATATCCAGGATGGAAAGCACGCCGATGGTATGACCGTTATCCGGCGATTCGATCATATTGATGACGCATTTCAGGTAACGGCCGCTGTTATCCTGCGGCATGCGGATAAAACATTCTACTTCCTGCCGGGTGATGCCCTGAGCAAATTTTTCCAGCAGCGGCGCATTAAGAAATTTACTGAGGAAAAGCTGCTGTTCCTGCGCGTCTTCGATCAGTGAAGACAGCCCTTTGAAAAAGGCCTGCCGCTCAAAACCGAATTTTTGCAGCGGATCGATACCTGTTTTATCGTAAATGCGCAGGATCCTGTTGGCTGTTATATCACAGTAACCGCTGAGGATCTCGTTCGAGAGTGGATAATTTTGCTGGCGCAGTAAAATATCGTTATATTTTTGCCGCAGTTTGCTTTGAGATTCTATTTCTTTGGTAATATCGCTGTACACGGCGTAAACGAGAGGTGATTCGTTCTGGCGGATAATAAGCGAAGAGTTGTTTTTGACCCAGATATAGCTGCCGTCTTTTTTGCGCAGCCTGTAAATGCTTTCGCAGGTATCCAGATGTTTGTTAAGATGGCTGCACAGTCTGGTCAGGCAATAGTGTACGTCGTCGGGATGAACGCCTGCTAAAGCGTCGTTTTGATAAAGCGCATAGGCTTCGTCCAACGACATGCCGGTCATAGCGGCAAAGCCGTCGGAAAGATATTCGGGGATCATCCTTCTGGCTGCAGGATCGAAATGCAGCATGGCGATGCCTCCCGGCAGGTTATGGACAAGCGTTTGATAAAATTGCTCCAGCTGGTCGGCTTTGCGCGAGGCTGATATTTTATCAGTGATATCGTTGACGAAAAGGGTATAGGCGGGCATACCGTTCCAGACGAGCTCTTTAGCGCGGAGCTCATAGCTTTTGCCGTTGGGGAAGGTGAGCTCCTGCGGCGTGCCGATGTTTTTGCTGTTGGTCAGGGGGCAAAAGTCGCAGGGCTGCTGCTGATCATGCAGGGCTGTGTAACACTTCTCACCCCAGAGATTACTTTTACCTGCCAAAAAGAGCTCTGTATTTTCGTTGTAGTACAGCAGGTCGTAGTTTGTTTTATCAATAACATAGATGCCCTGGGCCGCTTCGTTGCTGATCTGCTGAAAAAGCTTGGCTTCTTCGGACATACCGGTAAAAACAGCGTAAAAAATGCCGTTGATGGCTTTGCCGTTTAAACGTATCCATTCAAGCGTCTGCTTTTTGCTGTTGATCCTGTAAGAAAGATCGATCGTTTCACTACTGGTGAACATATGCTGGAAGGCATTGTAAACCCGGTGATAATCGTCCTTAAAGACCATGCTCCAGGGATTGGGGGCATAGCGCTGCAGATCGGCAGCATCACTGCAGCCGAAAAGTCTGGCGACCCCGTCGGAACAAAGCAGACGCTGCGGGTTATGCGGATCAGTAAAATCATAGGCGGCGATACCGCCGGGGATAGAATTGATAACGTGGGCCAGCTCTTCCTGAGACTGTTTGAAGGCGGAGATATTGTGGAACACACATTGCAGCAGGGGATAACCGTCGTCCTCGCCGATTTTTTTGGCATAGACATTGACCCAGACGATATGGCCGTCGCGGTGCTGTTTGCGGAAATCGAAACTGACAGCGGTATTAGCGGCCAGCGCTGCGCGGATCTTGCCGACGACCATCTCGGTATCTTCATGATAGGTGAGGTTGACTGCATCCTGTTTGATGAGCTGTTCGTATTCTGTGCGGTTATAACCCGAAAGCTCGGGAACGCCGTCAGAGTAATAAACCGTTTCGAAGATATCGGAGACTTTATAAATTGCGACGCCGCCGGGAATAGCGTTAAT
>OHEX01001230.1_pt1 | contig 9787 bp, 10 predicted proteins | sample 1567361 | NCBI WGS metagenome assembly OHEX01 (sample SAMEA3879585, study PRJEB24766) | human gut metagenome | biome: human-associated habitat; feature: feces | place: USA | collected 1985/1987 | reverse complement strand
CGGCGCGGGCAAGACCACCATGGTCAAGCTGCTCATGCGGTTCTACGATGTAGATTCCGGCTCCATCACCCTGAATGGCCACGACATCCGCGACTTTGACCGCAGCGCCCTGCGCGAGGGCTTTGGCATGGTGCTGCAGGACACCTGGTTGTTCAAGGACACCATCATGGAGAATATCCGCTATGGCCGTCTGGATGCCACCGACGAAGAGGTCATTGCCGCCGCCAAGGCCGCCAATGCCGACCACTTCATCCGTACCCTGCCCGGCGGCTACCAGATGGAGCTGAACGAGGACGCTTCCAACGTCAGTCAGGGCCAGAAGCAGCTGCTGACGATCGCCCGGGCCATTCTGGCCGACAACCGTATTTTGATCCTGGACGAGGCCACCAGCAGCGTGGACACCCGCACCGAGCAGCGCATCCAGACTGCTATGGACAACCTGATGCGGGGCCGTACCAGTTTCGTCATCGCCCACCGCCTGTCCACCATCAGGGATGCAGACCTCATCCTTGTCATGCGGGACGGCGACATTGTGGAGCAGGGCACCCACGACCAGCTCATTGAGGCCGGCGGTTTCTACGCTGACCTGTACAACAGCCAGTTTGAGGATGTTGTGGATTAAGCCACACTCCCTTCTTTGAAAAAGGCTCAGGTTTTTGATCGAAACCTGAGCCTTTTTCTTTTGTCAATTTCTACCGGATGTGCTATACTTATTTTTGTGTCTTGAAGTAGGAAAGGAGTAACCACTCATGGAAACCACTCAAAAGCCCTACGCATTCAGCCGCAAGGTATTCTGCGAGGGGATGCGGGATGGTGTGCCCATTGCGCTGGGCTATTTTGCCGTCTCGTTCTCATTGGGCATTGCAGCCCGCAATGCGGGGCTGACCCCAATTCAGGGCTTTTTTGCAAGCCTGTTCAACAATGCTTCTGCCGGTGAGTATGCAGCCTTTTCGCTGATCGCTGCCGGTGCCACCTATCTGGAAGTTGCCATCATCACCCTGATCGCCAACGCGCGCTACCTGCTGATGAGCTGCGCTCTGGCCCAGAAATTTACCCCCGGCACGCCGTTCTTCCACCGGCTCATCATCGGCTACGATGTCACCGACGAGCTGTTTGGCATCACGATCGCACGGCCAGGCTATCTGAACCCGTTCTACACCTACGGTGCCATAGCACTGGCGGCCCCCGCCTGGGCCATGGGCACAGCGCTGGGCATCATTGCGGGCAATCTGCTGCCCGTGCGTGTGGTCAGCGCCCTGAGTGTGGCCCTGTACGGCATGTTCCTGGCCATCATCATTCCCCCCGCCCGGAAGAATCGGGTCGTTGCCGTGCTGGTGATGCTGAGCTTTGCCCTGAGCTTCGCCTGCGGCTGCCTGCCCGGCATCGCTTCCCTTTCGGACGGCACCCGCACCATCCTGCTGACGGTGCTGATCTCCTGCGGGGCAGCCGTTCTGTTCCCTGTTACACCCGAAGCACCGGAAACTGCCGGAACTGAGGAGGTGCAGGCATGACCTACAATAACTGGGCCTATATTGCCGTGATGGCCGCCGTTTCTTACGCCATCCGTGTGCTGCCGCTGACCCTTATCCGCAAACCCATTAAAAACCAGTTCATCCAGTCCTTCCTCTACTATGTGCCCTATGTAACACTGGCCGTGATGACCTTCCCGGCCATCATCAACGCCACCCAGAGCCCCATTGCCGGTGCCGCCGCGCTGGTAGTGGGCATCGCCGCCGCATGGTTCGGAGCCAGTCTGTTTCAGGTGTCCGTCTCCTGCTGTGCCGTGGTGCTTGTGCTGGAACTGTTTTTGGTGCACTGAGCATGAAGATCTTAATTTCCGGCTCCTCCGGCTTTGTGGGCTCCCGGGTACTGCACCAGTGGCAGGGCCGTGCAGAGCTTTTCACCTTTCCGCGCGGATCTCTGGCCGCTGCCGATGAATCCGCCATTCGCCGTTTTGTGGAAACCGTGCAGCCTGATGTCATCCTGCATCTGGCGGCATCGTCCGATACCGGCTACTGCCAGCAGCACCCGGAGGAATCCCAGCGTGCCAACGTCGAATTGCCTGTCTGGATGGCAAAAGCTGCACGGGACACCGGGGCCAAACTGATCTCATTCAGCTCGGATCAGGTGTACGCAGGTGTGACCCAGCCCGACCCCCTGCCCGAAACGCTGCCGCTCTCCCCCGCCAACACCTATGGTCAGCACAAGCTGGAGGCCGAGGAGCGGGTCCTTGCGCTCTGCCCGGAGGCGGTGCTTCTGCGGGCTCCGTGGATGTACGATCTGCCCGGCGATGGCCTGCCCCTCCGGGGCAATCTGCCGCTGAACCTGCTGCAGGCCGCACAAAACGGTACTCCCGTTCGCTTTTCGCCACACGATCACCGGGGTGTCAGCTGGGTGCGGGAGGTGGTGGAACAGCTCTTCCCCGCCTTGCAGCTGCCCGGCGGTGTATACAATTTTGGCAGCGGGAACGATGCCGACATGGTCACAACGGCCCGGCAGTTTGCCGAAGCGCTGGGCGTGCAGGTGCAGATCGAGCCTGCTGATTTCTCCCGCAACCTTGTGATGGACAGCTCAAAGCTGGCCGCACAGGGGATTCGATTCCATGACACATTGAGCAGTTTTGAAGGCTGTTTGAGGTTTTATCAAAAATAAGAACGACCCTCTCCGCCAATGCTCCGCATTGCCACCTCTCCCAAAGGGAGAGGCAATTGCAGCTTCGAGGTAAGATTCTGCAAATCAGCAGTTTTCTTCCTGTCAGATGCATTGGCTCCCCCTTCGGGGGAGCTGGCACGCGTCAGCGTGACTGAGAGGGTCGTTTTATGTTACAGCAGAATACAGATCAATCCGGTGCAGCCATCGTTGATGACCTGTTCCAGTGTTTCCTGCAGGCGGGTGCGGGCTTCCTGCGGCATGTGGAGGAGCTTGTTCTGCAGTCCCTCATTCACCAGTTCATGCAGGCTCTTGCCAAAGATGTTCGATTCCCACAGCCTCTCCGGGTCGGCTTCAAAATCACCAAGCAGGCTCTGAACCAGGTCCTCGCTCTGCTTCTCGGTGCCCACAATGGGGCTGATCTCGGTATGGATGACGGCTTTCATCATATGGATGGAGGGTGCGCTGGCTTCCAGCCGGACACCGTACCGCCCGCCCTGCCGGACGATCTCCGGTTCCTCCAGCGAGAGCTCCTCAATGCTGGGCATCACGATGCCGTAGCCGGTGGCTTCCACCTGTTCCAGTGCACTGCGGATCTTCTCGTACTCCCGCTTTGCCCGGGAAAGCTCAATGATGCAGGGCATCAGGCCCGCTTCGTCGCCAATTTCCAGCCCCGTCTGCTCACTGAGAACGCGGTAGAACACCTCTGGCTTCAACAGAACGGTCACCCGCACCACGCCGTCGGAAAGGTTCATGCCGCTCAGGGCGGACTCCTGCACCGAATCCCCGGCCAGCGCCCCGGCACTGTTCTGGGCCGGAACATCCTTCATCCGGCTGATCTTCTCTGAAAACTGGAGCGCCGCCGTGTAGATCTCGTTCTGGAGCCAGTGGCCCTTTTCCAGCATCGTCACCCAGCGGGGAATGGCAAAATCCAGCTCCCGCACCGGAAATTCGTAGAGGACACGCTGCAGGATGGACAGCAGGTCATCTTTTTGCAGATCCAGGCAGCTCACCGGCAGGACCGTGCGTCCGTAGGCCTGTTCCAGCTCTGCAGCCAGAGCCTTTGTCTCCGGAGCATCCGGGCGGGTGCTGTTGAGCAGGATGACAAAGGGTTTGCCCAGCGCTTCCAGCTCTTCCACCACCCGCTTTTCGGCGGGCAGGTAGTTTTCCCGGGGGATCTCGCTGATGGAGCCATCGGTGGTGACCACGATGCCGATGGTGGAGTGATCCCGGATGACCTTGCGGGTGCCGGTCTCAGCGGCAAGGTCAAAGGGGATCTCTTCCTCGAACCAGGGGCTTTTGACCATGCGGGGCTTCTCGTCCTCCTCGTGGCCCATGGCTCCCTCCACCATATAGCCCACACAGTCGATGAGCCGGATACGGCATTCCCCGCCGCCCTCCAGTTGGAGCGGCACGGCCTGCTCCGGGATGAACTTCGGCTCTGTGGTCATGATCGTTCGCCCTGCCGCCGACTGCGGCAGCTCATCCCGGGCCCGGAGCTTTGCGTCCGCCGGGCCGATGGCAGGCAGCACCAGCTGCTCCATAAACTGCTTGATGAGGGTGCTCTTGCCGGTGCGCACCGGCCCCACCACGCCAATCAGGATCTCCCCGCCGGTGCGTGCCCCGATCTCCCGGCAGACAGTGGCTTCCAAACACTCCTGTTTTTCCAAATTGCTCTCTCCTCTCTCCCGTCCGCACCGGGCGGCAAGGCCGCACCTTCTGCGTCTGCTTCTCGGAAACAGTCTATTCGGACAGGCGGCAGGATATGAGCGGCACCTAGCGAAAAAGCGTCGGTTGACGGAAAATCCTTCCTACGCTACAATAGAGAAAACTGTATGGAAAGGCGGGACGCAGATGGAGTGGAAGGTTTATTTTGAGGACAATCCGGGCTGTCACCGCCCGCATCGGGGCCGCCCCGGGCAGGAAGTGTCCTGCGGGGCACACTCGGTGTGGGGCGGGCAGCATTTCATCATCCCGGCGATTTACCTTTGTGGAAAAGGGCTGGTTGTAGACATCTGCCGCCGGGTGGAGCGTGAAGCGATCGAAGCACATTACCAGAAGTTGGCCGCTTATGAAGGGATGGATATTGACGAATGCCCGCCGGAAGTTGTCGAACTGGCCGAAGCCGAGGACCCGTTTGGTTCTTTTGACTATCTGCCAAGTGTAGCCATCAACGGCAAAACCGTGGAGTACAGCCGCGGTGCCGGGGAATATTATAACCCCCTCCGCTCCGAAGAGGAGATCGTTTGCAGCGGTGAACAGGCCGCGCGGGACATCGTGAAGCACTACGGGCTTGACCCGGAACAAGGCTGGGATCTCCGGCAGTGGAGCTTTCCCTGGGCGACAAAACGCAGGCCTGCCCACATCACCAGCCTGACACTGACTCTCACCCAGCGGGAACAGCCTGCCGAAGCGGTGCAGCTCACGGCAGCGCCCGGAAAGGTCGTGGAGTTTGCCCACCCCGTCACCGGTGTGCCCTGCGTGCTGACGGTCAAAGACCTGAAACCGGCCCGGCTGCCGGAGAATGACCTCCCCCACATGGGGCCGCCCATGGAATGGCCCCGGGAATTTGTGGAAATGACTTACACCCTGACCCCCGCCGTGACCACCGGCTGGGTGCAGGTGAACGACTGCGCCTCTAGTGATAAGCCCATCCGGAAAAGCGACGCACCCACGGAAGATGGAGCCATTGGCATCATCGGCGGGGCAGACGGCCCAACGGCGATCTTTGTGAGCGGAAAGCAGCAGGGTGATACCCGCACCGCCTGTTCCTCGCTCCACTTTGCGCCGGTGGAACCGGAAAATATCCGGTGGAAGGTGACCTACTACCAGAAGCAGTTCCCGGATGGAACTATAGCGCTCTTATAACGAAAAGACAGGCGGCTCCAACCAAAGTTGGATGCCGCCTGTTTTACTGTTCAGATCAACTTGATGGCCACCGCCTCGCTGGTGCGGTCCTGGGCTTCGTTGGTATGCTCGGGGTCATCCAGCATATAGCGGAGCAGAAGCACCTCGCCCACATAAAGCACCGCCACCTTGATGGGGATGCTGCCGGAATCCAGCGGGCTTTCCTGTGCGCCGCACCGCAGCACCACATCTGCCATGGCTGCACCGGGCGAATCCTCATAGTGGGTGAGCAAAATGATCTTTGCGCCGGATGCCTTGGCCGTGCGCAGCGTTTCCAGCATATCGCGGGTCGCGCCGGAATAGGAGATGAAGAGCACCACATCCTCCGGGCCCATCAGGCTGGCAGCCAGGATCTGCAGATGACTGTCCCCTGCGGTGCGGAACTTGTTGGACAGGCTGGAAAAGCGGGCGCAGATATCGTTGGCCAGCAGCATACTGCCGCCCTGACCCAGGCAGAACACCTGCCGCGCCGCACGCATCAGGTCCACCGCCTGCTCCACGGCTTCGGGCGAAAGAGAATTCTGGGTGCCGTTGATGGCAGTGAGAAACAGGCCGCTGGCGTGCTCACACAGGCTGGCGGTGGTAGCGCCCGGCTCCGGCTCATGCTGGTTGACCAGCGCACCGGTGGCGTTGGCCTGCGCCAGCGAAATGCGCATCTCGTGGTAGCCCTCAAAGCCCAATGCCCGGCAGAAGCGGAACACCGTTGCCTCTGCTACCTTGCATTCCCGCGCAAGGGAGGAAATGGAAAGGTACTGTGCCTCGTCGGCATGGTGGACAAGGTAATCTGCCACAGCACGGCCGGATTTTGTCAGTTCGTCCTGCCTTTGCTGCAGCAGCTCCCAGAAGTTTGTGGTCGTAGACATGATGGTCTCCTTTTTCCTGCTCCATTTCCCGCCGGAAGGGCCGGCCGCACACGCCAACACCATTGTCGGGAAGTTTTCCTTTGAGAAAAGTATAAAAGAATCCCAGCCGCTTGGCAAGAGGGGCTTTGACTACAAATTCGCGATCGTTTCTGTGCAGAGCGCCCAAATTCGTCGCATTAGTATGACTTATTTGTGAAAATCCTTTTCAATTTGCCGGATTTTCCTCTCTTTTTTGAGTGAAAACTATTTTCACCAGCAAAAAGTGTGGTTTTTCTATAATGGTTACAAAATAGCTACAACTTTCAATATTTCCGTGAATCCTGCCCAAAAGGTCAATCTTTTCGCTAAAATTGTGCGACATCCACAAGAAAATCCTTTCATTATTGGGCAGACAGCCGATAGACAAAATGAAAATATTTTTCTATAATAAGGCCAATAGAAGCGGTTCCCACACGAGGGCCGCAAAGTAGAATCGCACTACATCAATGAGTAAGGAGAAGTTTCTTATGAAAAACAGTATCTCTCGCCGCTCTTTCCTGAAGGCCGTGGGTGCCCTGAGTGCAGCCGGTGCACTGGCCGCATGCGGCGGTAGCTCCTCCAGCAGCACTGCTGCTTCCTCCACTGCAGCTTCTGCAGCGGCAAGCACCGCAGCTGGCGCAAACATCAAGCTGTGGACATACCCCATCGGCGGCTGGGGCAAGGACGAGACTGTGCAGGAGCTGATCTCCAGCTTCAACGCAAAGTACCCCGACATCAAGGTGACCGTGGAGTATCTGGACTACACCAACGGCGACGATCAGGTGAACACCGCCATCGAGGGCGGCAGCGCACCCGACCTCATCATGGAAGGCCCCGAGCGTCTGGTGGCCAACTGGGGTGCCAAGGGCGTTATGGCTCCGCTGAACGATCTGTGGACCGATGATGCCAAGAAGGACATCTACGCTTCCGTTGAGTCCGCCTGCAGGAACGAAGCCGGCGACTACTATGAGTATCCCCTGTGCATGACCGCACACTGCATGGCCGTGAACATGACCAAGGTCAAGGAAGTGGGCGCTGACCAGTACATCGACACCGACAAGCACACCTGGAGCACCGACGGCTTCCTCAAGACTGTGGACGCACTGTACAAGGGCGGCTACGAGAACGTGGCAGCCATCTACTGCAGCGGTCAGGGCGGCGACCAGGGCACCCGCGCCATCATCAATAATATGTACGGCGGCACCTTTACCGATGCAGCCCACACCAAGTACACTGCCGACTCTGCCGAGAACATCAAGGCCATTCAGGCTCTGTACGATGCAAAGGGCGTCAACTTTGATCCCTCTATCAACGGCGGCGAGGAGATCACCCTGTTCCGCAACGGAACCCTGCAGATGGCTTTCTGCTGGAACATTGCACAGCAGCTGAACGCTGACACCGCTGCCGCAGGCCAGACCATCAGCGGCGACGAGATCTTCCCCATGGCATTCCCCACCGCAAGCGGCGACCCGAAGCTGTGCGGCGGCATCTGGGGCTTCGGCATTTTTGATAACGGCGACGAGGCCAAGATCAAGGCTGCAAAGACCTTTATCGAGTTCATCGCTGCCGACCCCTCTCAGGTCAAGGACAGCGTGCTGGCTTCCACCTACTTCCCCGTCCGCACCAGCGTGGGCGATATCTACGCCGGCAACGAGGTCATGAGCGATTACAGCAAGTTCATGGGCTATCTGGGAGACTACTACCAGATCACCCCGGGCTGGACCACTGCCCGCACCGAGTGGTGGAATATGCTGCAGCGCGTGGGCTCCGGCGAAGCCGTCGAGACTGCCGTCAAGACCTTTGTGGACAACGCAAACGCAGCCGCTGCTGCCGAGGCATAAGCGCTACTTTTTCTGAACTGCATCACAGCTGAACCGCAAGGCCCCTTCCTCCGGGTGAGGGAGGGGTCTTTTTACGGAAAAAACACTCTCAAACGAAAGGTCTGGTGATCCTCTTGGCTGCAAAAACGGCAATGAAAGAGCCCAAACGCAGCAGTGCGCTGGTACGGCGCGAAACCTTCGCCTCCTACTGCTTCCTGCTGCCCAGCCTGATCTTCTTTGTGGGCTTTGTGGTAGTACCCATGTTTATCTGTGTGTTCTACAGCTTCATGGAGTACGGCCTGGGCGGCATCAAGGGCTTTGCTGGTCTTGACAACTACATCAAGCTCTTCCAGGATCCCGTGTTCCATCGCGGCTTCCTGAACACCCTGCTCATCGTGGTGATCGCGGTGCCTACCGTTACCGCGTTCTCTCTGTGGGTGAGCTCCGCCATCTACAAGATGCACTCCGTGCCCCGTTCCTTCTTCCGCTGCGTGTTCTACCTGCCGGTGGTTACCGGTTCGGTGGCTATCACCGTGGTGTGGAAGTGGATCCTGCACCCCTACAACGGCCTGCTCAATCAGGTCGCCGGTACCACTGGCTTTGACTGGCTGGGTACCTCTTCCACTGCAATCTGGTTCATCATCCTGATTCTGTTCACCACCTCCATCGGTCAGCCCATCGTCCTCTATGTAGCGGCCCTGGGCAACGTGGATCAGTCCCTGGTAGAGGCCGCCCAGGTGGACGGCGCCACCAAGCTCCAGGTGTTCTGGAAGATCAAGTGGCCCCAGATCATGCCCACCACCCTGTACGTGCTGGTCATCACCACCATCAACTCCTTCCAGTGCTTCGCCCTGATCCAGCTGCTGACCAAGGGCGGCCCGCTGAACTCCACCATGACCATTATGTATCAGGTCTACGACACCGCTTATCGTCTGAATGACCTGGGCTATGCCAATGCCATCGGCGTGGTGCTGGCTATCATCATCGCCATTTTCTCCGCCATCCAGTTCAAAGTGGCGAAGACTGACTAAGGGGGGAGTGAGAACATGAAAGCAAAAACTGATCTGAGCGGAACCTCCACCGGCTACAAGGTGTTTGCAACGGTGGTGCTGATCCTGGTTGCATTGTTCTTCCTGTTCCCCTTGTACTGGATCGTCACCGGCTCCTTCAAGGGCGTCATTGAGATCAATGCCAAGCACCCCGTCTGGTTCCCCACCAGCCCCACGCTGGAGAACTACATCAAGCTGTTTGACAACCCTGCTTTCCGCTGGCTGTTCAACATCATCTTCATCTCGGCCGCGGCCATGGTGCTCACCTGCATCACCGCCTCTCTGGCCGGCTACGCTCTGGGCAAGAAGCGGTTCATCGGCCGGGGCGTGCTCTTCACCATCATCATTTGCGCCATGGCCCTGCCCAAGCAGGTTATCGTTATCCCCCTGCTGCAGGAGATGACCGCCATCGGCCTGAACGACACCCTGTGGGCCGTCATCCTGCCCACCGTAGGCTGGCCCTTCGGCGTGTTCCTGATGA
>OHEX01001228.1_pt1 | contig 9793 bp, 10 predicted proteins | sample 1567361 | NCBI WGS metagenome assembly OHEX01 (sample SAMEA3879585, study PRJEB24766) | human gut metagenome | biome: human-associated habitat; feature: feces | place: USA | collected 1985/1987 | reverse complement strand
GCCAATCATCAATATTGGGACAAAGATGATTGCCAATTTGTTGAGAAAGGGTCGGCGTGGTCGTGACTTCATGCAGGGCAGGGCTCCTGACTGATTATGAGGCCTTTTAACCGATTTTCAATCATTCGTGTTTGCTAATCGGGAATTTGCTGGTATGATCCGTCCCGCTCAAGGTAGGGCTGTCCGATGACTGCAGCTCTATCTTCATATTAACATCCTAATACCATGCAGTTTACACACGAAATCGAACAAATGTGTTGCGTCAAGAAAGGCTGCAACCATGGTCCGGCCCCTATCCCGCAGGAAGGCAACTGGACGCAATCCAGGGAAATCACGGATATTTCCGGCCTGACCCACGGCGTGGGCTGGTGCGCTCCCCAGCAGGGCACCTGCAAACTGACGCTGAATGTCAAAAACGGCATCATTGAAGAAGCACTCGTGGAAACCAGCGGCTGCTCCGGCATGACCCATTCCGCCGCCATGGCTGCGGAAATCCTGCCCGGCAAGACCGTACTGGAAGCAATGAACACGGACCTCGTGTGCGACGCCATCAACACCGCCATGCGCGAACTGTTCCTGCAGATCGTGTACGGCCGCACCCAGAGCGCTTTCTCTGAAGGAGGCCTTCCCATCGGCGCCGGTCTTGAAGACCTCGGCAAGGGGCTTCGCTCCCAGATTGGCACCCTGTACGGCACCCGCGCCAAGGGCCCCCGCTATTTGGAAATGGCTGAAGGCTACATTACCAAGCTTGCCCTGGATGAAGACGGTGAAATCATCGGCTACGAGTTTGTGCGCATGGGGCCGATGATGGAAATGATCAAGAAGGGCGTGGACGCCAACGAAGCCGTCGCCAAATGCACGGGCAACTACGGTCGTTTCGACGAGGCAGCCAAGTACATTGATCCTCGTCACGAATGAGATTGAATTAAAAAGAGTATCTTAACTTCAAGCACTATTACTATTATGCCTCTTTTCGAATCCTACGACCGCCGCATCAAGCAGATCAATGAAGCCCTGGCCAAATACGGCATCGGCTCCATTGAAGAAGCGGAACAACTCTGCCTTTCCAAGGGAATCAACCCCCGTGAAATTGTGAACGGCATTCAGCCCATCGCGTTTGAAAACGCCGGCTGGGCCTATGTGGTGGGAGCCGCCATCGCCATCAAGAAGGGCTGCACGAAAGCCGCCGACGCTGCTGAAGCCATCGGAGAAGGCCTTCAGTCCTTCTGCATTCCCGGCTCCGTTGCGGATGAACGCAAGGTGGGCCTGGGCCACGGCAACCTGGCCGCCATGCTCCTGCGCGATGAAACGGAATGCTTCTGCTTCCTGGCCGGGCACGAATCCTTTGCCGCCGCTGAAGGTGCCATCGGTATTGCCAAGTCCGCCAACCGCGTCCGCAAGCAGGATCTCCGCGTCTGCCTGAACGGCCTCGGCAAGGATGCCGCGTACATCATCTCCCGCATCAACGGGTTTACATATGTGCAAACCAAGTTCGACTATGCCACAGGCAAGCTGAACATCATCCAGGAGAAAGCTTTCTCCAAGGGCCCCAAAGCCGCCGTGCGCGTGTATGGCTGCGATGATGTGCGCGAAGGCGTGGCTGTCATGTGGAATGAAGGCGTGGACGTTTCCATTACCGGAAACTCCACCAACCCCACCCGCTTCCAGCACCCGGTGGCCGGCACCTACAAGAAGGAATGCAATGAGAAGGGCAAGAAGTACTTCTCCGTGGCTTCCGGCGGCGGCACGGGCCGTACCCTGCACCCGGACAACATGGCGGCCGGTCCCGCCTCCTACGGCATGACTGACACCATGGGCCGCATGCACTCCGATGCCCAGTTCGCCGGTTCTTCCTCCGTGCCCGCCCATGTGGAAATGATGGGCCTCATCGGCATGGGCAATAACCCGATGGTTGGCGCTTCCGTAGCGGTGGCCGTGGCTGTTGAAGAAGCCGCCAAGCAGAACGCCTGAGCGAGCAGCTGATCAAAAAAACCGCAGAGCCGCTTTCCCTAATCGGGAAAGCGGCTCTTTTAGCAATTGAAAGAAAAAGGGGGATGTCCCCATTTCCGGCCCCCTCTTCCTGCCCTTGTATCCGCATCAGCTTCCGATACGGAATCTTCCATCCCGGTCCGCCCGGGGAGGAAGTCCGCGCGAAGGAACGGATCTTCTGGAAACGGATTCCTGGCTGGCAGAGGACGGCTTGACGGAGCGGATTTCCGGGCGGGAGGCAGAAGCGGGAACAACCGTTTTTCCCGGTTGCGTGCCGTGGGAGGAAGGGAGAACAGGAACGGTTCCGACAACCGTTTTTTGCCGTTCATGGGCCTTATAGGCGCGTTGCAGGGTAAAATCCCGCTGTTCTCCCGGTCTCAGGGAATAATCCGCCTTTTTGGGAGCTCCGGCTTTTTGCACCAGAGGTTCCACGCGCCGCTGCAGCTGTGCGGCGGCATCCAGTTTGCCTGCCACCCATTCCGGATTCCATTCCGGCTCGGATATTTTCAGGGACTGAAGCAACTGCGCCGCTTTTTTGCCGCTTTCCAGGGCTGCCTTATAATCCCCCTCCTTCTCCTGCCGTGCCGCGCGCGTCAGGGAAAGGTTGGCTTCGTAAAAAGTGTCTCCGGGATTGCCAAAGGCCGTTGTAGCCGCCAGGAACATGCAGAGCAGGGAACAGGGTAGAAACTTCCTTTTCATGATTGTTGGCACGATAACATGATTCCTCGTTTTGGAAAGTCCTTTCTTCCGGCATGTTTTGCGCAGGGCCGGACTCCGTTTCCCTTGCGGATAGAGGAAAGGTTCTCCATCCCGCACCCCGGAGCAACTTGACGGAAAGTCCGGAGTGCCGTATGCTGGGCGGGACCTGCTATATGACCCGGAACGAGCCATCATCCCTTCCAGCTCCGCAGATGGAGGAAGATCCCAGATTCCTGACGGAACAAATTGTAACCTATTTGGGCAATAAGCGTTCCCTGCTTCATTTTCTGGGGACGGGACTGGAACAGGTGAAAAAACGCCTGGGTAAGGAAAGGCTGAAAGCAGGGGATCTTTTTTCCGGCAGCGGCATTGTGGCGCGTTTTCTGAAACAGCATTCGGAAGAGTTGATCGTCAATGATCTGGAGGAATACAGCCGGGTCGTCAATACCTGTTACCTGAGCAACGCGGAGGAAGTGGAAAATCTGGAGCTGGACAGGCATTACAGACGCCTGCTGCGGTATATGGAAACGCATGAATCCCCAGGCTTCATCACGGAACTGTACGCTCCCAGAAATCCGGACTGCATCACGGCGGATGACCGCGTTTTCTATACGCGCCGCAACGCCGTGTACCTGGATACGGCGCGGCAGACCATCAATTTGCTTCCGGCAGAAATCAGGCCCTATTTTATCGCTCCTCTACTGGCGGAAGCTTCCGTCCACACAAACACGTCCGGCGTATTCAAAGGCTTTTACAAAGACAGAAACGGAATCGGCAAATTCGGGGGAACGGGGGGCAACGCCCTTTCCCGCATTCTGGGCGACATTTCGCTGCCGTTTCCCGTGTTTTCCCGGTTTGACTGCCGGTATTCCATCCATTGCCGCGATGCCAATGAACTGGCTGCCGAGCTTCCGGAAATGGATGTGGTGTACCTGGACCCTCCCTATAACCAGCATCCGTACGGTTCCAATTATTTCATGCTGAATTTGCTGTCTTCTTATGAAAAGCCGGAGGAAACCAGCCGAGTTTCCGGCATTCCCGCAGATTGGAAACGCTCCATGTACAACAGCCGTCAGCATGCTCCGGAGGCCCTGTTCCGGCTGCTGGAGGATTGCCCGGCCAAATTTATTCTGCTTTCCTACAGCTCGGAGGGATTCATCAACTATGAGGAAATGACCGGTTTCCTTGGACGCCTGGGCCGTACCGTTACGCTGGAAACGCCGTATGCCGCGTTCCGGGGCAGCCGGAATTTCAGAAACCGTCCTCAGAACGTGACGGAATTCCTGTTCCTGGTGGAACGGTTTTAACAGACAACAGGAAAGGCAAGCCTCCATGCAGACTCATTTGGAACGCTTCATCCGTTTTCTGGCCGCGGAGAAAGGCTTGAGCACCGCCTACCAGCTTTCCGTGAGACAGACTCTGGAGGAATTTGCCCGGTTTCTGGAAATGGAAAATACCGGCCTTGCCCAAACGGGCATTGATACGCTTTCGGCATTTCTGCGGCATTTGCAGGACCGGGGCATGGCCCGCAGCTCCATGCGGGTGGAAATGGTGCATCTGCGTATTTTTTTCCGGTGGCTGGCCGGAACGGGAATACTGGAAAAAGACCCTTCCGTATTTCTGGAAATGCCCCGGCAGGGGCTGTCGCTTCCCCATGTGCTGGATCAGAAAACCGTTTCAAGTTTGCTTGAAAGCATTGACATTCAAGATATTCCTTTAGGATGTAGAGACAGAGCGCTCCTGGAGATGATTTACGCCTGCGGGATGCGTGTTAGCGAAATAATCAATTGCAAATTAGAGAGTTTTGATAGAGATGAAGCTTTTGTCCGCGTGCTGGGGAAGGGGGATAAAACCCGGCTGGTGCCCGTAGGGAGATCCGCTTTGAACGCTTTGCAAATGTATTTGGAAAAAGGAAGACCCAAACTGGTCAGGACAGTGACGAAAAGTCATATCTTTCTGACAATGCGCGGTCGACCGTTGACGAGGGAGCGGGTTCGCCAAATTCTCCGGGAACGTGCCAGAGCCGCAGGACTGGAACAGCATGTTTTCCCGCATATCCTGCGCCATTCCTTCGCCACGCATCTTCTGGAAAACGGAGCGGATCTGCGCATTATTCAGGAGATGCTGGGTCATGCCGATATTTCAACCACCCAGATCTATACGCATTTGGAGCAGCAGCGGCTGAACTCGATTCATCACCGCTTTCATCCCAGAGGATAGGAACGCTAATTCATCATTCATTCCCATGCCGCGTTTTTTCACATCCTCCCAATCATATCATAATCATTTAAATATTAACGCCCGGAGAATTATTCTACCGGAATTGTATTTGGCATTACATATATTATGCGAAGTATAGTTTAGGCAGCATTCTCCCATTCTCATTGGACGGAAAACGCGCTCTGTCACTTGACAAATATGCAAGCATTTCATAGCTTCATTAAATGAGTGGCCCTTGCCTTGTCCGTACCGTTGCCATTTTCATCCTTTTTTCATCTTTTTCCCTTCTTCATGCCGAAGATGAGGAATTTTCCGATATCATGGAACTGGTATCGGAAACGGAGAACTGTTCCGCCAAACTGGCCCGTGACAAAAACGCGACGGAAGAACAGAAGAAGGAAGACAGAAAGCGCAGGAAAATCGGCATTGGAGAAACGGTCACCGTTACCCTGAACTGTAAAAAACCGTTTTTACTGGAACCGAAGGATCAAATCCAATGGAAAGTGATTGAGGGAAAAGAGTTGCTTGAAGGCGGTCTGAGAAAAATCCCCAATAGTTATCACTCGGTAACATTTCAAATAAATCCTTGCGCCAGTAAAGAACAAATTCAGCAGTCCGGAGGGAAAGTAGCCATTGAAGTGGAAACAGAACAGTGAACAGCCCTCCCCCGCCCTATTGAATTTGACGTGGTTTTCCCTGAACATCTTACTGCGGAACATGAAACTTTGGGCGGGATGGTTAAAGGCGTTCCTGCGGCAGATATGGGATTTCCAAGGGATGGAGATTCTGCACATGGAGTTTCCGCCCAGCTTCTCGTCTCCATCCATCCCCTGGACGTCTGTTTTGACGGGGTCTATGTAATTGAAAAAGACAAAGGCTATGCAGGAGCTGCCGGAAGCCTGGCTCAGACTCATTCGGCGGACAGCATCTGGCGTGTAGGTATCGACAATCGTTTTGACCAGCACGACAATATCGGCATAAAATCCGGGAAAAACGGGGACATGCAGTGGGATGAGATTCAAAGTTATGACGCTGACGGAAATCCTGTCTATAAACATTCGTATCCCAACGCATTCACATGGAATTGCCTGTTCAGAACATACCAGTTTATGGGGAATAAAGAGGGGATATCCGATATCTCCACTGTCTTTCAGAGGTTTTATATAGAGAACAGAGGCAATGGCCTGTTTTACGCCAGAATCCGAAAATTTCTGGTTGATCCCGAAAAAAAGGATGAATGTTCCGTCGAACGCACTACCGGCGGCAGCCATATTTTTAAACCCTGATATAATATAAATATGATGATAAAATCTCGGAAGAACTGTTTTCTGACTTGTTTTGCCGCCATAACGCTGTTTGCTGTCTTTTTTTCTGTGACAGCCTTGCCAACGTTCGGCTCTATCCCGACAGATTCGCAGGAATTGACATTCCATGCAGATCCTGTGCTGAAAGAACTTAAAATTCTGCTAAAACAGGGAGATCTGGTAAAGTTTTACCAAACAGCCCACACCCATATGGGGCAGCTTGAGTGGAGAGACATCAGAGGGGGAGTTTCCCTGGATAAGCTGGATCGGTTATTGCTGATCGCCCGGCTAGCTTCCGCAGCCCCCCTGTTTAAAGAAAACGAGAGCACGCCGTTCGAACAAATGACGCAGGATTTCGATTCGGCAGGAGATATTCGTCTCAAGGGGAAAGTTATGGTAGATCTGGTCATCATTTCCAAAATCAATCTTAGGCAACAATGCTCTGCCGTGAGAAAGAAAGAAGTGGGGCAGCTTTGCTCCATTTACGCGGCAACGATGCTGAAGATGATGAAAGAATCCTACATTCCTGATTTCGAGGGCTGGAAGAAGGAAACCATGGAAAGAAAAACGGCGGCCTGGAAAAGAGTGTTTGACGCCAAATGGGAGTCTTTCCTGAAAGAAAGAAACGAGAGAGAGGAGCGAGCCAGGAAGGAGCTATCCATACCCTTCAAACAGAGAATGAGAATGAGACAGCAAACAACGGAAGAGGAAAAGAAAAAGGATCGGGAATTCGCGGAACAGGACGACGCCTATATGCTGGAGGCTCGAAAGGAATGGGACAAAAAAAGGAACCTGTCCAACATTCTGGGGTCCATGGGAGGAAGGAACTCCAGAATCAGATCATTCCTCAAAGATGGAGGAGGAGGTTTATTACGAATTTTATTGGACAACTACCCCGGCAAAGCCACCGAAGTGTTTAAATACCTGAAGCTGGCGGGATATGAGGAAGGAGAAATGATGGAGTTGGTTGATCGGGAGGAGGGAAAAACCGAAGAAACGGAATTTTTGTATCAAAGCCCGTTGGGAAGAAAGTTCCTTAAAGAGAAGAAACAAAAGAAATAATTCCTGCCAGAGCGCGGAATCATGATATTTTTAGTTTGCAAGGGTATTTTATCTTTTTGAGATTCCTTCTCTCTTGCCAGATCACCTTTCATCCTTCATAATAAAAAAAGCATGAATACTTTCGTTTCTCTTTGCCTGGTCGGGAGCCTCAGCCTGGGTTCCTTTTGTTATGCTCAGTACATGGATAACGATGCCAAGAAGAAGGTAATCAAAGATTTGGATAATCTGCTCGCTCTGAACAGGTCTGCGGAAACCAAAGTGATCAATGCCGCTATCAGCAAACTGAATTCCGCCGGCAGGGATCCCGGCGCCGCATATGACCTGCTGATCCAGTCCAAGAAATTTCTGATGGAAACAGAAAAGGAAAAGGACAGGAGCCAGGGAAAGAGCGCCAAAATCGCCTCCAATTCCATGAAGGACTGGATGGACCGTGAAGCGAAGAAGTACCAGGATAAAAATGCCCGTAAAGGATTAATGCTTCAATATCAATGGGGTGTTCTCGTCCTCAAGGCGCGCCTTAAGGAAAATTTAATGAACGCCACTTCCCATTCCTCCGGCGGAACAGCGGAGGAAATCCTGGATGTTACGGAGTTCCAGAAGCCGGCCATGGATTTGCTGAATGCCTACCTGTCCGCCTGCTCAGACCCTGATTTTATCGACCCTTCCTCTTCCAAAAATAATAATGGAGCGGCCGGAAGAGCCGGCGCCCGTATTGCGGAACAATCCGTCCTGAATACGGAAGTGGGTGAGGCCCTGGGCATCAGCAGCATGTCTTCCAAGGCTTTCCCGGATTCCATGAAGAACCGGGATGAGATTTTTGACAAACTGTTCTTTACCGGATACCGGAAGACCCGCAACCTCCCTGCCCTCAGGCAGGCATGGAACAAGAGAATTTCCATGGAAGTGGCTCTGGGAAAAATCAGCCATGCCATTTCTTCCGGAAAGAAGTCCGGCATGCAGGGCCGCATCGCCAATGCGTCCGAAGACGAATTTGACGAGCAGGGAGCCGCCGTTCTGGATCGGCTGCGCTGGCGCTGCGAACTTGATTGCTTCGACTTGGGAGACCAGGCAAACGCTACGCGGAATATGATGGCGCTCATCCGGACGACGGTGGATCCCGTGCGCCGGGAACAGGGTATCCGCACCCTCCGGGATAAACTGGTTCAGAGCATGAAGAGCATGATTGATTCTCCGGAAGAAGGGAGCATGGCTGACGGTTCCGCTTCATCCCCTGCTCCACGCCCTGCCGTGCGCGCGCCCAAAAGGAAGACGCCCTCCACCACGATCACGACCAGTCGTGAAATGGATGATCCCGGTGCCATTGGAACGGATGTGCCGTCACCGCCCAAACCGGATCCAACCCGGAGCGACGATTTTTTTGAAGACGTTTAACGTTCTTCAGACAAAGATGCTGCCCGAACGGCGGTTTCCCTGTTCATGGAATGCACAGAGCATCCTTGACGTCCGGAACCGCCGTTTTATACAGTAAGGGCATGTATCAGCCATTTCAATTTTTCATGCCCGCGCAAATCTTCTTCGGCGCGGGTTCTTTGGACAATCTTGGTTCCGCTCCCCTGCCCGGCACCAAGGCCCTGATCGTCATCGGTGGCACGTCCGTCAAACGCCTCGGATATCTGGACCGCGTGCAGGCTCTTCTGAAAAAACAGGGAGTGGAAAGCGTCGTTTTCGACAAAGTGCAGCCCAACCCCGTGGTGGAGCATGTGATGGAAGCCGCCTCCCTGGCCAGGGAAACGGGGTGTGATTTCGTCATCGGCCTGGGCGGGGGCAGCAGCATGGATTCCGCCAAGAGCATCGCCGTGATGGCAGCCAATCCCGGGAACTACTGGGATTACATCCAGGGCGGTTCCGGCAAGGGGCTTCCCATTCCCAACAAACCTCTTCCCATCGTCTGCATTACCACTACGGCGGGAACCGGAACGGAGGCGGATCCGTGGACCGTCATTACAAAGGAGGACACGCAGGAAAAAATCGGTTTCGGCTGCAGGGGTACTTTCCCCACCATGTCTATCGTCGATCCGGAGTTGATGCTTTCCGTACCTCCCAAATTAACGGCATACCAGGGATTTGACGCCCTGTTTCATGCCGTGGAGGGATATATGGCCACAATCGCCTCTCCCATGGGGGACATGTTCGCGCTCCAGGCCATTGAATACATTGCCAAATATCTTCCGCGCGCCGTGAATAACGGGGATGACCTGGAGGCGCGCGCCTATGTGGCTCTGGCCAATACCTATTCCGGATTTGTGGAAACCATTTCCTGCTGCTTCCACATCGTACATTTTCAACGTAATATTTTTTAATCCATTAAGTTTCTCAAGTGCTCTCGGCTCGCTGAAATTCAGATAATTGGTCGTAAGAATCTGTCCCTTAACGCCCTTTTTCTCAAGCTCTTTTAACGTCTGAAGAAGCGGTGTTACACCACCCATCGTGATAAATGCAACACTGATCTGAAACTGATCACAGCGCAGCAATTCATCCTCCACAGATGAAATAACCTT
>OHEX01001217.1_pt1 | contig 9832 bp, 5 predicted proteins | sample 1567361 | NCBI WGS metagenome assembly OHEX01 (sample SAMEA3879585, study PRJEB24766) | human gut metagenome | biome: human-associated habitat; feature: feces | place: USA | collected 1985/1987 | reverse complement strand
GACCGGAGGAACGCCGATTGAACAGCCAACAATACCTTATGCGGATGATTATAATGAGCAGCCGACAATTCCGCTGACACAGGATACATTTGCCGCAACTGAAACAGTGCCGACTGTTAATCAGCCGGAGTGGACAGAAGATGATGACCATACGGTAGCATTTTATGATGATTTGTTTTCAGGTGTTACCGGCGCAAATGCCGCAAGCCAGAATCCATCCGTAGTAAATGCACCACAGGTGAATACCATTTCTTCTCCATGTGTGGGATGGTTAATTGCGATGGGTGGTGCTCATGTAGGTCAGGATTTCCATTTGAAAGTTGGTAAAAATTTCATTGGACGTGACATCCAGATGGATATTGCCTTAGTTGGTGATAAAAGCGTATCCAGAAACCGCCATGCCATTGTTGTATATGAACCGAAAAAACATTTGTATTTGGTTCAGCCGGGAGATTCCAGTGGTTTGGTATATCGAAACAATGAAGTTGTGCTCAGTCCGGTAAAACTGGAAGCTTATGACATGATTACGGTTGGCGATGTAAATCTGTTATTCATGCCATTGTGTGGAGAGCGGTTTAATTGGAGCACTTTACTGGAAGAATTAAGTAAAAAAAATAACGAGTAATTCAAAGGAAAAACAGGAGGAAAATGATGGACCGTAGTGCAAAAGGAATAAGAATAGCAGGAGCATTACTGCTCTTTGTGAATTTGGCGGTATTTTTTCTGCCTATGACCAAAATTGTACATACCAATTATGGAACAAAGGAATTTTCAGCATTTCAGTATTTACAAAATGTAATTCACCCGGATTCGGCGAATCCGCATGTGTTTGGAGTTTCGGTCATGTTTGTTGTGTGGGGACTTTTAGTTCTGCCGGTGATATTGTCACTTGCTGCAGGAATTATTGGTTTAGTAGGGAGCGCCAAGCAAATTTTATCCGGGATTTTCTCCCTTGTAATTGCGGGGGCTTACATTACGCTGTTTTTTGTGATTGATTCTCTGGCACCAATTTGGAATATTTCAGGGGAAACTTCTGTTAGCTGGGGATATGCCTTTTTTATCAGTTTGCCCGTTTCTATAGCAGCGGCGGTTCTTGGGATTGTGAGTTTCTTTGTGCGGCCACGCAGAAAGAAACCGGTCACCTCCGAGAAAACCGGCGATGAAAATATGAAGATTGAGACGGTAAGAGGTGTTCTGGTCGGTCTTGCCGGTATTTATAAGGGAGCAGAAATTCCAATTCAGGATGGAGAAACCATTCGGATTGGACGAACTGCGGATAATGATTTAGTTTTTGAAAACCAGCAGAAAGTCAGTCGAAAACATTGTGTCATAAGTTTTCATAGAGATAAAGAGTGTTTTAAAATTGTTGACACATCCAGCAACGGCAGTTTTACAAATGGTTCGCAGGAGTGTCTTCCGCAGAACATGGAGATTTGCCTGAAACCGGGAACTATTCTTGATTTTGGTAGTGAAGAAAATCGGTTTCGACTGGAATAATGAAAGAGGTAGAATATGGCAAGCGAATTATGTATGAATTGTTTTAGCGTAAAAGGACAATATGAGGTATGTCCTTTTTGCGGATATGTAGAGGGAACAAAACCTAAGCAGCCTCATTATCTGACACCGGGTACAATCCTTGCAAATCATTTTATTGTGGGAAATGCCATTGGATTTGGTGGATTTGGAATTACCTATAAGTGTTTTGATACAACACTTGGTGTTGTTGTCGCGGTAAAAGAGTTTTATCCGGCAGGTTTAGTAAACCGTGCGCCGGGTGAATGTAGTGTAGGACTTTTATCAGGGGATAAACAAAATCAGTATCAGGCACAGTTGAAGCGGTTCCTTATGGAGGCTCAGAGTATTGCCCAGTTTGGAAAAGCAAAAGATATTGTGAATGTATATGACTTTTTTGAGGCAAATAATACGGCATATATCATTATGGAATATGTCGATGGTGTATTGTTAAAAGATTATTTGGAAAGACAGGGGCGGATGGAGCCGGAAGTTGCATTAAATGTAATTCATCCGATTATTGAAGCGGTCAAAAAAATTCATGCAAAAGGAATTATTCACCGTGATATCAGTCCGGATAATATATTTATTTCGGATGAGAGAAATGTTAAAATATTTGACTTTGGTGCGGCTCAGTTAAATGACAGCTCTGAGGGAATGGCAGGAGAGAAAATCATCAAAGTCGGATATTCTGCACCGGAGCAGTACCGCGATAAAAGTAAGCAGGGATTTTTTACGGACATTTATTCGGTTGGCGCTATTTTATACCAGATGGTTACGGGTATCAAACCAATGGAAGCCACAGAAAGAGAATTTAAAGATAGTCTTAAATCTCCGGCAGAACTGGGAGTGGATATTGAACCGAACATTGACCGTGCTATTATGGAGGCAATGGCAGTTCGTCCGGAACTGCGTTTTCAGAGTATACAGCAGTTTGAGGATGCCTTAGAAAGTAAACGAATGGCGGAATATCCAAAAGTAAAACAGAAAAAACGCAGAAGGAGAAGAAACTGGACAATTAGTCTGGTATCCGTTTTGGTGTTAGCGGTTGTAGTAGGTTTTACACTTTTTTCTACCGTATTAAAAAAAGAAAGCAGGATTTTTGATACAACCTTACATAAGGATACCATTACAATCTGGGTGGAAAATGAAAAGCAGAAGGAGATGCTCGATTCCGTTGCATCGAAGAATTTTGTCTCAAGTGAGAATGCAAGTGAGCGGGTAAATCAGATGCTTCAGGACAATAAAAAAATCACAGTGAATGTCGTTAATATTACAAAGGATAATCCGGATGCAACGATGTCACAGGAATTGAAAAAGGCAAAAGAAAATAAATCAATGCCGGATATGTTTTTCTCTGATAATGTATCGGATTTGGATTCTTACAAACTGGTATCTTATCAGGATAACGTGTTAGAGGAACTTGAGCGGGAGGATTATTTGTACTTAACGGAGTATGAAAAATGTTTCCCACAAATGAATGAAATGCCTACCGGTATCAATACACTTTTGCTTTTTGGCAAACAGTACGAACAAAAACCGGAAAACAGCTTAAAGGACAGTGTTTTTTATACAGATGAAAAGTATAAAAACAGTGATGCCGTTGAGATAGCAGATGTAGTGAAAGAAAATAAAGCTGCTGATTCTACGGAATATACTTTTGCGAAGTATTATGGTGCGATTGCAAAGATGGCAGTTCTTGCCGGACCGGATTGTTTTGATTTTTCTACCGGGAAATTGCAGCCGGATACCAATATGGTCACAAATCTTTCTTCTTACCTTTTTGATGTTTCGAGGCGTGGAGAGGCAACAAGCGGAATGGTGACAGCAGCAAATAATGTGCTTGACCGGGGAAATAGTACAATTGCCAATGTTGAGTACCGTTATTTTCTGTATAACTTTATTCAGCGCAAAGCAGTTTCTGAGGAAATTCAGAAAAATTCAGTCACGGATTACCGTGCGCATGTTTTAACACAGGATGGAAAGATGTTTGTGCAGTTTGATGAAAAATATGCCATTAGTGCACAATCGTCTGAAAACAAACAGAATGCCTGTATGCGTTTTATGTGGATTTTGATGAGTGAAGCGGCTGAGGGAAATTTCTATGCGGCAGATGGCACAACGCCATTTCCAATTCAGAAAAAAGCATTTGAAGAATTTTTTAAGTATAATGAGTCCTTAAGCTGTTTTCAGAAGCTGGTAAACCAGAAAAGAGATTGTGTGCTGGTTGGAAAAGGGATAGCGGAAATGGAAGAATTTCAGAGTAAGTTATATGTAAATGATGTAAGCGATTCGCTGGGGGTAAAAACTTTCTGCCAGCAGTACGTGAAGGAGAAAAAAGAAAACTAAGTCACTTGGATAAAGGGAGCAGGTTATGGAACAGCTACAACAAACACAATATGTAGGAAGTCCGCATTCGGAAAACAGGCAGGCAAGCCGGATGATTGTACTTGCTGGTACAAACTTTTATGATTACGATTTGAAGGCATTTGGAAAAGACCGTATTTTGTTCGGAAGAGACTCGGACCGCTGTGATATTGTAATCCCTATGTCGACCATTTCGGGAGTCCATGGAAAAATTAAATTTGCAAATGGAAAAACCTATGTTGGCGATGTGGGAAGTACCAATGGAACGTATTTATACCGTGGTGAAATTTATGAATGGATGAAGCCGAGAAAGTATTATCAGAAAGAATCGGGAGACTGGATTCTCCGTATTGATGCAAAAAATCATGTGTCAAATCAATCGGCAGTTATTATACTGACAGATTCACTGCAAAAAAGTGCATGGCAGTGCCAGACTTTATCCGAGGGACTTACACTGATTGGACGTGGCAGTGACAATACGATTGTGATGGACAGCCCTGGAATTTCGAGAAAGCATGCAGCAATCATGAACCAGAATGGTGTGTATACCATCATCGATTATGGCAGCATGAATGGCGTATATGTCAATGGCAAAAGAGTAAACCGCGATGAGCAAATTGCAGAAAAAGACATGATTCAGATTGCAAACTTTTTATTCTTTGTCGTCGATGGAAAATTGTTGTACCAAGGGGCTATGAGCGGTGTGTCTCTCCGGCTTGAAAATATTTCCAAAGAGGTAGGCAGAGGTGCCGGACGAAAGAAAATTCTTAATCAGGTTTATGGTGATATTGGCAGTAATGAGTTTGTAGCAATTATCGGAGGTTCCGGTGCTGGAAAAACGACGGTAATGAATGCTATGAGCGGCTTTGACCGGGATATTGAAGGAAATGTTTTCTGTAATGGAATTGACCTTAGAAGGAATTTCAATAGTTTGAAAAACATGATTGGCTTTGTTCCGCAGCAGGATATTATTTACGAAAATCTGAAACTGAAAAAGATGCTGTTATATACAGCAAAAATGAAAATGCCATCCGACACAACAAGGGCAGAAATGGAACTGCGGATTTATAAGGTGCTTGAGATGGTAGACCTTACGCAACATGCGGATACCTATATCAGAAAATTAAGCGGTGGTCAGAAAAAGAGAGCTAGTATAGCCGTTGAATTGCTGGCTGACCCCGGATTATTTTTCTTAGATGAACCAACATCCGGTTTAGATCCGGATACGGAACAAAGTCTGATGCATACATTGGCTTCGTTGTCAAAGAGTGAAGGCAAGACAATCATCATGGTAACACATACCACACAGAGTATTCACTTGTGCGACAAGGTGATTTTTATGGGACCGGGAGGAAAGATTTGTTATTGTGGACCACCTTCGGAAATGAATGAATATTTCGGAAAACAGGATTTAGTGGAAATCTACAATGAACTTGCTGTAAATACAGATAACTGGAATGGCTATTATCTGCAAAATTACTGGCAGAAAAGGCAGGAAGAACCCGCACTTACAAAGGCAGAAGATATGTTTATAAAAAATTCCGCAAGGCGAAATGTTTCGTGGTTTAAGCAGCTGCGAGTCTTGACGGCACGGTATATGAACTTAATTAAAAATGATTATTCAAGACTGCTTTTGTTATTGGTTCAGCCGGTTGCCATTGCACTTTTATTGTTTTTGGTGGCGCAGGAAGGAACTTTTGTAAACTTTGATGATACAAAGTCAATTTTATTTGCCCTTTCCTGTTCCGGCATATGGATTGGATTGTTTAACACGATTCAGGAAGTGTGTAAGGAGAGAGCCATTCTCAAAAGAGAGTATATGGGAAATTTGCGGTTGTCCGGCTATGTGTTGTCCAAATACATTGTTCAGGGAATTATTTGTCTTATACAGGCGACGCTTTTGACCACTATTTTCTTGAACTTATTAGAGCATACTGCCAAAGGAGGAACTATTTGGGGCAGTCATCCGGGAATGGAAATCTGGCTGACTATGGTGCTTACGATATTTGCTTCGGAATCGATGGGATTGATTGTATCGTCTCTTGTGCGCAATGCAGACCGGGCTATGGCATTTGCACCGTTTGTGTTAATTGTTCAGTTATTATTTTCTGGAGTTTTATTTGCACTGGGTGACGGGGCACTTGTCATTTCCAAAATCACGGTCAGCCGATGGTCGATGGAGTGTCTTGGAAATACAGCAGATTTGAATGCTCTTCCGTATAAAGAAATTGAGACAGAAACCGGGAAATTGATGAAAATTCCGGCAAAACCATATGAAGACTTTTTTGTAAGAACATCGGAGCATTTATGGCATACTTGGCTTATTTTGCTTCTTATCATGCTGATATGCGGTGTGGCAAGTACCATTGTTCTTAGAAATTTGAAAAAAGATAAACGTTAAAAGAAAGGATTGGTAAGAGAAATGAGAAAACAGATTTTATCAGGTTTTATGATGTTCGCCCTTGTGGCAGGCAGTTTAGCTCCGGCAGGTGAGGTACGTGCGGAAGAATTTCAAGTTGTAGATTCGGACAATGCCCCTGTTTATAATGAAGCGAAAGACCAGTTTGAGACTAAAGTTGAGTTGACGGGGGTAAATGCAGGCAAATTCCGTTTCCAAAAAGACGGAGGAAACTGGCTGGAAACGACTAAAAACAGTGCTGTTTTTGGTGTAGAGCCAATTGGTATATCCCTATATCGCTGTGCCTATACAGAAAACAATTCTTCGGAAGAAAAAGAGTGGCGCCTCATCAATGTTTCTTATATTGACAATGGAGAATTGACACTTAATAAAAATTTGTCATTAGAGTATTTCTTTGGAAAACTTCCGCAAAAAGAAAATTTATGGTTGGATGTTTCACTTGCTAAAGGTGATGAAAAATATCTTACTTACAGTAAATTAGGAAATTTTCTCCGTTTGAAAAAATGTTTTCTAGGAGAAAAAAATCTTTCTGTAAAACTGATGGAGACCAAAGAGGGAGAGACAAAAGAACTGGCGGCACTTCCGGTCACCTTATCCTGTAATCTGCCGACACCGAAAATTAAATATGTACGGGGAAAGGCAAAGCGATATATTGAAGGCGTGTACCGTTCATTCAAATTGTCGTATTCCTATGGGAAAGGTTTTGCAAAACCAGGGAAAATAGAAGTGTTAGTAGGAAAGAAAAAGAGTCAGTTAAAAGTAGTGAAATCCATAAGTAAGAAAAGCGGTGCAAAAATCAATATGAAAAAAGGAACTTACCGCTATTTCAAACTTCGTGCAAAATATGGAGATATAACCGTTGAGTCAAAACCGGTGAAGATAAAGGCATAGAAAAAGGAGGAAGTCAGACATGAAATTATGTATGGGTTGTATGACGAATATAGAGGATAATTGTACGACATGTCCGCATTGTGGTTACGATGAAACGACACTGCGTCAGGAGTCATATTATCTAGACCCTGGAACCGTAGTGGGTGGAAAGTATATTGTGGGACGTGTTATCCGCTATGGTGGATATACGGTTACCTATTTGGGAATGGATGCTGAGCACAACCGGAAAGTGTTTGTGAAAGAGTATCTACCAAGCGATTTTTCAAGCCGCGCAGAAGGGGAAACAGAAGTTACGATTTACTCCGGTGATGCGCTTGAACAGTTTGAGCAGGGGCTTACGACATTTTTAAATGAGGCAAACCGGATACAGCACTTAAATGCGGTAGAAGGAATTGCCAAGGTATATGACTGTGTTGCGGAAAATGATACCGGTTATGTAATCTCTGAATATGTGGAAGGGGAAACGTTGCAGCAGATTCTTGATGATGGCAAGGTTTTTTCTGCTGAGGAAGCGAAAGCATTTATTGTTAAAATTCTCACCGGCTTATGTCAGGTGCATCCGCTTGACATTATCCATTGTGATATCTCACCGGAAACTATTGTCGTTACTGCGGAGGGAGAGATTAAACTGATGGACTTTGGAGCAACCCGTTATGTTACGACGGCAAATTCCAAGAGCCTTGCGATTATTTTGAAACAGGGTTATGCACCGGAGGAGCAGTATCGAAGCCGTGGCGTCCGCGGCCCATGGACCGATGTTTATGCACTGGGAGCAGTGATGTATCGAATGATTACAGGCAAGGTGCCGGTAGAGTCTGTCGATAGAGCTTTGTTAGATGAATTAAAAACACCAACGCAGTTAGGAATCTCCATTCCGCAAAATATAGAGAATGCGATGATGAATGCACTTAATGTGTATCAGAAAGACCGTACGCCGTCGGCACAGGTATTTTTAGAAGAATTAAACAGTGCTCAGGTTAAGCGGATTCATGTAAAAAATAAGAAAAATGATGTGGGTAAATTCCCGAAGTGGGCAAAAGGCTTAGTTGCTGTGTTAGCCTGTGTGATTGTCGGTGTTGGCGGAGTTGTTACTTACCAGAAAATGACGGATACCATTGACACGGGAGACAGTACGGAAGTGAGAGCTGCCAATATCATTGGTAAGACGTATGGAAATGCGGAAGAACTTGTGAAAAAAGATGGGGTTTCTCTGAAAGTAAATGCCGTTATGTATGACCCAAATCAAGAGGATGAAATTATATCTGTGCAGAATCCGGTAAGCGGAAGAACACTGGGAAAAGATAAAAAGATTCTGTGCTCTTTAGTTACGAGTAAACGCTGTAACTATGGAACGGTGGCGGAAAATATGAATGGTAACGTGGACTCGTTAGCGGCGTATTTAAAACTTAGCAGTGACAAATGTAAAGAGGCAACGGAAGGGTTAGGTGAGGATGCCGTTGACAGTAACCGCCAGAATTACCGGGATGTTTATGGCATAACAGTAAAAGGGAAATTTATTTCTGCCAAAGAGATTCGCGGTCAAAAGAAAGATACCTTTTTTACTTTAAAAGATGTGGATGCCATTTACTATTATGTGAGCCCATATTTTAAGGATGTTATGAAGAATTTTCGTGGAAGATATATTAACAGTGTAAAACTTGCTAAGTACAGAGGTAAGAAATTCATTGGAAAGGAAACTCCTTCTTATAATGCTGCTTATGTATCGTTAGATTCCGTCAAAGGGGTTGGCTATATTGTAAACCAGAATATTGCAGCGGGACAGACGTTTGATGACAGTAAAACAAGTGAACTTCCATTTGATACGGTTTATAAACTGGTTTCCTGGTCCGGAAAAAGCCCGGCAGCGGTAAAGAGTGCTTTAAAGGATATTTCATATAGCTATGATGTGACGATAAAAGGTCCGGAAAGTAATGCGGTGATTACAAATGTATATGCACTTGTGGATGGAAAACCGGAAAAGGTATTTAAAAAGGATGGAAAGTATAAGATTGTGATTGAGACAAAGGCAAATGCAACGCCGGTGCCACAGGCAACTAGTGTGCCTAAGCAGAGGGATTCACAACCTGCAAAGCCAAAAACGACCCAAAAACCTGATAGTGCGAGTGAAGATGTTGATTTTGTAATGAGTTAATAGAAACTATCGTCAAAGAAAGGAATCTTATGAAACGATGTTACGGCTGTATGCAGCCAATAGAAAATGAAAAATTACATACTTGTCCACACTGTGGAGCGTCTTTGGATTTGGAAGCCGTACCGCCGCAGTTTTTACAGCCGGGAACGGTGCTGCAGAACAAATTTATTGTGGGGAAGGCAATTGGTTCCGGTGGATTTGGAAACACATACATTGGCTGGAACGAGACGCTTTTATGCAAAGTGGCAATTAAGGAATTTTATCCCGGACAGATTTGTGAAAGGGATTCGGATGGAATTACCGTTCGACCAAAAGATGCAAAATCGGCTCACCATTTCCGGGCAGGACTTCAAAGCTTTTTGGAGGAAGCAAGGAGTGTTGCAAACCTTCAGGACATCAAAGGCGTAGTGGCAATATATACGTTTTTTGAGCAGAATGGAACCGGTTATATTGTGATGGAGTATTTAGAGGGAATGGATGTAAAATCAATT
>OHEX01001215.1_pt1 | contig 9841 bp, 5 predicted proteins | sample 1567361 | NCBI WGS metagenome assembly OHEX01 (sample SAMEA3879585, study PRJEB24766) | human gut metagenome | biome: human-associated habitat; feature: feces | place: USA | collected 1985/1987 | reverse complement strand
ATGGGAAACCCTCCCCATAAAAAAACCAGCCCACACCTTACGGTGTGGGCTGGTTTGAGCTTAGACTGTCTTTCGAACAATCAAACGACTTTATCCTAAGATATTATCGCTTAATTATTTTTTGAGAGCCAGAGCGCCAGCAGCAGCTACAGAAACAACTGCCAGGGAAACTGCCAGACCTACAAAGTCTTCAGCGCCAGTTTCTGGGTTTGGTTTGGTTTCTGGTTTAACTTCTTCAGCTGGTTTGTTCTCTTCAGCTGGTTTCTCTTCGTCAGCAGGCTCTTCTACTTCTTCAGCGATCTCTTCGGTAGCCAGAACGTAGTTGCCCAGCTGTTTGGTAGAGAATACGAAGCCGTTAACTTTGGTGTTGGTGTGAGCGATTGCGTAGTTTTCTACGTACTCAGCGTCAACTTTTACCAGTTCGCCATCTTCGATGGAGTATGGTACCAGGGAGTCATCGTCGGAAACGATTACGAGTTCGCCGCTTCTGGAGAAGTTAGCGTTTTCGTTGTCGAATTTGTAGAAGCTGTCAGCTTCAACATCCATCTCGCCAGCTACGGTTTTGTCGTAAGCGGTGGACAGGTCGAGGTACATGGACTCGCCGGAGTACATTTTAACGGTGAAGAATGCTTTGTCAGCGAAGTCGAATACAGCAGTGCCGTTTTCACCTTTGCGAACTTTCCACAGTTTAGCTTCGTTAGCGTTGTTGGTCCAATCAAAGTTTACATACTCGAAAGCAGTGTTTTCGTATTTGCCGGAAACCCAAACTTCGTTGGTCTTGTCACTGGTGCTGCCGTTGTTCTTAGCAACGTATACGTAGTACTTCATGGTTTCGCTGTCAGTGGTCTTCCACTCTTTCTTCAGAGTAACCTTGAGGTATACAGCTTTTGGCATGATTTCATCGGTGTATTTGTTGTAAGAAGCGTAATCGGTAGCGGTAGCTCTGTAGAGTTCAGCTTTCTCGATCAGCTCAGCAACGCCGGTGGAAGCTTCGATCAGGTTGATGGACCAGTTCTTGTCGATGTTGCCAGTGTAGTGACCGTATGCACGGTGACCGTTCTGGGAATCAACAGAAGGTTTGCCAACGGACTCGTCTTTACCTTCTTCTTTAACGAGGTCTACGGTAGCGTATACATCGTTCATGGTGTAGTCGCCATCAGCCAGTGCATCGTTGAATTTATCAACGTCGGTGTACTTCTTGTTGTTCAGGTACAGTTTCAGGCTGCCCTTCTGAACTTTTCTTACTTCATCGTCAAATTTGATGGTTTCGTCTTTGGTTTCATATTTGTTTCCAACATAAGCAATAACAGGAGCAACTCTTTCCAGTTTTACATAACCGTCTTTAGCATTGCTTGGGAATTTGTAGCCCTGATCCTTCAGTTCTTTGATCTCTTCATCAGTCATTGCATGTCCGCCGTCTTTGTTAGACGCGGTCCACCATACGCCTTTTTCGCCTGCTACTGATTTATCGTAATAAACTTTAGTAGTATTCTCGCCCATTTCCCAGTTTTCAGCGATCTCATCCAGTCTTACGCTGGTGATAGCATCTTTGTCAGGAGTGCCTTCCTCGTACTGAGCGTCGTAGGACAGCTGATCATCAGCGTACAGAGGCATCCAGATAACGTCACCTGGTTCGAAGTTAACGTTTTCGTTGTCGTTCAGCTCGGTGGAAGCTTCCTCAACGATGTCGCCGTCTTTGTTGGTTACAAACAGTTCACCGTCAAATTTGAAGTTGTCCGGCCAATCAGCCTTGTCGTTAGAGCCAGTGCTGTAGGAAATAGCAAAAGCGTTAGCGCCCATGCCAAGTACCATAGCAGAAGCCAGTGCTACGGAAAGTACTTTTTTCATAGTCTTTCTTCCTCCTAAAATAAAATTAGGTTGAATATTTATTCAAATTCAACCCTTGTGTTTTTTGACGTCCGCACGATGCTCCACACACCCGCTTTCGTCTGCTATTATTCTATATCAAATTGGTAAAGGCTGCAATACAGTTTAGTCAACACTTCTCTGTAATTTTGTCGCACTTCTCAATATTTTTTACATTTTGATTAAAAAAACGGCTCTTTTTCCCCTGCGGTTCGGGTTTTTTGTGGGCAAATATTGCATTTTGGTTACAAGTCGCTCTTTTTGTATTTTCTTGCGTGCGTTTTTATATTTCCCGTTTTACTAATATACATTTTCTTACTTTTTTGTCTTTTATTGTTCTTTTTCCGCTATCTCTATATGAATAAAATACACTCTAAAAAGAATAATTATACATTTTAGTGTAAAAATAAACGCAGACCGTTTTCTTCCGTCTGCTTACTCCTGCTGTCACTCTATTGTATGAAATTTTATCGGCTCATCGCTGTCGGGCTTTGGCTGCCCATCATCCGCTCCATGATGCGTGCCATCTCGCCGGGCGCCATCCTCATTCCGTCCTCAATCCAGCTGACCAGCATCTCCCGCAGTCCCGCCGCACAAAACCGGCTGCCGTACTTGAGCTGCTCTCCAAACAGCTGCGCTCCCAAACACCGCTCGCTGATGCCTGCACACAACTCTTCCATCAGCCACGGTGCGCCGTGCTCGCTTGCCAGCATCTTGGCAATCTCGCGGTTGTCCTCCAGATATTCCAGCACCCGCACCAGCAGCGGGTAAGGTCCTTGCTCCAGTCTGCTTTGCGGCACGCTGCTCAAGATTTCGGTCAGCTGCTCGGCAATCTCCCGCTCGGTCTGCACCTTCAAATCCATCGCGTCCGAATAGTGGTGGTAAAAGGTGCCGCGGTGTACGTCCGCCTCGTCGGTCAGCTCTTTGATGGTGATTTCCCCGATGCTCTTTTTGCTCAACAGTCGAATCAGCGCCTCCTGCAACGCTTTTTTGCTTTTGCGGATGCGTCTGTCCTCGCCTCGTTCTTCATATAAATTTCCGTTCATAAACATTTATCCTCCGTTTTGTCTAATATTGTTCAGTTTAACGGGATTATGTTCAATATCACTAAAAACGCACGCATAAAATGTACAATTTTATTATAAATGACCGGAGAATGTTTGTCAACCGCTTTTCACTTTCTTTCGATTTTTCGGCGGATTTCCTGTATATTCCGCTGTATTTCTGTTCACACTGATGAGGAAACGTTACTTTGAAAGGCAGGAAAATCCCCATGAATCAAAAAGATACCCCGGTCAGCCCACTTTACTACAAAATTCTCGTCACGCTGATGCTTGCCCTTTCCATCATCCTTGGCGTCTGGGCAGCATACAGCCACCTGAGTGCGCGCGCCTATCGCACCGCTTTGCAGAACACCTACTGCCGCGCCGCCGATTCTGCCGCCGACAATCTGGCAAACCTCTCCGACGACCTGGTCAAAGGGATGTACACCGGCAGCAGCCCGCAGCTTTCGCAGATTTGCGCCCGCCTGTGGAAGGAGTCCGCCGCCGCAAAATCTTCCCTGTCCGCCCTGCCGCTGGAGTCCACCCTGTCTGCCACCAACAAATTTTTATCGCAGGCGGGCGACTATGCCATGTACCTTTCCCGCAAGACTGCCAATGGCTCGCCGCTCACCGAGGAGGAGCGCAGCAGCTTTGCCTCCCTGCGCGAATATGCTGACCGCCTGAGCGTCCAGCTGGATGACCTTGCCTGCTCGCTGCAAAACGGCAGCCTGACCATCGAGCAGCTGCAAGCGTCCGAGCAAAACCCTGCCGCCTTTACCGTCCACGCCGACGGCGACGACCGCCTGCGCCAGCTGGAGGACAGCTTCACCGGCTATCCCACCCTCATCTACGACGGACCTTTCTCCGACCACCTGCTGGAAAAAACGCCGCAGATGACCCGGGACAAACCCGCCATCACACCCGAGCAGGCAAAGACAATCGCCGCCCGTGTGACCGACCGCCCTCTGCCGCAGCTGCGCCGGGAGGATTCTGTCCTGCCCTGCTATGTGCTGCACGACGGCAAAAACAACTCGGTTGCCATCACCCGTCAGGGCGGCTTTCTGTGCTATCTGGTCACAGCCAAACCCGAGGCGCTGACCGCCCGCCTTTCCTACCAGCAGGCGGTGGACAAAGCCCAGCAGTTTTTGCAGGCACAGGGCTACTCCTCGATGAAGGACACCTACTATGAAACCACCGACGGGGTGATGACCCTCAACTTTGCCTACCTCGACCCTGCCACCCAGACCATCTGCTACACCGACCTCATCAAGGTGGAGATTTCCTTGCAGGACGGCAGCGTCCTCGGTCTGGATGCCCGCGGCTATCTGGTCAACCACCACCAGCGGCAGCTGCCTTCCCCACAGCTTTCGCCCGAGCAGGCACAGCAAATGCTCAGTCCCCTGCTGACGGTGGACAGCGTGCGCCCTGCCCTCATCCCCACCTCCGGCAAAAACGAAGCGGCGGTGTACGAATTTTTCTGCACCTCCTCCACCGGCGACCGGGTGCTGTGCTATATCAACACCGCCACCGGCGCCGAGGAACAACTGTTGCTGCTGGTGCAAACTTCCAACGGCACCCTGACCAAATAAACAAAACGCCCTCTGCCTGTCAGACAGAGGGCGTTTTGTTCTTTGCAGAAAAATCCCCTTTCTGCAAAGATATTTTGGAAGGATTATGTTGATTGTAGAAGATGTCTTAGATAAAAAGAGCGGTTCCGCTTTTTGCAGGAATGAAAGTTTTTTTAGCACAAGGTGCAGATTCCGCTTCCTGTAAATTTCTTGTTTCTATTATACACCTGCGTTTTCCCTTTGTCAATGCGACTTCGTTTTCCAATGCGAGGATGGTTTTTCTGTTTTCTTTCCAAAAAATGCAGGAAACGCTTTACAAATTTTCATTTCTTTGCAAATCCCCATTCTTTTATCGCCTTCCTGCCCATTTTGTGGTATAATGTTGTATCGTAACCGATAACTTCATCCAGAACTTTATCAAGTTTGTACTGGAACAAAATTTTTTTCACCCGCCCCTTTTGAAAGGAGGATTTCCATGGCATTGGATGGTACCCTGCTGCGCCAGATCCGCCACGAGCTGGAAGGTGTGCTGATTGGCGCACGCATTGATAAAATACACCAAATTTCCCGCGAGGAGATGATCTTCATCCTGCGCCTGCCGCAGCCCACCGCAGACGGCGCGCGCAGCGTCAAGCTGTATCTTTCTGCCGGAGCGGACAGCCCGCGGCTGCACCTGACCGGCGCATCCTTTGAAAACCCGAAGGCTCCGCCGATGTTCTGTATGCTGATGCGCAAATATCTGGGCAGCGCCAAGCTGCTGCGCTTAGAGCAGATCGGGCTGGACCGCATCCTGCACCTGATTTTTGAAACCCGCAACGAGATGGGTGACCTGATTGAACTGACCGTCGCAGTCGAAATCATGGGCAGACATTCCAACATCATCCTCATCGGCGAGGACGGCAGGGTCATTGACTCAATCAAACGCATCGACGACACCATGTCCTCGGTGCGCCCGATTTTACCCGGCGTCCGCTACACCCTGCCGCCTGCGCAGGACAAGCTGGATTTGATCGACTGCACCCCGCAGCAGGTCGAAGAGCGGCTGCGTCAGGGCAAGGACACCCCGCTTTCCAAAGCGCTGCTGGCTGCGGTGCAGGGCGTGTCCCCCATCGTCTGCCGCGAGATTGCAAACTACGTCTTTACCGGCGACGACCGGGTCATCTCCGAGATGACCTCCGACCACTTCGACCGCCTGCGCTTCTTTCTGGCACGGGTGATTGAGCTGGCAAAAAATTACACCGGCACCCCCACCAGCGTCATCGACTCCCGCAAAAAGCCGGTGGATTTTTCCTTCATGGACATCCACCAGTACGGCGGCATGATGTTCACCCGAACCTACTCGACTTACAGCCAGCTGCTCGACGACTTCTACACCCAGCGGGACAGCATCCAGCGGATGCGCCACCGCAGCGCCGACCTGCTCAAAATTCTGGCGAACACCTCCGACCGCATCGCCCGCAAGCTTGCTTTGCAGCACAAGGAGCTGGAGGACTGCGCCGACCGCGAGCGCTGGAAGATGTACGGGGACCTCATCAGCGCCAACCTCTACTCCATCCAGAAGGGCGACCGTGCAGCGACGGTGGTCAATTTCTATGACGAGCAGCAAGCCGAAATCACCATCCCGCTGGACCCGCGCAAAACGCCGTCCCAAAACGCACAGAAATACTACGGCGAATACCGCAAAGCAGACACCGCCGAGAAAAAGCTGCGCCAGCTGATTGAGGAAGGTCAGCAGGAAGCCGAATACATCGACTCGGTGTTTGATGCGCTCACCCGCGCCCAGACCAACGACGAGCTTTCTGCCATCCGCAGCGAGCTGGTGGAGCAGGGTTATCTGCGCCGCAAGGGACCTTCCACCAAAAAAGGCAAGGAAGCCCGCCTTGCACCCAAGCGCTACCTCTCCGACGACGGCTTCACCATTCTGGTCGGGCGCAACAACCTGCAAAACGACCAGCTCACCCTCAAGGAAGCCCATGGTCGGGATATGTGGTTCCACACCAAAAACATCCCCGGCTCCCATACGGTGGTGCTCAGCGAGGGCAAAGAGATTCCCGACAGCACCCTGCATCAGGCAGCCATTCTGGCAGCAGCCAACTCCAAAGCCGCCGACTCCGCACAGGTGCCGGTCGACTACACCCTTATTAAAAATGTCAAAAAGCCGCGCGGTGCAAAGCCCGGCATGGTCATCTATGTCAGCTATCAGACCGCCTATGTCACACCCGACCTAGAGCTGGAAAAGCGCCTGCTGGTGGAATAGCAAATCAAACAAAAAGGGAACCGATTGCTCGGTTCCCTTTTTTATTTACTTATGCGTTGTACAAATCCATCAGTTTGGTCTTGGTCCAGTAGACGCGCAGAGCCTGTTTTGGCTGTGCTTTGCCGACCGGAATTTCGATGGTCACGCCGTCCCAGTACAGGGTAATGCCAACCTCGCACTCGTACAGGGTCTGCATCACGCTTGCCGGCATATACTCGATGCCTTCCTTAACGGTGATGCGCAGGGTCTTGCCCTCTGCGGTAGCGCGGATTTTAGATTTCACCTGCATCCAGAAGTTGTACTCTTCCATAGCCTTCTTGTCTGCCGGGTCCGGTTTTTCGCGCTCTTCCATCTGCTGAACGGTCGAGCTGCTGCCGGTGCTGCCATTTGGTTTTTCCGGTGCGTTCGGGCTTGGTGGAACAACCGTTGTGGTGTTATCATTCAGATTGGTAATGGTACCTCCATAAACCTTTGCCGCTTCTTTTGCAGCATCCAGGGTCGGGTAGTAGCTGTAGGTTCCGTCATTGCTCTTCAGTTCAAAGTTGTATCCCGGAGCAAGGTAGTCTTTATTCACCGGTGCAGTGAATCTGCCGCCGGAAACTTCAATAGCATCCTTAGCTGCACTTTCGCTTCCAGAAGAAGCCTCAATCTTGCCGAGGGTGCCGTTGCCTTTGATGGTCAGCTTATGGGTGTTAGCATCTGTTGCATCATAGACAATTTTTCCATTGATGGTTCCGGTATAGCTTTCGTCAAATGTAACGGTTGTACTTGGGTAACTGCTAAATTTACAAACATCAAACGCAATATTACTATCACTGCTTGTAATGATGCTGGTGTTGCCCTTGAAAACAATGTTGCCATTGTTGAAGTTCAGCGGATAGTCTTCTCCACCCACCTGATTAGCTGCATAAATCTGCATATTTTCCAAAGTCAGATTTGCATAGTTCTGGATGATACGCTTAATGCTGCTATTGCCCGGAGCAACCTTAATTGTACCATTTTTAAAGGTGATGGTAGAATCTTTCAGCAACTGGAAACCATTGCTTTCTGTTCCGGCAGAACCTGCGCCCGGGTCTTTCAGTGTGTATGTTTTTCCGTTGAAGTCGAGGGTAAAGTTCTTTCCACTTGGTACAGAAACACCCACTGCATTATCAACATTGGACAGCAGTTTGATGGTGCCACCATCCGTAACATCATTAATTGCTTCTTTAAGGGTAGCATATCTCTTACCGTTGGTTTCAAATGGATATGGATTGGTCTGACCATCGCCAACATTGCTGTCAGTAGAAACGGTTACGTTACCAGCACCAGTCACTTCGCCAGTTACGGTAGAGTTATCTTTGATTGCAACATTTGCTCCCGCAGCTGTTTTGATGCTGCCGGTGATGGTAGTACCGGAGATGGTTACCTCAGCGGCTTTGTTCAAATTGAGGTTGCCGGTCATGGTTGCATTGCTGATGTCAATTTTGCCGCCATTAGTAGCAGATTGAGAAATCATCACAACATTATTACCTTCTCCTGCGGTAAAAGTACCGCCGGTGATGGTCAGTTCTCCCTTGTCGCTATCAGCGCTTATGTAACCGTTCGCAAAAACGTCAGCTTTGGATTCAAAGGTACCACCCGATACGGTAGTTTTATTCCAGTTCATAACGGTTGCCTGTGTTGTATTGCTGAAATTACCGCCGGAGATTTCCAATACTCCCCAGTCGTCGTTTTTAATGGTGTTCAAACCGCCGCTGAAGTTACCGCCGGTGATGGTCAGGTTAGCTTCTTGTTTCGCTGTGTTCTGACTACCATTATACCAGCCGTTTGCAACCAAGCTAGAGTAGTGTCCGTCGGCAGTTACGCTTACTCCGCTATTGATGGTCATAGTACCCAGGTTCTGGAGATTATAGAAGGAGTTTTCCTTGCTATCCTCTTTGCTTCTTGTGTAGCTTCCTCCACTTAAAACCACTGTGCCGCCCTGCTGGTTGAGCACTGCCGGTTTTGCATGGCTAACGTTATCTACTGTACCGCTTCCGTCAACAGTCAGGCTACCGCCATTTGCAACTGTAATGGTAGGTTTGCCTGCTTCATTGGTCAGGGTCTTTCCATTGAGGTCCAGATGAACCTCGTTTTTAATTTCAATGCTTGCTGTAATGTTTGCATTCAGTTTGATATAGCCGCCTGCTTCAACAGCTGCTTTCAGTTCGTCTGCATCATTTACAACGGTTGGCTTTTCCTGTGTTCCCGCTTCTGCCGCTTCGGTCAAATCCAGTGCCTCTACCACTTCGCTTACCGGAGCATCCGCAGGGGTATTGGACGGACGGTTTGCAAAGAAGAATTCCAAATCCAGCAGGTTGTTGAGCTTTGCTTCTTCTACCAGCAGCTTTTCCTCTTCGGTCAGCGCGTCGTAGGCTGCTCTGGCTGCCTGCACCTGTGCCAGCAGAGCGTCTGCGTCGGTGTCCTCGGTCAGGCTGTCAAACAGCGGCAGATTGTTTAGCGCGCCGGTTGCTGCCAAAAGCGCCTCGGACTGCTGTTTATCCTCATCTTTGTTCTCTTCTTTATTTTCACCGCCGTTTTCGCCTTCAACAACGGTAACATTCTGCGGATTGCTTTCCCCTTCCGCAAATGCCATGAAGCTGCCGCTTGCAATCATTGCCACACACAGCATGATGGACAGCGTTTTCTTTAATCCGTTCATCGTTGGAATGCCTCCTTTTAAATTCGGAAAGCCGGCGGAACCCTTCCTATTCCAAATGGAATAGGAAAAAGCCCGGGCTTTTTCCTATTTTTTTTCTCATTTAGTATAGCATCCGCTTTTGGCAATTACAATATCCTGTGACATATTTTGTGACAATTCTGTGTAGAATTTTTCATTATAGTATATCCTTATTTTCGTCATTTTGTGTACTATACTGGAAAGACGTCCAAATCCTGACCGTTGACCACCTTTCCGTCATATCCCGCCTGCCGGATTTCCTCCAAAATCGCCGCGCACCGCACATCCATCTGCGCCTGAAGGTCCCGGGTGTTGTCCTGGATATTCATGTGGTAGATGCGATGGGTGGTGACCAGCAGCTTGGGCTGCGCCTGTGCAGCAATGACAGCAAGGTCGGTGCTGAGGG
>OHEX01001198.1_pt1 | contig 9935 bp, 5 predicted proteins | sample 1567361 | NCBI WGS metagenome assembly OHEX01 (sample SAMEA3879585, study PRJEB24766) | human gut metagenome | biome: human-associated habitat; feature: feces | place: USA | collected 1985/1987 | reverse complement strand
AAGTGATGCCGCCCTTGATGAGCTTGAGCTCCGTTTCGTCCATGGGCTCGTATTCCATCTTCTGTATTTCTTCATGAAACTTCACGTCGTTCTTCTTTTCTGCCATGATCGTTCTCCTTAGCTAAGCAGTGTGTGAAATCAGGAGGCCAGAGGAGGGGTCATGCCGTGGAAGAACAGCCACGAGATGAACAGCCCAAGCCAGATGATGAAGCCGAACAGGCACACCACATAGACGATGGCCAGTTTGCCGATGCCTTCCTCCATGAGCTTGCGGAAGTTCGACACCATGCCGATGGTGAAGAAGGTGAGTCTTTGTATGGTAAATATTTGGTTTCTACGTATGCGAAAACTGAAGAGGGTGCTACCGCTTCTTTCTCTAACGAGGCTTTGGCTCCTGCTAAGGTTGACTTGAAGGCTCCTGTTGCACAATGGGTAATTATAAGTATGCAGGGGTCCGGTGCTGTTACGTTTAAGAATCTTGAGACGAATGAAACGTTTAATGCTAATTTGTATAAGACAGACAAGGCTGGAATTTATCAAGCCGTAAAGACTTCGGTTGGTGATATTCCTGCCGAGAATATCAAATTAGTTGCCGTAAGCGCTAATGATGGCTTCTTGGCTCTTTCTGACGCTCAATTGAAGCAAAAGGCTCAGTTGGTATTTAATGGCGAGTCCTCTGTTGCCGTAGAGAAAGTGTATATGAACTATAATACCGATGGTTCTAAATTTGAGCCGGTAAGTGATGCCGCTAAGAGCTACGCTTGGAGCTTGGAGAAGGCAGAGGCTGTTAAAAATAATGTTGAGTACATCTATTTGAAGGATGACGAGGTGGCTAAGAAGAAAGCGGATATGTTGACTATTCAAGCTTACTATTTGGTTGACGATAAGAAGGGTTTGAATCATGAGGGTTCTGATTATAAGTTGGTTGATCATAACGATAAGAAAGCGGACAATCTTTCTCGCTTGGTATTCAAGAAGAACGTTGACGGCACTTATTCCGTAATCTGCTTGGATGAGGCTCTTGACGCTGACGAGGCTGCCGATAATTATATAGAAGTTGTCAGGCCTGACGCTAAAATGTTGAAAGTGGATGTGAATGCTCCTAGCTTCGATGAAGTTCTAGTTGGTGCGGAAAAGGCGGATTATGCGAAAGTAGTGGTAGATTTCTTCCAGATGGGTGCTAGCTTGGATGCTGTTCCGAGACATGCGACATTGGATAGTGAGGAAGGTTCAATCTCCTTGAAGGAAAACAAGAATGGTATCCTTGAGGGTATCATTGGCGCAGAGGGTTTGACTTTCTGGTTGGATACGGCGGATAGCAAGGCAGAACTTCCTTCTTTCTATATCTCTAAAGGTATCGCTGAAGGTGACTCCGTTGCTCCGGTAAGAAATTTCTTGTATTTCGCTCAAGACTCATTACGTTATTGGAATGAGGCTCAAGCTAAGTTTACTTATGACGAGAACTATGGCTTGGAAGGTACTTATGGAGCTGAAGCTAATCAGAATACAGATGTTAAAGCCATTTTCCGTCCGGCTACTTTAGCAGGTGTTGATACGATCAATACAACTGTAAACGGAAAGAATGTGGTTGTTGCGGCAGAAGCTAAGGAAGATGTTTGCCTTGGAGGTATAAATAACTTCAAATTTTATATCACGAAGTTGGATGCCGGTTATTCGGTGAGACCGGTAGACCAACCTACAAAATATTTGTATGCGTTGAACGGTAAGTTAGGCTTTACTTCTGATACTTCTAAAGCGTTGCCGGTAACAGTAGGTGAGGGTAATCCTACATCTAATGAGTCTATCGATAACTCTGCGTCTTCTTCTGTCGTAGTGATCGGCAACGCCGGTTCCGTAACGATCCAAGGCGCTCAAGGCGAGACTGCTTATGTTCGCAACTTGTTGGGTATGCCGTTGGCAGAGACAGTTGTCACTTCCGATAACGCTACGATCGCTGTTCCTGCTGGAATCGTTCTTGTAACGGTTGGCGACGAGACTGTAAAGGTGGTCGTTAAATAAGACATGTAAAGGAATAATGAAAAGATAAATCGAAAATCATTCCCGTGCGGATTATCCAAGTACCCCGAGAGGGCGAACAAGCGGGAATGGATTAATATTAATACTAAAGTAATAAATTAAAGTTCATCCGTAAGTACTTCCGTGAGGATGGAAACGGATCAAAGGCAAGGGGAGACAGTATTGCGCTGTTTCCCCTTATTTGTTGATAAGGGTAGATAAGGGCTTTGTTGGTGAAATGGACGGTATTCGATCTTTTTGATTGATATAAGGGGGATATCGTGACATACCCTTTTTGAGAGAGGTATGAAGTAGGGGAGATCGGAGGGGTATAAATAGCCTTTTTCATGCAAAAGGACCACTTTTTACACACGATAGGTGGTAAAAGGCAGTGCGACTAGTCGTGTTTGGCAACGACAGTAGTGCCGTTGGGCATCGTAAACAGTCATGAATAGGGTTGTTAGTACTCATGAATGGGCATCGTAACCCTGTTATATCCCTGTCGTAACTCAATGAGATAGCCCGGATAAGCTATAGGATATGAATTAGGATGAATTAAATTCGCTAGGATAAAAGGCTGTTTTTAACTAATGCCGTATAAGACAAATGATTGCTAATATTTTTTCTCGTATTTGGGGATAAGCTGTACGTTTGCCCGAAAAAAGTGATTCTCGGGCAGTTGAGTTTACAAATTGACAAAATGCCAAGGTGCTTTTTTTGTGAGCTTATAGGAAGGGCTAGATCCGAAAACAAACCTTGATTTTAGAGAATGGCATGGGATAAATTCCATGCTTGTACGTGCTTTATTCCTTCTTTGGAAGGAAGCGGCAAATCATCGAGCGAGACAACGATCTTCTCGTAATTATCCTCAATGGCCTCTAACGAGGCATATTCCCGTTCGATGGTTTCTTTGTCGATTAGTAAATAAGTGGATTGGAGATAGATAACCCTCTCTCCTTTGATAGCGACGAAATCCACCTCTTTGTTCTTTATGCTACCTACGTATATTTGATAGCCGGCCCTTAATAAATCTAGATAAATGAGGTTTTCTAGTTTATACCCAATGCCGTAGCCAAAGCCTTGATATAAATAATTGTTGAAACCTAGGTCATTGATGTAATACTTACAATTCCCGGCGATGGTCTCCTTTCCCTTGATTTGGTATTTCTCGACTTTATGTACCAAAAAAGTGTCCTCTATGTAACTAATGTAGGAGGCGATCGTATCATAGCTGGTCTTCCTTCCCGAGCTCTTGAAATAATTGGTGATATTCCGAATTGATATTAAATTAGATGCGTTATTTACCAGATAGACAAAAATGTCCTCAAGCAACTTAGCGTCTTTTATGTTTTGTCTTTGTATGATATCACGTAGTAATACGGTGTCTTTTAATGCGGATATATAATTTCTTTGTACTTCTGGTTGAGATAGATGGTATAATTCAGGCATACCACTACTTTGCATATATTCTAGGTAGTGTACCTTGTTGTTTTCTTTTTGGGTGATTCCAAGAAACTCTGTGTATGAAAAAGGATAGATGGCAAATTCCACATAACGTCCGGCTAATAACGTGGCGAGTTCTCCAGATAGCATTTTAGAGTTGGAGCCACTAATGAATAACTCATATTCGGCGGTATAGTCTTGTGAGTATGAGTTGGCGAAGCGTTCCCATCCCTCTACATTTTGGATTTCGTCAATGAACAGATAGATACGACCTTGAGGATTTATTTGTTTTAAGTAGAGATTAAACAGGGAATCAAGATCTTCATTGGTTTTCAAAAAATAGAAGGCGGATAGCTCACAGTTAATGAAGAATATATTTCGGGGATTTACTCCACTATTGGCGAGATGGCTAGCTAACTGACGAAGGAGATAGCTTTTCCCTACACGTCGCTGTCCTACCAAGACTTTGATTAATCTGTTTCCGGTGTAGGATAATATCCTATCTAAATAATCTTGCCGTTTATAGCCTGTTGGAAAATCGTTTCCACCCCATAGGTTATACTTCTCTAATGTCTTAAATCTATCGTCCATACTCGAAACTTTTGCGTAAAAGTACAAAAGTTTCGAATGAACTCGAAACTTTTCCCGTTAAGAATGGGATATACCCTCAAAAAAATAACGGCAACCGCCTTCCGCCGAAAGCCGAGTTGCCGTTCAAAGTTAGGAATAAGGTTTGGTTTGTTCCTTTGTAATGATTTTAACATTAATATGTAATGAGAGTTTTCTACATTTTATCGATACAAAAGTAAATGCCACTTGTTACGATTTGATTACGGGAGTGTTACATTTTTAGTAAAGGTCTCGCCAAATCGGTTGATAACCTTGATCTGTACGTCTTTGACTCCGGCTGAAGGGTGGCAACGGAATAAGTGCGATGTATGATATCCGGAAGGTTTTCCGTGCATGTCGATATAGTCTTGGTCTTCATCATCGAATTGCTCCATGCAACCTTTCTCTATGCCGTTTTCGCTCCATGTAACTTGGTAGGTCGGGTCCCAATCCCATACGTTCACCACTAGGTAATCCGCTTGCGATTTGAACTCATTCGGCCTATAAACCCTGAATTGATAATCCGAATCATGGCCGGTTGCCTTATAATACCAAGTAGCGGCATTCCCTTTCACCTCAACGACCAGATAACCGTTCGGGGCGCCGCACCGATTTACATGGCCGGCCCACCAAGCTCCGCAAGCGGCTCCGATATTATGCTCGTACAGATTCGGTGTGACTTGGTTGTTCTCGAAGAAATGCGTATGCCCGGCGAAGATATGGACATTATAAGGGCTGACGATCTCTTTCAGGCTCTCAGCGTCCTCGGCGTTTCCTCCCCCTTTATCCGTCTGGTTGAATACCGGGGCATGTACGTTGATAAATACAAGTGTTCCGGGTTTAACGTAACTCAGGTCGTTTTTCAGCCATTCCAGTTGTTCCTTTTCGAAGCGTTCGTCATATTTCTTGTCTTTATAATAATCAATATCTTTTAAGGTGATGATATGTGCATCCCCGACATTGAACGAATAATTGTAAGGGCCGAAATGATCCTCGTAGATACGCTCCGCATAGCTCTCCTCGGTTACCTTTTGATTGGATAAGGCCGGGTAACGTAAGTCGTGGTCGTGATTGCCGATCACGGAGAACATCGGGATGCCTAAGACCGAGACCGCTTCCTTATAAGGAGTGAATAAATCCATGCGATCCCAAGTAATGTCTCCCAGCGCCATACCGTAGACCTCTTTTCCTTGGTAGCGCTCTATAGTCTGCTTCAAGTCGGGGATGGTCTCTTCACGGAAACGTTTCATCTGCCGTTCGTCGATGGTCTGAGGATCGGAGATTGCCAAGTAGACAAACCCGTCGATTGGCTGTTTCCTAGGGGTGAGCGTAAAATCATATTCATTGATCTCCTTACTTTTATCAAGTTGCTGATAGAAAAGATCCGGTATACCTTTTGTTTGCTCGATCTCATAGTCACCCGGTACGGAGAGGTAGACAAAGCGGCTTTTGTCCAGATTCGAATCTAGGCTATATTCTCCCCGCTCATTTGTTTGCGTGAAATTATAACCATCCGTAACGACTACGCCTTGTAGCGGTTTGCCTGCCGTATCGGATACAGTGCCTCTTACGGTAGCGGCTTGCGCTATCCAAGTGGATAACGCAAGTAAAAGCGTGAATGATAAGAATTGTTTCTTCATCGTAATTTTTTTTATGATTTGAATATAGAATATGTTAGTTAGAATTTATAACGTACGCCGATTTGAATCTGCCAAGGGTTTCCGTTCATATTGGATACACCCGTGTTTTTGTTTACGTTATATACGTATTGCTTCTTCTCCGCGTCAAAACTCTTGATGGAGTAGATATTCTGCTTGCCTAGATTATGTCCGGCACCCCAGTCCTTGTTCAGCATATTCAGGAAATTGAAAAAGTCTATCGAGGCCTCGATGGAATGAGTCTTATAGATCTTGAAGTTCTTGTTCAAGCGCAAATCGAAAGTACCGTAGAAGCCATTTACGCCACCGTTACGCTCGGCAACCTTCCCATAGTTTTTACGGATATAATCTTTTACGCTCTTCTCCGCTTCCGGGTTGTCCAAGATCGCTTGGATACCCTCACGAAGATATTGAGGCGTATTACTATCGTTCGGGTCATAGATATAAGCCAAGTCGTTGGATGATACGAAATCACCGTTCATATTACCACTAACCGCTAAAGAGTAGCGGGTTCCACCGATCCCGGAGAAACGCAAGCCTACGCTGATTCCCCAGAAAGAAGGAGCCGTACCGTAGAATACGACCTTATGGCGGAATTGGTTGTCCGAGTAAGTCATGGTACTCAAATCACGAGGATCATCTTTTACCATCAAGGCTAGAGTCGCTGTATTCGCTACGTTACCGTTGTAAGAGGTGTTATCCTTGGAATCGTTCCACGTATAGCTGAAAGAAAGCTCGCCATCCTTGAAATAACGCCAAGTTCCATCTACCACGAACGCATATTGGTTGATTTTTCCATCGCTGATTAATTCCAGCACACGGCCTACCTTATCACTTTTACGTCCTTGCATCCAGTCGGTAGCTCCGTTCTTGGTATTGATACTCTCGGCGGGGACGAACACGCCACGATTCCCCTCGGCGGCGATACGGAAGTAAGGCTCATCCACCATATTACGGTCTACGTACATATAATTATGGCGTGCCCAGTTGGCGTAAGCACTGATACCTACCCGCAAGCGATCGGAGAAGAAATGCGTGTAGCTGGCGTTCAACTTATATACTACCGGTACACGGGCATCCTTACTATTCATATTGATCGTGCTGATCTTTTGGATATTCGGGTTGTTGAATAAATCAACGCCCGGAGCGGTAGAAGGATCTTTGCGGTATGCCGGGAAATTCGGTGTCGGAACCAAATTGCCTTGTATATCCACGGACGCTACCTTCGTACCGTCGAACAGCATATTGTTGATCATGGAATAGTTGTTTAAATCCGAACCGAAGATACCGGCGCCAAGGCGGATAATATCTTGATGTTTATCATTCACGTCCCACGTGAATTGAACGCGGGGTTGCAACTGGAAGGTGGAGATTACGTTGTCCGTACGTAAGCCTAGTTCGTCATAAACAGTCTGGTTAAAGTTCGCGTGGTTGAAATAACGGGTATAATCCGCACGGATACCGGCCATGACCTCGAATCCGGTGAAAAGCTTCGTTTGTAATTGTCCGTAGATAGCGGAGTTCAAGGTATTCATCTTTACGGTAGGATCATCTACCAAGGCGATTTCCCGGGCATAGCGGTAAGGAGTCATATGCTCGAAATTATCCAGTCCCGTGAAATAAAACCGTCCGTTCATCTCACTACCGTAGAGTGATTTCATATTGGTGTACATGAAGTCCGCTCCGAATGTATAGTTGATGCGGTCCGTATTATAATACATATTGTCTACCAATTGAAGTACATTATCCTTAAAATGTTCGGGAGCGTAGCGTTGACCTCCAAGTTGGATGGAAGTGTACATGCTTTTGTCACCAGATATAGATTCCACGTTCTCTACGATTGCTCTTGGGATATTAGAGCTTGGCAATTGCTTGTTCGGGGTCGTGGCCTCGTAAACCAAGAAATGTTGAAGCTTCAACTCGTTGGTCAGCTTTGGGCTTAATACCGAGCGTAAGGTAGCGAGTAAGCTGTTGTTATGCGATTTGCGGTCGATCCAAACCTCGTAAAGATTGATACTGGAGTTATCGCTCTCGCTCTGTTTATTATCCTCGTTGATGAAATTATTGCGAATGGTTAACAAGTTGGTTGCGTTCAACTGCCAGTCGATACGGGCGAAGACCGCGTTCGTCTGCTTCTTCTTGCCGAACTCCCCGAATTGAGGATCATTGGAGACTCCGTATTTAGTACGGGCGATATCCAGATAACGGTCTAGCGTAGATTGAGTGACATTATAGCGAGACTCGTCCGCCGCCGTCTTGATATCCGCTATATAAATCGGACGGGAATCCTGTTGGTGATCCCATACGACATAGAAGTGCGCACGGTCTTTCACGATCGGGCCTCCCAAAGAGAAACCATATTGATAGGTAGAGAAGTCGGAAGTCGATTTATTTCCCCGTATATCATAGGAGCTGGATAACCAATCGGCACGACCGAATCCGAATACACTTCCGGTGAAAGTATTGGTTCCTGATTTCGTGACAGCGCTCACGGTACCGCCCCCGGAACGTCCGTTGGTCACGTCATATTGATTGGTTACCACCTCAAATTCGCGGACGGCTTCCATGGATATCGTATAAGCGCCGGAAGTCGTTCCGCTCGCTACGGTTCCTTTAGCCGTCATACCGTCGATGGTGTAATTCGTTGAGGATGATAATTGCCCGGCGATATTTCCTCCGCTACTCAATGGCGAGAGATCCATTAGGGATGTGAAGTTACGGCCGTTTACCGGAAGCTTCGTGATATTTTGAGCGGAGATAGATGTTGCCGCACCGATCTTCGGAACCATGTTCTTCAAGGAATTAGCGACTACCTCGACGGCTTGGATCTCCACCGATTCCTCCGCTAGCTTGAAATCCACTCGAAGCATATCCCCTTGGTTCAATGCGTATCCTGTCTTTTTCTGTTCCCCATAACCGATATAAGACGCTGTAACGGTATAAGGAGAACCTAGCGGAAGCTGCTTGATGGTGTATTCTCCTTTATCGTTCGTGATAGAGCCCGTGAAGAATCCGGTAGATTCATTCTTGACTTGGATCGTGGCTCCGATCACTGATTCCCCTTTATTATCCACGACCGTACCGGTGATAATGGCTTGCGTTCCTTGTGCGAATAGGAGAGCCGGTAAGCAATTAAAAAATAACAAACAGGCAAGTAACCTGCAAGTAATGCGTTTGTTAAACATCCTCATGATAATCTTTTTAAAATTAAACCTAAATATCTTTTACGGCGCAAAAGTAAGTGTCCGGTTTTGCAAAGAGATTACATCCGTGTGTAGGTTTAAATAAAGAAAAAAGCCTAATGAAGGATATCCATTAGGCTCAACGAGAAAATTATAAATGTGTCTATAAAAAAGAAGGTTAGTCCTCGTCCAAAGTCTTGATAATGGTAGATGCTATCTTGGATGAACTCTTGCGGCTGCTCTTTCTGAGTTTATCCGGGTTCTCAAGATTCATGCAGGTAAAGAAGTTATTCCCCCTATATACCTCATTTTTATCTTTGTCGAATAAGGTATAGCTGACGATATGGAAAAGCGTGCGCAAGGGTTGGTCTTGCCATTTAAGATAATGCTGGTTTAATACTAGCAGATAATCAGCGTCAGCATTATCCAATACCTTTTGTAACTCTTCGGTCGGCACGGCTGAAAGATCGGAATAGCAATCCTCGCTCTCCCCGTTAACCTTGATCTCATTCAGTACCTGTCCGGTCACTTGTGTAGCGTTTGCCGGAATAAACTTGCAATCTCCGTTCTTTACGGATGCGGCGATATTCTCGGCGATGATCGTATTATACGTTTGGTCGATACTATCCGCTTTCATACCGGTCTCTTCGGCGATCATCCCATTGTAGAAATAGTTTGATTTCACGTTATCGTGCAAACCTACGATGAGAATTTGCTTTGCATGATAATTGTCACCTTCTTTCTTACTTTCTTTAGCGTTCGCTGCTATAGAAGCTACGGCTAAAAAGAACATAACCGTAAAGATTCTGATTTTAAATAACCTTTCCATGATTCTTCTATTAAATTCTGTGTCTATTAATTTCGGAGGCAAAGATATTAGCGGGGTGTTGCAGGGATATTACGGTTGTATAAAGTAATAGTTACCGATAATCCCCCCTGTACCGGCTTGGATATTAAAATCGTGGATTCGTTGTAAAGTCTATTCTACCGTGTGGATGAGTTCAATCAAAAGGCGGTTACCAAGAAA
>OHEX01001196.1_pt1 | contig 9939 bp, 9 predicted proteins | sample 1567361 | NCBI WGS metagenome assembly OHEX01 (sample SAMEA3879585, study PRJEB24766) | human gut metagenome | biome: human-associated habitat; feature: feces | place: USA | collected 1985/1987 | reverse complement strand
TTGTAAATGCCTGCACATAGGCATCCTGTAAAACATCCTGCGCATCCATGTCATTTCCCATATATTTTTTCGCAATGAAAAACTTTTTCTGATAGGTACTCTGATATAAAAAGTCATATCCTTCCTGATTTCCTGCCAGCGCACTTGCCACCGCTTCTGCATACTGTTCCATTTTTCTCATTTCCTCCTTACTCTTCTGCATATGTTCTTCGAATTACTACATTAAAGATATCTTTTCCATAACTTTTTGGGCTTACTTCCCAATCAAATCCATCGGTTCCCACTTTTGTTTTCCACAATAAACATCTTGCGTAAGAGCTTGCCGGAACCCCCTGCCAGTATTTTTTGCCGTTTTTGTCAACAGCGGCGATGCAAAGCCATTCATGGTTCTCCTTTGGATTGCTCGCCAATCCTGCTTTAACGCCAATCACTTCGCAAATTTCATACAAGCGTTCGGACGATTCCCCGCAGACACCTTTATAAGTTCCCTGATAAATTGCCTTATATCGGTTTTTCACACCGCCTTCGCCATGAACCGGTCTGCCCTTTGAATCTTTATTATACTTCATATTCATGTCGCAGTACGTTTCTAAAATAAGGGCAATTTTCTGTGACTTCGTCGCCTTTTTAATAATGTCATCCACGGTACACTCGCCACCAAAGTTCTCTAACGCAGTCCATTCATAAGTATATTTCTTATTTGCCGTACGCTTCAGCATGTTCTTATATGCGCGCGGATTACTTTTTAAATTTTCAAAATAATCCTTTTTTCCTGTTTGATAACACTGTTCATATTCATGGGCAATAATCCGAAGTCCTTCGTCTGGGTTCTTCACAAGGGGGCGAAGTTTTTTAGCAATCTTCTCCAAATATGGATTTACGGTTTTTACGATAAATTTCTGCTTTTTGCCATTCGTATACGTTACCATAATATCCTCTTCATCAAGTCCTGTATTGCCACTGGCTTTCCCGGGCGTAAACTTAATTTTTCTGCCGGAAATTTTCTTTCCTTTTGCCACACCTTTCAGTGTCTGATTCACGCCTACAACCTTTTTGATTTTCTTTGTCGTCTTTACTATTTTGGTTTCCTTTGTCTGAAGAAAAACCTTTTTAGTCCTATAATAGGTAACCTTCTTTGCCTCGCTGCGCGTCGGAATCATCCCCGCCATAATCATCGCAGCCATTAGTAAAGCCACAAAACCTCTCATTTTCGTTTTCATTTTCATCCTTCCTTTCTGTGTCTTTTACCTATAAGACAAGTGAAGTTTGAAAAAAGTTTTATATTTTTGAAATAAAATTTAAATATTCAATTTTTCCCCACGAATAAGAGTATACATAAGAAAAAACTATAATTCAATAAGAACCAATTATATTCCTATCTCCTTATAGTTTTTCCAAAAGAATCATTATTTCGTTTTAATCTGCCTTACGAATTACTAAAGCATCATTTTCCACATCCAGAGAAAGCACATCTCCTACTGCCACTTCATCCGCAAGCATCTTCTTCGCCAGCAGAGTTTCGACATTTTTCTGCAAATACCGCTTCAACGGTCTCGCACCATAAACCGGATCGTATGCTTTTTCCACAATATAATCAAGCGCCCTATCTGTAACGGTAAGAGAGATTTCTTTATCCTCAATTCTGCGGTTAATATCCTTGACAAGCAAATCAATGATGCCTCGGATATCGCTTTTTGAAAGAGGCTTAAACATAACAATCTCATCCAGACGGTTCAAAAACTCCGGTCGGAAATGATTTTTCAACTGCGACATCACAAGTTCCTCTGCCTCAGAAGAAATGTTTCCATTGTCATCAATGCCATCCAGCAAAAATTCTGCGCCAAGGTTTGACGTCATAATCAAAATGGTGTTTTTGAAATCCACCGTACGGCCCTGTGAATCCGTGATTCGTCCATCATCCAGCACTTGCAGCAAAACATTAAACACATCAGGATGTGCCTTTTCAATCTCATCAAAAAGGACAACTGAATATGGTCTGCGGCGCACGGCCTCGGTCAACTGCCCGCCCTCTTCATAACCAACATATCCCGGAGGCGCTCCAATCAGACGGGACACGGAATATTTCTCCATATATTCACTCATGTCAATACGAACCATATTGGCTTCATTATCAAACAAACACTCGGCAAGGCTCTTTGCCAGCTCGGTTTTACCAACACCGGTAGGTCCCATAAAGAGAAATGAACCAATCGGCTTAGTCGGGTCTTTAATGCCTGCTTTGGAACGAATAATCGCATCTGCCACTTTTGTCACACCATCATCCTGTCCAATCACTCTCTTATGAAGTTCATCATCCAGATGCAGTGTCTTATTTCTCTCCGACTCTGTTAATTTAGCAACCGGGATTCCTGTCCAGCGAGAAATAATCTGAGCAATTTCTTCATCCGAAACGCTTTCGTGTACCATTTGCTGGTCACTTGTTTTAGCCGCATTTTCCGCCTCGTCCATCAACTGCTGCAAACGTGGCAGCTCGCCATATTCAAGTTCCGATGCACGCTCCAAATCACCGCTGTTTTTCGCCATCTCAATCTGATTATTCGTATTTTCTATCTCCGTTTTCAATTGATGGATTTTATCAACGGCTGCTTTCTCATTGTCCCAGCGTGCCTTTTTAACCGAAAAGTCTTCCTGTAGTTCACTTAACTCTTTCTGCAGTTCGGTAAGACGTCCCTTACTCAAGTTATCAGTTTCTTTTTTCAGCGCCGCTTCCTCAATCTGCAGCTGCATAATCTTTCGTTGGGTCTCATCGAGTTCCGTCGGCAGCGAGTCAAGTTCTGTCTTAATCAGTGCACACGCCTCATCTACCAAATCAATTGCTTTATCCGGCAGGAAACGGTCCGTGATGTAACGGTCTGCCAGTGTTGCCGCTGTCACAAGTGCACCATCAGTAATTTTTACTCCATGGAAAATTTCATAGCGGTCTTTCAATCCACGCAAAATTGAAATCGTATCTTCTACCGTCGGTTCTTCCACCATTACCGGCTGGAAACGACGTTCCAAAGCTGCATCTTTTTCAATATACATACGGTACTCATCCAATGTTGTCGCACCGATACAGTGCAGCTCGCCACGTGCCAACATTGGCTTTAACAAGTTGCCGGCATCCATTGCACCATCTGTCTTTCCGGCACCGACAATTGTATGAAGTTCGTCGATAAACAAAATAATCTGTCCATCGCTTTCCTTCACTTCCTCAAGCACCGCCTTCAGACGTTCCTCAAACTCACCACGGTACTTCGCACCGGCTACCAAAGCACCCATATCCAGCGCAAATACCTGTTTATTTTTCAAGCCTTCCGGCACATCGCCGCGCACAATACGCTGTGCTAATCCCTCAACTACGGCAGTTTTACCAACACCCGGTTCACCAATCAGAACGGGATTATTTTTCGTCTTTCGCGACAAAATACGAATCATGTTACGGATTTCTTCATCTCGTCCAATTACCGGGTCTAATTTCTGATCCTTTGCCTGCTCCACCAAATCCGTTCCATACTTAGACAAACTCTCGTAAACTGCCTCCGGATTATCTGTCGTCACCTTCTGATTGCCACGCACCTGAGAAAGAGCCTGCAAAAATCTTTCCCTGTCAATGTTAAATTCCTTAAATAACTTCTTTATCTCCGGTGATGCTTTACGAAGCATGCTTAAGAACAAATGCTCCACGGAAATGTATTCATCACCCATTGCCTTTGCTTCGTTTTCGGCATAAATCAGAACTTTATTCAAATCATTGCCAACGTAAATCTGACCGCCTTCTACTTTTGGTCGTTTATTAATCAAGCCTTCCACCTGCGCCTACTACGCCCGTTGGTACTATATGCTCACCTTGATGATGGCCATGGCCACCGTGCTGGCCCTGGAAAACGACCGGGTCAATGTCCATCTTCTTTAACAGACTGACAATCAAGCTGTCATCGACCGTCAGCATATTGTATAACAAATGCTCCTGCGCCAGCTCCTGATTTCCAAAATCGTACGCCGTCTTTTCAAGATTATTTACAATCTCCATTGATTTCTGTGTAAATTTACTAATGTTCATGTCGTTCACTCCCTTCAGTTTCAGTGAAATACAATCTCTTGTATGTTCTATCATATCTATAACACAGTTATAATATAGCACTCGTTGTTAGCACTGTCAAGAGGTGAGTGCTAATTTCTTTGTGAAAGTTTTGTGAACTCTTGTTCAAAGCACACATACCTCGCCTCATACCGCCTTACACATTCCGCCATTGTTTCTGCGTCTCTCTGATAAATAAAGATAATATCTTCTACATCTCGTTTTTCTCCCGCTATTTCCCATAAACGGCTCTCAATCTCCCACGGCATTTTCCGCTCCAGCAGATAGCGGACTCCATAATACTGTAACAGCATGTTCATTCGTTTTTGCTCCGGACAAGACTGTGCTTTTATATAAAAAAACAGCCGATTGCATATATACTCAAAATCATCCACCAGATAAAATACAAAAAGCAAATCTCGGAAGAACTCGCCACTAAGTGTTTCCAGTCTGATTTTCGACTGATACCACTCCGGTATCTGCTCGTTTCCTAAATCTGCTTCATCAAAAGTTCCCTCATATATATTTTTCAATATGCCAAAGCCGTGGCAAAAGACCAGTTCCGGCAGAACTGCCAGCGTATAAATCAAATACTCGTTTTCCGTCAATTTGTCCTTTTTTACTCCTCCCCCAACCATATGCGCTTTTCGCATCTTGATTCCTCCTCAATAATATACCGCATTCTGTGAAAAATAACGATATAATTATACATATATTTAAGTTTTTTGAAAAGGAACAAACGGTATATCCTTACGAAAAATCAGATTTTTCTAAGCAAAAAACGGCAAAAAAATGGATTTCTTGCAATTTCTCAAATATCATGTAAAATAAATTATACCTACAAAAGAAAGGAAATAACATCACATGAAAAAAATATTATGCATTCTGCTTAGTTTATTGTTAGTGCTGCTAAACGGCTGTTCCAGTGATACGGGAAACATTCGTTTTGGGGCTGCCGGCGTCGGCGGTATGTATTATACGTTCGCCAATAGTTTCACCGGAATTCTTAGTAAAGAGAACGAAAATTATTCTTATGAAGTTAAAAACACCGCAGGTTCCACCGCTAATATCCGATTGCTGTCCAATCACTATATCGATTTAGCGATTGCACAGGCTGATTTAATTCAGGATGCCTATGAGGGAACCGGTGCATTTGATGGTAACATCTGTAAAGACTACAGTGCCATTGCCGGTCTCTATACAGAAGCCTGCCAGATTGTTGTCCGTGCAGACTCATCCATTTATTCACTCGATGATTTGCAGGGAAAACATATCAGTATCGGTGCCTCGGAATCCGGCACAGAGCGAAATGCAAAAGAAATTCTTGCAGCGACAGGATTAACCTCCCGTCTGGTTCAGACAGAAAATTATGATTATACACAGGCCGCCAACCAGCTTTCCAATCATGAAATTGATGCCTTTTTTTGTACTGCAGGTACCAAGACAACGATTATCGAGGAACTGGCAAAGGAGTGTCCAATCCGGCTTCTCAGCCTAAATGAGACATGCTTAAAAAAACTAATGGCATCCTCTCCTTCATATATCCATTATACCATTCCGGCTAACACTTATACCGGACAGGATAAAGAAGTAACAACCATAGGAGTGAAATCTATTCTTTTAGCATCGGATGATTTATCCGAGGACACCGTTAATATAATTACAAAAGCCTTATTTGAGCATAATAAAGATTTACAGTATGCAACATCCCTAAATTTGGCCTTAAACGAAACATCTGCTACAAAAGATATTACACTTCCTTTTCATAAAGGAGCCGCCTCTTATTACAAAGAGAAGAAAATTACCGTTTCGACAAAATAGCAAATAGGAAGGATTACTATGAACATTGAATTTGATATGTACCAGACACTGGCACTTGCCGTTTTGGTACTTTTACTTGGAAGTTTCTTAAAAAAACACATTCATTTTTTGGAAAAATTCTGTATTCCGGCACCTGTTATCGGTGGTTTGTTGTTTGCCATCTTAACCTGCATCGGTTACTCGACCGGACTTGCTGATTTTACCTTTGATGACACCCTGCGCGAAGTATGTATGGTTTTTTTCTTTACTTCAGTTGGATTTCAGGCAAATCTGAAAGTATTAAAAAGTGGCGGAAAATCAATGATTATTTTCCTCTTCTTAGTCATCACCTTAATTGTTTCACAAAACCTGCTTGCAGTTGGTCTTTCCAAACTGCTGCAATTAAATCCGCTTGTCGGTATGTGTACCGGATCAATTCCAATGGTCGGAGGCCACGGTACTGCCGGTGCCTTTGGACCGGTTTTGGAGGATTTTAATATTCAGGGTGCAACCACAATTTGTACGGCTGCTGCAACCTTTGGATTAATTATGGGAAGTCTAATCGGCGGTCCAATCGGCAAGCGCCTCATTGAAAAAAGAAATTTAATGGATACCGTTGCCACCGAAGATGACAGTCTTTTAATTGAAGATGAAGAAAAGCACAAACGCCACACAAACATGTATGCAGCCGCCGTTTTCCAGTTAATTTTAGCAATCGGTCTGGGAACCATTTTTTCCTGGCTGCTTACCAAAACCGGACTTACTTTTCCGATTTATATTGGTGCCATGCTTGCCGCAGCATTAATCCGAAATATCGCTGAGTATACAAATTTTACAACCATTCATATGGGTGAAATCAATGACCTTGGCGGAATTTCATTATCCTTGTTTTTGGGAATGGCAATGATTACTTTGAAGTTATGGGAGTTAGCTTCTCTGGCACTTCCGCTTGTCATTTTGCTTGCTGCGCAGACACTTCTCATCGGCGTATTTACTTACTTTGTTATATTCCGTATCATGGGGCATGACTACGATGCCGCAGTTCTCGCCGCCGGTACTTGTGGATTTGGTATGGGAGCAACCCCAAATGCCATGGCAAATATGCAGGCCTTATGCGACCGCTTTGTGCCATCGGTAAAAGCTTATCTGCTGATTCCACTGGTGGGAAGTCTGTTTGCCGATTTTATCAACAGTTTGGTTATTACATTTTTTATCAACATTATATAAGGAGGTTTACTTATGTTTTTTAAAAAGAAAAAATATATTACAATAAACAATCCTCAGAAAAGTAGAAAAAATTATGATTTGACTTATGATAATGTAGACATTCCGGAGGTGCATACACATGAGGCTTCTGACAGCACAAATGCAGTCTCCTCGGATGCCTCTGTTGACTATGACAACCTTGCAATTCCTGAAGTACACATTAAGGGGAGGAAGTAATCTTTTTCCCATACATGTTTCCCCCTTTTTTTGCATACAGTATATCATATGGAATTATTTCTTTGCAAAAGGAGGTTACTATGTGCAGCATATCCGGCTTTTATGACCCCACGGCCGATTTTACCGGGCAGCGGGATTCTTTTTTGCATATTTTAGATGAAATGAAACACTGTCTTGCCCACCGCGGTCCTGACGATAATGACAGTCTGCTGACACCACACTGTGGACTGGCACACACAAGACTTTCCATCATTGATTTGGCGGGTGGCCACCAGCCTATGACAAGAGAACTGGATGGCTATCCTTATCATATTGTATATAATGGTGAAATTTACAATATGAAAGAGTTAAAAAATGACTTGGCAAGCCATCAGGTTTTTCCAAAAACGAATTCTGACACAGAAATCTTATTATTATCATATTTAACCTTTGGCGCCGATTTTGTAAAAAAAGTCGACGGTATTTTTGCCTTTGCCATTTATGATGAACGGCACAATACACTGACTTTATTCCGGGATTCATTCGGCGTAAAACCACTTTTTTATACCATGATAAATGGAACGATTGTTTTTTCCTCGGAGCCAAAAGGCTGCTTTTGCTTTCCGGGCGTCAAAGCAGAACTTGATGTGGATGGACTCAATGAGATTTTATCATTAGGTCCGGCACGCACGCCGGGAAGCGGCGTATTTTACGGATTTCACGAGCTGCTGCCGGGGTGTTACCTGACGTGCTCTGTTTTTGGAAGAAAAATGACGCAGTATTTCCATCTGGAAAGCAGACCGCATTTTGATTCTTATGAGGAAACCGTTGAAAAAACATCATTTCTGATTCAGGATGCCATCAAAAGACAAATGGTTTCCGATGTGCCAATCTGCACCTTTTTATCCGGCGGTGTCGATTCGAGCGTGGTCTCTGCGGTCTGTGCCGCCGAGTTAAAGAAACAGGGAAAAAAACTCACCACATTTTCCTTTGATTTCATAGATAATGACAAGTATTTTAAGGCGAATTCTTTTCAGCCGTCGCAGGACCGCCCATATGTTGACAAAATGGTTTCTTTTCTGGATTCCGACCATCACTATCTCGAATGTGACAACAAAATGCAGGCGGATTTATTATACCGCTCGGTGGACGCACATGACCTCCCATGCATGGCGGATATTGATTCTTCCTTACAGTATTTTTGCGAGGAAGTCAGCCATTCCCATAAGGTGGTACTGACCGGCGAATGTGCAGACGAGGTATTTGGCGGATACCCATGGTTTCACAGAGAGGAAATGCTTAACTCCGGTACATTTCCATGGACTCCTTCACTCACCCCGCGCAAAGTTCTTTTGAAAGATGACTTAGTAGAAAGTCTTCACATGGATGAATATGTAAAAAAGATTTATGACCGGTCAGTCAGTGAAATTAATGTTCTCCCATCCGAAAATGAAATTGAGACAAATAGACGGCGGATTGGTTATTTAAATATCCGTTTCTTTATGCAGACGCTGCTAAACCGTATGGACCGCACAAGCATGTTCTCGGGATTAGAAGCACGTGTTCCATTTGCTGACCGCACACTTGTCGATTATGTTTTTAATATTCCATGGGAAATGAAAGCAAAGGACGGACTTGTCAAAAATATACTGCGTCAGGCATCAAAAGGACTTTTGCCGGATGAAATTTTGTTCCGCCGCAAAAGCCCTTATCCAAAAACATACAATCCTTATTATGAAAATTTGTTGGCAAAACGCCTCAAGGAGGTACTTTCCGACTCTGCAAGTCCCCTGCATTCTCTCCTTGATTTAAAGCAGGTCACCCAGTTTTTGGAAAATCCAAAAGATTACGGGGCACCTTGGTACGGTCAGCTCATGGCGGGCCCGCAAATGATTGCCTACCTTTTGCAGATTGAATATTTCTTACGGAAATATAACGTATCCATCCGGATTTAAAAGGGAGAGCGGATTACCGGCTGCAGCTGTCTGCCGCAAAGAGCCGCCTCAATCGTATCCGGTATCAGTTCCGTATGGGCAATCATCGACTTCGGTTTCTTTTCGCAGTCATCCTGCCCAAACGGAACAAAATAGAAATTTTTTGTATTCATCAAGAAACCAATGTTCTTTAAACTGGCTCCAAGTGCATCATTGGTAGCCGGTGAAAGAACAACCGGTTTGTCATTTCGCATATGCGCTTTTGCCGCCATCAATACCGGTGTATCGGTAATCCCCGCTGCAAGTTTTGCCATCGTATTTCCGGTACATGGCGCAATTACCAGAATATCCAAAAGACCTTTCGGACCAATCGGTTCCGCCTCCTGAATTGAAAAAATCCCACGTTCTCCCGTAATTTCCTGTATTTCGATAATAAAATCTCTCGCATCGCCAAACCGGCAGTTCACGGTCTGTGCGGTCTGGGAAAAAATCGGAATGACCCGATTATCCTCCTTGACAAGCTGCCTGACCACTTCTTTTATTTTCTCATAAGTGCAAAAAGAGCCGGTAAACGCAAAGCCAACCGTACGCTGTTTCTTTTTGCTCATTCCGCTAATCTCCCAAAATTGTTTTCTTAATTACTTCCATAAGTATGCCGGCTGATGACTTCGGTGCATAAATGCCGGGAAGTCCTAAACATAA
>OHEX01001181.1_pt1 | contig 10027 bp, 9 predicted proteins | sample 1567361 | NCBI WGS metagenome assembly OHEX01 (sample SAMEA3879585, study PRJEB24766) | human gut metagenome | biome: human-associated habitat; feature: feces | place: USA | collected 1985/1987 | reverse complement strand
TGGAATCACAGCTTCATGAACCTCTGATCATCAGAAGCCAAGGCGGTACAAGGGGAAGCCATAGCGAACTGACACCATACGGCGAAGAATTTCTGAAACGATATGCCCGTTTTTCAGAAGAAACACGTTCCTGTTCAAAAAAAATATTTGAAGAATGTTTCGGAGGGTTTTTAAATGCGTAACCTTTATCTGGTCCGGCATGGAAAACCACAGTATCCGGATGAACATTCTTACTGTGTGGGACAGACAGATTTCTCTCTATCCATGCTTGGACACTTGCAGGCAGTCCTTCTTAATGAAGAATTGTCCGATAAAATATCAAGGATATACTGCAGTCCTTTGTTAAGAGCTGTTGAGACAGCAGGCCATATGGCACCTGAGCTTCCACATATAATTGTTTCTGATCTGTCAGAACGAAATCTGGGAGAATGGGATGGCCTTTCTTTTGATAAAATACGCCAGAGATGGCCGGACATTTATAAAGCCCGTGAAAATAACCCTGATCATCCGATCCCGGGAGCAGAAACTCCTGCTGCATCTGGTTTTCGCTTTTCGCAGGCAGTTCATAAGATTCTTTGCGCTTCTGAAGGTGATATTGCAGTAGTAGCTCATACAGATGTAATCTCTTCTTATATATATGCATTACATTCCGGTATGTACAGCAGGCAGCGGTTTCGTCTTCCCTGTGGCTCTTACTATCATCTGGAAGTGAATGAAAAAAATAATATTTCTTTCTCTGATCCCAGTTATATACTGCCTCATCCTGAATTAAATGACGGACTATGTCTCAGGCTTCGCAATGCTGTTTCTCTGCCCCGTCATGTACAAGCTCACAGTGATGCTGTTACTGAACTTGCCTGTTGTTTATGCAATATGTTGGAATCCAATGGTTATATCTTTGATCAGAAGCTTGTTCGCTCCGGTGCTCTTCTGCATGATATCGCCCGGCTTCAGAAAAATCACACCAAGACAGGCGGTGAACTTTTTTTACAACTGGGTTATCCCGAGATCTGTCAGATCATCTCACAACATCATGGTTTAAAGGAAACAAAGCTGGATGAAGCAGCTATTGTATTTCTTGCAGATAAGCTGATCGAGGAAACGCAGCGTGTATCAATAGAAAAAAGATTTGCTGACAATCTGTATAAATGCAAAAGTCCGGAAGCTCTGCAATCGCATAAGCTTCAATTAAAGCAGGCTCTCACACTGCAGGATATGATACAATCGATCTGTCATACGACACTTTAACATACAAAATCACAGGAGGATTTTTATATGAGAACATTATTTCAGACAATAAAACAGCAGTTTCTGGAGGAAAATGACCTCGTACTTGCTTCCATAACAGCTTCATCAGGGTCGACTCCACGAGGTGCCGGCTCCCGCATGCTGGTCGGAAAACACGGCAGAATTACCGGAACTATCGGCGGTGGTGCCGTGGAATACCGTGCTGAACTTATGGCACTGGATATTCTTGAAAAAAAGGAATCCGATGAACACGAATTCCGGCTGAACCGTAAGGATGTCGAAAATATCGGTATGATCTGTGGTGGTGATGTTACCGTCTTTTTCCAGTATCTTGATCATAATGATCCGATTGTTATGGAAATTGCGGAAACTGCTGAAAAATCATATGAGGAACGAAAGGATTTCTGGCTGATCTGCGATCTTCATGCAACATCCGGCATGAGTCTTTACAGCCCTTGTTATGGTCTGATCGGAAATGCTGATGTTCCTTCTTCCATATTATCATCCTTATCTGCACAGCCATTCCGCTATCGCAGTGAAGATTATGATCTGTTTTCTGAGCAGATCGGAACTTCCGGAACTGTCTATGTATTTGGCGGTGGCCATGTTTCACAGAAACTTGTACCGATACTTGCAAGCGTTGATTTTCGCTGTGTTGTCCTGGATGACCGGCCGGAATTTACAAATCCTGCTCTTTTCCCAGGAGCAGTTGAAACAATACTTTGTGATTTCAACCATCTGGACCAGTATGTTTCTATTACAGCTGCTGATTATTGCTGCGTCATGACACGTGGACATTCCTATGATACCATTGTACAGGCACAGCTTCTCGCTACACCTGCATGTTATATAGGCGTCATTGGAAGCCGCGCAAAAAAAGCTGCTGTATTTCGCCGTCTGATTGAAGAATACAACATTAATGAACAAGATTTAAACCGTATCATCTCACCTATAGGACTGGAGATCAAAGCAGAAACACCGGCTGAAATCGCCATCTCCATCACAGGACAGATGATCCAGGTTCGCGCTGACAGAAAGGCTACATCAAAATGATGGCAAAATCAGTATATAAAACTGTAATATTTGGTGCCGGACAAATTGGACAAATGACCGCAAGACTTCTCAGCAGTCCCTGTCAGCTCCTGTGCTTTGCTGATAATGACCCCCATAAACACGGATCATATATTGGAAATATTCCAGTCTGTTCTCCGGATACTGCAGCAGCACTTCTCCCGGATCTGGTCATCCTGGGAGTTCTGGATGAAGAACGGCGCAATTCTATGATAAAGCAGATGGAAAACTTAGGTTATCACGGACCTTTTCGTGATCCCTCCGTCCTTCGCATGTTTGACGCACGGGTTGCTGTTATGCGTCTTTTATCTGAGCAGATCTATCAATTGGATATTCCGGGAAATGTTGCAGAACTGGGTGTTTTCCGAGGTGAATTTTCTTCCCTGATCAGTGCAGCCTTTCCAGACCGAAAAATCCATCTTTTTGATACTTTTGAGGGCTTTTCAGAAAAGGATATCACAATAGAAGCCTCCGGTAATCTGTCCCGTGCCAAAACAGGTGATTTTTCTTCTACTGATATTGACTCTGTTCTTCATGTTATGCCAGATCCTACACGTACTGTGATCCACAAAGGATGGTTTCCAGATACCTTTTCCGATGTTAGAGATGAAACTTTTTGTTTTGTATCTCTGGACGCGGATCTCTATGCTCCAACTGCTGCTGCACTTCCTCTGTTCTATGAACGCCTGGCCATCGGAGGAGTTCTCTTGGTTCACGATGTGTACAGTACACAGTTTTCCGGATGCCGAAAAGCGGTTGGGGAATTCTGTCTGAAAAACCATCTGTTTGCAGATCCTGTATGCGATCTGCATGGAAGCGCAATAATCCGAAAATTATAAAAAGAAACGCCGGAACCGGTATTTACCGGAACCAGCGTTTCTTTTTCGTTTATTTATTGTATAGCCCTTTTTCACGTCCATGCCTAACCTTTATAAAGTTCCTTTCAGAACATTTTCCAACTGTTCATCGGACAGATCAACATGATAAAAAAGATCGAAAAATTTATGTATTTCTTCATTGATATCACATTTAATATATTCCGGATAAATCAATGCTGAGAACCATCGCATACCGATCAGACGATTTGGTCCTGCCGGACGATCCACCCAGCTAAACGGTGCATTCGGAGTTCCATAAACCTTTTGGTCCTGTACTGCTTTTAATGAAGCATAATCAGGATTGCTCAGGATATCTTCTGCTGCAGAACTTCCGCTTTTATCTGCCTTTGGTTCACCATTTACAACAATCACATCCGGATCCCATGCAAGAAGCTGTTCTGCTGAAATCTGAACACGAGATCCATCTCCCAATTCCAGATCTGCAACATTGACTGCATTGATGGCATCAAGGATCTGTGCATGCTGGGATCCCCTGGGTGCAGTTTCCAGTGAATCCTCTCCATTACCGAAGTATACACTGACTTTCTTTTCTTCTGGAATATCTGAAAGTGCATTAATATCAGTAAATACCTGCTCCGCATACTGAGCAAGCTCTTCTGCATGATCTTCTACGCCAAGAAGTTCGCCCATAAAACGAAAAGCTTCCGCAGAATTATTAAGCTCATTGTCTACTGCAACAACCGGAATTCCAAGGCTTTCTGATAACGCATCGCAATCAGAAACCATTGTATCATTAATCTTTCCACTATTAATAGCAATTGTAGGATTGGCAGCAATTACTGCTTCATAATTGACAGCATCACCCATTCCAAAATTAGGAAGATCCTGATATTTGTCCAGAATAATAGATTTCTCAACATCATTCAGTTCATAATTCCACCCAAGAAGCTTATCCGGTGCAACCATATACAGAAAAATTGCAGCTACCGGACCTGCTGAAAAAACAGATTCAATATTTTCTGCTACAGGGACCGTTACTTTTCTTCCTGCCATGTCTGTGATCTCACGGGTTTCAGCAGTTTCCTGCGTGGCATCCTGCTCCGCACTCTGCGTCGGCTCTTCAGTAGCAGCTTTCGTCTCAGAATATCCTGTTAAAAGACTGACTGACATCACCAGACATATAAACAGAGCCAAAAGTTGTCTGTGCTTTTTCATAGACTCTCTCCTTTCTTTTCTCCGCATTACTCATAATTGACGCTTATTGAAATTGACTATACATTTTTTAAGTATTATAATGTATATGCGAATAGTTTTTGAAAACAATTCGTTTTTTCTGAGTATAACACCGTAAATTTGATTAGTCAAGTTACAAGGATGAAGGATTATGAATCTGACAGCTAATGAAAAAAATGCCGCCGTTGCCCGGCAAAAACGATATGTTCTGCTGTTGGCGGTTATGCTGGTACTTTTGTTTATCATTATAGTACTCTCATTCTGGGTGGGATATTATCCGCTTACACCAGTGCAGGTACTAAATGCATTTTTATCAAAATTTGGTTTTAAAGGAGATATTTTACCCCAGGCAGTTACTATATTCTGGAATATCCGTCTGCCCCGTATTCTGTCTGCTTTATTTATTGGTGCTTCCCTCTCGGTAGCAGGTGCAACCTATCAGGGAATGTTTCGCAATCCACTGGTATCTCCGGATATCCTTGGAGTTTCTTCCGGTGCAAGTCTCGGAGCTGCTTTTGCAATTTTAAACGGAGCTTCCAACTGGATGATTCAGCTTTCTGCTTTTGCAGGTGGTGTGGCCGCAGTAGCCGCATCCTATCTTATCAGCCGAAAATCCGCACATTCCCAGACCCTCAGTCTTGTTCTGACCGGAACTATGATCATGTCACTCTGCAATGCCGGTGTCACAATGATCAAATATGTGGCAGACCCTAATGATGTTCTCCAACAAATTACTTTCTGGCTTATGGGCAGCTTAACCAAAACCACAACCAAATCCTTTTGCTGGAGTGTTCTTCCAATGATCATTGGATTAAGTCTGATTTTTATTTTTCGATGGCAGATCAATCTGCTGACTTTGGATGAAGAAGAAGCCAAAAGTTTAGGAATCAATGTGCGTAAATATCGTCTGATTTTTATAGTCGCTTCCACATTACTCAGCGCCGCTGCAGTCTGTCTTGGAGGATTGATCGGATGGGTCGGGCTGATGATCCCCCATCTGGCACGTGCACTGGTTGGCGTTGATTACAGAAGGCTGATACCTGCAAGTGCGATCCTTGGCGGCGGATACCTGATACTTGTTGATGATATTTCCCGTTCCCTTTTGTCCATGGAACTTCCACTTGGCGTTGTCACAAGTATCATGGGCGCCCCCTTCTTTATCTATCTTATCATCAAACGAAAGGAGCGCGCGTAATTATATGCTTCTGGAAATTGAAAATGTTTTTGGCGGTTACGGCAATGGTGATATTTTAAAGGGTATCAGCTGCAGCGCAGACTATGGTGATGTGCTTTGTCTGCTTGGTCCTAATGGCTGTGGAAAGACCACTCTGTTCCGCATGATATTAGGTTCCCTTCCTGTTTCTAATGGAAAAATAAAGATAGCCGGAAAAAATATTAGTGACTTTACAACCAAAACACTGGCAAATATGATTGCATATATTCCCCAATATCATTCCCCTGTATTTGCCTATACAGTTCTTGATATGGTAATTATGGGGCGTGCTTCTCATTTCTCCGCATTTGAAACCCCAAAAGAGCCTGATCAGGAAGCAGCTTTTGCTGCCTTGGAGAAAGTAAATGCCCTGCCTCTTGCCAACAGGAAATATACTTCCTTAAGCGGAGGACAAAGGCAATTGGTTTTAATTGCCCGTGCAATCTGTCAGTCTGCAAAAATCTTCATCATGGACGAGCCAGCCGCCAATCTGGATTATGCCAATCATCAGCTTCTCATGGAAGTAATTTCAGGGCTGGCCAATCAGGGCTATTGCATTATTATGTCAACACATAGTCCTGAGCATCCCTTTTCCGTGGGAAACAAAGTTCTTCTCATGAAATCCGGAAAGGTTATGGGATTCGGCTCTCCCAAAGAAATCATTACATCTGAAACCTTACAATCTGTTTACGATATTGAAATGGATGTGATAACTACATACGACCGCTATGGCCGTGAACGAACTATCTGTTTACCGGTAAATAGCTCACCAAAAGCATTTTAGGAGAAATGATACATGGACTCTATATTGGATTATTTTATTTCTCTGCAGGAATCTGAGCCTGCAGAATTACCTGAGCGGGCTATAGAAAGATGGAATAAACGTGCAGACTTTTGGGAAGACGCACGCAAAAAGAAAGAAAAAGGTGATGAACGTGTCATCAGCGCAATAAACTACCTGGATTCCAAAGGACTTCTTGAAAAAAATTATGATGTCGCAGATATTGGATGCGGTCCCGGACGGTTTGCTGCTGCATTTGCCAAATATGTACACAAAGTAGTGGGGCTGGATATTTCTGATAAAATGGTTAAACACGGAATGGAACATATCCAAAATGAAGGCTTAAATAACGCTATACTCTATACATGTAATTTTCAGACATTAGATATTGATAAATCGGGGTATACGCATGCATTTGATTTGGTATTCAGTTCCATGACACCTGCAATCCACAATATGGACGGACTGATAAAATCTATGGAAATGAGCAGGGCATGGTGCTGTAATATCACGCATCTTGACAGACGAAATTCACTCAGGGAACAGATCTTACAGGAAGTATTTGGCAAACAAACAGCACCCCAATGGAATGGGCGATGGTTTTTCTCTCTTTTCAATATATTATTTCTGCTTGGATATAATCCTGAAACAAGCTATGAAAAACTCCATCGTGAAACCTGGGTAACTCCGGATGAACAATATATTGATTCCCTCATGGAGCACATGCTTCCTTCTGAAGAATATACACAGGAAAATGCAAATAAAATCATGCAATGGATTCAATCTCACTTAAACAAAGATGGGCAGATCAAGGAAATAACTGATTCCACTTATGGAAGAATTCTCTGGGATGTTCGACACAAAACAATACGCCCTGACTATAGAACTATTATAAAATGAAATGGGACTTTACTATGACTCAACATATATTTTTAACTGGTAAAAAACACATTGGAAAATCTACATTGATCCAAAAGATATTAGATGATTATAAGAAAACCTCTGATGGATTCCTGACTGTCCGCACAAAAAACTATCTGAAGGATCAGTATTCAGTTCATATGTACCATCTAAAAGAGAAGGAGCTCCCAAACAAATCTAATCTTTTGTTTTTATGCGGAAAAACAGATGAACACACTGCCGATACCTTTGATCGCCTTGGATGCAATATTCTTTCCATGTGTTCTGACTGCTCTTTAATTGTTATGGATGAGCTTGGTCCACATGAAGCAGACGCAGCTTTATTTCGGAGAAAAATCCTAAACCTTTTGGATGGGCAGACTCCCATTTTAGGGGTATTGCAAGAACCTGCAGAATCTTTCTGGCCTGAAATCGTAAATCACCCAAAGGTAGAAATCATTATAATTTCTGAAGACAATCGAAATGATTGCTCTTTACTTAATCACATTCAATATAAAATCTCATCTCCTTAATAATTACTCCCGGGGCTATGCGTTCGGAACTAACCAAAGGGTCAAGTAGCTTTGTCAAGTAAATCGAGTAGGAGAAATATCTCATCTTGTGAATGAGATATTTCGACCTCTCACACCACTGTGCGTACCGTTCGGTACACGGTGGTTCAATCAACTTAGCAAGTGACACACCTTTCGGTGTAGTAATCTAACATTGAGACTACATTACGAAAGTATGCCATGTGCATTTAGAAATAAGGGAATCGGTTTATCCTTTGCTCTTGTACTCATCCCACGACTTTCCAAACAATTTTCGGCAGCATACATTCCTTAACATATATCGGAAGTCTCTTAAAAAGTTGATATTGATGCTGCCATCTTGCTTTTCATAAATATATCTCCAGTATTCAAACGCATTGGATGCTTCACTCAATAATTCATGTATGCTTATTTAATCTGTAATAACAACGGCAACAATGCAATTCCTACATCAACGCCTTTATCAGCAATCCATTTAACAATTCCTTTTGCATTTTCCCACTTTTTTGATTTGCGGTCTGAAGATTTAACAATTTTTTCTAATTCGTTAATTTTATACAAAATTTCCTCTATTTCAGCATCCGGCAATGCCGACATATTCTCAATTTCTTTTCTTACATCACTAAAGGAAATATTGACATCAACTTTGTTTTCGTTTGTATTTGTTATCTGCACCATTGGGACGCTCTGTGGAACCGTTTCTTTCAGTGAAGGATACCCCAACGCTTTAAAAGACAACATTTTATTATATACTTGCTTAAGATTATGAAATAACGATTCTCCAGACACATCATCATAAAATGCATATGCCTGAATATAATCATATAGACCATCGCTAAGTTTAGGTATATACGGATGATACTTTGCAGTTACATCTTTATACAGCTGTAATTTTGCTGATTCTGGTGTCTCTCTATTTTCAGCATCGGAAATAGCTTTTTTCAACGACTCCAAATCATCCTCATACATAACTTTAAAATTAAACAGAGGATCTTTGTCATTATCTGTTACAATGAGTAACTCTAATTTTTCTTTAATTGCATTCAGCTCTGGTCTATAGTTAAACTCTCCACCTCCAAAAGCTGCCTTTCCAGAGGTTGGTATGTCCTTTTCAAAACCTTCAAATATTCCATTATATTTTGCAATCAATGCTTGGTACAAACGACGCGTACCTTCATTTGAACTTTGAGCATCTTCACATCGTTTTATATCTTTTTGCATTATCTCTAATAACTCTGTGGTCATCTTATTTCCTCATTTCTTCCCATACTTCAAAATTATTATTTAAAAAGCTCATTGAGTTGTTCTTCCACTTCCTCGTTCGAAGCTGCAACTAAAATTGTTATACCTTTATTGGATGGTTTCATAGCACACTCAACACCGAAGAAAATATATGCCATTTTCTTTGCCGCCAAGGTATAATTAAATCGGACACCGTTGTCTGCATCATCCATGCCTTCAACCCATTCATTCCCCGCAGCAACCAGCAAACCACTTGACGCAAGACCATAGTCAGAATCCGAATTCAATTTAACAGGGTCTTCTGTAATATTATCCTTCAAATATAATAAATCGCTATACAATGTACGATCTGTCAAAATCATTAATCTATGGTACTCATTATCATCAATAAAGCCATCCATTTTGGCGTTAAGAATCTTTAAAAACAAAGGAATCTTCTCATTTTCCTCAATTCTATTTATTACATTAAGCACAAATACACTTTCTTTATTAAACTTCTCTTTGCCAAGAAGTTTCATATATTTTTGCCTTTTCTCCAGAGGTATCGTTGTTAACCCCTTACAATACCTCCCAAACTTTTTCATATATAAAGCCGTTGGTATGCTTGCAATTTTCTGCGCAACCTTTAGCGATTTAATGGCTCCAGAAACCGCTTCACCAACCTGTGATAAGATTTCTGTTCCATCTTGCACAATATCTGAATTCATCACCTGCACAGCAATATCTGTTGCTTCGTTCATAAAAGTCTCAAGAATATCTTTTAATACATCAATGTAATTTGTCTCACTTAAAACATCAAGCTCATTATGTTCTTCCATACGACACCTCCTACTTACTTTTGCGAAAAAGTATTCTTTCGCTAAAATGTATATTTCCCGTTCTCCAAAGTCTATCCCCTGGGGTAAATCTCCGATTATATCATCACTCTGCGGAAACAGAAACACACATC
>OHEX01001176.1_pt1 | contig 10046 bp, 4 predicted proteins | sample 1567361 | NCBI WGS metagenome assembly OHEX01 (sample SAMEA3879585, study PRJEB24766) | human gut metagenome | biome: human-associated habitat; feature: feces | place: USA | collected 1985/1987 | reverse complement strand
TAACATTACAAAGGATGCAAAAAACAGACCGGAAGTAAGTACCAGCTTCACCAATTTTGGCAGTGTATCCTTTACCATTTATCCCCCTCAAAGTCTGGTGGCTTTGAAAGATGTCAAAATGGCGGAGGAAGCAGATACAAAATATTCCTCTTCTGTTGGGAATAAGGCAACCATTGGAGATAGAGTTGATTATCGTTTAAGACTGAAAAATAACAGTACTTCTGAAATTCGCTCATTGACGGTAATTGATATTTTGCCCTTTGATGGAGATAAATCCATTGTCGAAAACCAGGATGGAAAGTATACCGATCGTGGATCAAAGTTCAGAACACCTTTGATCAGTGTACAGGCACAGGAGAAATTTGATATTTATTATACCACGGATGCAGTCCAAGGCACCATCAATGAAAATAAAAACGCCAATTGGCAGCGTCAGGTGGATGACATGTCAGCAGTTACAATGTTCAAGGCTGTTTTGAAACCGGGTCAGACATTGGGAGTGAATGAGGTTTATGACATTATTACCCATAACGTCATTGCGGAAAATCAGGCCATTGATGACAAGGAAAAAGCTTTCAACTCTTTTGCGTTAAGTCTGAACAATGAGGCTACATTTATCGAAACAATGAGAACAGAAGTAGAAGTAAATTATGCCAAAAACGACGTAACAGTGGAAAAAGTAGATGCGAAAGATGAATCTGCCAAATTAGAGGGCGTTACTTTTGATTTATATTCTGCTCATAATGACAGACTTTTGGCTTCAAAATTAACAACCAATCGAAATGGTGTGGTAATCATACCGGATCTGCTGGTTGGCAAAGATTATTATTTGAAAGAAACAGCGACAGCAGCAGGCTATGTGCTTTCTGCACAGAACATACCTTTTACAGTGTCTGAACAGGCAGAAAACAATAAAATCGTGATAAAGAATACAAAAGATGTGTTGTCCATACCCGTAGAGAAAAAATGGTCTTCCGAAGCTGGAGGCCCTGTCAAAGTAAATCTCATGGCAAATGGAGCAGTAAAAGGCACTGTCACATTAACAGAAGAAAACGAATGGAAGCATACATTTACAGACCTTCCAAAGTTAGATGAGGAAACAAAAGAGGCAATCCAATATACCGTATTGGAAGAAGGAACCGAAGCGGATGGAACCGTGAAGATCGGGGAAAACACTTATCAAGTAACCATCAGCGGGGATATGCAAAAAGGATATGTCATCACAAATACGAAAAAAGAGAAAGAACCAGAAGTGCCGAAGGTAGAAAAGATTTCCGTATCTGTTGCGAAACAGTGGGAAGGTGGAACGGAAGCATCTGTGAAAGTAAACCTTATGGCCAATGGAAAAGTGAAGGATACGGTTACATTAACAGAGGCGAATGAATGGAAGCATACATTTGTAGACCTTCCGAAGTTGGATGAAGAAACGAAAGAGGCAATCCAATATATCGTATTTGAAGAAGGAACCGATGAAAATGGCGAGGTCAAAATTGGGGAAAATACCTATCAGGTAGCCATCAGCGGGAATATGCAGACAGGCTATCATATTGTAAATACACAAAAACCCAATAAAGATAATGGCGGGTCACATCCTGTAAGAAAAGATGATACAGGTCATCTGATTGTAACGAAAAATGTAATTGGGGAAGATCAGGATTTACAAAAAGAATTTACATTTACAGTTACATTAGGAGATAAAACAATCACAGGAAGTTTTGGTGATATGATTTTTGTCAATGGTGTTGCAACATTTACGTTGAAGCATGGTGAAAAGAAAGCGGCACTTCATCTTCCAAAAGAAGTATCCTATAAAGTGGAAGAAAGTGGCAATGACGGATATGAAGTATCCAGCACAAACGATGTAGGATTTATTCCGGATGAGGATGCGATAACTGTAAGCTTTACGAACAAAGCGATCAAAAAAGATGATCCTGCCGTTCCGGAAAGACACAATCATAGAACACCGAAAAAACCGGAAAAACCGGATGAACAAACCCCTCCAACTGTTGTGACCCCTCCATCAGAAGAGGCGCCTGAGACAGTGCTGATTCCGTCAACAGGGAATCATGAACCGAAAAACGACAATCCGGGAAATGTTGAGCCATCTAATCATGTGACTCCCTCGGTTTCAAATGGGACTGGAAATGTATCTGACCAGCCTGTATTGAAAAAAAATTATTCTGTATTGGATCATGTACCAAAAACAGAAGACACAAGCTGCATAAATGTATGGGCATTTGCTGCTGTAATCTCTTTTATGTCTTTAGCGGTGATTGCGTTGATAGGAAAGAAAAAATACTGATTTTATCAATCAAAAAAGCATATGCAGCTTAGGAGTTGGCAGTAGATGTTTGGTTATGTTCAAACATCTGCTGCCTTTCTTTTTGAAAATAATGTATATATGCTGTGTTTATAGGAATGGAAAAGGATATGCGAAACAATAAAGACAGAAACAAAAATGATATTTATCAATATGGCTTGAAATTATGGAAGATAAGCAGTTTTATGCTGCTGTTGTTTTCTTTATTTATGATTGGAACAACACTTTATGGCTTGAAGAAGGAAAATGATTATTTTGAGGTTTTGGCTGCGGCAAAAGAAGAACAAATGACAGTAAAAAATAAGGAAAGCAGCATTGAAGAAGAACAAAAGAATGATCCTATCAAATATGAAAAACTGGTGACACAAAATAAAGATTTTTTTGGCTGGATTAAAATAGAAAATACGCCCTTGGATTATCCAGTTATGTATTCTCCTGATGATCCAGAGTTTTATCTTTCTCATGATTTTGAAAAAAATAAATCTATCAGCGGTATTCCTTTTGTGGATGGAGACTATACAGAAGGCTGCGGAATTTATATCATTTATGGTCATAACATGAAAAACGGCACTATGTTCCATACCATTTTGGGATATAAGGATTATGATTTCTGGCAGCAGCATAAAATCATAACCTTTCATACGCTGAGTGAAGATCAAACATATGAAGTTGTAAGTGCCTTCTATTCTAAAACATACAGGAAAGATGAGAAAAACGTATTTCGTTTTTATAATTATAAAGATATCCGTGATGAAAAAACGTTTTATGAATTTGCCGGGAATGTGAAAGAAAGTGCGTTGTATGAAACAGGAGAGATGCCGATTTATGGGGATGAACTTTTGGTTCTAGTCACATGTTCCTATCACACGGAAGAAGGCAAATTTGTCGTCGTGGCACGTCGTATTCAGCAGCAGGAATAAATATTTTGTGAAAATGCAAGGAATATTGCTATATATGGCGCAATTTCAATTATTTTGAATTATAATGAAAATTGTATATCATATGAAATGCAGTCATAGTTGTAGGATCTATAAAAATATTTGTGATAGTGGGATTTTTACTTTTTATAAGCAATTTGGAGCGTGAATGAAAGTGGATAAAAATAGTTCGAAAAAAATAACCGGAACAGAGGAAAAGACGTCATTTCTGATTCCGAAAATAAATGAAATTGCGATGGCGGTAGGTATCATCTGTTTTTGTCCAGAAGATCATTACAACATTATGTATATGAATGATTTTTTTGTATCGGAACTGGGGTATGATGACTGTGCGGAACTTCAGCATCAGACGGGGGTTTCATTTCTTGCGTTGATACACCCGGACGAATTAGGAAATTTTAAAAAGTATATCAGTGGTTTACCTGATGAAAAAGATACGTTTTCTTGCCGATTCCGATGCAAAAATTATGAATACAAATGGTTTGATGTAGCAGCGGCATATAAGACAGGTGCTGACGGGAAAGAAACTGTTTTTTGCACCTGCGTAAATATTTCTAAGTATAAAGATTTGCAGACACAAATGAAAGATATGCATTCAGAATTTGAAAAAGTGAAACTGCAAATGAAAGCGGCTATTGGAAATTTTCCCAGCGGCTTATTGATTTTTAGCCTGCAAGACAAAAAGGAACTTTGCTACATCAGCGATAACTTTTGTTTGATGTGTGGTTTCACAAGAAATGAGATTGCACAGAAGTATCATAATCAATATAGAAATCTCGTTTATGATGAGGACAAAGGTTTTTTCGAAAAATCATTGCAGGAGTTGGCAGAATATCCTCATCAGAAAAATCTGGAATACCGCATCAAAACAAAAGATGGACAAGTTATTTGGGTATTGGATTCCATAAAGTCCATCAGAGATGCCAAAGGGGATATGTGGGCCTATGCAGTGGTTATTGATATCAGCAAATGGCAGAAGCCATGGTCTGTTTTCAATGTTATCGCGGAGAACTTGCCTTTTGGAACTGTGATTTGTGATTATCATCAGGACAAAAAATGTTTTCAAATTCGGTTTTACAATGATTATATGAAAAAATATTTGGATGCTTTTCCTGATATTCAGCAGATACCTTTGGACAAATTAAAATCCATTGTGGTACCGGAAGATTTTGAAAAAATATGCGATTTTCTCAATACTTTAAATCTTGAGGATGCGCAGGCTGATTGCAAATTTAAGATACAGAATGGCTTTTCGCGGAGTTTGATCTGCATGAAGTTCAGAACGCTGAAAACAAAAGAGGGAATTTTATCCATCCATGCCGCTTTTTTTGATTGCTGTGAACAAGCAGACAGAGATGATAATTTTGGGTTGGATAATGGGTATTTCGAAAAATTTCAGTATGCATTGCCATTTGCCATGATGGTGAAAGAACTGGGCTTTGGAAAGGAACCTTTTTATGTATCACCGAATATGAAAGACTTTTTCAAGGACTTCATTCCGCAGGATGATAAGCAGAAGAAAATATCTTATGAAACAGCTATTCATGCCGATGATTACAAAAATCTAAAACGAATTTATCAACAGTATCAAAAAGAATTGCCCTCTTATTTTGAAAATGAGTTTCGTTTCATCAGAAAAGACGGAAGTATTCTATGGATTAAGGAGAATGCAAAAAGGTTGGATGGTTTTTCTGCACCGGATATGTATCTGGTGGTATTTACGGACATCACACAACTGAAAAACGCAGAATATAAACTGCGTATGCGGGAAAAGGAAAATCATATCATTGCACAGAAAAATAATGATATTGTTGGATGGTTCCATATACAGAATGGTACGATTTCTTTTTTGGATAAAAATTCGGCGGGTTATCATATATTTGAAGATCATGATAAAATCATAGATTTTGGCGGAAAAATAGGATATGTTCAAGACGAAAGTTTAAAGGAATATCTTGGATTCTATGAAAAGATCAAAAGATATGAACCGGCAGAAGTTGAAATAAAAGTAAAAAGCCCTGGGGATGGAGAAAAGTGGTTTTTTTGCACATATGACTTGATCTTTGAACAGGACGCCAGTGTGGTTTGGGCGATGATTTATTTTTCCGATGTTTCGGAAAAGAAATTGAGAGAACTTGAAATACAGAAATTAAAAGAAAGAGAGCGCATTTTGGAAATTATCTCAGAGGACTCTAAAAAAGTAATCCTGAAGTTTCATTTCCAGGATAGGCGTTATGAACCGCTGAATTCCATCGCGAAAAAGCTGTTCAAAGACATACAGGTACATACAGCTGAAAATCTCATAAGTTCCCGTTATGTTGCCGAAGAAAGCATTGATGTGGCGAAAAGCTTTTATGAAGACATGTGCAAAGGCAAGAAAACAGGAACAATGAATTTTAAAGTGAAGAAGCTGGATGGGGGATATCGCTGGTATCAAAGTACATTTACCAATGTTTTCATTGATATGGACATCCCTGCTTATGCCATTATATTTTGCGAGGACATTACGGAGAAGAGAGCCCATGAATTGGCATCTTCAAGATTTTCCGATTATACGAAAATTGGTTCCAGAAAGATATTCTTAAACTTAGAATATAATGTGACAAAAGATACCTTTGAAAAAAGTGACGGCAATATTCCGTCCTGCTATGTTTCCGCGTTTACGACGTCCTACACCAAAGCTTATCAACGAATGCTCGATGATGTTTTGCCAGTAGATAAAGGGGATTTTATCGCAAGTTTTTCCAGAGAGAATATTCTGAGAAATACAAAAGATGGAACGGATCACGCAATCAAAGAAATCCTGATCCACTATGATAATCAGCCCACTTGGATCCGCGTTTTTTATCAAACAATGAAGGATCCTTATACATCCTTTATCAATATTTGGATTACCTGTATCAATATCAATGAGGAAAAGCAATATGAGCTGAAGCTCTTGGAAATGGCAAAAGTTGATAAGGTAACTGGCATTTACAATAGAGCCGCATTTATGGACTGGGTGGAAGACAAGTGCAGTACCATCAATGAGAATGAAAAGCGTTTCCTGATTATGCTTGATGTGGATGGCTTTGGAAAAGTGAATGATAGGTTCGGTCACAATTACGGTGACACAATGCTGAAAAAAATCGCGCAGACATTGAAATTAGTAACAGAAAATGAGGATATTTTGGCGCGTCTGGGCGGAGATGAATTTGCCATATTCACTGGCGGATTTTCCGATATAGATATTGCGAAGGAAAAGCTCCGCATCATTGTTGCTTCCATGTATAGAGAATTGAAATGGGGCGTTAAGATTTCTATCAGTGCCGGCGTTTCAACATTTCCTACGGATGGACATAGTTTTCAGGCTCTTTATGAAAAGGCCGATATTGCGTTATACTATGCAAAATTGACAGGACGAAATAAATATATCATTTATGAGGATTCCATGGAGGATATTGATACATCCCATTCACCGGCATCTGAACCGGAAGAATACTTGGTAACCAAAGGAATTTATATCAGGACTTTTGGATATTTCGAAGTATTTGTCAATGGAGAAGCTTTGCTGATACAAAACGCCAAGGCGAAGGAACTCCTAGCCATCCTGGTAGACCGGAGGGGCGCTTATGTATCTCAGGCAGATTTGATATCTTGTTTGTGGGAGGATGAGCCTGTCAATAAAGTTACCATGGGAAGACTTCGAAAAGCAGTCATGCATTTACGGAACGCCCTGAAAGCCTATGGAATTGAAGAATTAATAGAATCAAAAAGAGGTTTACGACGTTTGAATGTCAACATTGTAAATTGTGATTTATACAATTTTTTATCGGGAAAATCGGAGTACAGCACCTTGTTTAAAGGCTCCTATATGCTGAATTACAGTTGGGGAGAACTGATGATTTCTGAACTGGAAACGCAAGCAAATACAGGACAGGCTGAAAGCAGTAAAAAGACAGTGTGAAGATTCACACTGTCTTTTTTTGTACGAAATTTTTAAACTTGGAATGTAATGGAGATGGACTGTAAGTCGTCTAATGTTTTCACTTTTTTCGCGAAAATAAATTTATAATCGGAATGACCATTTCCTATCAGTCTGGATACCCATGTGACAGGAACGGGTTCGCCATTGATGGTGACTTTCATGTGTTCGTTGATGCGTGTGGTATCATTGGTGATCCACTCGCCTAAGTTGGCATTCAGCGTGTCATACAGAAAATTTTCTACTGCTGCTGTCGTTGAACCCGTAAACGCTTCTACAAAAGAAATCTCAAAAGCTACGTTAGGCGTATTGCCGCCGGTGAGAGTGGGAGCGGTCATATACTGCATGTTTTTCTCTGCGACATCGAATCCGCCATCTGCGTTTTTGGTCAGTGTCAGAGAAAAATCAGAAATGTCAGCGGTGGTATCTTTTCCGCTGTCAAGCAGGGTGTATTTCCACGGTGCGATGGAGGTGTAAGCCACTGTTCGTGTTTCTCCATTCCATACCACATCCCCATAAGGCTCCAATGCTTTGAAGTAAATCAGTGTTTTGCCATCTGCACGGAAAGAGGACATTTTGTTGCCGTCCACAGTTGTGACCAGGTTGCTGGGATAGACTTTAAATGCCAGTCTGCCAATAGGTCTGTGCTGAGGTGGTACATAGGTTGCAGTTATGGGTTTGTTGATTTCCGGATATCGACTGATATATAATCTGTTTTCATTATTGTCATAAGAAACATCAAAGCCATAGTCCTCCAAGTCCTCTGCGAAGATGCATACCTTGCCAAATAGGTTATAGCAGGGGATCGGGGCACCGTCAATGGATGCCACAATGTCTGTTGTGACAGCATTTGCTATTGGAGCAGCGCCATAGGCAGTAAAGCTGGACAAAATCAGGCTCAATATCAGCGTTGAAAACAATACAAACTTTTTCATACAAATTTCCCCTTTCTTTGTTTCCCCACAAAATCTTTATATTTTGAGTGTAGCACGCAGGAAAAGGGAAAACAATGACATTTGTCTTACAAATATATTTCAGATGAATTTTTTATGGTTACGATTCATAGTAAAGTGAAAAGGTATGCCTGACATTGTTTTGGAAAAACAGATTGGCGGAAGAAAAATCCTCTTTCAAAAACGGAAAAGTGTTGGCCATATAAAAAAGACAGTGAGAATATTCTCACTGTCTTTCTTTATTGATAATGAGGAGCAAAATATCAGATGCCGTATTTCTGGCACAGACGCATGAAGATGGAAGCGATTTCCGCACGAGTGATCTGTGCATCGGGGCGGAAGTTTCCTTCGTTATCGCCGGAAAGCAGACCAGCTTTCTGCATAGCGCCTACGCTTTCTTTCGCATATCCGCTGATGGAAGCGGTATCCTGGAAATCAGGTGTGCCATTTTCCAGAGCAACACCAGAGAATTTCAGGTATCTTGCCAGCATAACTGCTGCCTGTTCTCTTGTGATAGGTGTGTTGGGCGCAAAGGAGGTATCGCTGACGCCGGATACCAGATTGTTTGCATATGCCCAGCTAACGGCATTGCCATACCATGCATCACTGGAAACATCGGCAAAGGGGCTGCTGCCTGTATGAGAAGTACCGTTGAAGCGGTAAAGTACAGAAACCAGCATGCCTCTTGTCATGGACTGACTGGGCGCGAACTGTGTTTCGCTGACACCGGAGAACAGACCTCTCTGTGTGACATAGGAAACAGCAGGTGCATACCACTGATTTGCAGGTACATCACTGAAGTTTGTAGAACCTGTGGAAGGCTGCTGCACAGCTGCAAAAATAACTTCTACCACGTCAGTGGATTTCAGATGCAGCAGCTGCTGTACGGGGCCCTGAGAAACGCCGTTCACCAGTACGTCACGTACTTCATAACCGTCATGAGGCTGGATGGATACGCTGCCGTCATTGTTCGCGATGATCATACCGTTGGTCTGGTCACCTTTGATGACAGGGCGTCCGGTTGTTGTGCTGTTGCTGCTGGAACTGGAACTGCTGGAGCTGCTTCCGCTGGAGCTACCACCACTGGAGCTGCCGCCACCATTGCTGCCGCCGCTATTGCTGCCGCCGCCATTGCTGCCGCCGCCGTTGCTGCCGCCGTTGCTGCCGCCGCCATTGCTGCTGTTATCGCCATTATCGCCGCCAGTACCGTTGTCACCGCCAGCACCGTTATCGCCGCTGTTATCACTGCCATCATCTTCTAAAGATACCTGTGTATAGGATGTTGCAGCGTCTTTGCTGTTCAATGTGATCAGTTTGGATACGCCTGTAAAGGATACGCCGTCAGGCAGTGTCAGGTTCCCAAGGTAGATCTGGTTATTCTGGCTTTCCAATACAGAAAGGGAGTCCGCATAAATCGTCAGAACGCCGTCTTTTTCTGTGTGATGGCTGTAAGCCAGATCTTCAGAGCCAAGGAAATGAGCGTTTTCCAGATTCTGTTTGGATTTCAGTGAGATTTCCACGCTGGTGGTGTCTTCGGAAACACCTGTCAGATACAGACGAGCGTTATTGCTGTCGTTATCCCGCTGGATAATCACACTGGGGCCTGCGGCAAAAGCAGTGGTGGACATCAGTAATGATGCCACCAAAGCGCCTGCCCAGAGTGTATATTTCTTTTTCATGGGTAGGTTCCTCCTTAATTATTGATGTTCCAGAGAGATGGAAGGCATGCTGTCAGCATCGGGAGAAGAAATCCACAATGTCTGTGCAGTGATGCGGCCATCTGTTTCAGAAATGTTGTCTGTGCGGTACAGAACTGCCTGAATACGGTCGGGCAGGGAGCTGGGGTTATCGCAGTCCACATGGTCATGCTG
>OHEX01001171.1_pt1 | contig 10083 bp, 13 predicted proteins | sample 1567361 | NCBI WGS metagenome assembly OHEX01 (sample SAMEA3879585, study PRJEB24766) | human gut metagenome | biome: human-associated habitat; feature: feces | place: USA | collected 1985/1987 | reverse complement strand
AATAAATGAAAGCAAAATTTGCAGTCCTTTTGTGTATGCTGCTCTGCCTTAGCGTCGCGGGCAGCGTCACGGCCTATGCCGCCGGAAGTGAGATTGAGAGCGTGATAATATTCACGCAGCAAGGCGAGCCAGATTCCGCGCCGGATTCCGATAACAATTCAGGCGGCGGTTCCGCAGATTACAGCCCCAGTCTCCCCGCGTATGAGATTGCCATACCAAGCAGAAAGGATCTTGACGCTGACGGTACAGCTTTGCCGATCCACCTGACAGAGAATAATCTTCCCAGCGGCTATATTCTGAATGTCTATATTGACGGCGGAGAATCATTCGGCAGTGACGGCTTTCTCCACCTGAACGGGACAAAGGGACAGTCTGACGCATTGGCAAAAGTGATCCGCTACAATGCCGATGGTTCCTTTGAGAATATCGCAACGGAGTCATTCCCGAAGGTGGCGGCTTTTGACAGTGAAAGCAATTTCCCTATTGAGTACGGCACTCTGAGCTTTGATATTGTGGACAGGGAAAGTCTGATTGCGGATACATATACCGGCAAGGTATGCTTTTATCTGGAGATTGTTGCAAAGTAAATTGTGAGGTTCTGCGCCGGTACAAAGAGGCTCCGATTTTGGGGCCTCTTTCTTTGCCGAAACTGCCCGCTTGTTTTCCCCTAAATTTTCCCCTTAGAGCTTTTTTGGAGTTTTACGGTATTTTACACCTTGCCCCTGAAAGCCTTGAAAACACTACACTTTTTTACACGCCTTTATACCATTTTACACGCCTCCGCTAATTCGACTCCCGCCTCGCGCACCAAACCAATATAATCCGAACTTGTTTCCGATAGGAGATGGGTTCGGATTATTTGTTTTCTTTGAATGTTATGAAGCCACCTATTTCCGCAATGGAGTGAGACGCAAACCCACCTCAAGAGGCCTACAGGCCCCATAAACGCAAAAGGGCGGGCATAGCCGTTTTCACGACGCGCCCGTCTCTTAGATATAAGAGAGTGATAGCATTGTTGTTTGATGTCGAATATTGAAAGAACAATGAAATTTTGCTATAGTTAAAGCAAAAAAACACAGGAGGGATGATCGTGAGCGCGGGAATTTGTATTATGAATAAAAATGCAATTGCTCTTGCGGCGGACAGTGCTGTTACTATTGGGCCACATCTTGCTATCCACAATTCTGCCAACAAGTTGTTTGCTCTCTCCAAAGTTGCACCGGTAGGTGCAATAATCTATTCAAACGCGGAAGTAATGGGAATTCCTGTTGAAATTCTAATAAAGCAGTACAAAAGGGACTTGGGCCAAAAAGCATTTGATTTCTTGGAAGAATATGTGAATGACTTTATTTCATACCTGCTTTGTAATAAACAGCTATTTCATTTTGCTGAAAACGAAGCGCGCTATGTTAATAGCGTCTGTCTTGATTTTTTAAATGGACTAAACGGGGATTACGCACAATCAGTTTCTCGGAAGCTTGACGAAGTAAAGCGCGAACTTACTCCAGCAGAGCTGGCTGCAGTGCAACAGAGTGTTATCAGTGCAACAATTGAATTTATCGACCATTTACCATTGATTCCAAATTTTGATATTACGGAATACATTCTGTCCAATTATAGCGGGGAGATTAAAGAACATATTTCCAAGATGTTTCCGTGGATTATGGGGAACGTTCTCAATAATCTAACTGCTAAAGTATGTACAATTTTTAATAAGGATTTTTTTAGAAGCGGGTATGTCGGAATTGCATTTGCGGGATATGGCGAGCATGATATTTTCCCCAAAATGCAGCACATCCATCTATCTGGAATTATTTCAAATAGCGTTAGATATGCTGTTCGTGAACAAGTAGTGATTACCGAGGATAATACAGCTACGATTAGTCCTCTTGCCCAAACAGATGTGATGCAGACTTTCTTGTTCGGGATAAATGATGGTTTTATAAATGCGCTGGCCAACGAAATTCCAAAGCTGTACGGGGACAACGTATTTGAGAAAGACGGGATAAGGCGGGACAGGACGGGAGACGGCGAGAAAACCCGCTGTTTATGCGGGAAACGGGGCATTTTCAACCGGGACGGGCCCGCGATGGGGCCGCAAATTATCAGACAACTTGAGTGAAGGGCGTCGAGGCGATCGGCGTCCTTTTTTCATGCCCTGGCGAGCCCTGGGAGGCCCAGGAACGGCGGCGGCGCGTCGGGCGCATATCAACCCGCCGAGGGGCGAAAAACCTTGATACAAGGCCATTTTCGGGCGCAAGAAGGGCCGCTCGGCCCGTCCCGGAAGTCACAGCAGCAGACAAAGAGGACGGGCTTCGCGGCCCTTGAGGATAGTATAGCAGACGAGGCCCCGGAAGGCAAGCGGGCGAAGCGTGCAAACAGGGCGTTAAACCGTGCAGGAATTAACAGCAGGGGGCAAAAACAGGGGTTCGGCGGCGCAGATCGGCGGGGCGAGCCGTTAAACGGGGCGTTACTCACAGGGCGGCGACGGAGCGGAACCAGGGGCAAAACGCCCGCTCGCAATTCTACAATTCCCCCAAACCCGTGTAGAATTGTAGAATTGCCCGGAATACGCGGGTTTTCCAGGGGTCGGGACGCTCTCCCGGCCTCCTTTGCAATTCTACAGACTTTTGATTTATTTTTTAATCATAGCAGGGCAAAAAATCAGGCGGTTCCGTCGCGGGTCTTACGGCCTTCGGCGGGGCCGCTTTTACCGTCGTCGCTCCCGTCGTTCTCGTCGAAATATGTCCAGAAGATAGACTCTTTTTTCTGTTCGACAATCCGCTTGTACTTGAAGTGAACCAGGTCGAAGATCTCCTCTCTGGCGTCCGGGGGCAGGAGGCGGAACATGGCAAGAAAATCGGCCTCAAGCTGGGACAAGGGGACGCCGTCACAAGTGGGCGGGCTTGAGGGTAGCGGAGGCAATTCTAAGAGACGCCCGGCATCAATCTCGAAATAACGAGCGAGAGCGACCAGGGCCTCATAGCCTGGCTTGCTCCTCCCCCGTTCCCAGTCTCCGACATTTCCATTAGAAACGCCGATAGCCTTTGCAAGTTCTACTTGCGTTACGCCCTTTTTCGAGCGTAATTCTCGCAAAAGTTCACTAAACATAAAAAGCACCTCTCGAAAATCCGTGAATTTTTCTCGTAAATGTATTGACATTCTCGTAAATACGCAATATAATACTCATAGATTAAAAAATTAAGCAAAACAAGCATACCACACCGACCACAAAAAGGAAAGCGTAAAGGAGGCCGAACATGAGAAACGGCAGAAAGCCGACCAGGAAACAGAAGATCAGGCTCGGGCAAGCGGGCCTCGCGCCGGAGAACTGGCTCGTCGTGCGGCAGAAGCCGGACGGGGAACTCATCATCCTCCACAAGCGCACGAACATGATCCGGGTCGTCCCTTCGCTGGGACAATGACCCACACAACAGGAAGGAGCAGCAGCATGAGCGAGAAAAGAGAACGCATTTGCCCGGTCTGCGGGCGCAGTTATACCGACCCTCCCGCGCTTTCACGGCGGGACAACAAGACGGACATCTGCCCGGAGTGCGGGATGCGGGAAGCCCTGGCAGCAATTCCTCGGCGCGAGACCCCCGCCGAACGGACGCGGCGGGCCGTCTACGCTACCGGGAACAAGTGGGCGATCGAGAACTTCGAGGCCACACACTCATAGCCGAAACGCCCCTCGGGGCGTCATCGAGGGGGAGAGCCCGCCCTCGGTCTGATGATGGCAGGGCACGGAACAACAGGAAGGAGCAGCAGTATGAGAAAGATGAAGAAGATCAACGGCTACCTCGTCGTCAAGTTCAACGACCGGGAGCTTCGGGAATGGGAGGGCACGGCCCTCGGCAAGTACGGCGTCATCGACGCGGAGCTCTACACGGGGACGCTCGAGGTCGACCGGGGCGCGATGGAGTACGACAACGCGGACAGCATTGAGGAGGCCGTGGAGCTGGCCCGTGGGCTTGAGTCGGAGCTCGACACCGAGGAGCCCGAGGTCAAGGTCACGCTCATCAAGGAGACGGACGAGGCCACCGAGGAGGAGGAAGTGGACGCGCAGAAGATGATCGCCGGATGGGAGAACACCCTCCGGGGACAGGTCGCGAGCCCCCACTACAAGGACGTGGACGAGCGCACGGCGGCACATGAGCTTTACGGCTACAAGGCCGCGCTCCGCGACCTGGGCCTTCTGGATCGGGAAGACTGCTACGTCCTCCCGGACACCTTCGGGGAGGCCCCGGGGCCGCTCCCCAAGAAGCCGGAGGAGCTCCTCTCCTATGTGTGCGACGAGCTTTGCCGCCACCACCTCCCGGAGATGACGCAAGAGCAGCTCGACGCGGTTTGTGCGCGGTGCTCCCTTGAGCGGCTGGCGGACGAAGCGGACGAGGCGGAGCTCCGCATCCGCACAAAGGCGCACCGGGAGCTCAACGGCCTCATCGCGGATCTCCGGGACGCCCGGCCCGGCGCGGAGGCCGGACGGCTTGAGCACGAGGCCCGGGCCTATCTCCGGGCGCTGGCGGCGACGGGGACGGTCACAGAGGGCGAGAGCGCAGCCCTCACCGCCGCGATCGAGGAGGCCCGCACCGCCCAGGCCCACACGCCGGAGCGGACGACCTTCGAGCACCTCCACCCGGAGCTCAAGCGCCACCGGGAGACGGCGCAGATCTACACCCTGGGGCTGGCGCTGGCGGCGGATTGCCCGGACAACGATTGCCGGGTCTACCTCAACATCTTCAACGGGGCCCGGGAGCTGGATGCCGCCCTGGACAACCTGGACGCGGAAGGCGCTCCGGCGCTCGCCTTGCGGAAGGCGCTCCGAGAACGGGTCGGAGAGCTGGCGGAGATGTTCGACGGGAACTTCGCCGTCAAGCAGTATCGGAAGGAGGCGAGATCATGAACGGGTTAGACCTCTTTAGATCCCCGAAGACGGCGGCGGACGAGATCGCCGACATCGTCTCGGCACAATGTCCGCCCGTTGTCCCTGAGAACTGCGACGCCTTCTCATGCCGGGAGTGCTGGCTTGCGTGGCTGACTACAGGCGAACCGCCAAAAGAAAAGGGGCCGTCCGACAAGCAGACAGCCCCGGGCAGAGACTCCGCTCCATACTACCCGCCCACAGAAGCAATCAGAAAAGCAGCAGAAAGACTTAAGGACGGAAACATGGAGTACACGGCTATAGCTCTTATTCGGGCTCATGATGGCGAAGAACTTCCGCAGCCTTAAACGCATACGCCCGAGCGATGATCGAAGCTGCATAGTATGTTTCACGGCATACCGCTATAATTGCTTCCTTTTGGGCGTCGCTAAGGTTGGCTCCGGCGTGTTCATCGGAGTCGAGGATGGTTTTGCGAAGGCGCTCCCCAAGAATAGACCAGTCGGCGTCACGACAGGCATCTACCTCGTCATGAACTCGCTCCACAGCGTTGAGAACATCGTCACACATTTAGATCACCTCCTTCCCGGGCCGGAAGCCCTACTTCGATTATACCAGCGCCGGGGAGGGGCACACAAGGAGGAAACAGCAGCATGAAAGCAGAACTCAAACGAGCCGCCGACCTCGTCGCCTTCCAGCGGCGGGAGGCCCTGGCACGGAAGCGGCTCTCGGGCGATCCCCGGAACCCCTTCCGGCCCCGCTACGGGGCGGAGCTGACCTTCACGGCGGCGGCGCAGGAGGCGGAGACCCTGGGCTATATTCTCAAATTACTTGAGAAGGAAGCGGCCCGGGAGTGTGCGCGGCGGGTCATCCCCACGCTGGACGCGATCCTTGACTTTGTCATCGGGTTCGGGCTTCTGGCCCTGGCGATGCTGGGCGTCGCCGCCGCGTGTGTGGCAGCGGGAGCGCCGGACGGCATCACCCGGACGGCGGCGCTTTTGGGCGTGGGTTTCATCACAGCCCTCTCGCTGCACCGCCTGGGGCGGAAGTAATTCTAAGAACGACTACACAGGAAGGAGGACAGCGATGAAAAGCAACGGCAAACTTTGCCCCCTGGGGAAGCTCGTCGTCAAGGCGCTCGCCGACCAGGAGAAGACAAAGTCGCAGCTCGCCGCCGAGATCGGGACGTCGCCGCAGTATCTAAGCTACATTCTCTACGGCGTCCGCTCGGGCGAGAAGTACCTCCCGGCGCTCATCGCGGCCCTCAAGCTCGACCCCCGGAAGGTCGAGAAGGCAACGGCAGCATGACAGCAGGAAGGGAGGGACAGGAGTGCCGGACGTATTCATCACCATGAAGGAGGCGGCGGAGTTCGAGGGCGTGAAGTATGGGACATTCGCCCAACGCATCGCCCGCAACCCCAAGCAGTACAAGACCAAGACGCAGCCCCAGGAGGGCGGAGGCAAGGAGCAAGTTTTGATTGCGGTCTCCTCGCTCTCCCCAAAAGGCCGGAAGGCGTGGCGGGCGGCGCAGAAAGTGGACGGGAGGGATGTCGTCATAGAGAAGCGAGCAGAGTCCGCGCCCTGGTATGTGGGCGTCGACCTCAACCACTACACCGAGCAGCATAAGAAGGAGTTCTACGAAGCCGTCGAGCTGGCGGCACGGGTTCAAGACTTCATAGAGTACGACGGCCCGGAAAACCGCACGGCCTACGCGGAACGCTACGCGCTGGGGCTGGGCGTGAGCCCGCAAACCCTCTACCGCTACATGAGCAACGTCCTCAAGGCGAACGCCTGGGCGCTCAAGCTGGAGAAGGAGGACGGGCAGAACCGGGACTACTTCCGGGCGCTGGCCTTGTGCCGGAAGCCGAAGGAGAAGGCAACCTTCCCAAGCCTCACGGACGAGCAAAAGGCGCTCATTGAAAACATCTGGTTCGACCACCGCTTCGCCGCCAACCTGGGGACGATTGAGATGCTCTATGAGAAGTTTGAGGAAGTCGCCGAGGGCCGGGGCTGGGAGAGCTACCCCAGCATCAAGACGGTCGCCCGGTACATCAAGCACCTCATGGACAGCCGGGGCGCAGAGTCGGCCCGCTACCTCGCGGCCAACGGCTCCCGGGAGTGGAAGAACAAGAAGATGCTCAAGGGCAAGCGGGACGCGACGAGCCTCAAGGTCATGGAGTACGTGGTCGGCGACGAGCACACCTTCGACTTTTGGGTTCAGTGGGTTGCCCCGAACGGGAAAGTCAAGGCCGTCCGCCCGAAGCTCGTCGCATGGATGGACATGCGGAGCCGGGCGATCGTGGGCGACGTGGCTTGTGTAGACGCCAACAACCAGACCCTCAAGGAGAGCCTTGTGAAGATGCTCTACTCCCACCCGGGCGGCGTCCCCCACATCCTGCACGTGGACAACGGCAAGGACTACACGGCGAAGACCATGACGGGCCAGAGCCGGAAGAAGCGGAACATCGAGTTCGAGTTCGACGCGGAGACGGTGGGTTTCTACCAGAGCATCGGCATCGAGGAGGTGGGGCGGTCGCTCCCCTATCAGCCGTGGGACAAGCCGATCGAGCGTTTCTTCTCGACCGTGTGCTCCAAGTTCTCAAAATGGTTTGAGAGCTACACGGGCACCCTCACGGGTTCCAAGACCTACGCCAAGCGGCAGAAGGACGTCGACGGGATGCTCGAGCGTGGGGAGCTGCTCACGATGGAGGAGTTCTTCGAGGCGTGGACGGAGTGGAAGGAAACGAAGTACCACACCCGGGAGCACCGGGGACTCAAGGACGCGGGCGAGAAGTGGGTCACGCCGATCTCGCTCTTTGAGAACGGCGAACGCTATGAGAAGGCAGCGCCGCCCCGGGAGTATGCGGCGATGCTGCTCATGAAGGCGGACACCGCCCTCGTGCGGAACCAGGGGATCACCAAGTTCGGGACGCTCTACACGGACTACGAGCTTTGTCACTACGTCGGCAAGCACGTCGGCATCAAGTGGGACATCGACGACGTCACGAAGCTCTACGTCTTCGACGAGGAGGGCCGGAAGATATGCGAGGCCGTCTCCGCCGAGCTCCTGGCCTTCGGGCCCCACTGTTCACAGGCGGCGCTTGAGCGCCACCTCCGCGACCAGAAGCGGCAGGAGAAGGAAATGCGCGAGATCCTGGAAGACATGCGGAGGCCCTACGAGCTCCGCGTCCAGGAGGGCGGACGCCCCTCGAGCGCGGTCGGCATGATCGACCTCACCATCAAGGCGGAGCGGAGCCCGAAGGTCATCGCCCTCCCGAACGACAAGGAATACCGGGCGGAAGCGGCGGCAAGCCGGAAGGCCAGGAAGAAGACATCCGGGGACGAGTTCCTCACCAACAAGGCAGACGACGCCCTCGCCCGTTTGAGGGCTATGAACGAATAGGAGGTACAACATGGAAGTCACAGCAGCAGCGGCCCAGGCCGCAACCTATACCAACAGCAAGAGTCTCGCGGAGCAGATCAACGACTACCTCGCGGCGACGAAGACCAGCATCGCGACCCTGGCAAGCGAGATCCCGGGCTATTCCCGCCCGACGATCTCCCGCTACCTCTCGGGCAAGTACGAGGGGGACATCGCAGCCATTGAGAAGCTGCTCGCGGACTGGCTGGCCGGGCGCACCGTGGGCATGCTGGCGTTGGAGCTGCTGCTGCTCTGCTTTGCCGTTTCGGCGGTGATGCAGCTCTACTTCAAGAATTCGGCCGCCAACTTTGCACTCATTGCGTCTGCTGCCGCCCTGCTGGTGCTCACGCTGGACTGGCTGTTTTTCTACTACATGCCCGGTTACAGCGGCGCGGCCAGCCGCTGGCTGTGGTTCGTGCTGCCCACGGCGGCGCTCTCGGTGCCCGTCTGCTTCCCTCTGTTCGGGGTCGTGCGCCGCATCCACGAAGAATTTAAGATCGACAACGGCGTGGTGTAACGCACCCCGCGCCGGAAGGAGAATCCATGAACCAAGAAGAACGGAAAACCGCCATCCGGCGGATGCGTGTTCTGGTTGCCGCCGCCTGCATCCTGATGCTGCTGTATGGGCTGCGGCTCATCTTTTTGCAGCTGGTCAACGGGGACGATTTCAAATCCCAGGCCACCAACACCACCGACTACAAGTTTACGGTCACGGCGGCACGCGGTGACATTGTGGACAGCCGGGGGGAGCGCATTGCTACCAGCGTCACGGGCTACAACGTGGTGCTCAACAAGCTGCTGATGGGAGACGAAGATCTGGACGGGATGCTCCAGAAGATCGTCGAGCTGCTGCGTGCCAACGGTGAGAGCTGGAACGATACTCTGCTCATCAGCCAGCCGGATGCAGCGGGCAATTATACCTTTACCGCCGAAGAGGGCAGCACCAGGGATCAGAAAGCCCTTGCCGCCATGAAGGACAATCTTGGTTTACAGCAGTATGCAACGGCCAATGATGTGATGGAGAAGCTGGTGGAGGACTACGACCTTGCCAGCTATCCGCTGAGCTGGCAGCGCACGCTGGGCGGAATCCATTACGAGATGCAGCTGCAGGCGTTCTCCAATGTGAACAACTTTATCATGGCGGAAAACGTCAGCGAGGTCACCGTGGCGACCATCAAGGAGCACAGCCTCTCGCTGCCGGGCGTGGAGATCGTGGAAACGAGTACCCGCAGCTATGAGCAATCCACGGTGCTGCCCCATGTGCTGGGCCGGGTGGGCAAGATCACCGCTGAAAAGTGGAAGGTGACCGATGAAAACGGCCAGACCACCTACCCCCTGCGCGAAAAAGGCTACAACATGAACGACATCATCGGCATCTCGGGCCTGGAATCGGCCTATGAGGACGAACTGCGGGGCAAGGATGGCGTGGAGACCATCACCCGCAACTCCGATGGGGTCATTGTGGATACGGCCCTGACCACTGTGCCCGAGCCGGGCCACACCGTCCAGCTGACCATCGATAGCCGGTTCCAGAAGGCGGTAGACAAGGCACTGGCCGAGAACATCGACATGATCAACCGGGTCTACAACACCGGCAGCATGAAAGCTGCCGCCGGTGCCGCCGTGGTGCTGGATGTGAAGGACGGCAGCGTGCTGGCCGCATCCAATTACCCCAGCTTTGACCAGAACCTGTATGCCACCCAGTACAGCGAGTACAGCGCGGACGAGAGCCTGCCCCTGTTCAACCGGGCGCTGCAGGGCCTGTACACCCCCGGCTCCACCT
>OHEX01001168.1_pt1 | contig 10106 bp, 6 predicted proteins | sample 1567361 | NCBI WGS metagenome assembly OHEX01 (sample SAMEA3879585, study PRJEB24766) | human gut metagenome | biome: human-associated habitat; feature: feces | place: USA | collected 1985/1987 | reverse complement strand
AGCTGCGTCAGCTGGACCCGGCGCTCTCGCTGCACGACCTGCGCATCGTGCCGGGTGATACCCATACGAATGTCCTGTTCGATCTGGAGTTCCCGGCGGGCTATACCGGGAACAAGGACGAGATGCTGGCCGCCATGTGCCAGTTCGTCCATGAGCAGGACCCGAAATACAGCTGTGTGGTGAAAGTAGAGCAGAGCTATGCGTCTGCTGCCCACGAAAAATAAATTTGTGTTTTAGAGGGGAAGGAACTTATGCTGAACGAGACTTACCGCGGGATGCTGGCCCACAAGAGCGTCATCCGCGAGACCTTTATGTACGGCAAGCAGCGCGCGGCCCAGATCGGTTACGAGAACGTGTTTGATTACTCGCTGGGCAACCCCAGCGTGCCCTGCCCGGAGCGGTTCACCGCCGCCATGCAGGAGCTGCTGGCACAGGAGGACCCGGTGGCCCTGCATGGCTACTGCCCCAGCCAGGGCGACCCGGAGTTCCGCACCGCCGTGGCGGCCCACCTGAACAGGACCTTCGGCCTGCCCTATGCGCAGAAGGATATCTTTCCCACCACGGGCGCGGCGGGTGCCATTGCCCACGCTGTGCGCGCCGTGACCCGGCCCGGGGATGAGGTGCTGACCTTTGCCCCCTACTTCCCGGAGTACGGCCCCTATGTGGAGGGCACCGGTGCCCATCTCAGGGTGGTGCCGCCCCAGGCCCCGGCTTTCCAGCCCAATCTGGAGGCCTTTGAGCAGATGCTGACCGAGAAGGTCACCTGTGTCCTCATCAACACCCCCAATAACCCCACCGGTGTGGTCTACTCTGCCGACACCCTGACCCGGCTGGCGGAGATCCTGACCGAGAAGAGCAGGGCCTACGGCCACAACATCTTCCTTGTCAGCGACGAGCCCTACCGGGATATCGCCTTTGACGGCAGGGCTGTGCCCTACCCGGCGGCGTTCTACCCCCACACCCTGACCTGCTTCTCCTTCTCCAAGAGCCTGAGCCTGCCCGGCGAGCGCCTGGGCTATGTGGCCGTGCGCCCCGGCTGCGAGGGCGAGGAGGTGCTGGTGGATATGATGGCCCAGATCTCCCGCTTTACCGGCCACAACTGCCCGCCCAGCATCATCCAGCGCGCCGTGAGCCGCTGCCTGGATGTGACCAGCGACCTGAGCGTCTACGAGACCAATATGGATCTGCTTTACAACAAGCTGAAAGCGCTGGGCTTTGAGGTCGAGCGGCCCGGCGGCACCTTCTATCTCTTCCCCAAGGCACTGGAGGAGGATGCCAACGCCTTCTGCCGCAGGGCCCGGGAATTTGACCTGCTGCTGGTGCCCAGCGATACCTTTGGCGTAACGGGCTATGTCCGCCTTGCCTACTGCATCGACACCGAAAAGGTAAAGCGCAGCCTGCCCGCGCTGGAAAAGCTGGCGGCCGCGTATCGATAAAGCCGAACCTCCCGGCAGAGCATCTGGCAGTGCCGCCGGGGGTCACAGTATTTTTTGAAACAGAGGAAAGGGAAACTGTTATGGAAAAGATCAAGATGACCACGCCGCTGGTGGAGATGGATGGCGATGAGATGACCCGTGTGCTCTGGAAGATCATCAAGGAGGAGCTCATCCTGCCCTTTGTGGATCTGAAGACCGAGTACTACGATCTGGGCCTGCCCAACCGGGATGCCACCCAGGATCAGGTGACCCTGGATGCCGCCCTTGCCAACAAAAAGTATGGCGTGGCGGTCAAGTGCGCCACCATCACCCCCAACGCCCAGCGCGTGGAGGAATACCACCTGCACCAGATGTGGAAGAGCCCCAACGGCACCATCCGCGCCGTGCTGGACGGCACCGTGTTCCGCGCGCCGATCATGATCGACAGCATCAGACCGGTGGTCAAAAACTGGACAAAGCCCATCACCATTGCCCGCCATGCCTACGGCGACGTGTACAAGTGCACCGAGTTCCGCATCCCCGGCCCCGGCAGGGCGGAGCTGATCTACACCGGCGACGACGGCTCTCGGCAGGCCGCCACGGTCTACAATTTTGAGTGTGCCGGTGTCCTGCAGGGCCAGTACAACAAGGACACCTCCATCTACAGCTTTGCCCGCAGCTGCTTCAACTACGCGTTGGAAAGCAAACAGGATCTCTGGTTCGGTGCCAAGGACACCATTTCCAAGAAGTATGACCACACCTTCAAGGACATCTTCCAGGAGGTGTACGATGCCGAGTACCGGGAAAAGTTCGAGGCCGCAGGCATCACCTATTTCTACAGTCTGATCGATGACATCGTGGCCCGTGTCATCCGCAGCGAGGGCGGCTTTGTCTGGGCCTGCAAGAACTACGACGGCGATGTGATGAGCGATATGGTCTCCACTGCCTTTGGCTCGCTGGCCATGATGACCAGCGTTCTGGTCAGCCCGGACGGCAACTATGAGTACGAGGCCGCCCACGGCACCGTGACCCGCCACTACTACAAGTACCTCAAGGGCGAGGCCACCTCCACCAACCCCATGGCCACCATTTTTGCCTGGAGCGGTGCCCTGAAAAAGCGCGGCGAGCTGGACAGCCTGCCCGCGCTGGTCCGGTTTGGCGAGGCGCTGGAGGCCGCCAGCCTGCAGACCCTCAATGACGGCATTATGACCAAAGACCTCTGCGGCCTGGCGGAGGGCATTACCCCCACCCAGGTGAACAGCGAGGAATTCATCCAGGCCATCCGCACCCGGCTGGAAGCAAAACTGGCATAAGCGCTGCATCACGGCCCCTGCCCCGGAACCCCGGCGGCGGGGGCTTTTTGCGCCTATACAAGGCGGTTGGCCTGTGCTACAATGGGAGCAGAAAAGGCGGTGACAGTATGCAGCATCATCCTCTGCCCGAATACCCCCGCCCGGCCCTGCGGCGGGACAGCTACGAGAACCTGAACGGCCTGTGGCAGTACGCCATCACCGGCTCTGCCGGGCTGCCCGCAAAGTGGGACGGCGACATTCTGGTGCCCTACTCCCCGGAGACGAAAGCCTCGGGTGTGGAGCGCACCCTGCAGCCCGGGGCGTGGCTCCACTACCACCGGAGCTTTGTGCCCCCGGCGGGCACCGGCGGGCGGGTGCTGCTCCACTTCGGGGCCGTGGACTATGCCTGCGCCGTGCAGGTCAACGGCCATCTGGTGGGGGGCCACCGGGGCGGCTACTGGCCCTTTGCGCTGGATATCACCGATGCGCTGAATCCTGCCGGCCATGACCGGCTCTGGGTGGCCGTGCAGGACCCCACCGGCACCGGCACACAGGCGAGAGGCAAGCAGACCCTCAAGCCCGGCGGGATGTTCTACCCGGCCCAGAGCGGCATCTGGCAGACGGTCTGGCTGGAGCGGGTGCCGGAAAATTACATTGATACGTTGACCGTCACCCCGGACTACGACGCCCGGACCGTGACGGTAAAAGTCCATACCTCGAAGCCCGGCGGCGCGGTGAACCTCTGGGCCGTGGTGCGGGCCGGCGGCGTGACCATCGCCGAGGACTGGGGCAGCGACGAGGCCGACCGGGACGGCGAAGTGACCCTGAACATCGCCGAAGAGCATTTCTTCCCGTGGAGTCCCGACAGCCCCTTCCTCTATGATTTGACCGTCGGCACGACCCAGGGCGAAGAAGAGGGCTTCGACACCGTCCACAGCTATTTTGCCCTCCGCAAGTGGGAGTGCAAAGAGGATGCAAAAGGCATCCGGCGGTTTTTCCTGAACGGCAGGCCCATCCTGCTCAACGGCCTGCTGGACCAGGGCTATTGGCCCGACGGCCTCTACACCCCGCCCTCCGACGACGCCGTGGAGCACGAACTGCACACCGTGCGGGAGCTGGGCTTCAACCTGCTGCGCAAGCACGCCAAAATCGAGCCGGAGCGCTGGTACTACCACTGCGATAAGCTGGGCATCATCGTCTGGCAGGATATGGTCAACGGCGGCGGGGCCTACCCGATGTGGTACGTCACCTACCTGACCAACGCCTTACAGCCCTTGATGCGCCATGCCCCGGACGGAAAGCTGCTGTGGGGCTTTCTGGGCCGGGGCAGCGCCCACAGCCGGGAGGAGTACGCCCGGGAGCTGGCCGACACGGTAGCCGCCCTGCGCCGGCACCCCTGCATCGGGTGCTGGGTGCCGTTCAACGAGGGGTGGGGGCAGTTCGATGCACGGAAAGCCACCGAGACCCTCCGCGCCCTCGACCCCTCCCGTCTGGTGGACGAGGCCAGCGGCTGGTTCGACCGGGGCGGGGGAGATGTGTATTCCATCCACAACTACTTCTATCCGCTCCGCATCCGCCCGAATGTGCGCACGGTGGCCCTCAGCGAGTACGGCGGCATTGCATGGCCTATGCCCGGCCATGAGCCGCCCCGGAAGACCTACGGCTACGGCACGGCCAAAAGCCGGGCAGAGCTGACCGAGCGCTACCGTGATTTGCAGCTCAAGACGATTCTCCCGCAGCTGAAAAAGGGCCTGTCGGCGCTGGTGTACACCCAGCTGACCGACGTGGAGGACGAGGTGAATGGCCTGTTCACCTACGACCGCACGGCCATCAAACCCGATGCCGCCGCCGTCCGCGCCGTCAACGAGGCACTGGAAGCGGAGTTTGAAAAGGCAGTAAAAGCATGAACGGGCTTTCGGCCATTTTCTCCTGTGCAGACAGAGCGGCTGCCCTTATTATAAAGGTAAAGCAAAGGGCAGCTTTTGAGGATCTTTGGCATAAATTTTGGCACGGATGCATATTTAACGGGCAGTTTGCTATTTTTCACGGCTTCTGATTGGACAAAATGCCGAAAACAATACCGTATCTTGACAATCTTGTGAAAATGCACTATACTGAACCCATCGAGACAGACCACGAAGTTCTTGTAGTGGTTTGCCGAAATAAAAAATATTTTTTATTGGAGGAATATCACTATGAAAATGTTCAAGAAGATCATGGCTGTTGCTCTGACTGCTGTCATGGCTGTCTCCATGCTGACTGGCTGCGCTATTGGCGATGCTGTCCACGAGAAGCAGCTGCTGAACGCTCTGAATGACGCTGGTACCACCACCAAGGTCAATGGCGCCTTCCATAAGTATGTCAAGGACAACAAGGTCACTGTTAACGGTGTCGACTATAAGCTGTCTGAGAAGGCTACTGCAGTTGCTAAGAAGGTTGCTACTATGGAGACCAAGAAGGACCAGTTTACTAATGCCGGTTACGTTGTTGACTTCACTAGTGACGAGATTGCCGAAGGCAAGTATGTTATTGCTGCAGTTATCGTTCCTACCAGCGGTGATTACAAGTGGAACAAGCTGGCTGGTGAGGTGAATGCGATTCTGAGCAACGGCTATTCTGCAACTGCCGCTGGCAAGGACGTTAAGGAAGTCAGCGTCGCTATGGAGACCAGAACCACCAAGAAGGCTGCTGATAACGGCAAGGAGTATGACGTTATTGTCGTTGTCGCTGTTAAGGGCTAATTGCTTGACTCTTAAAAAGTAATTACAGGTACACGGCCTGTAATGATAAACATTATATGTTCGCGCATGTAGTGATTTATCTCACATAGTCTGAGGGCGAGGTTCCGCAAGGGACCTCGCCCTTGGGCTTTTGATAGGCGTTGGGCTATTGACATTGGAGAGCGATTCATCTATAATCAAGGTGCAGACCAGTCGAAGATGTATGGGCTGGAAAATTATGGAAACTCAAAAACGCAAAAACTACCCATTCTGAGATGCTCTAAAAGGCGAAAATAACGCCGAAATATAAGAAAAATGATGCATCTGCATTGTTTTCGAGAGAACGGATAAAAACGTCGGATTGCATCAGAATGCGTTAGAAAATGTCGGACCGCCCGCCACAGCCTGAGAAGGCCGAAGCGGGTGGTCCGTTTTTATCCTTTGTATCCTTGTGCTTGACAATCCGCGCACGGCTGTCTATAATAAAGATAAGGAAAGGCGCTATCCGTGCAAACGGCTGGCTCCTCACCAGTCAAGCATTACAAAAGTAATGACCGCCACCGGATTGGGAGTCTTGGGCGGTCATTTCTTTTTGTGCTTTTTCCTTTTGCTGCCATAAGAATCATCCTTTTTCCGGTCGTCCATCAAGTGTACGACACTTACGAGAAGTGCCAACAGAGCGATGATCGTCTGGAAAAGCAATAGAATCTCCGATGTAGTCATAAGGCATCCCTCCCTTCGCCGTGAGCGTCGGGAGCGGAACTCCAAAAAGTTGCCCTCCCGCGCTTGCTTTGCTCCGAAGAGCAAGACAGCGAGACCGGTGAGGAGCAATAGCCGCCTGCGTTTGGTTGGACAGCGCCTTTCTGCTAAGAGGATACCATAAAAACTGACAAAAAGCAACGCCGCGCGATGCATATCCGCACGGCGCTGGAAGCGGGATTTGAAAAGCAGTATGATAACAGAAAAGCTCCGGGAATCAACAGATCCCCGGAGCTTTTGTATTATTTTTAAGGAAAATTACTGCTCGTTCTTGATTTTGGAAGCCGGCATCTTCTTCATGGCGGCGGAGTCCAGAGCGTGGGGCAGCTGGGCGCCATAGGACTGAAGGCTGTCCTGCAGCTCGCCGCTCTTCATGTCGGAGAGGGCCTGTGCGCGGAGGCTGTCCAGCGTGTCAGCGTCCAGCGGGTCGAGACGGACAAGCATCATCAGCGCATAGCTGGAATACTGCACGGCGGCGGCCTCGCCGGGCTTGAGGGCGCGGACGGCGTCGGCGGTGCCTTCCTCGGAGAAGGTGGTATCGATGTTGTCAGAACCCAGCAGGGCAGTGGAGAGGGAAGACGTGTCAGAAGAGGGCTCACCGTCCAGCACCGCGTAGATGTCGGGCAGGGCAGCGGCGACGGCGGCGCTGAAAGCAGTGGTCTGGGCGCTGGCCCCATCGGGGATGGCAGCGTTGCAGCTCTCGGCGGCGGTCTGGGCCAGCTCGAGCATCTGGGTGCTCTGGTCGTCATCAGCAAAAGCGAAGGTGCTGGTGTTGTAGAGCGGCACGACCACATAGCGGATGTAGACCATCTCGTCCTCGAGGTGGCTGGTCAGCTCTGCGTCGGAGACGGGGGTCTCGCCGTCGATGCCGTAGCACATCTCGAGCAGGTCGTTGCTCTTGATGAGGATGCGCTCAAACCGCTTGAGGGTGTCGAGGCCGATGCCGTTGGCCTTGTAGAGGTCGCCGTTCTGCTCCATCAGCTGGGAGGCGTAGCTGTCGGCCTGGGTCTCCTCGTCGAGGGTCAGAACGCCGCCCAGCTCATCGAAACGGGTCTCGATGGCGGCGTAGGACTCGAGGTTCTCCAGGGTCTTCTGGGCCACATAGTCGCTGACCACGGCGGTCTCGCCGGTGGCGTCATCGACGGTGATGGTGGCCTTGAGGAAGCTGGACACCTTGGTGGCGTCCTGGTCGTCGGAAGCGAGGTCGGCGGCGGTCTGGTAGGCATCGAACTGGGCCAGCAGATAGAGGCCGGAAGAGATGTCCACGTTACCGATGGTGCCTACGGAATCCGGGGTGGAGAGGCTGCAGCCCACGAGGCCGACGGCCAGAGCGAGAGCGCAGACGAGCGCGATGAATTTCTTCTTCATAAGTGTACTCCTAGTGAAATTTATTTTTTGCCGGTGTTTTCTTCCGGCGGGGCAGCAAGGATGTCGGCCATCGCCTTGAGGATGCTTTGCAGCAGTTCCAGCGGCTTTTCGTCGGGTTGGAGAGTCACCGAGAGGTAGGGCTTGGTGCCGGCGCCTGCTGTCACCCGGCCATTGAAAGCGATGAGCAGGCCGCGAATCATGGCCACGTCCAGCGTCTCCACCTGTAACAGCAGGGTGTCCTTCTTCTGGGTGACTTCGTAGACGCCCACAGCGGTGGCCTGTACGCGCACCAGCGAGACGTTCACGAGGTCGCTGACAGAGGGCGGCGGGTCGCCGTAGCGGTCGATGAGTTCGTCCAGCACGTCGGCGGCGTCCTCGGGGGTCTGAATGGCGGCAATGCGCTTGTAGGCCTCGATGCGGCCCGGGCCGTCGGCGATATACTTCTCCGGGATGAAGGCGTCCACCCGCAGGTCCACGAGGCATTCGCTCTTGTCCCGCTGGATGGGCTCGCCCTTGGCCCGGGCGATGGCCTGACCAAGCATCTTGACATAGAGGTCATAGCCCACGGCCTCCATGTGGCCGTGCTGGCTGTGGCCCAGCAGACTGCCTGCGCCGCGAATTTGTAAGTCGCGCATGGCGATGCGGAAGCCGGAGCCGAAGGCTGTGAACTCCCGGATGGCGGAAAGCCGCTTCTGGGCGATGTCGGTGAGGGTCTTGTCCCGCCGGAAGGTGAAGTAGGCGTAGGCTTTCCGGCCCGAGCGGCCCACGCGGCCCCGGATCTGGTACAGCTGGGCCAGACCCATCCGGTCGGCGTCCTCGATGATGAGGGTGTTGCAGTTGCGCACGTCAATGCCCGTCTCGATGAGGGTGGTGCAGACGAGGATGTCGATCTCGCCGTTCAGCAGATGCTGCCAGACAGGGTTCAGCTCTTCCTCGGTCATCTTGCCGTGGGCGATGCCCACCCGCGCCCCGGGTACCATCTGGCTGACATGGGCGGCGCAGGACTCGATGTTGTCCACCCGGTTGTGCAGGTAGTAGACCTGACCGCCCCGGGCCAGCTCCTTTTTCATAGCTTCGGCGAGGATGACGTCATTGTACTCGAGCACGAACGTCTCCACCGGCTGGCGCTCGATGGGCGGCTGCTCGATGGTGGAGAGGTCGCGGATGCCGCTCATGGCCATGTTCAGGGTGCGGGGGATGGGGGTGGCCGAGAGGGTCAGCATGTCCACGCCGATGAAGTTCTCTTTCAGCTTCTCCTTGTGCTTGACGCCGAAACGCTGCTCCTCGTCGATGATGACAAGGCCCAGGTCGTGGAACCGGACGTCCTTGGAGAGGAGGCGGTGGGTGCCGATGACGATGTCCACGCTGCCGGCCTGCAGGCCCCGCAGGGTCTCTTTCTGCTGTTTGGCGGTGCGGAAGCGGGAGAGCAGCCCGACTTTCACCGGAAACGCCTCCATGCGGGAGAGGATGCTGTTGTAGTGCTGCCACGCCAGCAGGGTGGTGGGGGCCAGAATGGCGCACTGCTTGCCGCCCATGACGCACTTGAAGGCTGCGCGGAAGGCGACCTCTGTTTTTCCGACGCCAACATCGCCGCAGAGCAGGCGGTCCATAGGCCAGCCCTTTTCCATGTCCTTTTTGATCTCGGCGGTGGCGGTGAGCTGGTCGTCCGTCTCGTCGTACTCGAAGCGGGACTCGAAATCGCTCTGCCACTCGCCGTCGGCGGGGAAGGCGTAGCCTGTGGCCTGACGGCGGCGGGCGTAGAGCTCGATGAGCTCCTGAGCCATCTCTTCGGTGGCTTTTTTGACCTTGGCACGGGTGCGCTGCCACTCGGTGCCGCCCAGCTTTGCAAGCTTCACCTTTTCCTCGTCGCCGGGGGCGGTGTAGCGGCTCAGCAGATCGAGCTGAGTGACCGGCACATACAGCACGTCGGAGCCGGAATACTGGATCTTCAGGTAATCTTTTATCGCGCCCTGCACCTCGAGACGCTGGATGCCCGCATACATGCCGATGCCGTGGCTCTGGTGAACCACATAGTCGCCGGGCTTGATGTCCGAGAGGCTGGACAGGGCGTTTTTGTTCTTCTTGCGCTTTTTGTTTTCGGCGGCCTCGTCGTCCAGACCGTGACGCCGGGACGAGATGACCGCCACGCGGGCGAACGGGAAGGTGCAGCCCGCCGTGAGGTGGCCGGGCAGTACCTGAACCAGACCTTTCGCGGGCCGGACGTCCCGGCTCATGCTGACGGCATAGCCTTTGTCAGCCAAATCGCGGGTGAGGGCCGCTGCACCCTTGGGCGTACCGGCGAAAAGGGCCACGGCGTACCCCTGCTGGACCAGCGGGTCGAGGTCTTCCCGCAGGGAAGCAAGGTCCCCGCCCCAGTTGGGGGCCGCGAACGCCTCGGCGTTGATGAGGTCTTTCAGTTTGAACTCGTTCATGCCGCGCAGGAAGTTCTCGCAGAGCAGGGTGCTCTGGTCCTGCGCCGCAATGGCGAGGTCGTCCATGGTCTGGTAGAGCACATCGAGGCCGGGGCAGATAACGCCCTCCTCGAGCAGGCC
>OHEX01001150.1_pt1 | contig 10244 bp, 9 predicted proteins | sample 1567361 | NCBI WGS metagenome assembly OHEX01 (sample SAMEA3879585, study PRJEB24766) | human gut metagenome | biome: human-associated habitat; feature: feces | place: USA | collected 1985/1987 | reverse complement strand
ACATTTGTAAAATTAATGGATCTCTATGATGGCGTAAAAACAGGTGTACAGAACTGGGATGGTATCATAAATGCAAACGCAGCAGCTGTTCATCTGGAGCAGGCTCAGTCCTTACTTTCCGGAAACGCAGATATTGACAGCTTTATGACTGCACATCAGGATGCAATCAGCGCAGCAGAATAACGTAGGGATGAAACTATGAAAAAACTTTTAAGTAATAAGGCCTATATCGCTGTTTTCGTCGCACCGGGCCTGATCCTGTTTCTGGTAATGGCGGTGATCCCGCTGTTTACCACAGGATATTACGGACTGTTCAATTACGACGGAATCGGAGAAAAAGTCTTTATTGGATTAAAAAATTACAAAGAACTATTTACAACAGATCCTTATTTCCTGAGATCTGTATTGAACTCATTTATTCTGGCAGCAGGTTCTTTGTTTATTCAGATCCCTATCGCGTTATTCCTGGCCATCCTCCTGGCAAACGGGATCAAGGGAGAGGGCTTTTACAGAACTGTATTTTTCCTGCCGGTAGTAATCTCCAGTATGGTAATCGGACAGCTCTGGTGCAAGATCTTCAACAGTGAGGGACTTCTGAATGCGATCCTGGGTGCACTGGGAATGGTAAACGATACTGCATGGCTGGTAAATCCGAAAACTGCTTATATGACAACGGTGATCCCGGCAATCTGGCAGAGCATCGGATACCATATGGTCATCCTCTATGCAGGTGTGAAGAATATTTCGCCGGAATATTATGAAGCTGCGAAACTGGACGGAGCTACAGGATTCAAGGCAGCTACGAAGATCACGATCCCGCTGCTGATGCCGACGATTAAAGTATGTGCCACATTTGCACTGGTTGGTTCTCTGCGTGTATTTGACCTGGTATATGTTATGACAGGCGGCGGCCCGAACCATGTCAGTGAAGTTCCTGCAACATTGATGTATGATAATCTGTTTGTAAAATGCCGCTATGGTTACGGCAGCGCCCAGGCGTTCTTCATCGTGTTTGAATGTCTGCTGTTCAGCTTCCTGCTCAATCGCATTTTCAAAAAATCTGAAGAAAATGCATCAATGATTTGAGAGGAGCAGCAGATGAAGATCAGTGCAATGAAAATAAAAAAGACATTAATATATCTGTTTCTGGCAGTATTTACCTTTATCCAGATATTTCCTTTTTACTGGCTGGTTACATTTTCCTTCAAAAGTAATACGGAAATATTTGATTCCAATAATTTGGTAGGTTTGCCGAAAGTATGGCATCTGGAAAACTTTTCTAAGGCTCTTATGGGAGGCGAAATTTTACGATACCTGTTAAACTCTGTTTTTTATGCAGCAGTGACAGTTGTTGTTTCAACACTTCTGGCATCCATGGTTGCATATGCGATAAATAGAATGTACTGGAAAGCAAAAGGAATTGTGGCAGCAATCTTCAGTTTGGGAATCATGATTCCTGTACAGGCAACTCTGCTTCCACTGTTTCAGGGACTGGATCGACTGGGAATCAGAGGCGGATATCTGGGACTGATGCTTCCGTATATTACATTTGCCATGCCGATGACGGTTATGATATTAAGCGGATTCTTCAAAGCTCTGCCAAGAGAGATTGAAGAAGCAGCATGTATAGATGGATGTAATATTTTCAATATGTTTTTCAGAATCATCCTGCCTATGATACGTCCTGGAATTGCCACTTCCTGTATCTTCGCATTCTTGAATACATGGAACGAGCTTTTATTTGCAAACACATTTGTAGACAGTTCACAGTACAAGACACTTCCTGTAGGAATTATGTCTTTTGTAGGAGAACATTCCACGAACTGGGGAATTATCGGAGCCGGTATGGTGATCGCTACACTGCCGACAGTAGTGATTTATCTGTTACTGAGCAAACAGGTTCAGGAGAGTTTTACAGTTGGAGCTGTAAAAGGTTAAATAGTGAACATAAAGAGAAACTGTATTTTCTGATCAGAGGATCATGGACTAGGAGATGCAGTTTCTTTTTTCGTGTTTAATCCCTTTTATCAGTTTACACATACCATTGTCTCCTGTACCATGGCAGCAGAGGAGTGATCAATTCCAAGTATGATTGGTCCACAGGGGTTTACAATCAGGGATTCCATGTACATCCGGAATGGCGGGGAAAGGTAATCGCAGATTGGAACTTTGAACTTCCTGCTCATGCTCATAATACTTGAAATGCCATACGCTGACTCATGAATATCAGATTTCATTAGGAAAATAAGGGACTGTCTATGGAGGTCTCTTGTTGTTATATGAATGGATATTTGTAAAATAATTCGATAATCTTTAATCCTACATCTACAGCAATATCCATTCCTTCAACAGTAATGTGTTCATAAGGTCCATGATAAGCATGTCCTCCTGTTCCGAGATTCGGGCATGGGAGACCCATAAAGCTTAACTGGGCGCCGTCTGTGCCTCCGCGGATCGGGGTGATAAGCGGCGGGATATTGCATTCCTTGCATGCTACAGTTGCATGCTCGATTAGTTCCATGCAGGTGTCGATAATTTCTTTCATATTTCGGTACTGTTCTGTGATGGTAAGTGAGACAGTTCCCTTTCCCCATTTTTCATTTAAAATTTTAGTGATGTGTTCCATAGTTTTCTTACGGACATCAAAAGTAGTTGCATTGTGGTCACGAATGATATATTCGAGAGCAGCGTGTGAGACATCTCCCTTTATGGAATAGAGATGGAAAAATCCTTCATAGTCTTCCGTATTTCTTGGTGTGTCAGCGGAAGGGAGCATGGAATTGAATTCCATGGCAACAAGTGCTGCGTTGACCATTGTATTCTTAGAAGAACCTGGATGTACGTTTACACCGGTAAATTCTACTACTGCTTTGGCAGCATTAAAGTTTTCATACTGGATTTCACCTTCTGTATCACCATCAAGTGTATAAGCAAAATCAGCTCCAAATTTTTTTATATCAAAATGGGCTGGTCCCATTCCTATTTCTTCATCCGGGGTAAATGCAATACAGAGGGGACCATGCGGAATAGTATTGTCATTGAGGGTCTCAATCATTGTCATGATCTCGGCAATTCCGGCTTTGTCATCTGCACCGAGGATGGTGGTTCCATCGGAAGTAATGAGAGTTCTGCCTTTTAATGTGGAGAGATGAGGGAACATTTTCGGGGAGAGAATTCTGCCGCTGGTTCCAAGTGCAAGGTCTTTGCCGTCATAATTCGGAGTGATAACCGGAGTAACCGGATGATCGCAGAAATCAGAGACGGTATCCATATGAGCGATAAAGCCCAGTTTTTGGCGGGATTCATATCCTCTGGTTGCCGGAATATGTCCATAGACATAGCAATGTTCATCTACATCGGCATCTTTCACACCCAGTTCCTTTAATTCTTGAACCAGCAGTCTGGCAAGGTCAAACTGATATTGTGTAGATGGGGAAGTACCGGTTTCTTCACTGCTTGGAGTGAATACTTTTACATAAGATAATAAGCGTTCGTATGCTTTCATGAATTAATCCTCCTGGTATTGGGCTGAGATAGATATTTATCTTAGCATTGTATAGTAAGTATAACATGTTATGGAGTTTACGTAAAAATATTTCTTGTCAGTAGTCAGTAGCTCTGTTTCTCAAAAGAGAGCAGGGATCATCGCTAAAAATTATTCTGAAATATTTCAAAAAAATGTCGAGGTAAAAAAGAATCTAAGTGATAGAAATGAATACAGGTATTATATATATTTATAGCTTATACTTCGTATTACAAAAATAAAATGAAGTATTTAAGTGTTTGTAAATTTCAAAATGAAGTGAAATAAAATGTAAAAACGTCAAATCAACCAAAAAATTGGATGTAATCAACAAAAAACACACGCCAAAACGTGGAAATATACAAAAATATTTATAGATATTTACTTCACTGAAACAGAATGCTATATTCTAATCAACAAAAAACTTCAAAGTGAAATTAAATAAATGAAGTAGAAATGGAGTGCACGCCATATGAATGATTTATTTGTTCGCATCAGATTTTTGTTACCGTCGTTACCAAGAGCAGAGAAAGCAATAGCATCTGCATTACTTGAAAACCCGGAAGCAATTACACATTTAACGCTTGCAGAGATTGCAAGAGAATCAGGAAGCAGTGAAGCATCAATTATCAGATTCTGTAAAAGAATGGGATATGATGGATATTCTTCTATGAAGGAGGATTTCATCAGAGCTTTGGCAGAAGGAATGGAAATTCATTCAGAAGATATTAAAGTATCAGACGATATGAAGACGATTTTGAAAAAGGTTTATCAGAGTAATGTACAGATGTTGAGTGATACATTAGTTTTGGCAGATGACGAAAATTATGAAAAAGCATTGGATGCTCTTCTTAAAGCCAGAGAGATACATTTCTTCGGTGTTGGAGATGCCTTTGCAGTATGTCAGCTGGCATACATGAAATTTGGAAGATTGGGGATTCCGTGTTCCGTACATAGTGACGTAATGCTGCAGATGATGACTGCAGGCAATCTTACAAGTGAAGACGTTGCGTTAGCTGTCTCTTATGAGGGTAGATCCAGAAATGTAGTAGAGGCAATGAAAATCGCAAAAGAGCGAGGTGCAGTTACAATTAGTATTACAAAAATGAATAAATCTCCTCTTCTCAGATATACAGATATCAGTTTATTTACGGCAGTAAATGACCTGACAGTGGGAAGAGATAAAGTAACCAGAAGAGTTTCAGATCAGTTTATATTGGATGCACTTTATCTGGGATATACGACGAAAATAAACAAAGGTTATAAAAAACAACTTCAGAAAATTCAGACAGTAATTGACTGTAATAAAATATAAACGAGGTGATCAATAATGTGCATTATAGCACCGTCCTTACTGGAAGCAGACTATAAATGCCTGGGAGAACAATTAAAAACAATGGAAAAATCCGGAGCTGAATATGTTCATATAGATGTAATGGATGGAAGCTTTGTACCGAATCTGGCATGTGGAATGAAAATGATTCATGGATTGAAAGGTGTAGCTGATCTGGTATTTGATGTTCATCTGATGGTAAATGAACCTGTTCGATTTGTAAAAAGAATGCAGGAGGCTGGAGCTGATGTAATATCTGTTCATTATGAGGCCTGCAGCAATGTAGCAGAAACTTTAAAAGAAATAAAGCAATGTGGAATTCGTGCAGGAATTGTTCTGAATCCGGAAACCTCGGCAGAAGTTCTTACAGAAGAAATCTGGAAGCTTGCAGATGTGATACAGGTTATGACCGTTCATCCGGGAAGAGATGGCCAGCACTTTATTGAAGATACACTTGACAAAATAAAAGATATCAGAAGACGGTCAACAGATACCGGAGAGTGGAAAGATATAGAAGTTGATGGAAGTATCAACTGTGGGAATATAGGAAAAGTAATAAAGGCCGGAGCAAATATCATTGTTTCAGGAAAGGCATTATTTAATGGAAATCTTGCAGAGAACATTGCCAATATGAAGCAACAGGCAGCCATGGAGGAATAAGATGAAATACGTAATTGGAGTGGATCTGGGAACCAGTGCGACAAAGACGATTCTGGTAGATCAGAATGGAAAAATCGTAGCCGAAGCGTCTGTCAAATATCCAATGTATCAGCCTGAAAACGGATGGGCAGAACAGGATCCATCAGACTGGTCAGAAGCAGCGATTTCAACAATTAAAAGTGTAGTTGAAAAAGGTCAGGTTAATGGAAAAGATGTGCGGGGAATTGGAATTTCTGGTCAGATGCATGGACTTGTGATGTTGAATGAGGAGAATCAGGTTATAAGAAGATCCATTATCTGGTGTGACCAGAGAGCTACGAAGCAGGTAGAGGAAATGCTGGAACTGCCAATGGAAAAATGGATGAAGATCACAGCGAATCCGCCAATGGCAGGATGGACGGCAGCAAAGATCCTCTGGATAAGAGAAAATGAGCCGGAGCTTTTTGCAAAGTGCAGACACATTATGCTTCCAAAAGATTATGTCCGCTTTATTCTTACTGGTAAGTATGCGACAGATGCATCAGATGCCAGTGGAATGCAGATGTTAGATGTAAAAAACAGATGTTGGTCGCAGGAAATTCTTGATTTTTTGAAAGTAGACAGAGAACTTCTTGGAGATGTGTATGAATCACCGGAAGTTGTTGGAAACCTTTTACCGAAAATTGCAGAGAAGTGTGGATTATCAACAGAAACAGTTGTGGTTGCCGGAGGAAGTGATAATGCCTGTGCAGCAATTGGAACAGGTATTGTAAGAGAGGGGCAGGCTTTTACAACAATAGGTACTTCAAGTATTGTATATACTCATCTGAAAAAATATCAGGAAATTCCTGAAGGTGCACTTCATTTGTGCTGCTGTGCAGTGCCTGGGTGCTGGCATACAATGGGAGGTCCTCAGTCGGCAGGTCTTTCGATTGAATGGATGAAAAATAATTTCTGTCGGGATTTGATTCAGAAAGCAGAAGAGGAAAATGTATCATTTTATGACAAGATAAATGAACTTACAAAAGATATTCCGTTAGGAAGCGAAAGATTGATTTATCTGCCATTTCTGATGGGCGAAAGAACACCTCATATTGATCCCAAATACAGAGGTGCATTTATCGGACTGAATATCATACATGGACAGGCACATATGCTTAGGGCAATTATGGAAGGCGTTGTTTATTCCCTTGCAGACTGTAATGAAATCTTGAAGAAACTGGGAACAGAGGTTGTGTCCATGCGTGCATGCGGAGGCGGAAGCAGAAGTCCTGTATGGAGAAAGATTATGGCAGATCTTTATAAATGCGATGTACATACATTGAAGCAGGAAGAGGGACCGGCATACGGTGCAGCAATTCTGGCCGGAGTTGGAGCTGGAATTTATTCTTCGATACAGGAAGCATGCGATGCTTTTATTGAAGAAGATGGAATTACTGAATGCGATTTGAAAGAAGCAGAGGAATACGAGAAGTTCCATAAAATTTATGATAGATTTTATGAGAACATAAAAGAGAATCTACATGCTCTCTATGAGCTTTAGACAAAAACTATATAAATTATTTAAAATCAGGAGGACTTTACAATGAAAAGAAGACTGGTAACAAAACTTATGATGGCAGCAGGCGTAGCAGCAATGGCAGTAACAACAATTCCGGCAAGTGTTTTTGCAGCTGAAGATGGTGGACAGACTTATGGAGTTACATATTGGTGTGAATCGGATTTCTTTAAAACAGTTGCAGATTCCATCACAGAAGAAGCAGAAGCTGATGGAAATAAAACAGTTGTAGTGGATGCTCAGCAGGACAGCGCAAAACAGATTCAGATTATTGAAGACTTTATTGCACAGGGTGTTTCAGCAGTATTTTTAAATCCAGTTGACAAAGATGCAATTGAACCTGCACTGCAGAAATTAGACGAAGCAGGGATTCCAGTAGTAAACTTTGATACTTCTGTATCTAATCTTGATCTGGTTGGTTCTTATGTTGCAACTGATAATTATCAGGCTGGTGCACTTTGTGCAGAAGCAATGATTGAAGATTTCCCGGATGGTGGAGAAATTGCAGTTCTTGATTATCCTGCAAACAATGCCTGCAACGATCGTGAACAGGGATTCCTAGATACAATTGAAGGAAAAGGATTTGATGTTGTGGCAACATTTGATGCAGAGGGAACTGTAGAAAAAGGACAGACAATCACAAGTGATATCATCCAGGCTAACCCAGATATAAAGGCAATCTTCTCCATTAATGACCAGGCTGGTATGGGGGCATATGCAGCACTTACGACAGCTGGAAAAGAAGTATATGTTTACGGTGTTGATGGTGCTCCAGAAGCTAAGAAAGTAATTGCTAAAGACAACAGCATTTATCGTATGACAGCAGCTCAGTCCCCGATTACAATTGGTAAAGAGTGCTATAAGGCAGCTAAAACTCTTATCGCAGGGGAAAAACCGGAAGAATTCGAAGTAGATGTACCTGCATTTGCAATTGATTCTTCAAATATTGATGAATATTTAGACGCTGACTGGCAGTAAATCTGAGCGGGTGCAGCGTAGGCTGCACCCATTTTTGCCCCATATAGAAAAAGGTGGGAAATGTTTGTTATTTAGAGGAGAAAATTTATGGCACATTTATTGGAAATGAAAAATATCTGTAAGTCTTTTTCCGGAGTTTCTGTGCTGAAGAACAATCACTTGGAACTGGAAGCAGGTGAGGTTCATGCTCTCTTAGGTGAAAATGGTGCCGGAAAATCTACATTGATTAAAATTCTCGGTGGAGTTTATACAAAAGACAGCGGACAGATTCTGGTTGATGGACAAGAAGTAGAAATTACAGGTGTTGAGAGCGCAAAAGAGCACGGAATTCGTATTATACATCAGGAACTGATGTTGATTCCAGATATGACAATTTCAGAAAATATTTTTATTGGACAGGAACCAAAAACAAAAGCAGGTACTGTCGATAAAAAGAAAATGAATGAAATGGCGCAGGGATTTTTGGATTCTATGCACCTTGATCTGAAATCAACTCAATTTATCCGAGATTTAAATATTGCACAGCAGCAGATGGTAGAAATTATTCGCGCTATTTCCTTTGGCGCAAAAATAATCGTTATGGATGAACCGACTTCATCTTTGACAGAAAATGAAGTAGATGCTCTTTTTGAGGCGATCAAAGCTTTAAAAGCAAAGAATGTTGGAATTATTTATATTAGTCATCGAATGGCTGAATTGGATGCAATCACTGATCGTATCACAGTTATGCGAGATGGTGAATATATCGATACAGTAGTTACAAAAGAGACCACACATGATGATCTGGTGGCGCTCATGGTTGGAAGAAAACTTGGAGATTTGTATCAGAAACATGAAAACTATTCAGATGATATTATTCTCAAGGTAGAAAAACTTGCTTCTGGAAAAGAAGTAAAAAATGTTGATTTTGAACTGAGAAGAGGAGAGGTTCTTGGGTTCTCAGGACTGGTTGGATCCGGACGAAGTGAAACAATGGAATGTATTTTTGGACTTCGTCATAAGGATAGCGGACATATTTATATTGAAAATAAAGAAGTTGATATTAAAAATGTAAAAACTGCAATAAATGCAGGAATCGGACTTGTTCCGGAAGACAGAAAGCAGTCAGGAATTTATCCGATCCAGGGAATACGTTTTAATGCAACGATTGAAATATTGGACAAATTTTTGAAAAAAGGCCGATATAACAGGAAGAAAGAAATTGAACTTGCTAAGAAATTAACATTAAAAAAATATTACCAGTTGCGTAAGGAAGAATTACAAAGAGAGTTGCAGGCATGCCAGATGTATATGCAGAAGGCGGATTGTAAGAAAGATATGTTGGAAAAAATGTTGGACAATGAGGAATATGAACGGCTTTTAGGAGGACGAAGACATTCTGTTAAAAAAGAGCTAGAGAATTGGATGAATGAAAAATATGAGAAAAATGGCAGTCATCCTGAAAACCTGATTGTAAAAGGAACACAGGGAAAATTTCTGCGTTCGAAGTCAGAGGCTATTATAGATAAGGTCTTGTACACAAATGGAATTCCCTTTCGATATGAAGATAAACTCGTCCTCGAGAACACTTTTTTGTATCCGGATTTTACGGCCAGGCACCCTAAAACGGGACAGGTATATTATTGGGAACATTTTGGATTGATGGATCAGCCGGAGTATATAAACAGAGCTTGCCAAAAAATAAAAATGTATTGTGAAAACGGAATTATACCAGGGATAAATCTGATTCTGACATATGAGACAAAAGAGAATCCCTTGTCAATTGATCAGGTGGAAAAAATAGTGAAAGAATATTTCCTATAGAAAAGGATATTATGGTACAATTTATAAGAAAACATTCCAAGGAAGGGGAAATTGATATGAAGCACCTGATCATTGTAAAGTTTAAAGAAAATGTATGGGCCAGGGAAAGCGAGGCGAGCAGAGAGATGCTTGCGGATATCCGGGAAATCTTCGATCGGACGAAGCAGATCGAAGGCGTCCATACAGTGAACATTTATGAAAATGTGACGCCGAGACCGAACCGGCATGACCTGATGATCGAGATGGAGATGGCTCAGGAGGCGCTGCCTGTATACGATGATTCCGCGGCTCATCAGGAATGGAAGGCAAAGTACGGGGAGTATATTCAGACTAAGACCATTTTTGATTACGAATAAAGTATATAATTTTATGAGATAGGAGAAAACGAGAATGAAAGAAAACCAGAATAT
>OHEX01001144.1_pt1 | contig 10289 bp, 9 predicted proteins | sample 1567361 | NCBI WGS metagenome assembly OHEX01 (sample SAMEA3879585, study PRJEB24766) | human gut metagenome | biome: human-associated habitat; feature: feces | place: USA | collected 1985/1987 | reverse complement strand
AGCAGGTCCTGCTTCCTACGGTATGACAGATACCATGGGACGTATGCACTCTGATGCACAGTTCGCAGGTTCTTCTTCCGTACCGGCTCACGTTGAGATGATGGGTCTGATCGGAATGGGTAACAACCCTATGGTTGGTGCTACAGTTGCTGTTGCAGTTTCCGTTGAGGAAGCTCATAAGGCTGGTAAGTTCTAAGATAAATTTAAAGCATAGAAAGAAACGGGATTTTTGTATTTGCAAGAATCCCGTTTCTTTTTTTGTATAAATTTATTTGAAATTCGAAATCAGTACCTTTTGGAGGATATTGCAAAGTATGGAAAACAAATATATTAGCAGAAGAGTATTTTGAAAAGGGAATACAGGAAGAAAATATTTTTATTTTTCAAAAACAGGGTGATAATCGAACATATTTTCTGCTATAATAATATCTATACCAGAAAAACAGAAAGCGAGGCATCATCCGGTCATGAGTGATTCATCCCATATCTATATTGCAATCGATCTCAAATCTTTTTATGCATCAGTAGAATGTGTCGAACGGGAATGTGATCCGCTGACGACAAATCTTGTCGTCGCAGATGAGAGCAGAACAGAGAAAACAATCTGTCTTGCAGTATCACCGTCACTGAAAGCATATGGAATTCCGGGGCGTGCGAGGTTATTTGAGGTCGTGCAGAAAGTAAAGCAGATTAATAAAGAACGGAGAAGCAGGATCGCCGGAGGTGTGTTTACTGGAAAATCAGCAAATGCGGAAGAACTGAAAAAAGATCCGACACTGGAACTGACCTATATTGCAGCGCCGCCGCGCATGGCTCTTTATATGGAGAAAAGTAACCAAATCTATGACATCTATTTAAAATATGTGGCACCGGAAGATATGCATGTGTATTCGGTGGATGAAGTATTTATGGATGTAACACATTATCTGAAAACATATCAGATGAGTGCGAGAGAACTGGCAGAGAAAATGATCCGGGATGTTTTAAAAGAAACAGGGGTTACAGCAACCGCCGGCATCGGTACCTGTGTAAGGTTGCAATGGATATCGTTGCCAAACATGTAACGCCGGATGCAAACGGCGTGCGGATCGCAGAACTTGACGAAATGAGTTATCGCAGACTGCTGTGGGATCACAGACCACTGACGGATTTCTGGAGAGTCGGTGGTGGTTATCGGAAAAAACTAGAGGCGGCAGGACTGTATACGATGGGGGATATTGCACGCTGTTCCTTAGGCGGTGAACAGGATTTTTATAATGAAGATTTTCTTTATAAAATGTTTGGTATTAATGCAGAACTTTTGATTGACCACGCGTGGGGATATGAACCGACCACGATTGACCTGATCAAAGCGTACAAGCCGGAGACAAACAGCATCAGTTCCGGGCAGGTGCTGCAGTGTCCTTATGAGTTTGAAAAAGGAAAACTGATCGTCCGGGAAATGACAGATCTGCTTGTGCTGGATCTGGTGGAAAAGCACTTAGTCACAGATCAGATGGTGCTTACGATCGGCTATGATATTGATAACCTGACGGATCCAAAGCGGAGAAATGCGTATCACGGGGAAGTGACCATTGACCGCTATGGAAGAAGGGTGCCAAAGCACGCACACGGAACGATCAATCTGAAAAACCAGACATCCTCCACGAAACAGATCATGGATGCAGTGATGGAGTTGTATGACCGTATTGTAGATCCGAATCTTCTGATCCGCCGGATCTATGTGGTAGCCTGCAGGTTATCGGATGAATCATCGGCAAAACAGGAAGAGACGTTTGAACAGCTTGATCTGTTTACGGATTATGCGGCATTAGAACAGAAAAAGCAGGCAGAAAAGGTAAAGAAGGAAAAAGAGAGAAAACTGCAGGAGGCAGTCCTCAGTGTGAAAAAGAAATATGGGAAAAATGCCATGCTAAAGGGGATGAATCTGCAGGAGGGGGCTACCAGTGTGGAGCGTAACCGGCAGATCGGAGGGCATAAAGCATGAAAGGGAAAAATATATTTCAGGAAAAAGAAACACATAAATATGATGATATCATCCATCTGCCACATCATGTCTCAACAAAACATCCTCAGATGGCGTTATCAGACAGGGCTGCACAGTTTTCGCCTTTCGCAGCACTTACAGGGCATGAGGACTCTATCCGTGAGACGGCAAGACGAACAGAAGCATTCTTAGAACTCGATGAGGACAAAAAAGAACAGCTTGATGAAAAAATGCATGTTTTACAGGAATATTTTTCGGAAAAGCCGGAGATTATGGTTACTTATTTTGTGCCGGATGAAAAGAAAGCCGGTGGGGCTTATGTTACGCATCGTGGCAGGATACGGAAAATAGATACTTATCTGCGCAGACTTTTATTTGAGGATGGAACGGAAGTTCACATGCGGTATATTTTTGAGATGGATGGCGAAATATTTGGGGATACAGAGTGAAAAGGACAGATGGGTAAATTTGACAATCAATATTTCGGATGGTATAATCTCCCCGACAATAGGGACTTTTGCTCTATGAAAGAATATGGATGAGTTAAGGAGCTTGTGAGGCATGAAAAATATATGGCGTATTTTTAGCGGAGATATGAAGAGACTGGTGCGGAATCCTTTTGCGCTGGTGATCGCGATCGGTCTTTGTATCATACCTTCGTTGTATGCGTGGTTTAATATATACTCAAACTGGGATCCGTACGCAAATACCAAAAATATCAAGATTGCAGTAGCCACAGAGGATACAGGTTACCAGATGGATGACGGAACTACGGTTAATATGGGCGATTCGGTCATTGAGAGTTTGGAGGAAAATGATAAGATCGGATGGGTGTTTACAGATACAAAAGATGCGGCTTTAGAGGGTGTATACAGCGGCGAATATTATGCAGCGGTCATCATCAGCTCTGACTTTACATACAGTATGTATAATGTATTTCGTGAAGATTTTAAGGGACCGACCATCTCTTATTATGAAAATGAAAAAAAGAATGCCGTGGCGACAAAGATTACGGATTCTGCGGTGTCCACCTTAAAACAGAGCATCAATGAGCAGTTCATAGAAGTACTTGCAAGCAATATATTTGAGCAGACAAATCATATTTCCGAACAGATGGAAGAGAACGATAAGTTTGCTTATTTTCAGAATAAACTGGAAAATCTGAATGAAAATCTGATCGGTTACAGTAAAATGATCGATACGTTCATTGCCGGAAATGCGGAACTTTCCCAGGCGGTTGCAGAGGCGAAAGGCAGCATCCCGGGACTCAGTGACAAGGTATCCGACGGTGCAAAGAGTTTTGGTACGGCGAGAAGCAGCCTGGATGATACAAAGACATCCTTGAAATCATTCAGTGAAAATGTGAACCAGACCATGACAAGCATCAATGATTCTATGAATAAAATTCAGGGGAGTATCAATGCGACGAATCTTGCCGGGGATGCACAGCAGACGGCAGACAGTCTGAATCAGGCAGCACTGGATGCAGTGGAACTGCAGCGGGAACTGAACCGTTTGCAGGAACATTTAAAAAAAGTGGTCGTTGAAGATAGCGTGTCGGATGCAGACCGTACCGTCATTCAGAAAATCATTGAGACGATTGAATCGATCAATGGCGGGGCAACAGATATTGAAAAAGCGATCAGCAGCATTAATCAGATCGCAATGGGATTCTCCGGAGATTCCCAGACGGATACAATCAATACACAGGTATCTGGCAGTATGGTTGCGGATGCAATCAACAAATCGTTGTCGGATATGACGCAGGTTCTCACCACCTGTTCACAGGCAATCACAAATATGCAGGAAATGTATACGACAAGCCTGGTTCCACAGTTAGATAATGTGATCGACAGTATGAGTCAGATGTTGAACAATGTATCAGATATTCTGACAAGACTAGATGACACGTTAGGAGATATGAGTTCTGTATTTTCCGGCATTGAGACGACCGTTACAGGAGCAAATGACAGTTTAGAACAGATTCAGACGGTTATCGATGGTGTGAGTGAAAAATTAACGAAGCTGTTAGACCGGTTAAATTCGGTTGAGGATGATGAAAAAGTACAGGCATTTATGGAGTTCATGAAGGGCGATCCGGAAGGATATGGTGAGTTTTTCTCCCAGCCGGTGCTGGTTACGACAGAGGAGGTTTATCCGATTCCAAACTATGGCTCGGCAATGACTCCGTTTTACACGATTCTTGCGATCTGGGTTGGAGGAACGATTCTCGTCGCGCTGATCAAGGTGAAGGCAGAACCGAAAAATCTGAAAAATGTAAAATCCTATCAGCTCTTTTTTGGAAGATATCTGCTGTTTTTTGTGATGGGACAGTTACAGGCACTGATCATTGTATTAGGAGATATCTATATCCTGCATTGTCAGATTTTATATCCGGGGTGGTTCTGGCTGGTGGCATCGCTTGCCAGCGTTACATTTACACTATTGATCTATTCACTTGCCCTTTCATTCGGTGATGTGGGTAAGGCACTTGCGGTTGTGATCATGGTAATTCAGATTGCGGGATCCGGCGGAACGTTCCCAATTGAACTTTTGCCGGCAGTTTACCGGAATATCTACATATTTTTCCCGTTCCCATATGCGATCAATGCCATGCGTGAGACGATCGGTGGTATGTATGGAAGCGATTATATGAAGAATCTGGCGGAGCTGATGATCTTTGCGGTAGTTGGACTTCTGATCGGACTTGTAATCCGTATTCCGTTTGTGAAACTGAATCACTTTGTGGAAAAACGAATGGAAGATACAAAAATGATGTAGCGGAAGCAAAGCGTGAAAAGCAAGTTTTTTTTATAGATAGCAGAATTGGAGAGAGAAGAATGGAAGAAAAAAGCAGATACGAGGAAATGTATGGAAAACTCGTTGCATATGAACAGAATATCCATTTGCAGAACCAGAAACGGATCAAGATCGGACTCAAATGTATTGCGATCATTCCGCCTATATTTTTGATCCTGTTATTCTGGACAGACAGTAACAAGGTGGTTTTCCTGATTTTATGGATCGTATCATTATTTGCACTTGCAACTTATCTGATCCTTGTAGAGTATGTAGATTATAACCTGCAGGAGAAGCTAAACGAACTGCGGGATGAAGAGGATAAAGCTGTGGATGTTCTTATGGGAAAACAGCTTGACGAAGTAGAGGAAAATATTAAGAATGCCATTCAGAAATTAGATGAAAAGTTTAATTCCGAGGCAGAGATACCCAAAATAACAGAGAGTGATACAAAGGAGAAAACAGAATGAAAAATATATTTAAAATCTTTATCTCCGATGTGAAACGGATTTTCCAGAACGTGGTTGCGGTTGTGGTTATCATGGGACTTTGTGTGATTCCATGCCTCTATGCATGGTTTAATATATTTTCAAACTGGGATCCGTATGGTGAAAGTTCGACTTCAAACCTGAAGGTTGCAGTGGTATCAGAAGATGAAGGTGTAACGGTGGCGGGTATTTCTGTCAATATCGGTTCATCCGTTGTTGAAGCGTTACAGGAAAACAAGGTTATGGGATGGGTATTTACTGAGACATCCGACGAGGCGGTGGATGGTGTATACAGCGGTGAATATTATGCGGCTCTTGTGATTCCAGATGATTTTACGGAGGAGATGATCAGCTTCCTTGGCGGACAGATCGAACACCCGGATATTATTTATTATGAAAATGAAAAGAAAAATGCGATAGCGCCGAAGATTACCTCAAAAGCCAAAACGTCTGTTCAGGAACAGGTGAATGCAAGCTTCGTGAGCACACTTGCGGAGGCAATGATGCAGGTCGGGGATGCAGTTGCGGGAAACGATGTTGACGGAGGTTCACTTGCGGATACAATTACGCAGCGGTTAAACGATGTAAGCGGTGATCTGCAGAGCTACATCAACATCTTAAATTCATTTGCAAGTATTTTAAATTCTGCACAGAGTATCGTCGCAACAAGCCAGGTCATGCTTCCGGGACTTGATTCCATGGTTTCTACAGGTCAGGACACGGTAAACAGCATGGAAAGTCTGATACTTGCCGGAAATGCAACGACGGATACGGTTACCCAGATGGTTACATACAGTTTTGATCTGGTTGAGAACAGCCTGAATAATGTGTCCATGGTGATACAAAATGACATGGAAAAACTGGGAAAATACGAAGATGCGGCAGGAAACGGACTGAATGCGACAATATCCGTAGTGCCTTATCTGGAAAAAATGTTTAATGACTCGGTTTCAAGCTGGGAGGGCACAGCAGATGACGAGACAAGAATGCAGATCCAGGGTGTGCGTGACCAGTTAAAGATGATTGAACTTGAACTGAACGGACTTGCAGAAAACGGAACTGCCACAGCGGAGGATATCAATACCTTAAAAGGACAGATTACAACCGAGATTGAAAATTGTAAGACGGCTCTGGATGCGCTGCAGCATACGTTTGAGTATACCGTAAAACCACAGCTTGATTCCACGATGAATGCAATGCAGAATTCCATGATCGCAACGACATCGATTTTAAACGGAATCAATGCGGATTTTGGCGATGTGGAAAAGGTGCTGTCAAAATACGAGGACACGCTCTCAAGGGGAAGTGCAGATTTATATGATTCTTTAGAAATGGCGCAGGAGTTATATAATAAACTGACGCAGATCATCGCGGATTTCACCACATTGAGACAGGATGAACAGTATCAACAGTTTATGGAGATATTAGAGACAGATCCACAGCAGCTGGGCAGTTTCATCTCTTCTCCGGTAAATCTTGACACTGTCGGAATTTATGAGATTGAAAATTATGGCTCTGCCATGGCTCCGTTTTATACGATTCTGGCATTGTGGGTAGGTGCGCTGATTCTGGTTGCGATTATTCATGTGAAAGTAGAACCGGAAGAGGGCATCACGGATATAAAACCATATCAGGCATATTTCGGGCGCTATATCCTGTTTTTCCTGATAGGGCAGACACAGACACTGATCACGGTGCTTGGAGATTTGTTTTATGTGCGGATACAGTGTCATAATCCATTCCTGTTCTGGCTTGCCGGAGCAGTCAGCAGTTTTGTATTTACGCTGTTTATTTACTCGCTTACCGTTGCATTTGGAAATGTCGGTGAGGCACTTGCAATCGTTGTTATGGTTATCCAGGTTGCCGGTGCGGGCGGAACATTCCCGATTGAGACATTACCGCAGGTATACCAGTCACTTTATAAATATCTGCCATTCCCGTATGGAATGAATGCCATGAGAGAGACAATCGGTGGAATTTATCAGATGAACTACTGGATCTATGTTGGAAAACTTGCAATTTATCTGGTCGTTTCGCTGGTCATTGGACTTCTTATTGCGATACCGTTCCGTAAACTGAACCATGTCATTGAAAAGAGCAAGAAAAACACGGAGATCATGATCTGATCCCACACGAAGGAGCTTAAAATGTTACTGATTCGAATGGTATTACTTTTGACAGGACTTCTTATGACAGTTGTGCCGGGGGCGTGCACGAGAAAAGATCAGAGAGGTGATCTGAATGCAGAAAAAAGGATACGGCAGATTGGCATCTGGTTTGTGGCAGCAGCGGTCATATGGATTATTACCGCAAAATTTTTCTGAAAATCGACTATGATTTCGGGCAGATGAAAAAATGTTTATTGACAAAATATTTCGATGTGATATCATAGCTTTAGTGTGATGTGTGATTAAAGTATTAAACTATTGGAGATGCAGAATGAGAAAACAGGTATTATCTCTATTAGTGGAGAATAACCCGGGCGTGACAAGTCATATTTCAGGACTTTTCAGCAGAAGAGGTTACAACATTGACAGTTTTTCTTCCGGCGTGACCGCAGATCCGAGATATACAAGGATTACGATTGTCGCGACCGGCGATGAACAGATCTTAGAGCAGATTGAAAAACAGCTTGCGAAGCTGGAAGATGTTGTAGACATCAAAAAACTTGAAAATGGTTCATCCGTGACGAGAGAGCTGATCTTAGTAAAGATTCGTGCGAAAGATACAGAACGTCAGCCAATCTTAAATGTAACCGAGATCTTTCATGGAAAAGTTGTGGATGTAACCCACGATTCGATGGTGATCGAATTGACAGGCCATCAGGACAAGCTGGATGCATTTTTAGATCTTCTGTCCGGATATGAGATTTTAGAACTTGCGCGAACCGGACTGACCGGATTGTCGAGAGGCATTTCCGATGTCGTTATGTTAGACGAAGACGGCAAAAGAGTATCATTATAACAAAATAAGCAGATAAGAATATGCAAATACATATTTTTTATTAAGAAACCAAAACTGGAGGAAATTAATTATGGCAGCAAAAATATTTTATCAGGAAGACTGTAACCTTTCACTGTTAGACGGAAAGACGATCGCAATCATCGGCTACGGCAGTCAGGGACATGCACATGCATTAAACTTAAAAGATTCAGGATGCCATGTTATCATTGGTCTTTATGAGGGAAGCAAATCCTGGGCAAAAGCTGAGAAACAGGGATTTGAAGTATATACAACAGCAGAGGCAGCAAAGAAAGCCGACATCATCATGATCTTAATCAACGATGAGAAACAGGCAGATATGTACAAAAAAGATATCGAGCCAAACCTTGAGGCAGGCAACATGTTAATGTTCGCACATGGTTTCAATATTCATTTCGGATGTATCGTACCTCCCAAGAACGTTGATGTTACCATGATTGCTCCCAAAGGTCCCGGACATACTGTAAGAAGTGAGTACCAGGCAGGTAAGGGTGTTCCCTGTCTGATCGCCGTAGAGCAGGATGCAACCGGTAAGGCTCAGGATCTGGCACTGGCTTATGCACTGGGTATTGGCGGCGCAAGAGCAGGTGTTCTGGAGACTACTTTCAGAACTGAGACCGAGACGGATCTGTTTGGTGAACAGGCTGTTCTGTGCGGTGGTGTATGTGCTCTGATGCAGGCTGGTTTCGAGACACTGGTTGAGGCTGGTTACGATCCCAGAAATGCATACTTCGAGTGCATCCATGAGATGAAGCTGATCGTAGATCTGATCTACCAGAGTGGATTTGCAGGAATGAGATATTCCATCTCCAATACCGCTGAGTATGGTGACTACATTACCGGACCCAAGCTGATCACTGAGGAGACCAAGAAGACCATGAAGAAGATCCTGTCCGATATTCAGGATGGTACTTTCGCTAAGGAGTTCCTGTTAGATATGTCTCCCGCAGGCAAGCAGGTTCACTTCAAGGCTATGAGAAAGCTTGCTTCTGAGCATCCTTCTGAGAAGGTCGGCGAAGAGATCCGTAAGCTTTACAGCTGGAACAATGAGAACGATAAGCTGATCAACAACTAATCGATTGTAAAAAATAATGCTATGAAAAGGGCTGTGTGAGGAATGTAAAAGTTCTGTCACAGCCCTATTTTTTCGCAAAAAAACAGTTGTTTATAGGTAAAGAGAGCAAAAATGGACTGGAAAGCGCATATTAATTGCGCTAAAATGAAAGGAACGAACAAATAGGAAAGGGATCCTGCAAATATGAAAGATTTTGAAGCAAAAACATCTCCGAAAAAAAAGATGGACACCGAAAGCTGGTTTATTGAATGCTATCGGAAGAATCAGGGACATCCCCTGCGGACACTGATGCATCTGTATAAGGGGAATTATCATAAATTTGTCATGGCAGTGATCTGCTTCTTCGCAAAGCATGCCTGTGTCTGGGTGTTGCCCATCATCACAGCGAATATTATTAACGATGTGACGGCGCACAATCCGGATACTTTCCGGAATATTATATTTTACAGTATTCTGGAAGCGGGACTGATCCTGCTAAATATTCCCATGAATTATCTGTACACTTCCTATAAGAGCCTGGCGACCCGCTATGCGGAGACAGGACTTCGGAAAGCACTGATCCGGAAATTACAGCAGCTGTCCATTTCCTATCATGTGGAGACCCAGTCCGGACGACTGCAGTCCAAGATCATGCGCGATGTGGAAGCAGTGGAAGGTCTTTCCACACAGTTATTTTTAAGCATTTTAAATATTGCCCTGAATATCGGGGTTGCACTGGTGGTCACTATCAGTAAGAGCCGCATCGTATTTATATTTTTCCTGTTGACCACCCCGGTGGCGGCAATTACCATGGTTACCTTCCGGAATATTATGAAGAAGAGAAATACGGAGTTCCGTAAGGAAATGGAAGAGACCTCCGCCAGAGTCATGGAAATGGTGGAACTGGTACCCGTGACCAGAGCCCATGCCCTGGAGGATGAAGAAGTATCCAAAATGAGCGGGCAGCTGTTTGCTGTGG
>OHEX01001135.1_pt1 | contig 10331 bp, 9 predicted proteins | sample 1567361 | NCBI WGS metagenome assembly OHEX01 (sample SAMEA3879585, study PRJEB24766) | human gut metagenome | biome: human-associated habitat; feature: feces | place: USA | collected 1985/1987 | reverse complement strand
TTTTCCGCGCTGAAATGGTAGCCCTTGCGCTTGCACCACTTCTGGTAGCGCTCGGCAAACGCATTCTCACTGACGCGGCAGATGCAGTCGCAGTGATAGAAGGTCATGACAAAGTCCACCCATTTCTGGTGACCGTCGGCGCGTTCTGGGCTGGAGAACAGTTCGTTCACACCGGGAAAGGTCTTGTCGGTCAATGAAATGAGATTGTTTTGCAGCGATACCACCGTTTTCATGTAGAGGTTATACTGGCGGCTGCACAGCTTCAGTTGTTGCCTTACCGTGTCCATGGGAGTATATTCCCGCAGATCCACCCAGTTGTCAAGACCGTACTTGGCGATTTTCATGGCGTCTGCCTTATCGGTTTTGACCTTGCGAATGGAACCGCCCCCGCTCTGCTTGATGAACAGCGGATTCAGGACGCAGACATAAATGCCGTACTCATGCAACGCCGCCGCGACCGGCTCGTGGTAGCGTCCGGTGGCCTCCATGATGACGCGGGTATCTTCCCCCAGCGCGATGATGGCGTAGGCCATCTGCTCCAGACCGACCTCGGTGTGGAGAAATTCCTGTGGCAGCAACGCCACTTCACCCATTGGCCGCAGGGCAGCCACCATGCTTTTCCCTTTGGAAACATCGATCCCAACTGCGTTCATTTTGTTCCTCCTTCTGATTGGATATGGCTTTCCGCTCTTTCCTCATTGCCTGTTCAATCTCCTGAGTGACGCGAGCGCACAAGGTGGCTCTACCTGCGCAAATCGAATGCTGCGAATGAGAGAGGCGGCTGACGGACTCCTCGACGGGCGGGTTGGCCCAAGGTGATATGGGTCAGGCCATTTACTCTCCCATTCTAACAGCTTCGGCTTTGAGATGGAAAAAGACGCGGCTGGCTGCCGCGCCTTAAACCGTAATTATTATTGTAGGAGGTACTCATTTATGGAAGTTTTACAGGCAAAAAACCTGAAAAAGATTTATGGCTCCGGCAATAACGCAGTTCATGCGTTGGATGGAGTTGATTTAAGTGTAAAGAAGGGCGAATTTGTTGCAATTGTCGGCACATCCGGCTCCGGCAAATCCACGCTGCTGCACATGCTGGGCGGGCTGGATCGCCCTACAAGCGGCACGGTCATGGTGGACGGACAGGATATTTTCTCCCTAAAGGAGGAAGCGCTGACCATCTTCCGCCGCAGGAAAATCGGCTTTGTGTTCCAAGCATATAATCTTGTTCCGGTGCTGAATGTGTATGAAAATATTGTTCTACCCATTGAGCTGGACGGTGGCAAGGTCAATAAGGATTTCGTACAGCAGATTGTACAGACACTTGGGCTGGATGATCGTCTGGATGCGCTGCCCAATCAGCTCTCAGGCGGTCAACAGCAGCGAGTAGCCATTGCCCGTGCGCTGGCGGCAGCACCCGCTATCATTCTGGCAGATGAACCCACCGGCAATCTGGATTCCAAAACCAGCCAGGATGTATTGAGCCTTTTGAAAGTCACCAGTCAAAAGTTCGCCCAGACAATCGTAATGATCACTCACAACGAAGAAATTGCGCAGATGGCAGACCGCATTATCCGTATCGAAGATGGTCGGATCGTCTCCCAGAACTAACGGGAGGTGGCTACGATGAATGTCAAAAACAGAAAATGTATTCGAAAGCTCAGCTTAAAATCTCTTTATGCGAACCGTCGCCGCAATCTGATCGCCATTTTTGCCATTGCGCTGACAACGCTGCTATTTACGTCCATGTTCACCATTGTCTTGTCACTGAACGCCAGCTATGAAACCTACCAGTTTCGGCAGGTAGGCGGCTATGCACACGGCACCTTTAAGGATGTTTCCCCCGAGCAGGCGGAACGTATCGCCGCCCACCCGAAGGTAAAGTCTGCGGGGGCACGGAAGGTGATCGGCATCACTGCGGATGGTGTCTTTTCCAAAACGCCGGCAGAGATCAGCTACATGGATGCCAACTGCACCAAATGGAGCTATGCCACCCCTACTACCGGACGGATGCCCGAAAGCGGCAAAGAGGTGACCATGGATACGGCAGCGTTGCAGCTGCTTGGCGTGACGCCGGAACTGGGCGCAGAGGTCACGGTTTCCTATTCCATCACGGACAAGGATCAAACCGCCTTTACTGTAACAGATACCTTTACGCTGGTGGGCTATTGGGACTATGATGAACTAATGCCTGTTCATTACATCAACATCAGCCGTGATTACGCAGATGATATCGAAGCGCAGGCAGTGAAAACAGGTTTACAGCCCTTCCGCACTGACCTGAATGTCATGATGGCTTCCAGTACAAACATTCAAGGGCAGATGGAGCAGGTGGATACCGATCTTGGCTACACATGGGACAGCTATACCGATCCCAACAGCGTCCGGATCGGCGTCAACTGGGGATATACCTCATCCCAGCTGGAGTCGCATCTCGATCCGGAACTTGTGATCGCCATAGCAGCTTTTTTGCTGCTGGTGATTTTCACCGGGTATCTTATCATCTATAACATTTTCCAGATCTCTGTTGCGGGGGATATCCGGTTTTACGGGCTTCTGAAAACCATTGGCACAACGCCCCGGCAGCTCAAACGCATCATTCGCCAGCAGGCACTTCTGCTTTGTCTGATTGGCATTCCGGCGGGGCTGCTGTTGGGCTATGGCATTGGCGCTGTTCTGGTGCCTGTTGTCTTGCGCTCCACCCAGTTGGATGCGGGCATCACCACCATCAGCACTTCGCCTGTGATCTTTGTTGGCTCCGTGCTGTTTGCCCTGCTGACGGTGCTTTTGTCCTGCTCCAAGCCCGGGAAAATGGCAGCCAGGGTTTCTCCGGTGGAGGCTACCAAATATACAGATGCGATGCAGACCAAGAAAAAACAGCGCAGCACCCGGGGAGCGAAGCTCCATCAGATGGCCTTTGCCAATCTGGGACGAAACAAAAAAAAGACGGTGCTGGTGGTGGTGTCTCTGGCACTGTCGGTGACGCTGTTCAATGCACTGTGTGCCTTTGTGGGCGGCTTCAGCATGGAGAAGTATGTATCCTTCATGACCTGCGCCGATTTTATCGTCAGCACGCCCGACTATTTCCGTTACAACCCGGCGGATGAATTCATCACGCCGGAACAGATCGAAGAGATCGCAGCAAACACAAAGTCCAGTCTTTCCGGCACGGGATATGCTGTGCGAAAACCCGTATATCTTTGGATGACGGAGGATGCTCTGCGGCAGGACTATGCAAGGTACGAAAGTGCTGAGCAGTTGGACAGCCATATGAGCCGCATGGAGCACCGGGGCGATATGGTGATGGGAGATACCAGAATCGAGGCTCTGGATAACAGCCTGTTTGACAAGCTGCAAGTGTTCGACGGAGATATTTCTCCTATGCTGGAGCCAAACAATAACGCTATTGCCATTGCGGTTTCCTTAGATGACTACGGTAATCTGCCCAATCCTGAATACTACCCCAAGGTGGGAGACACGATCACCGCCACCTATGCGGACGATGTGAAATATATCGACAGCCGCACCGGGGAACTCCGCACCGAAGATACACCGGAGGAGTACTTTCAGGAAAAACTGTATGGAGCTAGAGATGTAGAGTACACGGTCTGCGCCTTGGTAGAGCTTCCGTATTCCATGAGTTATCGTTATGGTGGTATTGGATATGAGACAGTTTTGTCTGTGGATACCGCACAGAGGGACAGCGGCGGTGCGGCCATTCCGATGCTCTACCTGTTCGACACAGCAGACGACGCAGACGAGGCCGAAGCAGAGCAATATCTATCGAAGCTCACTGCCGGTGAGTTTTCACCCTTGATGTATGAAAGCAAGGCCACGGCTCGCTCTGAGTTTGCTCAGTTCCGGCAGATGTTCCTTCTGGTAGGTGGTATCCTCTGTGCTATCATCGGGCTGGTGGGACTCTTAAATTTCTTCAACGCCATGATGACCGGTATTCTTTCCCGCCGCCGTGAATTTGCTGTGCTTCAGGCTGTAGGAATGACGAACCGGCAGCTCAAAACCATGCTGATCTACGAGGGATTGTTTTACGCAATGTCCTCCGTATCGGCGGCCTTTATTCTGTCGCTGGCGGTGGGACCTCTTGCAGGAAAAATGCTGGGCAGTATGTTCTGGTTCTTTGAGTATCGATTCACCATTCTGCCTGTCCTGCTGACAATTCCGGTATTTCTTCTGCTGGGGTGGCTGATTCCTTGCATGATGTATGACAACGCAGCGAAATGCAGCGTTGTAGAGCAATTAAGGGATGCTCAATAACTGTTAAGCAAAAAACGGCCCTCTGCCAATGAAAAGGCAGAGGGCTGAGTTTTAATCTAAGGGTTTACATTCAGTTACAGTTTTTAGATAAATTTCGGGATCACCGTTCAATATCAAGTCTGCATATCCAATCGGATCATTGTAGATCAGATAATCCAATTCTGACCGCTGATACATATTATCGGCAACCTCATTCTCCACGGCGATGGTATCAATGGCAATCATGCTGCCATTTGCAAATTTTAGTTCCACACAAGCATTATCCATGTTGAACTCACAAGAAATCAATCTATCCATAAGCAACCTCCATAATATGGGATATTAAATCATCCCAAAATATTTCATAGCTTCTCGGATTGCTTTCTCTTTTTCCGGCGGACACTGGGGCTGTCTGGAATCTTCGGATTTGGGCAGATTGTAGTTCTTGCCGACCTCAATCCCACATTTTCGTTTAATCTGCGAGATATAAAGGTTGGATACCTTTAACCCGCTATGCTCCAGCACATAGTCCTTGATCTGGGTGTAGGTTGCCCCATCCTGAAATTCGGACATATCCATATCTTCCAAAGAGAACTCAACCCGAATCTTTTTCGAGTCAACCTCACCCTTGGAAAGCAAGACAACCGTCTCCACATGTTTCGTCCACGGAAAAAGATCCACCGGCTGACACTCCTTTGCCTGATACCCATGTTTCGTCAGATACTTTAAATCCCTTGCAAGTGTCTCCGGGTTACATGAAATATACACTACGCGCTTCGGAGCAAGCCGGATGACCGAAGATAAAAACGCCTCGTCACTTCCTGCTCTTGGCGGGTCCATGAATACGACATCCACATTGCCATCCGGTGTTGCCTTTTTTCCCGATTTTGTGGCATCCGACACCTGATTTTTTTTCTGATCGGCACGGTATTCTGCCATCTCCACCATAAACTGTCCTGCATCGGCATTGTAAAACTGGACATTTTTGATGTCATTGCGTTTTGCGTTGGTTACGGCATCCCTGACTGCATCACGGTTTAACTCCACACTGATGACCTCTTTTGCCTTCGACGCTGCGATAAGACCGATCGTTCCGATGCCACAGTAAGCATCCACAATCCTCTCTTTTCCTGTCAGTCCGGCATACTCGATCGCCTTCGTATAAAGGATTTCAGTCTGTACCGGATTCACCTGATAAAATGATTTGGGGGAAATGCGGAAAGTACAACCACAGAGTGTGTCCTCAATATAGCCTTTTCCGTAAATAACTGTCTCTTTTTCTCCTAAAACCATACTGGTCTTTTTGTCATTGACATTAAGAACGACCGTTGTGATCTCCGGGTGAAGTTTACGCAGTGCCTTGACAAAGTTATTTTTTGACGGAAGGATCGGGGAGCCAAGCACTAATACTACCATCACTTCTCCGCTATGAAAACCGCGACGCACCAGTACATGACGCAGCAGACCATATCCGGTATCCTCATCATAAGTCTTGATTTTAAAGGAACGTAAAAGTCCCCGGATATCGTGGATGATCGCATCTGCCGTCTCATCTTCGATCTGGCAGGAATCAATGTTTACAACATCATGTGTCCCTGCCTTGTATACGCCTGAAATGACAGATCCGCCTTTTGCAATGTCAAATACCGCATGCACTTTGTTGCGGTAATGATAGGGATGTTCCATCCCGATGATCGGCAGTACTTTGCAGAATTCTCCGACATTTTTTCTAACATATTCCTGCTTTTCTTTGAGCTGTTTTTCATAGGAAAGTCCCTGATAATCGCAGCCACCGCATTTTTTTGCATACTGGCACATGTCTGTGTTCTGCTTCTTCGTGATCATTTTTTCCGACGTGTTTTTTCCTGATACTTTTTTCTCTTTTACCGATTTTCCATGATCCGTTTTTTCTGTAAATGCTTTAGTCACTGCATACTTCTTTTCCATTTTTCCGATGGTTCGCTTTTCTGCTTCCTGCTTCACTGTTTTATCAACCGCATATTTTTTCTTTCCCATTTTTCCGGCGGTTCGTTTTTCTGCCTCCTGCTTCATTGTTTTATCAACTGCATACTTTTTCTTGCCTGCAGCTTTATTTTTCGCTATGTCTTTATTTTTAACTTTACTTTTGTTCCTCATTGCACTTTTATTTTTCATTGCATTTTTATCTGCCATTTCAATCCTCCATTCTTTTCAATAAAAACAACACTTTCATTGACACCTCATGTTTACGCACAAGCACAAATCCTGCGCACAATCCTCAATCTCTCATCGTGCTCTGTTCCTCGCTCTGCACCAAGACACAGTATTCCTGCTTTTCACTTGTCCCTCAAACCTTTCCGCCTCACGACTCTTCCACACACTGACTCGGAATGTTCAGATAGGACTCTCCCCAGTTACACATGGCATTTAGGATCGGTGACAGGCTCTCTCCAAACTCCGTCAGGTTGTACTCTGTTTTGGGCGGGACAACCGGATAGACGGTTCTTTTGATAAGTCCGTCTTTTTCCAGTTCCCGAAGTTGCTGTGCGAGCATTTTATCGGTGGCTTTCGGTATCTTTTTATGAAGTTCACTGTAGCGGAGCGTTTTTCCCATCAGATGAAACAAAATGACCGACTTGTATTTGCCGCCGATCAGGGAGATCGTCGCCTCCACCGGACAGTTAAATTCCTTATTCATAGATCTATTTCTCCTTACTTACTTTTTCGGAAGTATATATCAAAAAAGTGCATACTTGCTTATATTCTGCATTTCCATATAATTATAGACATGAACGTTCAGAAACACAAGATAGAATCCGAAATAAACAGGATTATCCCAGCGAAACCGCATGAAATTCAATTATGTGCAAAAATCAGTTCAAGCATGGAGGATTAGCGTGAAAAATAAGATTTTTCACACGCAAGATCCGTGCTTACACACAAACTCAAGATGCACAAAAAACAGCTCAAGAATGGAGATTATCATGGAATTATTAGAGATTGCAAAAAAGAGACATTCTGTACGAAAGTACACAGGAAAAGAAATTGAACAGGAAAAACTGGATAAAATCTTAGAGGCTGCCCACGCAGCACCGACCGCCGCGAACATGCAGCCGGTACGCCTTATAGTCGTAAAAAGCAAAGAAGGACTGGAAAAAGTCGGAAAGGCAGCAAATATTTATCAGGCACCGGCTGCCATTGTCGTCTGTGCCAATAAGACAAAAGCCTGGAAGCGTCCGTTTGACGGCAAGATCACAACCGACATCGATGCCTCGATCCTGACCGACCATATGATGCTTGAGGCAACCGAGCTTGGTCTTGGCAGTGTCTGGATTTGCTACTTTAACCCGGACATATTAAAAGAAGAACTGAACCTTCCGGAAAACTTAGAACCGGTCAATATCTTAGCACTCGGATACAGTGATGAACCGGATGCATCCGCAGAGCGTCATAAAGATATGCGCATTGACATGGATGAGCTGGTTTCCTACCTTTAAAACAATAAACTGTTTCATAAGCAGACCTGTGATTTTGAATCATCACAAAAATTGCCAGGATCATGTACCAACCTCCGAACGTCGGATTTTAATCCGACTTCTGGAGACGGTACATTGCCCTGGCAATTTCTTTATCACATTTCTATTTTTATAAATGGCATGTCTTATCAACAGGTAATAAACATCTCAACAAGATTGACAGGAAATGCTTGTAAGCCTAAAATGATGCCATGCAGTTTTTTATATAGAATGGAGATATCATGGAGAAAAAAGTTTCCGACTCAAAAGTAGAACAGGTCCATCAGGTACGCCCGGAGCATTTAAACGGCTCGGGGCGGCTATTCGGCGGACAGCTGATGTCCTGGATCGATGAAGTCGCCGGTTTGGCTGCCATCCGCCATTCCCACCACAATGTAACCACCGCATCCGTGGATAATTTAAGATTCATGCGCCCGGTCTATCAGGGCGATCTTGTCGTTCTGATTGGGCAGCTCACCTTCGTCGGCAAAACTTCCATGGAGATCCGTGTCGACACTTACATCGAAACTTTAGACGGCACCCGCTATCCGGTCAATCGGGCATACCTGACTTTAGTTGCCATTGATGCCGACGGAAAACCCACCCCTGTTCCGGGACTGATCGTAGAATCAGTCGGAGAACAGGCAGAATGGGAAGCCGGGAAAAAACGTAAGGAACTTAGGGTTGAACGCTGCAGAGAAGGTTTCTGACCTCATTATTTCTGTAACTGCTTTGTTATAACCGCCCACTCGTCTCCCTGGATCTCCAGCACGTTGAGGGCCTGCTCTAACGTGAGTTTCATATTTTTCATGAGATTTTGTGTGGAGACAATTTTAGCTTTCATTGCCCGCTCATCACCATATTTTTCAACAATTTCACTTATTTTCTCATGTCCTCCTTCCACCTCTTTAAAATGTTTCACGCCCTGTGCCAGTGCATCGTAGTGCATGTTTTCCGGATTCGTCTGATGAAAATCACTGATCAGCTGGCCGATTGCATCATTGCCTTTATAATTGCCATTCACATAAATAATATGTGAACCGTCGGCAAACATTTCATCTACCTCCATATAAAAACCACCATAGACAATGTATTTTTATCTATGATGGTCTTATTTGCCTCACAAGTCAAGCACTTTTCCTACTGTTCCCATTTTATAACTTCAGCCTTCATTTTTACGATGTTTCCTCTTATTTACCATAAAAATATTTGTTGTTTTCTCATAATTATTTCACCTGTTTTATAAAGAAAAGCGTGACAGATAATAACCCAATACGATGTGTCACAACACATCTATGGGCCCGCTGGGTCTTCGCTCCGCTCCGGTCGGTTCAGAGCAATGGTCCACCGGACCATTTGAACCCCTGGACGGACTAGGGTGCTTCGCACCTTTTTTCATGCAAAAATAATTATTGAATCATCCCTATAAACTGGAAGTTATCGGAGCCTCTGCAATGATAAAATTCAATTTTATAACGAGTACTCTCTGCCTTCAAATATTTTCATATAAACATCATATGCTGAAGCCCACTCTTCCGCTGGTAGCCCCGTCTCATTCATAAGATATGTATTGCTCCTTTTTAAAATTCTTTTTTGTTCATAATTGACAAACTAATCTTCATTGAAACCAATAACATTAACAAAGCGATAATAATTATAATAGTGATAAGAACTCCCATGCTTATCGTTCGCAAATTATCTACTAGACTAACTAGATCAACATTGAAAATAGCTTCGGCGCCTTTCACGATAACGATAGAAATTACTGCCAAAACACCAAATGCACCAATCATAGCAATTCTTCCTTTATCGCCACCAAATTTAAGTTGAAAAGGAAGCATAATTGCTTGAACAACAATCAAAATAGGTAAAATTATCAATGCACTCTGCACTAACTCTGCAACAGGTAATGTATCTTTCAACACAGTTGCAACGATTCCTAAAACAGTCGCCAAAATCCAGGCTATACCACCAACTAATAAACCAAGAAAATATTTTTCAATCACATAATTATTACGGGTAATAGGTAATGTAAACAGGAACGCATTACCATTATCAAAATCATCATAACTGATTGTACTTACTGTAAAAAGTGATGCAACGAAACTCAGAAAACCTAAAGGAAATACCACATCATCAGTAAATATCATCATTCCGATTACAATTGCCAAAATGAGCAGCAGAAAATTCTTCTGCAACATCATCAGTTTAAAATCTTTTACTAATAAACCTTTCATTGTTCTATCCCCCTTATCATCATAGTAATAACTTCATCTATTGTACCTTTTTCAATAGCAATTTTAGGATAATTCTCGATATAATACTGTTTCTGATTTGTCAGACAGCTATATCCATATATTTCCTTTTTGGAACGCAATATAAACTGTTTATCCAGCTTGTCGTATTGATCTGCGTCTACTTTTAATAATGCATAATCACTAAGAAGAACGTCCGTATCTTCATGTAAAATAATTCTTCCGTCATGTATCATATATAAATCATCACACAATGACTCCAAATCACTGGATATATGAGAACTGATTAAAATGGAGCGTTCTTCATCTTTTTCCAGAAATTCTCTTAACATTTCAA
>OHEX01001127.1_pt1 | contig 10405 bp, 9 predicted proteins | sample 1567361 | NCBI WGS metagenome assembly OHEX01 (sample SAMEA3879585, study PRJEB24766) | human gut metagenome | biome: human-associated habitat; feature: feces | place: USA | collected 1985/1987 | reverse complement strand
TTCGGACTTGCATCTGAGCGATGGCGCAGTGGACGTATTAAGGAATGGGAATTTCAATCATCGGCTGCTGTGTGAACTTTTGGAACATCCCGATTTTTCCCGGTGGATGACCGACCTTGAGATCTGTGTGGACGGTCTGGTCAGTGACCGCATCCGGGATATGAATGCCATGGTGGAAGCCACCCGGCAGGAACTGGAAAAGCGATACCATGCCGATGCAGAGGACCTGACCATGCGGACGCTGAAGGCGGCGCAGATCAACGAGGACGAATATTTCGGGCAGATCCTCTATGATGAGCTGGCGGCGATCCTGAAGCAGATCAAAGCGGCACATGGGACCGATAAGACCACGTCGGACGGCGCAGCGGTCGAGCAAGCGAGGAAGCAGCTTGAAAATGCACAGAAGTTTGAAGGTTCTCCGTTGGAAAAGAAGATGAATGTCCTGATGGGACAGATCGGCATCGACTATTCCAAGCTGACGAAAGAAGAACAGATGACCTTGCTGCGAGTGTTCAATAAATCCTCTATGTTAAAGCACCGCACAAAGGCCGGGATGCGGGGCAAATACAGACGCTGATTATTTACCTTGCGGCTTATAGGGAAAAACGCTGCTGCGGCAGGAAGGAGAACGTACACCATTGGTTCCTCTGAAAGCCTGCGCTGGGTGGGCAGAAACCATTAGCTGCCATCCCCATCCGCGCATCCTTCTGCCGCAGAATAGGTGCTTGCCGGAGCTGCTCGCAGTCCCTTTTCCGCATCAGCCGGAACCAAGGTGTAACACACTAGACTTTGCAAACAAAGTCGTATGCCACGAAACCCCGGCACGGTTTCTTTGGATTCTTCCGGCTATTGCGTTGCTTCCCGGTTTCAGACAATAGAAGATGCGGGCGTCAACTCGTACACATGATCGAACTGAGCTTTGCGCTTATCACCAAAACATTCTGGTTGCCACAGCAATCAGGTTTCAGGGCAGAAGACATCTAAAGATGCTGAACTTCTGGATCGATCATACCGTCTTTTTTGAACGGCTTCATTCTAACTGGGGTTGAGGACGGTTAAGAGCCGCAGTACATTTTCCAATTTTCCCGTCGGGCCAGAATACAAGACGATTTGGACGGGAGACACAGTACATTTGATTATAACGCAGCATCCCGATTTTATCCAGATATGCAATATGCTTCGCAACCAACACCTCTTGAGTATCCTGGTGAAGGGGTGACAGATCGTGGGAGCCTTTGCCGCCCCAGTCACCAACTGCACAAACAAGTACATCGAAGCGTTTATCCTGTCCAAACAAACGGTAAAGGTAATCGTACCAACTGTAGTCCTCATCGCCGGCCAGAAGATTACGGCGTAGCGTGATATGGAAGGAGTACTCTTCCGGGGGCAACTTGGAAAGAGCGACCAGATTGTCAATGATGGTCCGCAGGGTTCCTTTGCCAGATACATGGGGCCGAGTCTTGTCATGGTTCCAACCATCAAGTGTAATTTGGTAGCTGGTAATTCCTGCCTGACAAAACTGACGGAACAGCTTTTCGTCCAGCAGATAACCATTGGTGGTCATCTTGGCAGTATACTGAAAGCCATGCTGTTTCTGCAAGTTCTGAATCATTTCAGAGACTTCCAATACAGTGTCTTTGCAAAGGATCGGTTCGCCTCCAAGCCATGCAAGCACAACCTGCTTATGCCGTGGGGCCTGCGCAGTGATATACTCTTCGATCTGATCCAGTGTGTCACGGGTCATACTGGCTGCCGGGTGGTTTTTGTGGCAGTATGAACACTGAAAATTACACCCTTCAGTAGGAATCAGTGTGGCCATGAAGACATCCCAATTGAATTTTTGAGGTAATATTGGCTTGGGTTGAATACAACTGAAATTTTCTCCTAGGCAATCGGAGATGTATCCAGACATCATATATAAGCCCTCTTGATATTGTAGACTAAAATTAGTTGCCGTTCTTTTTTTCTTGAAGTGAAAGCAACCATGCGCTCTTCACAGAAAGACAGATGCCAATTCCAACTACGGTCATAAAAGCACCGAGGATGACAAAACAAGCCGTTGACCCGGCGCTCACCAGTAGTGATGAGCCAAACAGATAAAAAATTTCAGTAACATTGACGCCCATGTTGAAGACGGAAAGCAGCTCGGCGCGATTGTCTTCCCTGCCGGCAGCATCTACAATGCTGTTTTGGACTTCTCCCAGCAGATAGGATGGAATATCCAAAAAAAGCGGAAGGATCAGCATAAATAGGATAGTCCAAACCGGCACATTGACCAAGCCCAACACACCAAGGGCTATTCCACTCAGAATGAAAAACAGTGCCATCATTTGATTATAGTGTTCAGGCTTGGTACGGGCGAGAATCCGTTCGGACAGCAACTGAATTGCAGAATAACCCATAATAATTGCGGCGAGCCAGGTTTCATTGATCCCGCACAACTGCAGCTTCTCCGCATAGAAGAAATTGATCAGAATGCGGCCAATGTTCAAAGCTGCCAAAATCATTAGAAGCATCCATATCTTTTTCTGCTGAAACAACTGCGGATAGGGAATGTTTTTCTTTTGGCGCGTTTCACTTCTGGGCTGCACTGTTTCCTTGGGGATTTTTAAAGAGGTAAAGACAGCAACAAGGTTTGCGGCAATCGTTGCCAGAAGCAGACCCTTGATGCCAATCAGCGTGTACAGGACCGCATAAGCTAGGGTACTGGCAAAAAATCCGACAGTTCCATAATTGGCGACATGTGCAGATTTTTCAGCGTAATGTTCCTTTGAAAACATAATATAAATATAGCCGCTCTGCGTCCCAGAAGAAAAGGAAGCCGCTGTGCCTTCGAGGATAGCCTGTAAAATAAACAGACTATAATTGCAGCTTACATGAGCCAGCAAGAGGCAGGTTCTCGAAATGAGCAGCGCGATCTGGTATAGTACCAACGTGGATTTATAGCCAATGCGATCGGTCAGCTTTCCGAGAGGAATCTCTGTGAGGAGGACCATAGTAGCCATAATTGCTTGCAAAATGAAGAATTGGCTGAGAGAGATTCCTGCAGTGGTTCGTACCAGTAGAGAGACTGGGGAGAAAAACACCAGCCCATTGAGCAGAGAGGTAAGGTCAAGTGCATCTGTTTTCAGCTTTGCGTTCATTTTGATTCACCTCGTTATATTTGGATTTAATATAAGGAATAAACAGTGTTTTCATGAAGTGAGAAAAAACTTCTTCTTCATATGTACAGCACTTTTTGAAATCGATTTGGTGGGACAGCTGACATCCGCCACCGCAGAAGCCACCGATTTTACAATCCTTACACTCCGCATAAGAATTGCAGGTTACAGCGACGGGCCGATAATTTGTTAAATTTTCATAGGAAAAATCAAAAAGGCTGTACCTAGATCTACCAACTGTGCAAGTACAACGATATGTTTTCAGATTCATATCAACATAAAAAACATTACTGGATGACGAAGTGCTCCAACAATAACTATGTGTTTGTTTATGCTCCCGCAAATTCAACTTTAGGCCCATTTTGTCGGCAAAGTTATAGCAGGTCTTTAAAAATGCCGCGTGAACATTGTCCGGGAGAGGCTTGCTTTGAAGCTCAGCGAGAATCTCACTTTCCATCATGATGTCAGGGAAATTTGTTTCATACAAACGATCATCTACTCGACCAATAGTCCACGCAAAGTTTTTATCCTGCAAAAGCTGTAACTTCTTCAAGTCATCCAGTGTATTCCAGATTTCTTTATGATTGTGCCTATCGATATTGGTTCCTAAGTCCACATGGATGCCGTAATGCAGAAGTGTCTTAATACAGCACAGGAGTTTGAAAGTTTCATTTGTATTGTTCCGGCTCGGATCAAGATCGTATCGCGTCATATAATTTAACGCCATACTGTCGATTGTGGGATAAATACCGCTGATGAAGCGACGATTGATGATAAATTTCTTCAAATAATACGAAAGGAAACTTCCGTTTGTGGTGATATGAACAGTGGTTTTGTGCTCTTTGCAAAATTGGAGAATTTTATCAATTACTTTCTCATTCTCGATCAGCAAGGGTTCGCCACCAAATAAACCCAGTCGAACGGTCTTGTTCGGATTTGCTTCCATATACTGTGCAATGATACTTAAAATTTTATCCAGAGTTTCATCACTGATAAGTTTCTTTTCCAAGGTTTTATCGTTTTGCTGATAGCAGTAAGTACAGTGCATGTTGCATTTATACGTAATTGTTAAGATGAAAGTGACTTCTTCGCTTGACTTGTTTGAGTCGGTTTCATCGCTATCCAGCATTTTGTGGTATACTTCTTCGCTCACACCATGGTGGAGGAGATCTTTTGAGATGAGGAAACATCTATTGCTGTACGTATCAACAATAACACATTTTTCGGAATCAACATCTTCTAAATATTTATTTCCAAGGACCTGTGTCAGATCAAAATTCCCCTGTGCGTCTTTGGTTTCCACAAGCGTTCCGTTTTTCAATTCATAAAACATGGTTCCATTATACAGAAAAATCCCAAGAAGCAAACATTTGCTCCTTGGGAAACCGTCACTGATCAGTAGAGGCGGTGCCCGTTGTCATCATCGCAGCTAACGATAACAACCGCGTCGTTTGCCTTCATCTCTTCCAGCTCTTCATTGGAAAAAGTTACGGTATACATTTTCTGTTTCTCCTTTCTTTTTTCAGCTCTGGATGTTTGGTTCATCGCTGTGACTATATTGTAGCAGCACGACGCACTTCTGAACATATCGTACCAAGTTACTTTCAAATAACACAAAACGATAAGTTGGATTCCAATGAACTTATTCCTTTTTGATTTCCAGCTATCAACGACTGGAAAATTAGCTTGATATCCTTTATAATTATAAGAACTCTTTATTCAATCTGGGGTGGTTTCAATGAAAAATGTTTTTCTTGGAGAATATATCAAACAGCGGCGGCTGGATCTGGGCCTGACCCAGGAGCAGCTTTGCGATGGAATCTGTGAACCGATGACCCTTTCCCGACTGGAAAATGGCAAACAGACTCCCAGCCGCAATCGGATCAATGCCCTTTTGCAGCGGCTGGGCCTGCCGGATGACCGCTATTTTGCACTGTTGAGTAAAAATGAGCTGGAAATGGAAGCCCTTCAAAAGGAGATTGTTGCATGCAATGCTAATCATCGCGTGGAGGAAGGCTTTGAAACCTTAAAAAAATTTGAGCAGATTGCAGACCATGACGATCAAATCGCGCAGCAGTTTATCTTACGCTCTAAGGTGTTGTTGGGGCGTTTGGATCAACGATATACACCACAAGAACAGATTGACCTGTTGATGCAAGCAATTCGGCTGACGGTTCCCCGCTTTAATTTGGATGAGATTGAGAGGTTTTTTTTATTCGACAGACGAAATCAAGATCATCAATCAAATTGGAATTGCATACTCCGATGATGGACAAAATAAAAAAGCAGCTGATATCTATTACCAGCTGCTGAAATATGTCCGAAAGCATTTTGAAGAAACAATCACTTCGGTTGGTATCTTACCGATGGTTTATTTTAATTATGCCCGTGTTCTGGATTTGTGCGGTCGCTACGAGGATAGCGCAGAATGTGCAGAAGAAGGCAGGAAGGCTTGCCTCAAATATGGGCACTATCAATATTTACCACATTGTCTTGAAATCCAAGCTGAATGCGCTCATTTCATGGGAGATGACAAAAAAAGCGCGGATCTCTATCGTAAATGCTATTATCTGTGCCAGGTCATCGAATACCAGGAAGGATTGGAAATTACCAAAAAGGAAGCAAAAGAATATCTGGGCATGGAATTTGAAACTTAAAGAGCTTCACCGCCCCCCGGAAACGCGTCATATAACTGCATACCCGATTCGTCCGGGTCTTCGGGCTGTTCTGTTTCGGTCACGCCAGTCTGAGGCGTGGGCAAGTCTTCAGGTTCAGCGGCAAAGCAGGGGACAGCCAGCAGACTGGTGGCCAGAACAATAGAAGTAATCAGAGTAAAAAGACGTTTCATAATTTATTTTCCTTTCGTTTTATGTTGTTTTGGTGTTGGCAAAAGGATACCACTACAAGGCAGTACAGACCATATCGTGTCGTGTTGCTTTTTTCTAACATAAAACGATGGGTTTTCCTGAGAATAAGATCAGATGCTTTCCAATCGGCTTGTGATGCAGCAAGTACTAAAATAAGAGGATGGCCACCCAAAACAATGCCGTCAAGTCATTTGTGTGTGAATTGCTTCCGAGTTTCTAAAATTGTCCTGCACGGTTTCTGCACGGAATCTGCACGGTTTCACCCTGTACAATGGTTGACAACAGGTGCAAAATTTACCAGTGGACGTGAAACATGAATTCGGATAAATTACTTATTATCGATAAAATTTTATGTTTTACGGCAGGCGGCATAATGGAGGAATTACCCCTGACTTGCGCTACGAATCAGTAGGCCGGGGGTTCGAGTCCCTTCCATCGCACCAGAAAATGCCGTGAAATCGAAAGATTTCATGGCTTTTTTGTTTTTCCGGCAGAGTCTGCACACTTTTGCACATCTCCTGCACACTTTACAAAAAAGCCATGTTATCTTTGCATCGCTTGCACAGCGTGTATTTCGCTGCACAAAAAAGAATCTTTTACGCGAAGAGCACCCGCGTCAGCTCGCGTCGTTCCTCTGCGTCCATCTGCCGGATGGCTTCAAGGATCATTTTACCCGTGATTTTTGTTGCCACCGGCGTTTTGTTTTCCGGGGGTTCCTGCGGCTTTGCACCGGCCACATCCTGCGTGTAGAAGTCGGCTTCGATCTTCTCGGTCAACTCCAACCGGGGCTTGTTCTGCGTGTGAGCGTAGAGCAGTTCGTCCTCATCACGCCAATCTTCGTTCCTCTTTTTCCAGTCGCTCATGCAATCCCTCCCAATACTTCCGTACCTTATTTACAACGACCCGCTGGGCTATGCGGACTTGATTCTGAATGGTGACCCGGAGGAATATTTGAAGAATGTGACTGGGAGTCATGGGCTAGAAGATTAGCTGTGCCCCGGGCGCAAGATCGGCAAGGGCCAATTGCCTTCCTTTTTACGATTTTACTATTTTTCAATTTCCTCTTGCAATTTTCGATTGCAGTTGTTATGATACGGGCAGGAATAAAATGTGCAAAAAGTATTCTGCACAAGGCAGCAATGCGATTTTTACATGGAGGGGGCAGGCATATCATGTATGTGGATTGGGAGTATTACAAGATCTTCTATTATGTGGCGAAGTATCAGAACTTTACCAAGGCCGCGCGGGTTCTGGGCAACAACCAGCCCAATATCACCCACTCGATGAACCGGCTGGAAAGCCAGCTGAACTGCGTGCTGTTCATCCGCTCCAACCGGGGTGTGACCCTGACACCGGAAGGCGAAATGCTCTACTCCCGCATTGCTTCGGCGGCGGTGCAGATCCAGGATGCCGAGGAGGAGCTGAGCGCCAGTGCCACGCTGGAGCACGGAACCATCAGCATCAGCGCCACCGAGACGGCGCTTAACATTTATCTTTCCAAAAAGCTGCGGGATTTCCATACCGAATATCCCGGCATCCGGCTGCGCATCTCGAACCACTCCACCCCGCAGGCGGTGCAGGCCGTGAAGAACGGCGAGGTGGATTTTGCCATTGTGAGCACCCCGGCGGAGATCGAGTCGGGGCTGAAAATGGTGGAGCTGAAGCCGTTTTACGAGGTGCTGGTGGGTGGCAGGACCTTCACCGCACTGGCAAGTCAGAGCCTGACCCTGAAGGAGCTGCGCAGCTATCCCCTCATCTCCCTCAGCGACGAGAGCGTGACCCGCAGCCTGTACCGGCAGTTCTTCCTGGATCACGGCGCGGTCCTCAAGCCGGATACGGAAGCTGCCACCACTGACCAGATGCTCACGCTGGTCAAAAGCGAGTTGGGCCTTGCCTTTGTGCCGGAACCCATGGCGAGGGATAGCCTGGAGCGTGGCGAGCTGGTGCAGCTCCATCTGCAGGAGATCATCCCGACCCGTTCGATCTGCCTTGTTTACGACCGCCACCGCCCGCTGAACACGGCGGCGCGGAAATTCCAGCAGATGCTGACCAAAGCAGATCCGCCCCGCCCGGCCGAATCGAAGCAGACCGAGAGCATCTCTTTTGTGTCCCAATAAAATGCTGTCAAGATGAGGCCGAGTGTTCGCGGCACTGCCCTGGCTTCTGCCGGTTCTTCTAAGGCATAAAATGACCCCGGAGCGTTTGCTGTGATGCATCGCTCCGGGGTTTTGTGATGTTATGGGTTACTGGCCGCAGGAGTGCCCGCCGCAATGATGCTCACCGCAATGGTGGCCCTCGCCGTGGTCGTGGTGGTCGCAATGGGCGTTGGGGTCAAAGCGGAGCTTTCCGGCCAGATAATCTGCTACTGCCGCGTCTGCCGGGCCGCTGATCCCGCCGAACAGCTGGATGCCTGCCTGTGCAAGGGCGTTCTGTGCCCCGGGGCCGATGCCGCCGCAGAACACCACATTGGCATTGTGCTGGGCCAGAAAGCCCACCAGTGCGCCGTGGCCCTGCCCGTTGGTGGAAACGACCTCGCTGGCCGTCACCTGTCCGTTTTCGACCTCGTAGAACTTGAACTCTGCTGTGTGGCCGAAGTGCTGGAATACCATACCGCTTTCATAAGGAATTGCGATCTTCATGGAGGATGTCTCCTTTTTTCTTTTCTTTTATTATAACATAACCCGGGAGACAATAAAACCCCGGAACACGGGGTGATTTTGCGGAGCTTTCCCTCAGTTACAGTTCTCCTGTTTTCAGCTTGGCCAGCACCTCGTTCAGGCTGGTGCATTCCATGGTATACAGGCCGCGCATTTCATCGTCGGCGGGGAGCAGATCGGGCACCATGACGGTGACAAAGCCCCCGGCGGCACCGGCGCGGACACCGTTGTAGCTGTCCTCCAGCACCAGCGTGTGGGCGGGGTCGGTGCCCAGCTTTTCCGCCGCCAGCAGGAAGATCTCCGGGTCGGGCTTGGAGTGTTTGACCTGCTGGCCGGATACCAGCGCCTTGAAGTAGTGGGTCAGCCCCCAGTTGTTCAGGTTGCCCTCGATGACATGGACCCGGCTGGAGGAGGCCACTGCCATGGGGATGTGGTTGGCATCCAGCCAGACCAGCAGCTCGTCCAGCCCCGGCTTTTTGGGCACCGGTTTCTGGAACTCCTCGTCGGCCACCCGGTGCAGGCTGTCGATGATGGCGTTGGCATCGCAGTCCTCTCCGTAGAACTGCCGCACGATGTTACGGGAAGTTTCGCCTGCAGTGCCGCGTTCAGCCTCGGCAAGGCCTTCCTTGTACTCCAGCCCCAGCGCCGCCAGCGCCGGTTCCCAGAAAGTGGCCCACATCCGCTCGGTGTCGAACATCAGGCCGTCCATATCAAAAATCACGCCGTTGATCATAATAGATTGGTTCCCTTCTTGATGAGATAATACTTTGTCTAACCTCTCAGCCGTCGCTATCGCTCGGCAGGCACGGGTTGCGGCTCCCAGCATCCATTTCGTGTTGTAAACAACACTTATGTCTTGCTGGCCGCGGCCCCAACAGCAACGCCCTTTATCCGCCACTGGCGGCGGTTGTTGCTGTTGCTCCTAATAGAGGAGCCTTTGGCAAAACTGGAAACCTGCCCGGACTGCCAAGGCCTCCCCTACTAGGGGAGGTGGCAAAACCGATAGGTTTTGACGGAGAGGTTTAACAGCAGGGGCCGCTGTGGGAGAAGCCTGCTTACAAGCAATAATATCACAATTTGCGACAACTTACAGCCCCCAAACATGAAAGATTTTGCGTTTCCTTGCAAATCCGCCTCATGCTACTATAATAGAAAACAACATTCGGCATTTCAGGTGCGGGCGCGTGCCGCGCAAAATCTGCTGTGTGAGATCAGAAAAGAGGGAAATATATCATGTTGGATATCAAGATCACTCGTACCACTTCTCCCAAGGAGAAGCCTCAGGACGAGACCAAGCTGGGCTTTGGCAAGAAATTTACCGACCACATGTTTGTGATGGATTATACCGAGGGCGAGGGCTGGCACGATGCCCGCATCGTCCCCTACGCACCCTTCCCGCTGGACCCGGCCACGGTGGTGTTCCACTATGCGCAGGAGATCTTTGAGGGCATGAAGGCTTACCGCACCGCGGATGACACCATTCAGCTGTTCCGCCCTGAGTGCAATGCAAAGCGTTTCCAGGATTCTGCCGACCGTCTGTGCATCCCCAAGATCCCGGAAGAGGATTTTGTGCAGGCTGTTGAGGCTCTGGTGGACGTGGAGCGCGACTGGGTGCCCCATACCGATGGTGCTTCCCTGTACATCCGTCCCTTCATTTTTGCAAACGATGTGGGTCTGGGCGTGCACGCTTCCAAGCACTATATCTTCTGCATCATCTGCG
>OHEX01001109.1_pt1 | contig 10519 bp, 10 predicted proteins | sample 1567361 | NCBI WGS metagenome assembly OHEX01 (sample SAMEA3879585, study PRJEB24766) | human gut metagenome | biome: human-associated habitat; feature: feces | place: USA | collected 1985/1987 | reverse complement strand
CAATTGAGCAGTCTCTGATCCAGGCCTGCAAGAACCATTTTGGAAAAGCTGACAATGTACATGTAACTATTAATCCGGAAACCTGCGATTTTTCAGTGTATGCAGACAGAAGTATCGTAGAATACGTAGAGGATCCTGCAATGGAGATTTCTCTGGCAGATGCTTTGAAGATCACATCAAGAGCTGAGATCGGAGGCATGATACAGGTTCCGATTCAGTCTAAGGAATTCGGACGTATTGCGACACAGAATGCAAAGAACGTTATCCTGCAGAAAATCCGCGAAGAAGAACGTAAAGTGCTGTATGATGAATATTATGGAAAAGAGAAAGAAGTAGTAACCGGTATTGTACAGCGTGTGATGGGCAAGAATGTAAGCATCAATCTTGGTAAGGCAGATGCAGTATTAAGTGAGAATGAACAGGTGAAAGGGGAAACATTCCAGCCGACAGAGAGAATTAAGGTGTATATTCTTGAAGTCAAGGATACCCCGAAGGGACCTCGTATTCTGGTATCCAGAACTCATCCGGGACTTGTGAAACGTCTCTTTGAGTCAGAAGTTGCAGAAGTAAAAGACGGAACTGTTGAGATCAAGAGCATCGCACGTGAGGCCGGTTCCCGTACAAAGATCGCTGTATGGAGCAACGATCCGGATGTAGATGCAGTTGGTGCATGCGTAGGTATGAACGGCGCACGTGTATCATCAACTGGGATGAGAATCCTGCAATCCTGATCGAGAATGCATTGAGCCCTGCAAAGGTTATCGCAGTTATGGCAGATCCTGATGAGAAGACAGCTCTGGTAGTTGTTCCTGATTATCAGCTGTCCCTTGCAATCGGTAAAGAAGGTCAGAATGCACGTCTTGCTGCAAGACTTACAGGATTTAAGATTGACATTAAGAGTGAGACTCAGGCAAAAGAAGCCGGTGATTTCTATGATTATGATGATGACGAGACTGCAGAAGATGTAGCTGAGGCATCAGCAGAGGAAACTTCAGCAGAAGATTCCCTGACAGAAGAAACCGAAGCAGAAGAAGTTTCAGAGGAAGTTCCTGTAGAAGAAGAGCCACAGGCTCAGGAAGCAGGAGAGAATGAAGACGAAGAATAAGATTCCCATGCGCCAGTGTACCGGCTGCAGGGAAATGAAAAGCAAGAAAGAGATGCTCAGAGTTCTTAAGACTACAGAAGATGAGATCGTGCTTGATACTACCGGTAAGAAAAACGGCAGAGGCGCATATCTGTGTCTTTCCAGAGAATGTCTGGATAAAGCGATTAAAAATCATGGACTTGAGCGTTCACTGAAAACTGCGGTTCCGGATGAGGTATACGAACGACTTAAGAAGGAGCTGGAAGATATTGAAAAATAACAGAGTACTGTCGCTGATAGGGCTGGCTACCAAAGCAGGCAAGACCGTAAGCGGAGAATTTTCCACAGAGAAATCTGTAAAGACCGGAAAAGGACTGCTTGTGATCGTTGCTGAGGATGCCTCCGAGAATACAAAGAAGAAATTCAGGAATATGTGCAGTTTTTATGAAGTTCCGATTTTCTTCTTCTCAGATAAAGAGAGCTTAGGCAGAGCAATGGGAAAGGAGTACCGCGCCTGTCTGGCTGTCCAGGATGAGAACTTTGCGAAAGCAATCATGAAGGAGGTATAGCGATTGTCAAAATTAAGAGTACATGAGCTGGCCAGAGAGCTTGGACGACAGAACAGAGAAGTGATCGAGTTTCTGAAATCAAAAGGCGTTGATGTGAGAAGCCATATGAGTATGGTGGATGAGCCTGCGGTTTCGGAAGTAAAGAATAAATTCAGAAAAGACAATAATAACAGGGGAAAGGAGCATATTGCGAAATTGGAGACTCCCAAGACAGAAGAAAAGGTTGTAACAGCAAAATCAGAAGGAGATAAAACTGAAACACCTAAAAAGAAAAAAAATATTATCCGCGTTTTTCATGCACAGAATGCAAGTGACGGAGGAAAAACAAGAAAGAAACCTGTGAAAGCTGAAGGCGAGAGAACAGGTTCACCAAGAAATGCAGAAGGAAGAAATTCCGACAGTTCAAGAACAGACGGTGAAAGACCAAGAAGAAATAATAATGACCGCCCAGGTACAGGCAACAGAAGACCGGACGGACAGAACCGTCAGGGAAGACCTCAGGGTGAAGGAAGATCCCAGGGAGATAACCGCCAGGGAGGACGTTTTGGCCAGGGAAGAAACCAGGGCGAAGGAAACCGTCAGGGAAGACCTCAGGGCGATGGAAGATCCCAGGGAGATAACCGCCAGGGAGGACGTTTCGGACAGGGAAGATCCCAGGGCGATGGTCAGGGCCGTCCGGGCGGAAGATTCCAGGGCGATGGAAATCGTCAGGGAGGACGTTTCGGACAGGGAAGACCACAGGGCGAAGGAAACCGTCAGGGAGGAAGACCGCAGGGCAATGGCCAGGGTCGTCCGGACGGAAACAGAAGTGAAGGACGTGACGGACGCTTCGGCGGCAGTCAGGGACGTCAGGGACAGCGCCAGAATACAAGAAAGAATGACGATATGGCATTTGCACCGGAACTGACAAAGACTTCCAAAGACAGCAAGAGAGAAAGAGACAGAGAGAACAAAAACAAGAAAAAAGATTTTGATAAGACACAGAGTGGCGGACGCAGACCAAATCAGGGTGGATTCAATAAGAATTCCAGAATCCCGAAAGCTCTGCAGAAACCGGCTCCGCAGCCAAAACAGGAAGAGAAGAAACCTGAGGTTAAGGAAATCACACTTCCGGAGAAGATGACGATCCGCGAACTGGCAGAAGCTATGAAAATGCAGCCGTCAGTAATTGTGAAGAAGCTCTTTATGCAGGGTATGATGGTTACCGTAAACCATGAGATCGATTTTGAGAAAGCTCAGGAGATTGCTCTGGAATATGATATCATCGCAGAACCGGAAGAGAAGGTAGACGTTATCGAAGAACTCCTCAAAGAGGATGAAGAAGACGAAAAAGATATGGTTTCAAGACCACCTGTAGTCTGTGTTATGGGGCACGTTGACCATGGTAAAACATCTCTTCTGGATGCAATCCGTAAGACAAATGTAACACGTGGAGAAGCCGGCGGTATCACACAGCACATCGGTGCTTACACTGTACAGATCGACGGCAAGCCCATCACATTCCTGGATACACCCGGTCACGAAGCTTTCACAGCAATGCGTATGCGTGGCGCACAGATCACAGATATTGCGATCCTGGTTGTAGCAGCAGACGACGGTGTTATGCCTCAGACAGTAGAAGCCATCAACCATGCTAAAGCAGCAGGCGTTGAAATCATCGTTGCTATCAACAAAATGGATAAACCCTCCGCAAACCCTGACCGTGTAAAACAGGAATTGGTAGAATATGGTCTGGTAGCGGAAGACTGGGGTGGTCAGACTATCTGTGTACCTGTTTCCGCAGTGACAAAAGACGGTCTGGATTCTCTGCTGGAAATGATCATTCTGGTAGCAGAAATGAAAGAACTGAAAGCAAACCCCAACAAAAACGCAAGAGGCGCTATCGTAGAAGCACAGCTGGATAAAGGCAGAGGCCCCGTTGCAACTGTACTGGTACAGAACGGTACTTTGCAGGTAGGTGACCCCATCGTTGCTGGTGCGGCTTATGGTAAGATTCGTGCCATGACTGACGATAAGGGCAGACGCGTGAAAAAAGCAGGTCCTTCCACTCCCGTAGAAATCCTGGGTCTGTCTGAAGTGCCTTCCGCCGGTGACAGCTTCTATGTAGCAGAAAATGATAAACAGGCAAGACAGGTTGCTGAAAGCATCATCGCGAAGAACAGAGAAAACATGATCAAAGAAACACCCCAGAAAGTATCTCTGGACGACCTGTTCTCTCAGATTCAGAGCGGTAACATGAAAGAACTGAACATCGTTGTAAAAGCAGACGTACAGGGTTCTGTCGAGGCTGTTAAACAGAGTCTGACCAAGCTGTCCAATGAAGAAGTTGTTGTTCGTGTGATCCACGGCGGTGTTGGAGCTGTCAATGAGTCTGATGTATCTCTGGCAGCTACATCCAATGCGATCATTATCGGATTCAATGTTCGTCCGGATGCTATGGCAAAACAGCTGGCTGATCAGGAGGGCGTAGATCTTCGTCTTTACAAAGTTATTTATCAGGCAATCGAAGATGTGGAAGCTGCTATGAAAGGTATGCTTGATCCGGTATACGAGGAAAAAGTTATCGGCCATGCAGAGGTTCGTCAGCTGTTCAAAGCTTCAGGTGTCGGTACAATTGCAGGAAGTTATGTTCTGGATGGTATTTTCCAGAGAAACTGCAAGGTACGTATTACACGTGAAGGCGAGCAGGTATTCGAAGGTGAACTTGCTTCTCTGAAGCGCTTCAAGGATGATGTTAAAGAAGTAAAAGCAGGATACGAATGTGGTCTTGTATTTGACGGATTCAACGATGTGAAAGAAGAAGATAAAGTAGAAGCTTATATCATGGTAGAAGTGCCAAGGTAATTGGAAATACCGAGATAGGAGTGAATCATAAATGAGAAAAAACAGTATTAAGAATACAAGGATCAATGGTGAGGTTCAGAAAGAACTCAGTACGATCATCAGAAATGAAGTCAAAGATCCTCGCATTCATCCAATGACTTCAGTCATGGCTGTGGAAGTTGCGCCTGATCTTAAGACCTGCAAGGCATTTATCAGTGTCCTGGGCAACAAAGAAGCAAAGGACGCAACGATCCAGGGCCTGAATAAGGCAGAGGGATATATCAGAAGACAACTTGCAAAAAATCTCAATCTGAGAAATACACCGGAGATACGTTTCATTCTTGATGAATCGATTGAGTATGGTGTGAATATGTCAAAACTGATTGATGATGTTGCCAGAAGAGATGCTTCTTTAGGGAAGACTGAGGAAGAGTAAGAGGTGTGTTCATGAAAAATATAGCAGAAGTACTGGAAGGTGTGAAAACTGTCGGAATCGGTGGACATATCCGTCCGGATGGCGACTGTGTCGGCTCCTGTATGGCTCTGTATCTGTATATCAGAAAATATTTTCCGGATATTGATGTGAATGTTTATCTGGACCATCCGAAGCCGATCTTCGGACATATTGAATCTATCGATGAAATAAAAACAGAAGTGGAAGAAGAAAGAATCTTCGATCTTTTTATTACCTGTGATGTAAGTGCCAGAGACCGTCTGGCACTTGCTGACAATCTGTTTGAGCATGCAAAGAAAACAGTATGCATCGATCATCATGTGAGCAATTCGGGATTTGCAGATGTGAATCATATCCGTGGAGAGGTTAGCTCCTGCTGTGAAGTACTGTATGGAATTCTGGATCCGGATAAAGTGGATCTTGCGGTTGCAACGGCTGTTTATACAGGAATGATCCATGATACAGGCGTTTTTCAGTATTCTTCTACATCACCGGAAACCATGAGGATTGCAGGAGAACTGATGAAGACGGGAATTCCGTTCAGCAGGATCATAGATGAATCTTTTTATCAGAAAACATATATCCAGAATCAGGTTATGGGAAGAGTTCTTGCAGAAAGTATTCTTCTTCAGAACGGTACATGCATCATCGGATATCTTCGAAAGAAAGATATGGATTTTTATGGCGTGACAGGAAGCGATCTGGATGGCATTGTCAGTCAGCTCCGACTTACCCGAGGCGTGGAAGTAGCAATCTTTATTTATGAGCTGGAGACACAGTCATTCAAAGTATCCCTTCGCTCCAATGGCAGGGTAGATGTGAGCAAGGTGGCAGTCTTCTTTGGAGGCGGTGGACACACCAGAGCAGCGGGCTGTGACCTGCAGGGCTCTATGTATGATGTGATCAATAATATTACAGCAGAAATTGAAAAACAGCTGACAGAAGAGGAGAACGCATAATGGATGGCGTATTGAATATCCGTAAGGAAAAAGGATATACTTCTTTTGATGTTGTTGCAAAACTCCGTGGAATCCTTCATATGAAGAAAATCGGACATACCGGGACACTGGATCCGGAAGCAGAAGGTGTGCTTCCGGTCGTTCTCGGAAAGGCAACGAAGCTGGTTGATCTTCTGACGGAAAAACAGAAAACATACGAGGCACTTCTTCATCTGGGGCTGGAAACAGATACCCAGGATATGACAGGAACGGTTCTTGAAGAAAAGCCTGTCGAAGTAACAGAAGAAGAGGTACGTACGGTGATCAGGAGTTTCCTGGGGGAACAGCAGCAGATTCCACCGATGTATTCTGCTCTGAAAGTAGACGGGAAGAAACTCTATGAACTGGCCCGTGAAGGTAAGACAGTAGAGCGAAAGCCGCGTGCTGTACAGTTTTATGAGATTGAGATTAAAAAGATAGAGCTTCCATATGTGCGATTTTCTGTGACCTGTAGTAAGGGAACATATATCCGTACATTATGTCATGACATCGGACAGAAACTCGGATGTGGCGGCTGTATGGAAGAATTGCTCCGCACCAGATCCGGGAATTTTGTCTGGGAAGATAGTATGACACTTGCGCAGGTTGAGGAAGCGGTAAGAAATGGTACAATTGGAGACCGGGTGATCAGTATCGGGCAGGCCCTGAAGGATTATCCGGAAATTTTTTGTACACGGGAAGGCGACCGCCTTCTGGAAAATGGAAATGCGCTTGCTGAGAGATTTGTCAGAGGAGAGCACAAAGAAGGCTGGGTGCGTATGTGTGACAGCCAGGGTGGATTCAAGGGAATTTACCAGTGGGATGAGGTGAAAAAACGCTATCAGCCACAGAAAATGTTTTTATAGGCTCCGGGTGAGCTATAAAAGTCAGGAGTAACAGCACAATATGGAATACGTAAAGATTGAAGGACAGTTTCCAAAGTTCAGCCACTGTGCGGTAACACTTGGAAAATTCGATGGAATCCATCGTGGTCACAGGAAACTGATTCAGACGATCCTGAACAGAAAAAAAGAATATGGAGAACTGGCAGTGGTCATGGCGTTTGTTTCCGACAGACAGACGATCCTTACTTCAGAAGAACGTCGTATACTTCTGGAAAAAATGGGCGTGGACATACTGTTGGAATGTCCTCTGAATGATCAGATAAAGCATATGAAAGCAGATGTTTTTATCCGACAGATACTCAAAGGGGATCTTCAGGCTTCCTGTGTGGTTGTGGGAGAAGATTTCCGTTTTGGTCATGAGCGCAAGGGATCTCCGGAGCTTCTGGAAAAATATGGAGAAAAATACGATTACGAAACAATTGTGATTGCAAAAGAAATGGAAGGCAACCGTAAGATCAGCAGTACTTATATCCGTGAAGAACTGAAAAAAGGAAATATGGAAAAGATTGCAGATCTTCTGGGAAGTCCGTTTTTCACGGCAGGGGTCATTGAACATGGAAGAGGAATGGGGCATCGGGATTTTTTTCCAACAGCGAATATCATTCCACCGAAGTCGAAGCTGATGCCTCCGAATGGGGTCTATGTGACAGTATCGCATCTTGAGGATGGAGATTATCCGGGAATCACGAATGTGGGATATAAACCAACAGTCGGAGAGAATTTCCTTGGAGTAGAAACAAATCTGTTTGACTGTGATCTGGATCTTTATGGGCAGAAATGTAGAGTTGATTTTTATAAATATATTCGTCCGGAACAGAAGTTCACTTCTTTTGAGGCTCTGAAGGCACAGATCCGCAGAGATATTGAGTCCGGAAAGAACTGGTTTCAGGAAGAAAAAGAGCTGGTAAAAACTTTATCATTTGGCAAAAAATAGTTGTTTACAATGCTGCATGTTTTATGCTATACTAGTCGAGGTGTAATTCAGCCCATATTCAGAGATTGGAATCTCCAACCGTTTCTTAATATGTGGCGGTTCATTAATTATTATATTTAAGGAGGAAATCACAATGATTTCAAAAGAAAAAAAACAGGCGATCATGAAAGAATATGCAAGATGCGAGGGTGACACAGGATCACCGGAAGTACAGGTTGCAGTTCTTACAGCAAGAATTCAGGAACTGACAGAGCATTTACAGACACATCACAAAGATCATCATTCCAGACGTGGTCTGCTGAAAATGGTTGGTCAGAGACGTGGACTTCTGGCATACCTGAAGAAAACAGACATCGAAAGATACCGTGCACTGATTGAAAAATTAGGTTTAAGAAAATAATTAGTATGCGGACGGGGCGGATAACCATCCGCCCCATTTTTACATGTTGCAGTTTTATAGGTTTATAGCGACAGGAAAAAAGAAGTTATTTCCGAGACTACTGAAAAGTCCATTGATTGCAATGGCTTTTTCAGTTGTTTCGGGCTTCTGAATGACCTGGTTGCTGTGAACAGTAATAATCAACACAGAATTTAAAGGAGAAAAAATATGTACAAAAGTTATTCTATGGAATTAGCCGGCAGAACACTGACTGTAGATATTGGTCGTGTTGCAAAGCAGGCAAATGGTGCAGCCCTGATGCATTATGGTGACACAACTGTACTTTCCACAGCAACAGCATCCAAAGAGCCAAGAGAAGGAATCGATTTCTTCCCTCTGAGTGTAGAGTACGAAGAGAAAATGTACGCTGTGGGTAAGATTCCCGGCGGCTTCAATAAGAGAGAGGGCAAGGCAAGCGAGAATGCTATTCTGACCAGCCGTGTCATCGACAGACCTATGCGTCCCCTGTTCCCCAAGGATTACCGTAACGACGTAACCCTGAACAACATGGTAATGAGCGTAGATCCCGAGTGCCGTCCCGAGCTGGTAGCAATGATCGGTGCTGCTATCGCTACCTGCATTTCTGATATTCCTTTTGATGGTCCCTGCGCTATGACCCAGGTAGGCATGATCGATGGTGAGTTCATCATCAATCCCAGCCAGGAGCAGTGGAAGAAGGGCGATCTGAACCTGACCGTTGCTTCTACCAGAGAGAAAGTGATCATGATCGAAGCAGGTGCTAATGAGATTCCTGAGGCTACCATGATCGAAGCTATCTACAAGGCTCACGAAGTGAACCAGACCATCATCGCTTTCATTGACAAGATTGTAGCAGAAGTCGGCAAGAAGAAGCACGAGTACACCAGCTGTGCTGTTCCCGCTGAAATGTTCGAGGCTATGAAGGAGATCGTATCTCCTGCGGAGATGGAAGAGGCAGTATTTACCGATGACAAGCAGACCCGTGAGGAGAACATCCGCGTGATCACCGACAAGCTGACCGAGGCTTTCGCTGAGAACGAAGAGTGGCTGGCTATCTTAGGTGAGGCTGTATATCAGTATGAGAAGAAGACCGTTCGTAAGATGATCCTGAAGGATCACAAGCGTCCCGATGGCCGTGCAATCACCCAGATCCGTCCTCTGGCAGCAGAGGTAGATATCATCCCCCGTGTACATGGTTCCGCTATGTTCACCCGTGGACAGACACAGATCTGTAATGTATGTACTCTGGCACCTCTGTCCGAGCAGCAGAAGATCGATGGTCTGGATGAGAACGAAGTAAGCAAGAGATATATGCATCATTATAACTTCCCTTCCTATTCCGTAGGTGAGACCAAGCCTTCCCGCGGACCCGGAAGACGTGAGATCGGTCACGGTGCTCTGGCTGAGAGAGCCCTGATCCCTGTACTGCCCAGTGAGGACGAGTTCCCTTATGCAATTCGTACCGTATCTGAGACTTTTGAATCCAACGGATCCACCTCCATGGCTTCCACCTGTGCTTCCTGCATGTCCCTGATGGCAGCAGGTGTACCCATCAAGAAGATGGTAGCAGGTATCTCCTGTGGTCTGGTAACCGGTGAGACCGATGACGATTTCGTACTGTTGACCGATATCCAGGGACTGGAAGACTTCTTCGGAGATATGGACTTTAAGGTAACCGGTACTACCGAAGGTATTACTGCTATTCAGATGGATATTAAGATCCACGGTCTGACCAGACCTATCGTAGAAGGTGCTATCGCAAGATGCCGTGATGCAAGACTGTTCATCATGGATACCTGCATGAAGCCTGCAATCTCTGCTCCCAGAACAGAGGTTGGCAAGTACGCTCCCAAGATCATCTCCATTCAGATCGATCCCGACAGAATCGGTGATGTAGTAGGTCAGCGTGGTAAGACCATCAATGAGATCATTGCACGTACCGGTGTGAAGATCGATATCACCGATGACGGTAAGGTATCTATCTGCGGTACCGATAAGGAAATGATGGATAAAGCGGTAGAGATGGTTAAGATCATCACCACTGATTTCCAGGAAGGCCAGATTTTCAAGGGAACCGTTGTAAGTATTAAGGAATTCGGCGCATTCATCGAATTCGCTCCCGGAAAAGAAGGAATGGTTCATATTTCCAAGATCGCAAAGGAAAGAATCAACCGCGTAGAGGATGTCCTGACCCTGGGAGACGTAGTAACAGTAGTATGCCTGGGCAAGGATAAGATGGGAAGAATCAGCTTCTCCATGAAGGATGTGGCTCAGCAGTAAGCTGAGAGAAATAAAACCGCTGTGGGCGTAAGCCTGCAGCGGTTTTTGCGTGGTAAATTGAGAGTTAAATGAATA
>OHEX01001101.1_pt1 | contig 10575 bp, 8 predicted proteins | sample 1567361 | NCBI WGS metagenome assembly OHEX01 (sample SAMEA3879585, study PRJEB24766) | human gut metagenome | biome: human-associated habitat; feature: feces | place: USA | collected 1985/1987 | reverse complement strand
GGACATCACGAATGCCCCCATCCGCGAGCGCAGCAAGGCCGGTATGAGCCACATCCCGGAGGATCGCCACAAGCACGGTCTGGTGCTGGATTACACGCTGGCCGACAACATGGTTTTGCAGCGTTACTGGCAGCCGGAGTTCCAGAACCACGGCTTTATTAAAAAGAACGCCGTATTGCAGTACGCCGAGCGCCTGATAAAGCAATACGATGTCCGCAGCGGTCAGGGCCCTGCGACGATTGCCCGCAGCATGTCCGGCGGCAACCAGCAGAAGGCTATCATCGCCCGCGAGGTCGATAAGGACCCGCAGCTGCTCGTTGCCGTGCACCCGCGGCCTTGACGTCGGCGCGATCGAGTATATCCACAAGCAGATCGTGGCCGAGCGCGATAAGGGCCGTGCGGTCCTGCTCGTCAGCCTTGAGCTGGACGAGGTCATGAACCTGTCTGACCGCATCCTCGTGATTTACGAGGGGGAGATCGTCGGCGAATTCGACCCGAAAAAGACCACCGTCGAGGAGCTGGGCCTGTATATGGCCGGTGCCAAAAAGCAAGGGGAGGCGAAAGCATGAGCAAACAGAATAAACAGCCGCTTCTGCAGCGTCCCGCCGTTGTAGGGGTCCTGGCCAGCCTTTTGTCCATCGTCGTCGGTCTGGTGCTGGGCTTTGTACTGCTGGTCCTGCTCAATCCCGGCGCCGCCGTGGGCGGCATGAGAGCTATGCTGACCACTGGCTTTTCCAGCATGGACAAGCTCGGCAAGATGCTGTATCAGGCGGCACCCCTGATGATGTGCGGCCTGTCCGTCGGCTTTGCGTTCAAGACGGGGCTGTTCAACATTGGTGCGTCCGGCCAGTACACGATGGGCGCTTTCTTCTCGCTGCTGTGCGCCATTCAATTCCAGCTGCCGTGGTACGTCTGCCTGCTGGCGGGCGCTGTCGGCGGTGCGATCTGGGGCATTTTCCCGGGCCTGTTCAAGGCGTATTTCAACGTTAATGAGGTCATCACCGCCATCATGTTCAACTGGATCGGCATGTACCTCGTCAATCTGCTGCTGGCCAACATGCCCAATATGCTGGCCTCCGGCTGGGGCGCGTCTAACTCGGACCGCACCGCCGCGCTGAACGTTGCAAACCCCGGTGCGATCCTGCCCAGGGGGCCGTTTGCGGCACTGTTCGGCAACTCGAGCTGGATCAATATTTCCATCATCATCACGATTATTTTTGCCATCCTCGTCTGGGTCATCCTGCAAAAGACGACCTTCGGCTATGAGCTGAAGGCCTGCGGCCTGAGCCGCGACGCTGCCCAGTACGCGGGCATCAACTCCAAGCGCAACATCGTGCTGTCCATGGTCATCTCCGGCGCGCTGTCCGGCATCGGCGGCGCCATCTACTACCTGGCCGGTACGGGCCAATACGTGCTGGAAAAATCCATCCTCGGCATGGGCTTCAACGGCATCCCTGTCGCCCTGCTGGCCAGCTCCAACCCCATCGGCACGATTTTTGCGTCGCTCTTTATCAGCTATATCCAGGTCGGCGGTGCCGCCATGCAGCCCGCCTACTCGTCCGAGACCATTGACATCGTCATTGCCGTCATCATCTATCTGGCGGCCTTTGCCCTGCTGATGCGCGGCATCATTACCAAGGCGGTCTCCGGCCATAAGGGAAAGGAAGGTGCTGCAAAATGATGATCGCTGCCAACATTATCAGTATGACCATTTTGTTCGCAGTGCCGCTGCTGCTCGTCGCCATGGGCGGCATGTTCAGTGAGCATTCCGGCGTCATCAACATCGCACTTGAGGGCATGATGATCATTGGCGCGCTGTTCGCCTGCTTTACGCTGCAGGGCCTGGACCAGAGCGGCTTCGGTCCCGCACATCCGCAGCTGTCGATGTTCATTGCCATTCTGGTGGCGGGCGTCACCGGCATGATTTTTTCGCTGCTGCTGGGCTTTGCGGCCATCAACCTGAAGGCCGACCAGACCATCGGCGGCACGGCGCTGAACCAGTTTGCGCCCGCCTTCGCCGTCGTCATGACCTGGGCCATCCAGGGCCAGGGCCTGACCACGATCTTCATTCCCAACTGGGTGCGCATCACCCGCGATACCTTCGGCCTCGCCCCGGTGGACGGCCCCAGCTTCTGGAACAACCTGATTTTCAAGTATTTCTACCTGACGACCCCCGTTGCCATCGTCCTGTTCATCGCGGCCTACATCGTCATGTACAAGACCCGCTTCGGTCTGCGGCTGCGCGCCTGCGGTGAGCATCCCCAGGCGGCGGACTCCGTCGGCATCAACGTCTACAAGATGCGCTACGCCGGTGTCATCCTTTCCGGTGCGCTGGGCGCGATCGGCGGTCTGGCTTATATCGTGCCCCCGGTGCAGACCTGGAACTTTGAGGTCGGCGTGGCTGGCGCGGGCTTCCTTGCACTGGCTGTTATGATCTTTGGTCAGTGGAAGCCCTTCAACATCTGTGCCGCCGCCATGTTCTTTGCCGTGTTCAAGAGTCTGGCAAACATTGCGGACTCCACCTTCCTGGCGCAGCTCCACTGGTCCAGCAACATCTATAACATGATGCCGTTCATCGCATCCATGATCATTCTGGCCTTTACCTCCAAAAACAGCATGGCCCCCAAGGCTGAGGGTATCCCTTACGACAAGGGTTCCCGCTGAGCGAGGTTTGTTCCAAGGGCGCAGCTGCTTTTCCGGGCAGCTGCGCCCTTGGTGTTCAAAACCCGACAAAGGAGACGGAATGTGGATTGCCTTTGTCAAAAAGTCTGTTATAATGGAATTTATTGAAAGTCATACTGTCAGACAGGAGAATTGCGATGCGTATTTATGATCTGATCGCGAAAAAGCGCGATGGCGGTACCCACACCCGGGAAGAGCTGGAGGCCATTGTCAACGGCTTTGTCAGTGGGGAAGTGGCCGATTACCAGATGGCTGCCTGGATGATGGCGGTCTACCTGCGCGGCATGACCAACGAAGAAACAGCCGAGCTGACGGACGTGATGGCCCACAGCGGCGTGATGGTCGATCTTTCCCCCATCCCCGGCATCAAGGTGGATAAGCACTCCACCGGCGGCGTGGGCGATAAGACCACCCTTGTGATCGCCCCTGTGGTGGCGGCCTGCGGTGTAAAGATCGCCAAGATGAGTGGCCGCGGCCTGGGCCATACCGGCGGCACCATTGATAAAATGGAGAGCGTGCCCGGCACCAGAACTGCCCTTTCGCAGGAGGAGTTCTTTGCCCAGGTGAACAAGATCGGGCTGTCGGTCATTGGCCAGAGCGAGGGCATTGCCGTGGCGGATAAGAAGATGTACGCCCTGCGGGATGTGACCGCCACGGTCAGCTGCATCCCGCTGATCGCCTCTTCCATCATGTCCAAGAAGCTGGCCTCCGGATCTGATGCCATCCTGCTGGATGTGACCACCGGCACCGGTGCTTTTATGAAGACCGTGGACCAGAGCATTGAGCTGGCTGAGCTGATGGTCGCCATCGGCACCCACCATGGCCGCCGGGTGGCCGCCATGATCACCGATATGGACACCCCGCTGGGCCGCAACATCGGCAACAGCCTTGAGGTCATGGAGAGCATGGACGTGCTCAAGGGCAAGGGCCCTGCCGACCTGACCGAGGTCTGCCTGCAGCTGGCCGCCAATATGCTGGTGCTGGCAGGCAAGGGTACCCCGGCGGAGTGCCGTGCCATGGCACAGGCTGTGATCGCGGACGGCTCTGCCTTTGCCAAGTGCAAGGAGATGTTTGCGGCCCAGGGCGGCGACACCCGTGTGCTGGACGATTACAGCCTGTTTGAGCAGCCCGCAGCCAGCTTTGAGCTGCTGGCCGAGCAGGATGGCTACATCGTGGCCAACGATGCCGAGAAGATCGGCTCTGCCAGTGTGCTGCTGGGCGCTGGCCGCCAGAAGAAGGGAGACCCGCTGGACTTTGCGGCCGGCATCACCCTGCACAAAAAGCGCGGCGACTATGTGCACAAGGGCGAAAGCCTGGCCACCTTCTACGGTGCGGCAGATAAGTTTGAAGCCGCTGCTGCGGAGTACCGCAGCGGTCTGGTCTATGGTGCGGAAAAGCCCGAGGAGGCCCCGCTGGTCTACGCCCTGGTCACCAAGGACGGCGTGGAGCGCTACTGAGAAAGCATCCTTCCCGCAAGGCGGGAGGGACGGAAAGGACATTTTCTATGAAGATCATTCTGGTGGGCTGCGGCAAGGTCGGCACAGCGCTGGCACGACAGCTCAGCGAGGAAGGCCACAATGTCACGGTCATCGATACCAACAAGGCCCGTGTGGAGCATATCAGCGAATCCTATGACGTGATGGGCATTACCGGCAACGGCTCCTCCATCACAACGCTGTCCGAGGCGGGGATCGAGGAGGCGGACGTGTTCATTGCAGTCACCGGCTCGGACGAGCTGAACCTGCTTTGCTGCATGTTTGCCAAAAAGGCGGGCCACTGCCACGCCATTGCCCGTGTGCGCAACCCATCCTACAGCCATGAGCTGGACTTCATCAAAAAGCAGATCGGCATTTCGGCCATCATCAACCCGGAGATGGCGGCGGCGCGGGAGATCTCCCACCTGCTGCGCTTCCCCGGTGCCAGCAAGATCGATACCTTTGCGGAAGGCCGGGTGCGGCTGATCAAGTTCACCCTGACCGAGGCACAGGCACTGGACGGCGTGGCCATCCGGGAGATCCCCACCCGGCTCAAGAGCGATATCCTGGTCTGTGCCGTGGAGCGCGACGGCGGGGTCATCATCCCCAACGGTAATTTTGTGCTCCAGACCGGCGATCAGGTCACCTTCCTTGCAACGCAGGAAAAGGCCCACGAGTTCTTCCAGCGCATCCATCTGGCCGTGCGCCCGGTGCGCAATGCCCTCATCGTGGGCGGCGGTGCCATTGCCTTCTACCTGAGCCAGGAGCTGCTGGAAAACCATGTCCGGGTGCGAATCGTGGAGCGGGACCCCGCCCGCTGCGATGTGCTGGCCCAGGCTCTGCCCGAAGCACAGATCCTGTGTGAGGACGGCTCCAACCGCGAGTTCCTGCTCTCCGAGGGCCTGACCTCCACCGAGGCCTTTGTGGCCCTGACCAACATCGACGAGGAAAATGTCCTGCTGACCCTGTTTGCCAAGAAGCATTCCAACGGCAAGCTGGTCACCAAGATCAACCGCCTGGAATTTGACGATATCCTGGCCGGGCTTGATCTGGGCAGCATCGTCTACCCCAAGTACATGACCTGCGATTACATCGTGCAGTATGTGCGCGCTTTGCAGAACGAGGCAGGCAGCAACATCAAGACCCTGTACCGCATTCTGGACGACCGCGTGGAGGCGCTGGAATTCACGGTCCATGAGAAGAGCCGCGCCACCGGTGTGCCCCTGAGCCAGCTCCACTTGAAAAAGAACCTGCTGCTCTGCTGCATCACCCGCGGCAACGAGATCAAGATCCCGCGCGGCGGCGATGAGATCCAGGTGGGCGACAATGTCATCGTGGTCACGCTGGAGCACGGCCTGCATGACCTGCGGGACATCGTGGAAGATTAACGGAGGCGCGGCATGAATTATGCGATCGTTCTGCGGCTGCTGAGCTACATCCTCTATTGCGAAGCTGCGCTGCTCCTGCTGCCTGCCATGGCCAGCCTGATCTACGGTGAATGGATGGTGCTGGGCGTGTTCCTGCTCACGGCAGCGCTTTCTGCGGTGGCGGGCGCTCTGCTCCACCGCATCAAGCCCAAGAGCCAGATCTTCTATATGCGGGAGGGCTTTGCCACCACGGCGCTCTGCTGGCTGCTCATCAGTGTGGTGGGCGCGGTGCCCTTTGTACTTACGGGCAGCATCCCCAACCCGGTGGATGCCATGTTTGAGACCGTTTCCGGCTTCACCACCACCGGTGCCAGCATCCTGCCCGCCGTGGAGGACCTGCCCAGGGGCATCCTGTTCTGGCGCAGCTTCACCCACTGGATCGGCGGCATGGGCGTTCTGGTGTTCCTGCTCTCCCTGCTGCCCCTGACCGGCGGCTCCCATGTCAACCTGATGAAAGCCGAAAGCCCCGGCCCCCAGGTGGATAAGCTGGTGCCCAAGGTGCAGTCCACGGCAAAGATCCTCTATGGCATTTATTTTGGACTGACTGTCATCGAGTTCGTGTTCCTGTTGTTCGGCGGGATGCCGGTGTTTGAAGCTCTGCTGACCTCCTTTGGTACAGCGGGCACCGGCGGCTTCGGCTTCCGCAATGACAGCTTTGCCAGCATGTCGCCCTATGTCCAGTGGGTCGTGACCATCTTTATGATCCTGTTTGGCGTGAACTTCAATGCCTATTTCCTGCTGCTGATGCGCCGCTTCCGCCGCGCTGCCGCCAGCGAGGAGGTGCGCGCCTACTTTGTGATCATCGGTGTAGCTGTGGTCATCATCACGGCCAACATTTACAGCATGTACAACGGCTTGGGCGAGGCCCTGCGCCACGCCGCCTTCCAGGTGGGTTCTATCATTACCACCACAGGATTCTCCAGCTGTGATTTTGACCTGTGGCCCACCCTCTCCAAGGAGATCCTTGTCATGCTGATGTTTGTGGGTGCCTGTGCGGGCAGCACCGGCGGCGGCATGAAGGTCAGCCGCCTCCTGCTGATGGGCAAGACTGTGGGCAAGGAGCTCAAGCAGGCCCTTCACCCGCAGGTGGTGGCCCCCGTCCGGATGGACGGTAAGGTGGTCAACCATGAGACCATCCGCGCCACCAATGTCTATGTGGCGGCCTACATCTTCATCTTTGCGGCATCCTTCTTCCTCATCAGTCTGGATGGCTTTGACATGGTGACCAACTTCACCGCCATTGCCGCCACGTTGAACAACATCGGCCCGGGCCTTGCCCAGGTGGGCCCCATGATGAACTTTGGCAGCTACTCCAATCCCGCCAAGCTGGTTATGATCTTTGATATGCTGGCGGGCCGTCTGGAGATCTTCCCCATGCTGGTGTTCTTTATGCCGGACACCTGGCGGCGGTTCTGAGCAAAATAACAAAGCGGATGCGCTCCCACTGGAACGCATCCGCTTTTTGCTGTATCAGAATTCCTGCGGCTTTTTCCCCAAGAGCGCCACGCCGCTCAGCACGATGACCCCGCCCAGCAGGGCAAGGCCCGCACCGGCCTGCCCGAAGGCATCGCCGACAGCACCCACCAGAGGACTTGCGGGGATCATCAGCAGGCTGTAGGCCATGCCGTCCACGCTGATGAGGGTGGCCCGCTGGTCACTGGGGATGGCATCGTTCAGCTTCTGGCTTTCGTGGAGCAGATAGACCTCCAGCACACCCTGCACCAGCATCATGCCCAGGATGCCGCCCCAGGCAGGCGCAGCACCCACCAGCAGAGTGCCCACACCGCAGAGCAGGGCACAGGCTGTGTAGAGCCGCCGCATGGAGCGGCATCTCACCCGGCGGCCGATCTCGGTGCCCGCCACGCAGGCCAGACCGCCCAGCAGCAGGGGAAGGAAGAGCAGCTCCGTGGGCCAGCCCAGCTCAACGAGCCGCTGCTGTAAAAACATTTTGGTCAGGTAGCTGGGCACGCTGATGAGGGCGCTGGATGCGATAAGCTTCACCGCCATTGGGCAGGTGTGCAGGACATGCAGGCTGTCCCGCACCAACTGGCGGAACTGTTCGGGCAGAGCGTGCAGCGGGTGCTTTTCCCGGCTGGCCTGCGACTCAGTGACGATGGGCTCCGCAAGCAGCATATTGGCAAGGGCAGAAGCACCCTCAAAGGCGGCGTTCAGCAGATAAAAGCCTGCGTAGCCGAGAAACTGGTTCAGGATGCTGGCCATGGAGCCTATGGCGTTGGCCAGCATGGAGATCTGGGAGCCGTTGGCGGAGACCTGAATGTATCTCTCCTCGCAGCCCTCCTGCTTCAGGCTGTCGTAGAGCAGCGCCGTGGAGGTGCCGGAGAACATGGTCATGGCCAGCGCGTTCAGCCCCATGGCAAAGCAGATGGTGAACAGGTCTGACGCAAAGGCCATCAGCAGGCTTTGCAGGACCATGCACACGCCGCCGGACACGAGGGTCTTTTTCCGGCCCAGCAGGTCTGCCGCCATGCCGCTGGGCACCTCACACAGCAGGCTGACAACATGGAACACGCTCTCGGCCAGACCAATCTCCCACAGGGAGAAGCCCCGGGCCGCCAGCAGCGCCACCCATACCGCATCCGTGATGCGCAGGCCGGAGAAGAGATCGGCAGTGTAAATGCAGGCAAGCTGCTTTTTCAAATTGAGCTTACGTTTATGGTTCATGGGGAACACCCTTTCTATTTGTCGTTGTGAAATTTCAAAATAGAAAGTGTACCCTTGCTAACGAAAGTTTGCTGTGACCAAACCCCTCCGTCAATGCTGACGCATTGCCACCTCCCCTAATCGTGGAGGCCTTGGCAATCCGTGCAGAATTTCCGGTTTCGCCAGAGGCTCCCCTACTAGGGGAGCTGACGAGCGAAGCGAGTCTGAGGGGTTCAGGCAAAACAAAAGCGCCCCACAGCAAAGCTGCGCGGCGCTGAAAATCATGCTCCACGTCTTGCTGAAAGAGACAAAAGGGTACACTTCGAGCCGGAACGTATTAAATCTGACCTTTTTTGAAAAAGATGCAGCCATTCAAACCCATCTGGGTGTACCCTCCTTTCAGTAAAACGTTACGCTTACAATACCATACTTTCGGCCAAAACACAAGCAAAACCGTAAAATTCAGGGAAAAAGTGCCGCCCCGGCTTGCAAACAGGCCCAAAGTGTGGTAAGATGATATCCGGTTATGAAACCTGAATATCTTGAAAACGCAGCGACGGAGAGAGTACGCATGCAGTTCCACAGCAAAGAGAGAAGCTTCACCGGCTGAAAGGGCTTCCGCGTGGGTGTGTGCCGAAGTTCGCTCCTGAGCGGTCTGCCCGAACGGCTTCTATTAGGGCAGGACGGCGCGCCCCGTTACGGCGTTTGAGAGCCGCCCTTCTTTGTGCAGGGCGGAAACCGGGTGGTACCGCGGAGCATTGGATTTGCAAAGGCTTCGTCCCTTTTGTCCGGCCAGAAATGGCCCGGCAGGGGACGGGGCCTTTTTTGCTGCCCCGCTTTGAAAACACGAACTGAGAAGGAGAGAATTTCCATGCAAGCAATGATCGACGAGCTGGCCAAACAGGCCGCAGAGAGCCTCGGTCAGGTCTCTTCCAAGGAGACGCTGGCCTCGTTCTGGCAGGAATATCTGAGCAAAAACGGCAAGATCCCCGCGCTGATGAAGAATCTGCGCTCTGTCGCGCCCGAAGAGCGCCCCGCCATGGGCAAGATCATCAACGAGCTCAAGCAGAAGGTGCAGGCAGACTACGATGCCGCCGCCGCCAAGGTGAAGGAGGCCGAGCTGGCCGCCCGCAACGCCGCTGAGACTGTGGACATCACCCTGCCCGCCAAGACCCGCACGGTGGGTGGTCTGCACCCCCTGACGCTGGTCACCAACCAGATCATCGACGTGTTCTCCGGCATGGGCTTTGCCGTGGCCGACGCACCTGAGATCGAGGACGACGACCACAACTTCACCCGCCTGAACGTGCCCAAGGATCACCCTGCCCGCGACATGCAGGATACCTTCTACCTGTCCGACGAGTTCCTGCTCCGCACCCAGACCTCCGGCGGCCAGATCCGCACCATGGACAGCCAGAAGCCGCCCATCAAGGTGCTGATCCCCGGCCGTGTGTTCCGTTCCGATTCCGATGCCACCCACAGCCCCATGTTCCACCAGATGGAAGGCCTGGTCGTGGATAAGGGCATCACCCTGGGCGACCTGCAGGGCGCGCTGAACACCTTTGTGCAGAAGCTGTTCGGCAAGGACACCCGCACCCGCCTGCGTCCCTCTTACTTCCCCTTCACTGAGCCCAGTGTGGAGGTCGATGTCAGCTGCTTTGAGTGCGGCGGCAAGGGCTGCCGTCTGTGCAAGGAAACAGGCTGGATCGAGGTTCTCGGCGCTGGTGTGGTAAATAAGAAGGTACTGGAAAACTGCGGCATTGATTCCAATAAATACAGTGGATTCGCATTCGGATTGGGTCTGGAGCGTATCGCAATGCTGAAATACGGCATCAACAACATTAAGATGCTTTTTGAGTCTGATCTGCGTGTGCTGGATCAGATCGATGACTGATCAGGACAGGAGGATTAGAAATGCTTGTACCGTTAAGCTGGTTAAAAGATTATGTAGATATTAATGAGAATGGGTATGTGACTTGGAAAGCAGAAGATGGAGAAGACGATGCAAAGAAGGCAGCTAGAGCAGCAGAATTATCACAGAAAGCATTGGCTTATGTGAAAGAAAAATCTATTGTTGAAACAAAAAAAGTTACAGCTACAGCTACTGGTGAAGAAAGAACTACAACAATAAACTTTAATGATCTTGGACTCGGTTATTACCTGATCGATTCAACAGCTGGAACACTTTGTGGTCTTACTACAACAAATAGAAATGTGGAAATTCAGGAAAAGAATGTTGAGCCGACTGTAGAGAAGAAGGTTAGTAGTGAAAAGGATGGTACATATAATCAGAGTAACTTTGCCAACATTGGAGATAAAGTATACTTCAA
>OHEX01001097.1_pt1 | contig 10595 bp, 7 predicted proteins | sample 1567361 | NCBI WGS metagenome assembly OHEX01 (sample SAMEA3879585, study PRJEB24766) | human gut metagenome | biome: human-associated habitat; feature: feces | place: USA | collected 1985/1987 | reverse complement strand
TTTTACCCTCGCAACCACAATGTTAGAGGAATTGCTCGTTTGAATCTTATTAGTTGATTCCTGCCCACTTTTGCCATCTTCTTCTATTTTATCTTTAACCGTTGATGATGTAGATGTCGGCTCCTCACTTTTCTTTTTCTTTATACCAATATTAATTCCAAGTTGTGGCGGCGGAACAGGAAGCCAATCCGAATATGCCGTTTGATAACCATCTTTCTCGCATTTCACTTGATATAACCCTTCCGGCACATCCCATGCATACTCACCATCTTCTGCTGAAACCAATGGATTCTGTTGTAAATACTCCGATGCATTCCATTTAATTGCTGTACTATTTTCATCTTGCTTATAATATAGTGTAACAGTAACTCCGCCTACACGTTCTTTTGTGTCAACATCATATATATATCCACTCGGATCAACAGCCCAACGGAAATTTATAGCAGCACTACCACTTTCTTTTGCACTCAAGCCTTTAATATCTAACATTGTTGCGTTAAGTTCTCTATCATACATAAACGTCATTGCACTAAGTGCCATACCAATGGCTGGATTCACTGTATACCCTGCTACAGAAAGCAATGTCCCCAACATTTTCATTGCGACCTTGCCATTATTCATTTTTCTTACTGTTTCAATCCGATTTACTGCTTGCTCTTTGTCAGAATAACTCATTGTGCTATTCAAAACACTTTGTCTGGCTTCATTTAAATCAACTCGATATCCTTTCCATGTATCTACCGTATTAGCCCAATCAAATCCATCTGAAATAATCCCTATTGTTCCCGGCGTGACCGTGCCCATTGTTACTTTTTCTACTACTCTGTCTCTTAAATCTACAATTTGAGTTTCTATCTTATTAGTAACCGGAGAAACAACATACTTAATAAATAGTAGAACATCATCTTCAAAACTATTCTCTGATGCTTTAAGCCTACTAACATTTTTTCTAATAAAATCACCTGTCACTTTAATGTAACCATCTTTAATTAATGTCTCCTCCGTCACCGAAGCGTCCAATTGCGTTCTTTCTCCCTGTAAATTTAATTCGGCATTGCCCATATTAGGAAACACAAATTTTGCCTCAAAATTCGTTTGTGTATCCTTAATAATTTCAATTTTAGCATTCTCAAACTCTTGTGCTATGCTATTTACATATTCATCTGAAGAAAAATCAACATCCTCATTTATGTAATGAATTTGACCTTTAGTAATATATTCTACAGAAATAGAACCTGGTACATAACTATGATTATTCTCGTCAAAGTACCCCTCTGCAACATACAATTGCAAATCTTCGTTCCAAATTGCATTTATTCTCTTTTTTATATTACTTCTATTGCTTACCACATATACATCTTCTATTTCATTTGCATTTTGAAATTTAATTTTAAACTGAAACTTCTTGCTTGGTTAAACACCACAATAGGTTTCAACTTTTTTTGCTCTGACAAATTATATTTCTGCCCATTATGCTCCATAGTAAAATCCGTCAATTCCGGAATTTGAGGAATATATGTAATTTTTTGTGTTTGTTCAACTGCAACGCCTTCCGTATTATAACTACTAACCTTAATATCATATTTTTTATATTTTTTCATATCCTTAATAGTTATTGCTGTGGCATATGTTCCAGCCTTTGTTCCTTGTATACTTGTGTATTTTTTCCCATCAACATAAATATCTACATTATTTTCTGGTATCACAATTCCAGAAACAACAAATGTATTATTACTTGTTTCCGAATCCATATTCAAAGATAATGGTTGTAATTCTGTATTTAGTGCATTAATCATTTCACATAAGTCGACATTGCTTTTTCGATATTTAATTTCCGAAAAACTAAAGAACTCATCATAATTATTTGCTTGAACACTAAAAGTAACTACACCGCCCTTATTGTCTACGGGTATATCCAGAAAGTTCCCATCTAATTCAAAATCTGTTGACAAAATATCATTTACTTTTACCGTATTTTGAATCACCGTAACATCATCTGGAACATAAATTCTCAAATGCGCGTCCGATATGCTTTTTTTTACACCACTCTTAAACCCAAATTTCACCTTAAAATTAATATATCCATTTGCTGTTGCACCTTGTGTCACCGTCTGATATTCACATCCACTTCGATTTAAAAATCCATCTGTCATATTTCCCATTGAATTTCCAATCCACTCAAAGGGTATTTTATTTACAATTGCATGACGACTCGCATATGTATCACGGTTCATTTTCATAACAAGATATGGACACTTATTAAATGCATTATCTGCTATATCCACTGTATTGTTAGGAAGATATATCTCTTGCAAATTAGAACATTCCGCAAACGCATTACTTTCTATTTCTGTTATCGAATCTGGAATCACTACGCTTTTCAATCCTGCACATTCCCTAAACAATCCTTCTGGTATTTTTGTAATTCCCTGTATCCACTCAATTTCTGACAATGAATTACAGCCCTTAAAAGCAAAATAACCTTTCTTTAGCGACGAAGGAATACTTACTTTCTGCAATCCCGTACAATAACTAAATGCTCCGTTATAATACCCATTTTGCATTTCTTGTAATCCATTTGGCAAATTAATATCTTTAATTTTCTTGCAATCCTTAAATGCTCCCTCTCCTATAACTTGCAAACTATTAGGGAAAGAAATATTTACCAAATCACTGCAATTTTCAAATGCATACCTACCAATTTCTGTTACTGTATCTGGTATTTTTACATTCTCCAAACCGGCACAATTTTTGAACAGACCATCTGGTATTTTGGTTATCCCATCCTCCCACTCTATCTCATTTAATAAACTACACCCTTCAAATGCTAGGTTACCTTCCTTTAATGATTTTGGTATATTTATCTTTTTCAAGCCAGAACAGTTGCTAAACACGCCCCCGTTATATCCATTTCTCATTTCTTTCAAACTTTTTGGCAATTCTATTTTTTGTATTTTATCACAATTATAAAACGCTCTTTCACCTATTATTTCTAATTTATCAGAGAACTTTACTTCTTTCAAATTGCTGCAATTTTCAAATGCATATTTCCCAATTTCAACAATACTATCCGGACAAACAAAAGATGTAATACTACCATTTTCAAATAATCCATTTGGAATTTTTGTTGCTCCTTCTGCAAACTCTACTGTCTTCAATGACTTGCAACCACTAAACATTTCCGAAGCATTTCCGGTTAAACTGACTGGCAATGTAATATTTTCTAATCTTATACAATTTTGAAACGCTTTATATCCTGCATCATATAAGGAATTTGACAATTTAACATCAGTCAAATTTTTACATCCAGAAAATCCATAGTCATTTATCACTTCAACATTATTTCCCATAGAGATTTTTGTTAATCTAGTATAATATTGAAATGCCTGATATCGTATTTCTGTAACATGAAAATCATAATTATCATAATTCACAGTCTCTGGTATTACTAATTCTGTTATTGAGGAATCTGTAGCCCCCGTGACTCCAACAGATGTATTGTCACTTAATATTACATAATTTAAACCATTTACTGTAAACTTTTCTCCTTCACTTGTAGCCGCTAGAACATTAGACCTTTCTCCTAAAAATTCAACTGGCAGCACTGATAAAATCAGCGACAATATAATTAATAAACTAATACTTCTCTTTATTATCTTTTTCATAAACATCCATCCTTTCATCCCACATGGGTACCTATTAACAATAATAGGTACCCATACTTTTTAAATATTCACACTTACTTTCCCTGCCTTTTTAATGAGGGACTTGTTTAATTTAACCTTTATCACCGGACGCATACCATATGGATAATTGGCATCAAAGCCAAGCTGTGAAACATCTCCATCACTCATAACACCGCCTGTACCCTCCATACAATTATTATATGTCCAATAATACACTGCATTTTTTATGCTTTCCTTAGATACCTTTTCCCCTTCAATAATAGACTCTGTTTTTTGTCTCCGTTTTTGTGCATACTTAGTCATATAAGCTTTTCTGCTCTTTTTCTCCTTCAAACCATATGATTTTTTTAAATCAGAAAAACCTAATAATGAAACATTGTCGGATACATATTTTGGCTTTTCCTTTGCCTCGGCCATCGAAATATTTACTTTTCGTTTTTTTATTTGTTTTCGTTCCACACTGTTAAATGCTTTTTTATAAAAAGAATTATTCAACCATTTTCTCAACAACCCCTGTTTCCAATGATTGGATTGCTCCTGATATTTGTCTATAGAAAGAGAATAACCTTTCCAATAATCTTCATCTCCACACTGGGCACCGTAATCTAATATTTTGTCCGACACAAGCAAAGCCGTCTGATTTTTAACATTCAATACACGCCATTTAATTTTCTGTTTCTTTTTTGTGCTGTTCTGATAGTAGTTACCAAAGTAAACGCAATCCCATGTGATTTTTTTATTCGTAACTTTAGGATTGCTTACTTTTATGTTTTTTGCTTTACAGTAAACATCTCCATTTGACTGTGCAAAAAATAACGTTATCATTAAAATCATAATTACTATTTTTTTACTCTTTCCTCTCATCTCTAATCATCCTTTCAAAAAATTTAATATTTATATGATACTCTAAGTGATAGGGATGCCATGCTATCACCGCCCTCCAACAAAGCACTCTCTTCATATGGTTTAAATACTTTCCCACAAAAATAAGGAAATTTAATTGTATCCTGTAATCCATGTCCTGACAAACGAATATAATATTCCCCTTTAGGAAGTATTTTCCCTTCCAGAAGTGGCACCCATGAAGACTTTCTCACTATTTTTGCATTTATCACCTTGCTTTCCAAAACAGTTTGTTTTTTATCAAGCAATGTTATTTCATATTCAGTATTTTGATTTGCTCCCTTTATGGGAACAGCATGTACCTTAATACAGTTAAATTTACGCTGAACATAAAAAACATTGTTCAATATTCTTTTATTTTTAGCAACATCTTGTATATAGGGCATATTATTTTCTTCTTTATAAAACAATCTTTTCTCTCGTGATATCGTACTGTAGCGGAATAAAATTCCGCAAAGAATAAGAACTAGTGTCAGTACCCCTATTCCTATCCATTGTTTCAGTAAAATATACCCTTGTTTTTTCTTCAGAATATATTGATTCGCCAGCCAAAGACGATAAAAACCAGACTCTGCCATAATAATCAACATCCATGTGTAGCATATAGTATGCTTCTTATTTGTTTCCCACAAAAGTCCAAATACAATCATGGCAAGAAAGGCTGTTACTAGTACAAATCGAAAATCAGTGCGTTTTTTCTTTCGTAGCTGCATTAACATAATCATGATTCCAATCAAACAGACACATCTGTATATTTGTGAATATATAACTGCCATACCTCTTTTGTTGCCGTAAATCCACTCATATCCTTCTGAATAATATCTGTCACTTGATTGTAATACCTGATAATCATCTGTCCCCACAGCCCACTCTTTTCCCATTTTGCTTACATATAATTTGGCCATTCCGGTTACACCAAGTTTCTTAATACGCTTTTCTATTTCCTGCATATTAAATTTGATTTTTTCGGTTTTACCATCCTTTTTTCTTGTTAGTTTTACATCTTTTCCTGTTATTTCACCGGTTCCATTTAAACCAACCATAATCCAATGCGTCACGGGAAACCCTTGTGTATTATTGGGGTTCTGCAAATGATGATCAATAATCTTACCTAATACCAGCATCCAAAAACTTGTTATGATACATAACAACAAAATTTTTTCCCATTTTTCTCTCAGCGTCTTTATTCTAAAAAAATAAAGTACAACTCCGATTGTACAAAACACGGTAGTCGGTCTTAAATAAGTACCATATACACTCAGCACGCAAAACAAAACTGCCCATATAAATTTACGTATGCTTTTCTTCTCTTTGTCTATGCTGATTCCACAATACAGAATCCCCATTACAACCGGCACACTAAATGTATTTGTATATACATAATGTAAAAAAACATAGTTAGTCGGGCATAAAGCAATTAACAATAAACCTGCCACAGCACGTCTGCTTCCCCACAATTTTCGCATGATGCAAAAGCTCAAATAGATCCCAACATCCAGCAAAATCATATTTACAAAAACAGCCATATTATAATAATCAACACCAATTATCTTAGCCATTTTGAATATGTAATACATAACAATTGTAAATAGATAGTTGTTGGTATATGAAGAAAAATACTCCGTTGTATTATCTAACACTCCATTTTGTTTCTCCACCATTGCCATTGCTTCATCCATAGTAGTAAAACAATCTGTAATTGGATATATCTTCGCAATATGTATTACTAATAATTGCATTGCAACTATTCCCAAAAATATTAATAAAGCAATGCAATGAAAGCATTTTAACCTCTTCCACTTGCAATAAATCGCCATAAAAGCAAGAGTAAACAAAACTACTCCCGGCAATACCCATACAAGAGGCAACTGCATAAAATGAGGCAGTACTTTTTCTGCTTGGGAAACAGTATTCAACGCAATTATTAGCAAAATCCCAGTAAAAAATATCGTTGGATATATAATCGTTTTTCCCAATATCTTCTGCATGTTTTTTTCACCTAGTTATAAAGTTTTGCGTTGGTAATCAGCATGTTTCCCTGTCCATACTCATCTGAATATGCCACAATTTTCACATATTTAGCGCGATTAATTGCTATATCAAATGAAACTGGTTTTGTCTTGTAATTCATTTTTGGCGACTGATAAATCAAAACACCATCTGCAATAATCTGTATCCATGTATTTTCGCTATCATCAATTCCTTCAGAACGAATAATCTCTCCAGACAACCTAGTGTATTTCCCGTCTAAAGAATATTCAATGTATCTATCTCCTTTCTCTCGTGCAGCAACCCTAATAGGATTCGTAACCGAATTTCCCCAACGGTCTTCCATTGCTCCCTCATAGTTTTCTGCGCTCTCACTATCAAACGGCTTCACACTACACAGATCCTTCCAGAGTTCCACATACTGGTAAGCCAAATAAGTGTTTCCCACACCGTCTTTAACACAGACAGTATAATATCCCGGTGTTGTCACCTGAAATGACTTCTGATTGTTTTGCATTGCCGTATAATCGGCTTTTTTCTTTGATTTCAGCCAGCCCTTCTGATAACCGATATAGGAAATTCCATTATTATCCCATGCAGACACAGAAACAGTGCCCACTTTGTTTGCAACCGAGTAGTCTGTTTTTACCGATGGTGCCGTTTTGTCAATGCACTGAACCTGAATATTGCGGACAGTATACTTTCCGGCTTTGTTTTTCAACCGAACCGAATACCAGCCATTGTACGGTGCACTAAAAGTTTTCTTTTTCGTGATTGACTTTGCACGCTTCCAATATTTGTTTGCTTTCTTTGTAACTTTTCCGGCACGATAGCGAATTTCTTTTATCTTCGCTTTCTTTTTTACCACGACAGAAACCCTTACACTTTTTCGTGTAACAGCTGTTGTTGATGGTGTCAAAGAAAATTTCGTTGCCTTCTTTGCTGCTTTCGCAGGTGTTGCCAGTGTTGCCACTCCAAGCACGAGTAATGCTGTTGATAAAACCAATTTTTTCATAATGTTCCCTCCAATTTTTGTTAATTCATGCCTACATCATAGCACATATTGTTCTATGATTCAATAGTCCATTTTGTTCTAGTATTATCATATACACTACGTTCAATTTATAATATTATTAAATTTTGCTCGGATTTCATCCGTTTAAAATCACCCTTAATCCTAGGAGGTTTTTTACATGAAAATGCAGCGTATTCGTGATCTGCGAGAAGACAACGATTTAAAACAAACAGACATTGCAGACTACTTACACATTAGCCAGCGTACATATTCACATTATGAGACAGACAGCCGGAGCATGCCGATTGAAGTACTAAAGCGACTTGCTGTCTATTACAATACAAGCATGGATTACCTGGCGGAACTTACCGATGAGAAAAAGCCCTACACAAGAAGCAAAGAAACACTTCCAAAATAAAAACACACTGCTTCCCATTGCAATGTGTTTTTATTTTTATGCCTCTGACCGTATCTATTTACAGCGCACTCACATCCACCAAATACGCCCTCTTTTTATTTGTTATCAAAATTTTCTTCTGCGTTTTCACCAGATGAATTTCCATATCATTTCTTAATTTCCTCGGAATATTCATCTTCTTCCACGTATGATTTGTGAGTTGAATGAGATAAACCGCCTGTTTTTTCTCCTCCAGATTTCCAAATAATACATAATCACCACTTACATCAATTACATCGCCACTATCCTTAACATCCGGAATGGTAAATGACTGATTTCCGGTAATTTCATAAAATTCCAGTGATTTCTTTTTGTGGTGGTAACGGTAAGACCATTTCATATTAACAAGGCCGACACCTGAATATTTCTTCTCAATTCTCATGGTCTGTAAATTTACTACGCATGTAGAATCCTCTTCTGTACTGTTTTTAAAAATTGACTCACCGTAGGTTAAAATTCGGTTTTCATCCAAAAACTCAATTTCTGTTGTTCTGGCATATCCATTCACGAGTTTCTGACTTATTTTTTTCTCCGTCTGCGAAGCAATATCAAAGACTGACCAGTAGCCGTCTCCCCTGTGATTGCACAAAATTTTACTACCTTCCGGTGACATAACAAAATTGCATATCATGTTACCGCCGGATATTTTTTTCACCGTTTTCTCTGCCAGATTGATTTCCACCAAATAACCTTTTGTCGCATTTTTTTCTTCTCTTACACCGTAAATTATGCCGTTTTTATAATAAGAGAAAATCTCGGTAATTCCTCCCGTGTAATTAAAGGCATAAATTTCGTTGCCGCTTGCCACATATTGAAAACCGCATTTTTCCCCGTCAAGTACACTTTCAAAAGCAACTGGTGTCATTTTCTTTAATCCATTGGAAACTACTGTGTACACATGGTCTACTTTTTCCTCATCTCTCTCAAAATGATATTCACTGATAAAACTTTCTTTCTCTCCGACCACCATCATGTTTTCCTGTAATTGTATCGTGCCATCTTTTTCCGCCTTAACGTCTGCCACCTGTTTCGTTGGTTCTGGATTTAACTCCACCTCGGTGACATTTTCCTTGCCAAACATATTTTCCAAAAGCGATTGAAACACATTGGATTTCGTTGCCGCCACAGTTACAAAAGTTCCGCACAAAAGGAAAATCACTACCGCCGCAGCCGCTGTCCGAAGTTTTTTCATTGAATTTCTCCTATGGGAAATACCCTGTATCTTTTCCGGATTCAGTGCCTCTTCCACCCAGTCTTCCGGGGCTTTAATCTTATCTATTTTTTTAATATCCATCATTATGCCTCCTGTTTAATCCCTGTTAATTTTTCATGATAGCAGCGAGTTTTTCTCTGCCTCTGCGAAGTCTTGATTTCACCGTATTCACACTTGTATGCAGCATTTTTGCAATTTCACCCGTGCCATATTCTTCATAATAATAAAGCACAATTACTTCACGGTATCGAAAAGGTAATTTTCGCAGAGCCACAACAAGCTGCTCTGTTTCTTCATCTTCTATTTGCAAGGAGCCAGCCTTTTGGTTCTCCTGTGGCACATATCCAATATCCACATTTCGATTCCAGAACTGCCTGTGGTAATCTCTGCATTCATTTCGCGCAACTGTGTAAAGCCACGCTTTTATGTGTTCTTCCTCTCGAAAGGTTTGTTCTGTCTGATAGAGTTTCAGAAACGTATTTTGAAAGCAGTCCTTTGCTGCCTCCTCATTCTGCGTCCAGACAACACATAGTCTCGTTATGTCATCTGCATACTGCCGCACGACGTCCTCATACTCCATCCCGGCATATTTATTTATCATTGCCTGATACTCCTTTACTACAATTTCTTTTGCATGCATGGTAGAAAATAATTACTTTCTATATAATACACGATTTGGATGGGAAAATGGGTGCAGGATTTTAATAAGAGAAAACCCCACCCCATAATATCAAACAAAAATGAAGTTCATTCGTGAGAGACTATAATGCGAAGCATTATCTTATCTCGATACGAATGAACTTCATTTTTGTCTTACTCCCACACTATTTTTCTCACTCTTGCATGCCGGCATGGGTCATGCAGAGGGTCATTTTCCGAATATCCGCATCTTCCCTCAAAACATTCCAGACTTCTGGCATGATATACGAAAATATCATTTCCATCCTTATCTTTTGTAAATGAATTGTGTCCGGGTCCAAATTCCTCATGTAAATCTTCGGATGTAAGCACCGGTGTGTTCTGCTTAGTCCATGAATCCCGCTTTAGCAAATCACTTCCCTCTTTGGCAGAAATTACTCCTACACAATACTCCGGACCAGTACCGGACGCTGAAAAGAAAACCATTATTCTGCCATCATGTTTGACAACCGCAGGTCCTTCATTTACGGCATAGCGGACTTTTTCCCAGTCATACTCCGGCTCGGTTAAAAGCATCGGAAGCGAAATTAATTTCCACGGCTCCTCGCGATTAACCTCTCCCAAATACAGGCAGGAACCACTTAACAGGCGGCTCCCCTCACGTCCTTCCCTACAATGGTTGATTTCCAAAAT
>OHEX01001094.1_pt1 | contig 10604 bp, 8 predicted proteins | sample 1567361 | NCBI WGS metagenome assembly OHEX01 (sample SAMEA3879585, study PRJEB24766) | human gut metagenome | biome: human-associated habitat; feature: feces | place: USA | collected 1985/1987 | reverse complement strand
ACGCCTGCACCCCGATCTCAGTGCCCGGCAGGCTGCCTCCGCCGCTCAAAATCTGGCCGAACTCGCTTACAATCTCGATATGGACGCTTATTTTAATCCCGAAATCAGGGAAGGCAGCGTCAGCCGCAACTGGAACAACCAGTTCCGCGCCCTTAACCGTTTGCAGCCCGAACAGCTGGAAGCGCTTGTCGCTTATTCGGAAATCTATGCCGACAAGGTGATGCCCTGTGCCGCCAATGCTCTTGCCTGCTGCAAAGCATTCCCTTCTGTTTCGTTGCCGTCAGACAGGAGGACAATCCGTTTTGCTGTGCCATCCGGCAAAAGAGATGCGGACAGCCGCAGGGCATTTTCCAGTGAACTGCCGCCTTTATCCACCAAAGACAGAAATCCTGCCGTTACATTGGTATCTTTATCCGGCGTCAGTTCCACCCCTGCCCGTTTTCCGAAGGAAACCAAACCCAATTGGTCTCGATTTTCTTTGGCCTGCTGAGCTTCCTGCAAAAAGGCCTGTACCTCTGCTTCCGTTTTCTCCACGCTGGCGGAACGGTCAACGGCAAATACCGTTGTGGTGGTATTGGCTGTCATAAGCAATGTGGGGTTTGCCATGGCAAGAATCAGCACAAAACAAAGTACCGCCCGCATGATGGTATGCACTTTTTTCCGAAATGGCGATGCAGACTGTCCGCCTTTGGCAAAAAACAGTATAGCTGCCATTACGGGAATCAATAAAATCAGCCAGTACGGCTGCTGCCAATCAATGTTCACGGCAATTCACCCGCCATTCTACAAGTAATACCACAAGGAGCAGCAACAGTACCCATTTGAGGATGCTTCTGCTGCCTTGAATTTCTTTCGTTGTGGATTGTGTCTGTTCCGCCTGTTCTCCCCGCAGGGACAAATCCGATTCCCCTTCGGTTTTCGCATTGACACCAAAGGGCGTTTCTGTCACATTCTGCGCGCTGTCTGTTTCTCTAAGAGTATAAAGCCCCGGTTCTGCCGTTTCCGTCAAAGTCTGAGGCGGAAATGGCGGTGCAATGGAAATCTCTTTGCCTGCGGCTGTGACTACCTTCGCCGTTTCTGTGGTAGGCAGCAGAGAAAGGCTCACCTGTTCTCCCGCCGTTACTTGGGAAACCCCTGAACCATTGGCAGGGAAATACCATTCCATCAAACGATACAACAGGATGGGAAATTCCGTCTGCAAAGGGAAGTCACTGTCATGGAGGTCAAAACCCAGAACTGCCACTTTTCTGCCGTTAGTTTCTCCATAAAGCCCCAAGGTCTGCCCTTCTGCCTGCAAAAAGGCTGTGCCCCAGGAAGCAGAAAGAGGCGTTCCTTTTGCCAGGGCAAAGGAAATGTCACCACAGTTTTCCAGACCACTGTCTGCAAGTCCACGGACATCCGCCGCAAATTCCCGTTCTGCCCCCGTTTCCACGATACCATTTCCACTGGGTGGATTGATGAGGAGCCAATGTCCGTCCGTCGGCATGGTTTCCGGCAGTACACCGTCAAACACATACAGGCTGTAACCCGAGAGATTTTCCTGCAAAGTATCTGTCTGATACAGTTCCACCTGATCGGATAGAGAAAGGGCTTTTTCCAGAAAGAGATTGCTTTCGGAAACCAGCAGTACTTTCTGCTGTTCTGCCGCCGCCAATCCCGCAAAACGGCTGTTATCTGCTATCAGAGCATCTTCTGGAGAAATCCGTGCTTCCAGCGTTTTTGTTTCCCCAGGAACACCACGGAATACCACGTCCATATCCGCTCCGGCTGCCACTGTGACAGTTTTGGTGTCAAAGGCCGCACCATCCGCATAAAGGGTAATGGTTTTCTCTTGGTCGCTTTTGCCATAGTGATGGAGCCTTGCCATGACATACAATCCATCTTCCTGGGCTGTATGGGAAAGGAGTGTCCCCATCTCCGGCATAGACCTGTTCTGTTGCGGATAATGTGCCAAGATTGCCGTATCCATCCGTATACACCACGATTTCGCCGCCCAAAGCTTCCTGTTCCGCTGAAAGCAGACTTTTTGCCTCCTCCCAATTAACGCCGCCCGCTGTGGGAGAGGCATTTTCTACCATACGCAGAACCACATCTTTTTCCCCGCCGCTGACAGCAAGGGTGGGCGTATCCGTGAGCATCACCAGAGAAAAGCGAGAACCAGGCGCTGTATTTTCCAAAAGTTCCATCAAGTCTGCCTTTGCGGCATCAAAACGGCTTTTTTCCACATCTGTGGCCTGCATACTCAAAGAGCAGTCCAAACCAATGATGTAATCCCGCACCTGTATTTTCCCCATGAGATAAGGGCCGGACAAGGCAAGTGCAAGAAGGACAGCCGCCGCAATCTGCAAGAACATCAGCAGATTTTTCCGCAGCTTCTGCCATGGCTCCTGTGCCTTTGTCTGGGTCAGCACCTTTTCCCAAAGATACAGGCTTGGCACCTGTTTTTCTTTATATTTTTGTTTTAATAAGTACATCAACAGGATGATCGGCACCGCAAGAAGTGCCAATCCTCCCAAAAGGGGCTGAGCAAAGTGCATCGTCCCCCTCCTCTCTGCCTGTCATTTAAGCGGCGCAATCCTGTAAGTATGCCGCCACATCCTCCGGTACCTGATACACTGCCACAAAGTTTTCCTTTGGAATGAGAATATCCAGATATTTGGTCATGCCATCCAGAATCTCCAGTGTCACATAACCTTCTTTATAAACAGTCATTTGGGCAATCTTATAATCCGTATTGGAAACCGTTTCTCCCAGCTCGATGGTGGCATTCTGCCGCAGGGCAAAAGTTCCGCTTTCTGTCACATCCCCAGGCAATGCATCCACCTTTGTCCAGTCAGAAACATGGATAGCTTCCAAAAAGGCATCCATATCCTCCACGGTGGTACCATCGCTTTTGATCACACGGACAGGTTTTCCGTCACTGTTTTCTTCCGTAAAAATCTTTTCTGCCCAGTTGATCTTTGCCATTTCCGCTTCGATTTCCGCCTGGGCTTTGTCCCAAGCTGCGCCAGCTTCTTCCATAACGCCGCCCAACTGCTGGGAAGCTTCCTGCAAGCCATCTTTCAATTGCTGTTCATCCTCGGCGGAAAGATTGCCGCAGCCTGCCAGCATACACAAAGATAAAACACCTGCTATTTTCCAGATTTTCATATAAAATCCCTTCTTTCTCACCGTTCCAGTGTGGCAAAATAATCAGAAACCAGTTCCCGCATACCATAAGGCACACTGCTGTTTTCCAGCGTTTCCATGGCTTCATTGCGGTACTGACCATAAACCGTATCATAAGGCACAGATGTTCCTGCCTGCCCCATGGTGCGGTGTTCCGTTATAGTGGTCTGACCTTCTTCTGAATCCGTTCCTTTTAGCTGGGCATCATAACCGTCTTTGCCTGCTGCGGAACGGGTATAGATTTTTTCCGGCTCTGCATGACCGAATCCACGACCCTGACCACCTGTGCCAGTGCCAGTGCCGCCATTGCCGCCGTTGGTGGTTTGACCGCCGGTTCCTTCACCTTCTGATCCCTGCCCTTCACCGCCTGGGGATTCACCGTTACTTTCCACTTTTTTTGCCAGACTTTGCTGTCCAACGTTACGGTTAAGTTTTTGCAGGCTGCTTCTGAGAGCGCTGTTCATCTGTGCCTGAGAAAGCAGGGCATTTTTCAGAGCTTCTCCCGCTTCTGACGGGTCTGCCCCATTTTCGAGGGCTTCTTCCAAGGCTTTCAGAGCCTCCTGAAGTTCCGCATCACTAATATTTTCCACGGCTTCTGCCAGCTGTTGTGCTAAGGATGCCGCCTGACCTTTATCCATGGCTGCCATTTTCTGCAATAACTGTTCCATTGCCTGAGAAATGGCTGACGAATCCCCTTGTTCCAAGGCTTCGGACAATGCCGCTGTGCTTTCTTCCTGCTTCAAGGTTTCTGCCAGTTCTTTTAAGTCTTTGGAAACACTTTCCTTTTCCAGTTGTTTCATATTCTGCTGGGCTTCCCGCACAGCTTCCTCAGCGGCTTTTTTGGTTTTTGCTGTTTTCAGATCTTTTTCCAGTGCCTTTGCCGCTTCCAGAAAGACTTTCTTTTCCTCTTTGGAAAGCTCCGGCGTTTCTTCTTTCTTCACCTGCTCGATTCTCTCCAGCTGGGCATTGGCATAGACCTCCGCATCCTTATCCCGCCGCACAGGCATAAATCCAGCACCAATGGTAAGCACCACCACCAACGCAAGGACACGCATGACCTTCACAGGCAGGCGCATCCGGTAAAGTTTGGCAAAATCCATTTCTCTGGCTTTGGCAAAACCGTCTGCCACCGCCATTTCCTCCACGGGATTCTGGGCACCTTTACCCAAAAGCTCCATGGTGGTAATCATTCGTTCCGCGCCTCCTAAGGTGTCTGCCGTTTCCGCCGTTTCTTTTTCCGTTACTTTTCGCAGGAAAAACGCTGCTCCAAGAGCTGTGAGCAGCCCCAGCAAAACAAAAACGCCGCAGAGAGGCAAAGACGGAATTTCTGTCCAAAATTTAGACAATACAACAACGGCAAGGCATAGAATGCCCGCCGCCGTTTCTCCATATATAAACCATTTCAAAAACCGCTCCGCCATAAGCTTATGCCGCAGTGGAGCCAGTAAACGCAAAAATTCTTTCATGGCTTATCCCTTCTTTTTCCGTACCTTCTTTTCCCGCACCGGATTGATGATGTATGCAGAAAGCAGTACAAACACCACAATCACAACCAGATCGAATACCAGATGCAGCAGCCAAATATGTGTCCCCATCCACTGATAGATTGCAGAAGTCTGGTCACTCATACGCAGCAGAGAAAATGTCACATCTGTACCCAGCTGAGCATCCATCAAGGAGAAAAACGCCACACCGGGGTTTGGAATGAGAATCAAAATGGTTGCCAGTACAGGAATATCCCCATTATACAAACCGTCATAAGACATATAGTAAAACGCCAGCAGTACCAAAGTACCGAAGCACAAAAATCCGATAACCAGATACATAAGCACAATGGATACGATGGTGCGTTTAAATAGGCAGGAGAAAAATACAGAAACACTGCCTACCATGCAGGCTGTCACCAGCACGAAAGCAAATACTTCCGCCACCTGCACCACCGATACGGCACCAAAGTAAAAGGCAATGGCAAAAATGGGCAATGTTGCCACCACCAGCAGCATCACATACATCAAAGAGGATGCCAGTTTCCCCAGCACAATGGAAAGGGGGCTCATTTTTGTCACCAGCAGCAGATCCAATGTCTGCCGTTCCCTCTCCCCACTGATACTGCCTGCCGCCACTGCCGGCGCCGTCAAAAGCACCAGTCCCATCTGCACCGCAGCCAGCACCACATAAAGCCATACCATAGCTGAAGGGTCAAAGCTCAGATCGCGCGTCTGGAACATAGACAAATCAATATACAGCATGGCGCCTACTGCCGAGATGACCAGAAACAACACCAATGCGCCATAAGTTTTCCAGCTTCGCATGGTAGTAATGGCTTCTTTCCGCAAAACCGGATTCATCATACGCCTGCACCTCCTGTCACCTGCATGAAGATTTCTTCCAGATTGCCTTCTTTCTCACGGAAAGACACAATTCCAATGCCGCTTTCCACCAGATGTTTCAAGATTTCCGCCAGCATTTCTTCGCTGCCGTCAAATACAAATTCCAGATCGGCGGTATTTTCCGTGATTTCTTTTACCGCAGGCATTTCCCGCAGGATTTCCACTGTCTTAGATACCTCTGCCAAAGGACGCACATAAATGATGCGTTTCTGGGTCAGCTGCCGCATGATTTCCTGCACCGTTCCTTGTGCCGCCAGTTTTCCCTGATTGATAATGCCCACTTCTGTACACATCTCCGCCAATTCCGGCAGGATATGTGAACTGATGACAACGGTTTTCCCCATAGACTGTAACTGCTTGAGGATTTCTTTCATTTCCACACGGGCACGAGGGTCAAGCCCAGATGCCGGTTCATCCAAAATCAGCAGTTTCGGATCATGAATGAGGCTTCGTGCCAGACAAAGGCGCTGTTTCATCCCTCTGGAAAGGGAATCCACATAAGCATCTTTCTTATGGGACAGATCTACAATATCCAGCAGGCCGTCAATGATGTCTTTTCGGTCTTTATAGGGAATCTCATAAGTTCCCGCATAAAAATCCATGTATTCCGTTACTTTCAAGTTATCGTACACACCGAAAAAATCCGGCATATATCCAATTTTCGTCCGCAGCAGTCTGGGATTTTTTGTCATATCCACATCATCCATCCAGATACTGCCTTCTGTTGCCTGCAAAAGCCCTGCCATGATGCGCATGGTGGTGGTCTTTCCGGCGCCGTTTGGCCCTACAAAGCCATAAATGCTGCCATCAGGCACGGTCAGTGTCAAATGATCCACTGCCGTAAAATTGCCGTAGCGTTTCACCAGTTCTTTCATTTCAAGCATACAGACCGCCTCCTTTCACACGCATTCTGGGTGCATGGGTATAACTTTCCGGTTCCAGATACATTTTGAACTGTACCACACGTTCTTCGTTGATATAGTCCTCACCAGGAGCATAAGGTGTTTCCACAAAATCTTCCCATTGTCCCGTTTTCACGTTATATACCTGAGGGTCTGCATACATACCGGAATAATAGTCCTCATCAAAAGCAAACTGAATCTCATCAATGCGCACACCTTCGCCAACGGTATAGCGCAGAATCACTTCCTGATCTGTATCCATATAGTTGTTTACTTCGCAGAAATTGTTCCAATCGTCATAATACACGCCATAATTCACTGCCTGATCTGTGGTTTCCGGCAGGACTGTAAAAGGCAGGTCAAAGGATTTTTCACGGCTCAGATCTTTGGTGCCTACGGTATGGAACATGCTCAGGTGATTTTCCCTTGCAGGTTTGCCATTGAGATATTTCACACTGTCAAAAATAGGCATATTACTGAAGCCAAAAAATTCGTATGTAATCTGACTGTTTTCCCACTGACTCTGTTCTGTCCCAATTATGGAGGATTTCCATCAATTCCTGCTCACGGAGCAGTGTATATCCTCTTTCTTCCGTAATGGTACCATTCTGCACCTGATCCCAAACTGTTGTACCGTCTCCTGTAACCAAATTGGTCAGTCGCTCTCCATAACGGGCATTGATGTTTTCCGTACTCAAATCATAAGAAACTTCCATAGTTTCCCCAGCGGGCAGTTCCCCCAGAGGAATATATACATAATCCAGTTTCAGATAAGCATCCATAAAGTTCACAGAAGTTCCGTTTGTCACGGTACCCACAACTTTTTCTCCATCAAATGCCATACTGCTGGAAACACTGCCGCCCAGTTCCAATGTGGTGGAGGCACTGACATTGTTGGTTTCCCATGCCATATTATTGTAAAAAGTGATGTTTGTGCCATCACCTGTGGTGACTTTGTAATCTATTTCTTCTGCTTTGCCATTGCCGTCGTACCAGCCGTTATCCACCTGTGGCTGAACAGGAATGGGCAGTTCACTTTGCAGGTTCACATCACCGCTGCCAGGCACTTTCACGGCCATAGCGATCTGGGCTTCCCCAATGCTGCTGTCCTGTTCCATTTCCACAATGGCTTTGGTGCTGATCAGACCATTCTGATATGTACTTCTGCCTGCCAGTACAAATACCACGCCCAAAAATACAACCGACAATACGGGAATGGTGATCCATCCCAATTCTCTGCGATCTTTTTTCTTCAGCACGAGATACATGACAGGGCCTGCCAGTACAATATAAATACCTACCACCAAGAAGATCACAAACACAGATTTTCCTGCCACAGTAGGGAAACGATCCGCTGCATAGCGAAGCTGATTGGCAATTTCTACCATTGAACTTTCCATTCCATCAGGAAACAGATTGCCGCAAAGGCTTTCCAGTACAGCTGTCTGTTCAGGCATATTGGCAAAGGGTGCCAGACCCAAAGCAAAATGGTTCAGCAGCACATATCCGCCGCCATAAGGCATGAGAGAAGCCAAAGGCGTACCATTTGCCTCCCATTTCACAGAAGCTTTTTCTGCGGAAATCCCTGCAACAGTCAAAGGCGCAGACATGGACAGCCCAGTGCCGTCAGGCGCGGAAACGCCGCTGACACTCTGGGTACCGTTCAGAGATACATCTACAAAATCCAGACCGGAAAGGACTTTCTGTGCCTGTACACCTGTGCCCAGTACAAGAAGTCCGCCATTGTCCACCCAGTTTTTCAGGGCTTTTTTCTGGGCATCTCCCAGTGTAGCCGTATCAAAATCGTCGATGATGAGCACCGCGAAATTCTCCATGACACTTTGGGATTCCGGGAACGTATCCCGATCCAGGAAAAATACGGAAGTTTTTTCAGACAAATTCATGCCTGCCAAATACTGCACCTGTGCAGGCTGTTCGCTGAGAACACCCACTGCCACTGTTTCTGGAGAAAGGGCATCCACAGGCACATATTTCTGAAATACCACATTGCCGCCCTCATCTACTAAGGACACTTCCATATTCCGCCGTACCGTATTCAGTCCCAGTTCCATGGAAACCTGTTTGGTAGCGCCTTCCGGCAGCTCCAGTTTCTGGCTGTACAGGGCGTATTTCTGAAAACCGCTGTCTGTGTTTTCATAGGTATAAACTTTCACCTGAAATTCCCCTTGAAAAGCCGCGCCATTATTCGTCAGGGTAGCCGTCAAAGGCGTGACCTTTTCTACAATATAAGAATTGTCAAAACCCACTTGCAAATCCAGCGAAAAATGTTCGCCGCCTATGGTCTTTTCCTGTCCTGGTTCTGCCGTAGGCTCTGCCACATCTGTATTGGTAACAGCCGTGACGGTCTGTGTATTTGGAGCCGCAGCAAAAACAGGTGTCAGCAGGCTCAGCACCATAATCAGGGCAATCACCAACGCAATGACAGCAAAAATCTTTTGTTTGAGTTTTTGTTTTTGATAATATTTCATAGCTGTCCTCCCCGTTTACATAGAAACACATTTGTTTTTCTTTCATTATAACAAGGGGGTTCTTAGAATGTTTTAACTCTTTCTTAAAATTTTCTTCTATTTTCTTTGAAAAATAGACGTTCGTCCAATCCCATTTCCATAAGGAACCGGGAAGGCTTCAAAGGCTTCTCATAGCGATTTTCTGTAAAGGAAAGGAAAAGCCTATCTTTGGTACGGGTCAAGCCCACATAGAACAGCCGTCGTTCCTCCTCCAATGCGCTTCCCTTTCTTCCTTTTTCATAGGGAATGATACCTTCTGCCAGAGAAGGCAGGAACACCGCGCCAAACTCCAGCCCCTTTGCCCCATGGAATGTGGTCAGTGTCACACCATGGGTATTGCCTTTCTGTTTGGACTGTTCTTTCATTTGACGGCTCAATTCTTCCATTTTCCGCACAAACTCTGTGCCGCTTTCCGTTCCTTTGGCCGTTTCCGTAATTTCATCAGCGATTTCTATCATATTAGATAGGCTTGCTTTCCGATAAGCCGCATAATCCGAAAGATATTCGTCATAGCCTACCACTTTCCGCACATACCGCAAAGCCTCGTAAGGCTTTCGTTTTTGAATCTGACGTAAGTCTTCCTCCAAACTTTCCAGATGTTCTGCCTGCCACTTCTGCAAAGAGGGGCAGACATGAAGGCTCCGCAGAAGACCATAGGGCATCTGTTCCGCCTCTGCCAACAAGTCTTTGCTGATATATCGTTTCGGTTTATTCACAATTCGCAACAAAGAGGTATCACTGTCACGATTTTCCGCCAGGAACAGATAGGCCGCCAAATCCCTTGCAATCCAATGGTCATACAAATGAAATCCCCCATCCCGCAGATGGTAGGGAATCCCACGACGGAACAATGCTCTGGCAAAAGCGCCCCCTTGAATATTGGTACGAAAAATCACGGCAATTTCTTCTATGGGCATTCCTTCTTCCAATAAACGGGCAATCTTCTGTGCTGTCAGCTCCGCTTCTTCCCCGCTGTCTTTTGCTACAAAAACATTGATACGCTCGCCCAAATCCCTATCGCCTTTGATGTTCTTTTCATAGCGGCTCATATTGGTACCAATGACCTGAGATGCCAGCCGGATGATCCGCCCGGAACAACGGTAATTCACATCCAGAAAAACTTTTTCCGTTCCTGGAAAATCTTTGGGGAAATCCAGCATAAAGGAAGGGCTTGCACCACGGAAGCCATAAATACTCTGGTCGTCATCCCCTACCACAAACAGATTGTTTTTCGGTGCCGCTAACATTTGCAGGCAGGCGTACTGAGCTCGGTTCACATCCTGAAATTCGTCCACCAATATATAGTCAAAACGATCCTGCCACATCTTTCTGGTCTTTTCATCCTGTGACAAAACCTCATAGCATTCTGTCAGCATATCATCAAAATCTATTTTTTCATTCCGCCGTTTCCAGCCATCAAATTTCTTTGTCAGAGCTACAAACTCATCTTTGGGCAAACCTTCCGGCATAAAGTCACTGACATCCTGCAATTGATTTTTCATCAAAGAATATTGGCTGAAAAACTGCTGTATGTATTCCTCCTGATCCTGCACAGAAATGCGGGCTTCCGTCACCAATTTCTGCATGGTGTTCCGCCGTTCGTCTTCGGAAAGCAC
>OHEX01001088.1_pt1 | contig 10638 bp, 9 predicted proteins | sample 1567361 | NCBI WGS metagenome assembly OHEX01 (sample SAMEA3879585, study PRJEB24766) | human gut metagenome | biome: human-associated habitat; feature: feces | place: USA | collected 1985/1987 | reverse complement strand
ATGCATGCTTGCTCCTGATAAATCATAACAGGCAGGGCAGGGAGTTTACGGCGGATGAGATAAAAAAACTTCCGTTAGAAGCAGTTATCCGTTTGATTGCGGAAGTATCAGCGCTGCGGCTGAAAGCAGATACAGACCCAAACTCCGAATCCCAGTTCCGGAAGGAGAAATCGGAAAAGCAATCTGCGAAAAGTATTTCCCGACAGAGAACTGGGAAAGAGCATACAGCCTAAAAACAGGAATTATAAAAAGAATAAGCCAGTATACCGGATTGAACTTTCGTGAGGTCTTGGAACTGCCTTATTCTTTTTATTTGTTATTAAATCGGGAAAGCTGGATCGCAAGCTATCAATCGTCCGAAGCCGGAAGAGAAATACTAAAGAATTTGTGGAGGCTGCAGCAGACCGAGGCGGATGAAGTCGCAATCCATAAATTCGCAGAAGGGAGACGAAAATGGCAGGAGGCATAAAATTAGCACCTCTTTTAACAGAGATCAAAGTTGATATCGAAAACTTTAAAAGCGATATGGAGAAAGCGGCTGCAATCGGAACAAGTGAAGCAAAGCGGATCAGTCAGGAGATGGAAACGACGGCGAAAGTCGGAGAAAAATTTTCTAAAGCAGGTGATCTGCTGACGAAAGGCTTGACACTTCCGATCGTGGGCGTAGGCGCCGCAACGACAAAAATGGCGGTTGATTTTGAGAGCAGCTTTGCAAAAGTAAGTACACTTCTGGATTCAAATGTCGTAGATTTTGCGCAGTACAAAAATGAGCTTCTTAATGCAAGTAGTGAAACGAAGGTGGCGGTGGATGAATTTTCAGAAGCCGTTTACTCTTCTATTTCTGCCGGGGTGGATCAAAAAGAAGCGATCCAGTTCACGACGGATGCGATGAAACTTGCAAAAGGCGGTTTTACAGACGGGGCGAAAGCAGTAGACGTCCTCACGACGGCAATTAACGCGTATGGATTGCAAGCGAGTGACGCCACGAGAGTATCCGATTTATTGATCACAACGCAGAATTTGGGTAAAACAACGGTGGACGAACTGGCGTCAAGCATGGGAACAGTGATCCCGGTTGCAAATGCGTCGAATTTCAGCATTGAGGAATTGAGTGCATCTTATGCACAGCTTACGAAAAACGGTGTGGCAACAGCGGAATCTGGAACGTATTTAAAAGCAATGTTGTCAGAGTTGTCAAAAAGCGGAAGTATTGCGGACATAACGCTACGGGAGCTGACCGGAAAAGGTTTTGCAGATCTGAAAAAAGAGGGGACGTCTACAACAGAGATTTTGAGTCTGTTAAATGCAGAGGCGCAAAAGAACGATAAGACTTTGAAAGATATGTTCGGCTCGGTGGAAGCAGGATCGGCGGCGTTGGTGCTGTATAAAAACAGCGGCGAAGAATACAACGAAATGCTGCGGGGAATGGAGACAAGCGCAGGGGCGACACAAAAGGCGTTTGAAAAAATAGATGCGACTCCGGCAGAACAGTTAAAAGGCGCATTGAATGAACTTCGGAACGAAGGAGTACGTTTTGGTGCAGCGTTTGTTCCGGTAATCGAGAAAGCGTCTGATATATTAGGGGATGTGGCAGAAGCATTTTCCGAATTAACAGATGAGCAGAAAGAGAATGTGGTGCAGTGGGGAATCACTCTTGCGGCAGCAGGACCGGCGTTAAAACTAATCGGCGGTGGGATTCAAACCTATACCAAGTTAAAGACAGGAATAGGAGCAGTCACAAAAGCGCTTAGTGCTTTCGGTAGCGCACAAGAGGCAGCAGGAATAGGAGGATCTGTACTTGCAAAAAGCTTTACAGGTGTTTTGGGAACATGTGCACCCCTTGCGGCAGGTTTAGCAGTGGTTGGTGCCGGAGTATATACACTCCACGAGCAAAGCGATGTATTGAATTCCACAGTCCTTAAATCGCGAGAGGAAATGTCATGGCTGGAAGAAGCGCTGGCAGACCTGCAAGGAGTTACGAGGTACACGAAAGAAGAACTGGAAGAAATGGGGTATGTTCATAAGGAATTCAGCGATGAGTTAAGCCCTGAATTTCAGGAAGCCGTGGAAGAATCTACGAAAAAGGTACAAGAATTCAGCGTGTACTTGCACGAGATCGGATTTGACGGAATCATGACACAGGAGGAAACCGATGGGTTTACGAAACGGGTCAATGACATGTGTAGCGCAGATGATCAGGTGATTGATGAAAGCGAACAGAAAGTACTGGAACTGTTGTCGCAATCAAGTGATGCGCAGATCAGTGAAGTACAGACGTTACAAGATGAAATTCTTGCGATCCAGCAAAATGCAGCGAATGAAAAACGACAGTTGAAAGAGCAGGAAATCGCAGACATCCAAAATTATAATGAACAGATACGTCAGATTGAACTGGAAGCCCTGGGAGGAACAGAGCAGGAGATTCTTTATGCAAAAAATGAGTTTGCTGCTCGAGTGCGAACGATGGATCTGGAAAGTGCATCGGAACTTTTACAAGAGAAAGCGAAGATCCGAGATGATGAGATCGTACAGATACAAGCAGCTTACGATACAGAAATTCAGTTGCTGCAAAGTAAACTTAGCACATGCAAGGAAGAAGATCGGGCGTATTATGAAGAACAGATCGCAAATTTAGAGCAGGACAAGCAGAAAAAGATTACAGAACAGCGTGACCTTTACGATGAATACCTCAGCATTATCGAAGAATATAACCCGAAATTACTGGATGGAATCAGCGACTTGAATGGTCAGATCCTCACAGGAGAGGAGGAAAGGAATGCTGAATATCTGCAAAAGGTACAGGAAAGGTATGCGGGGTTAGAGCAAATTACAGAGTCAGGATGTTATACCCTATATAACATGGAAAAAGGCACGAATGAAGATATCGTGGTCAATTATGATCAGGCAACAGGGAAGATCGTCGGTCTCTACCACGAAGCGTCTTCAACACTCGTCGGATATTCCAAGGAAATCCAAGGCGCGACGGTGGAAATGGCGCTGAACGGAAAAGGGTCTTTTGAGATGCTGGGAACATCCTTAGATGGACTGAAAGAGAAGAACGGTGAACTCGTCAATGCGAATGGGGATGTTGTGAGCTCCTTGTCGGACATTAAAAAGTCTGCAGACGGCACGCGGGAAGGAATTGCGATTTTAAACGGAACACCTTGTGAGGTAAAGGTTAATAAAGACGGAACAATCGCAAATTTACGGGCGATTGATGAGGAGGCGAACAACGCCACGAGAGCGAGGACACTGTCGATCACATTAGCAACGAACGCAATAACAAGCGGTATTAACGCTGCGATTTCAGCAGCGCAGGGATATTCTCACTACAACGGACTTGATAACGTACCCTACGACGGATATCAGGCAGTGTTACACAAAGGAGAGCGTGTCCTGACAGCGGAGGAGAACAAGGCGTATAGTAACGATCCGGGGATTGATTACAATAAGATGGAAAAGTGTATGAAATCTGCGGTCAGGGAACTTACTTTATCAGTGGGTAGCAGGGAACTTGGTAGAATTATAGATGAGCATTTGCGAGAAAGGGGAATTCTTTAGCATGGATATGTATTACATTAATCATTTAAATGAAAAGATTCTCCTTGACTCTGAAAATGTGATTTTGAAATATCAAGAGTTATTCAACTATTCATGGGATGCAGATACAGATAATGGGAAAATAACGTCATTTACAAGAGAAATGGCAACATATCCCATTACGGTTACTGTGACCGCGGATTCAGATGAGGAATTTGCGGACATCCTGAATAATTTCCACAGCATCGTTGTAAAAGACATCATAGATCACACCCCCGGGCGGCTGTATATTGGAGATCAGTATTTGTCCTGCTATATATCCGGTGATATAAAAACTGATGCGTTTATGGGTGTTCCGATACAGGTTAAAAATCTTACCGTTGTGACGGATCATCCGTTTTGGATTACGGATAAAAAATACGAATTCAAAAAAGGCGTTGAAGGAAAAGGCGTGGGATATTTGGATTTCCCATTTGATACACCGTTTGACCTCATGGGAGATGAGAAGGGAACTGGCAGCATTACTATAGAGCATTACGCCGCGTGCGATTTTCTTTTAACGATATACGGACCGTGCTTGAATCCGAGAATTGTAATAGGGGATAATCTATATGAAGTAAGGACAAAGCTGGACGGAGGGGAATATCTTCTGATTGATTCCAGGGAAGGAACGGTCTTCCGTGTACGAACAAATGGGACGAAAGTGAATGAGTTCGATAATCGAGTGACCAGTCCGAATTCTCCGTTTGAAAAAATACAGCCGAGATATAATCTTGTAAGTTGGGATGGAAGTTTCGGTTTTGATTTGTTGTTGTTTATTGAAAGGAGTGAACCAAAATGTGCACAGAAAAGATGATAGTTGCAGATGCTGTAGGGAAAGAACTTGAGAATCTGGATCGGTGCATTGCGGTGGATCTGGAACTGGGAGATACGAATGATTTTGAATGTGATATAAATCTGAATTTTTGGGATAAGAAGAAGTTAAATTACGGGTACATGATCTACATTCCGGATACAGAATACGGCGGAATTATCGGAGATATGAAGACAATAACGAAACAGAATGCCATCAAAATGACGGGGGACACTTGGCGAGGAATGCTTGGAAAGAAAATTATTGAGCCGCCATCTGGAAAAGATTACCTTACAGTTTCCGGTGAACTAAACAGCATATTGAGAAATCTGATAGACGGTCGATTTGACGGTCTTTTTTTAGTTCCTCAGGTTGATACCGGTGTGATTATACAGAACTTCCAGTTTGATCGTTACTGCACTCTTTTAAACGGGATTGAAGATCTTTTGGCAAGCGTGGGATATCGGTTGGACATCCGGCATAAACGGGGAGAACCGGGAATACCTGGATGGGTGGAACTACAGGCTGTTCCTGCAAAGATGTTGAAAAAAGAATATAACCAAGACAATCGGATTAATTTTATTACTAGAGATTACAGGCGGGGAATCAACCATCTGATCTGTGCCGGAACAGGAGAGGGAACTGACAGAACGATCCTGCATCTGTATGTACAAGAAGATGGGAGTGTTGGGGAAAAGCAGTACTACAAAGGCATCCATGAGCGCACAGCGCTATACTCATATACATCCCAATCTGATATAGAACAGCTTAGAAAAGATGGTACAAAGCGATTACAAAGTTTAGCGAATTATAAGGAATTTGAAATGCGGATAGAGGATGCTGACCTAGAAATCGGTGATATCGTATCTGGAAGAGATTATATAACGGGGATTTTGGTGCAAAAGCCAGTTGTACGTAAGATCTTAGTAATCAGAGGTGAACGAATGAAGGTTGAATACAAGTTAAAAGGAGATGATTGATTATGGAATTGGTAACAGGATATGGCGGGAAAGCGCATATTACGCCTGAAAATTGGGCGGATTTGAATCGGGGGTTTTCCGGCGCAGATTCTTATGTTATGGGGACAGGGAGAAAATTCGAAGCTGAATTGATATCGAATAATTTGTTAAAAATTCATGACGGCTGTGGAATAATGCAGGGAAGACAAGTGGTAATCCCTAAAGGACGGTCAGACGAAGTTGCGATCGAAAATGGAACACAAGGGATGAAACGAATCGATCTTATCGTAGAAAGATATACGAAGAATCCGGATACTAAGATAGAAACAACAGAGACCGTTATTATAAAAGGAACGCCAGGTGTGAATCCAGCAGTGCCTTTACATACGGAAGGAGATATACGTTCTGGTGATATGAAGGCAGACTGGCCACTCTATGAAGTGGAACTGAGTGGATTGAATATCGTAGCAGTGAAACCGTTATTTAAGGTGCTGCTGGATATGTCTACAATAAATAAAGATTTGTCGGAGTTACAGTTGTATCACGATAAAAAGACGCTCACACCGACTGATCTCGGATTGAACACTGGGATTTGGAAAGTAATAGCAAACAACTCTTACAAGATTGGTAACGCAATACATCTGAATATGGAAATCTACACAACCTCTATAATTGTTGCAAATAATGTGTACAACAATGCTTTTACGATACCGTCACAGTACCGACCGTTAATTGATACTGCTGTCAATGTAACTGCATCAGATGGAGCGTATAAAAATCCAGTTGCCTGTACCTCTTTAGCAAAAGCAAACGGCAATCTGTTTTTCTGCATCCCAAAAGCTACAAATAATTACCTTTTTATCGACGCTGAGTGGGAGTGTGCTTGATAATTAATTACTTTTTGGTGTATTTAATTGTAACGCATCTTTCCTATTGCGTATTCCAATCGGAGTCAGAAAACAGATCTTTTAGAAAGGAATGATAACATGAAACTTATTTTTAATGATGCAACTGATATGCCGATACAGTCATATGAAAAAATCGGTGGTGCGGTGCGATTCTTGACAATCGGAATTGCGCCGGAAAAGCTGAAAGAAATCTTTGAGGATGCAACAAAAACAAAGGTGATGAACGTCACAGAACGTGGGCAGATCATAGATACCTTGGAAAATTACACGGGATACGATTATACTGAGATACATCCGGGTGGAATTTATGGAGTTGTAAATAATAAAGCCGGTCTGTCAACAGAGGAGCGATTGGATGACATGGGGATTAAGTTGGAAACAGCGAAGCAGGACATAGAAGCACTGAAAGAAAACGGTGGCAACGGTGGAGCACCGGGAACGTATGCGTCTGTCTTTGCGATGGCTAAAATATCTGCAGAGAAAATTACAGATGATGAGCAGGCTCTTAAGGTAGCAGATCTGTACGATTTATGGAGCGGCGATGGAGTAGCCTACAAGACTGGAAAGTATATTACTTACCAAGATGCGCTATATAAGGTACTCCAAAACCATACATCTCAAGCGGACTGGGCGCCGGACACCGCCTCAAGTTTATATGCTAAGGTGCTTACAGATCCGACCGGAAAAGTATTGCCGTGGGAGCAGCCAAACAGCACAAACCCATACAAAAAAGGTGATAGGGTAACACATAAAGGGAAAACGTGGGAGTCTCTTGTAGACAGCAATGTGTGGGAACCGGGTGCAGTTGGATCCGAGAGTCTCTGGAAAGAAGTTGCATAACGAGAAAGGAAAGTGAGGAATATGAAAATGAATTATGCAGAAGCAATTATTGACGGATACAATGCGATTGCAGGAGCGATTGTGGCGGTGTTGTCCTACATATTAGGAGAGCACTGGATCTTATTTGCAGCCTTTTTGCTACTTAATGTAGCAGACTGGATAACCGGGTGGATGAAGAGCAAGATGGCCAACAAAGAAAACTCTGTCAGAGGCTGGAAAGGCGTCCTTAAGAAGTTGGGGTACTGGCTTATGATTATGGTTGCGTTTGGGGCATCGGCAATCTTTATCGAGATCGGTAAGACGATCGGTGTAGATTTAGGGATCACTACATTGCTTGGATGGTTCGTACTGGCCAGCTTGCTTATAAATGAGATTCGCTCGATTTTGGAAAATTTCGTAGAAGCTGGATTTAACGTGCCGATTATATTGATTAAAGGTTTAGAGGTTGCAGACAAGGTCGTAAATAAAGATGGAGATTCAGAGGGCGAGTGATCGCCCTCTTTTTAATTCCATAGGTAGGATGGAAAAATTTTGAAAAACCTCTTGAACTTTACGCGTAACAATGGTGTATTACATGTAACGCGTAACGAAAAGAGGTGAGAATAATCGCGGAGAAAAGTAGAGCCGATTACATGAAAGCCAGAAGAGAAAAACAAAAAACGTTTAGCGTAGCTGTGGAAAAAGAAAAAATGTTGAAATTTGAACAAAGATTATCTGAACAGAAAAAGACGAAATCAGAATGGCTTAATGAAAAAATCGACGAAGAACTAAAAAAATAAGAAGTACTCGCAATCCTACCAAGACAACCGAGTACTTCAACTAAGAAGTTTCCTTCTGTAAATATTATAATGCAGAATGAGGCTTCTTTCAAGAACGAATTTGAAAGGAGTTTTTATTATGAATGAGTTGATGATTTTTGAAGGACATGAAGTAGAAGCGTTTGAACTGAATGGAGAAGTTTTATTTAATCCTTATCACGTTGGCGCGTGTTTAGATATGGCAATGAGCACAGTCAAAGACCACATGAGTAAAATGAATAAAAAGCAAGTTATCAAGGTGAAAAATTCAGATGTCGGTTTAACCGACTTCCGAAAATTGAATAACGCGGGTGAGAATTTTCTCACAGAAAGTGGAGTATATAAGTTGGTATTTAAGAGTCGTAAACCCGATGCAGAAAAATTTACAGACTGGGTTACAGACGAGGTTCTTCCAACCCTCCGTAAAACAGGATATTATGAAGTGCCAAAGAAGAAAGAAGACAAGAAGGAAAAACTTCCATCAGTAAATCAAATGGTAAAGAACATCAAAGGTGCTCTTCATGATGCAGGGGTAGATTCCAAGTACATAGCAGCAGAGATTGTTCGCATTTATTCAGATAATGGTTATCCAGTTAAAGTTCCAGTACTTTCCGATGTACCTAAGTTGTGGGATTGTACTACAATGGCAAAAGAACTCGGTATTTTCTCTGAGAGTGGAAGACCACATGATAAAGCCATGAGCGCAATCATTCAGAAGCTGGATGTTTTCACAGAAGAGATTGTAAAAACTGCTTATAGTAGAAATGGGCATGATGGTGTCACAGTGCAGTACAAGGATTCTGTATTACAAAAAGCAAAGGAATGGCTTGAAGAGAACGGTTATCCTACTATGATTGAGTATCGGCTATCAAATGGTAATATCAATAAATGCAAAGTTGTGTATCAGGAGGTGGCGTAAGATGGGAGCGTCAATAAAAATAATCAATGCAGAATACGGTATTGCGTCCTGTTCCAAAGAAGATATTCCATTATACATTTTAAAGTATTGTAAGGCGGAAAAGGTGAATATTTTTTATTTACATCAGAGAGATTTGCTTGTATTAAATGAAGGCAATCCGAATTTTGAGATATTGAAGGAATCGACATTATTATATTTGGAATTAGATAATCGGGATAGAAGTAAGATAACTGATGAATCTATGAAAATGGGAATGAGATTTTTTACATTTTTAAACGAGATTATTCGTATTAGAAAAAAATTGTGCGAAAAAAGAAGATGGCTTAAAACAGCATAACGATAATCAGAACATCTATCAGAAATGGTAGGTGTTCTTTTTATACAAAAAATATTTTTTGCACCGGTGCAAATGCCGGAAGAAAGGAGAAGAACATGAGTATTTGTAGAGGAGTAGCAGGACTTAGAGGTGGAAATCCGAGAGGAATTTTTATTCACAACGATGCAGGATCACAAAATGCAAACGCAGCGTTTTACAAAAAATGGCTGCAAACGCATCCGTTAGAAAACGGATTTGCTCACGCTTATGTAGCTAGTGACGGGATCTTGTATGCGGAAGATGATGCCTACGCAGCATGGCACTGCGGGCAGACAGACGGAAACCGGAACTATTATTCGATCGAGGTCTGTCAGAGTATGGGGGATTTGGAAATCTTTAAGAAAAATGAAGAGAATGCGTTGAAGTTGGCGGCGCAGAAGTGTAAGCAGTACGGTATCGTTCCAAACACGAATACAATCCGGCTGCACAAGGAGGTATTCGCGACAGCGTGCCCGCACAGATCTGTAGAGATTCATGGGGGCACATCTGGCTGTAAAACATATTTTATTAATAAAATCCGTGAGTATATGGGAATGGACAAGCTGCCGGATGTTCCGGTTGTCAGTGGAGGCGGAAGCAGTGCAGCATCCGGTGATCCCGGCATTGTGTTTACTTATGGCGTTATGTTGACCGACGGAACAATCTTGCCCTTTGTGAATAACCTGTCTGATTTTGCAGGACTTCCGGGTCGTACAATCGCCGGTATCGCGATAAAGGTTAATAAAGGTACTGTAAAATACCGCGTCCATGTAAAGGGCAAGGGATGGTTACCTTACGTAACCGGATGTAACTGGTCTGATGCAAACAACGGCTATGCTGGATATCCGGGAGCTGTGATCGATGCCGTAGAGGTATATTATGACACTCCGGCGGATATTGTTGCAAAATATGGTTATCAAAAAGCGCAGTACAGAGTTGCTCCGATTGGCGGCGGTTACTATCCGTGGCAATTCGACAATGAAGTAGGAAACGGGCAGGACGGATATGCCGGATGTTTCGGCGTTGCGTTTGACAAATTTCAACTATACTAAAAACATTCCCCGGAGGATCAGCTCCGGGGTGAAATATTGCATCATCTTTGTTGTTTTTTTTTGTGTTGCATTTCGTGTTGCATAGTTCTACAAAATGTTGTAAAACTGAATAAAACAATATACAAAGCATAGGTAAGGGACACTGAAAAAACCTTATAAAATGGGCATTTGTATAGCCTGTTACTCAAATAGATATCACACTATACAATATCGAATCGGGTTCGATTCCTGTCATCCGCACTACAAAAGCCGTAACCTTTGAGTAATCAGAGGTCACGGCTTTTTTGTTACGGTAATGAGCCAAAATCCGGATTTATCCGAGATCTTGACGGATAAAATGTTTTATCCGAGTTTTCGTTTTTTGTGCATTATATAAAGCAATCCTATGATGCTGCACATTGTGGCAAGAGGAAGC
>OHEX01001084.1_pt1 | contig 10649 bp, 8 predicted proteins | sample 1567361 | NCBI WGS metagenome assembly OHEX01 (sample SAMEA3879585, study PRJEB24766) | human gut metagenome | biome: human-associated habitat; feature: feces | place: USA | collected 1985/1987 | reverse complement strand
CATCTTCGTAGGACCATCCGGATGTGGTAAATCTACTACACTTCGTATGATCGCAGGTCTTGAAGAGATTTCTTCCGGTGAATTAAAAATCGATGGAAGAGTTGTAAACGACGTAGAGCCAAAAGACAGAGATATCGCAATGGTATTCCAGAACTACGCTCTGTATCCTCATATGACCGTTTTCGATAACATGGCATTCGGATTAAAATTAAGAAAAGTTCCTAAGGATGAAATCAAGAGAAAAGTTGAAGAAGCAGCTAAGATTCTTGACCTTGAGAAATTATTAGACCGTAAACCAAAGGCTTTATCCGGTGGACAGAGACAGCGTGTTGCTATGGGACGTGCCATCGTTCGTAATCCTAAGGTATTCCTTATGGATGAGCCGTTATCCAACCTGGATGCAAAACTTCGTGTACAGATGCGTTCTGAGATCGCTTCTTTACATAACAGATTAAAAGCAACTATCATCTATGTAACACATGATCAGACCGAGGCTATGACACTTGGTACCAGAATCGTTGTATTAAAAGATGGTGTTATCATGCAGGTTGATTCTCCGCAGAAATTATACAATGAGCCGAACAACTTATTCGTTGCAGGATTCATTGGTTCTCCGCAGATGAACTTCATCGATACAAAATGTAAAGTTGAGGGAGACAAAGTTTCTCTTACATTCGATAACACAACAATCGTATTACCACCAGCAAAAGCAAAGAAACTTGCAGATGCAGGATGCAACGGAAAGACAGTTGTTATGGGTATCAGACCAGAGGATATTGGAGATTCCGAGATTGAGATCGAAGCACACCAAGATTGCGCATTCGAGGCTGATGTAACAGGATACGAGTTATTAGGTTCTGAGGTATTATTATACTTCAAAGTAGCAGGCACAAGCATGACTGCAAAAGTTGATTCCAGAACAACAGCACGTATGGGAGATCACATCAAACTTGCTATTGATCCTGAGAAGATTCATGTTTTCGACAAAGAAACAGAATTGACAATTACCAACTAATTCGGTAAAATTAAACAGAACATCATTTAAAATAAAACTGGGTACAGTGATGTACCCAGTTTTTGTTCGTCAGTAAGGATGAAATTATAGATCGGATGATGGGTGGAACCAGACGAAGGGGAGATATCGGAAAGGAAATAGATTATGATTTCAAACCATAAAATACAGACAGCACTTGATGAGATAAAGGATATATCGAGAATTGATCTTGCACTTTACACGGAAAAAGGAAAGCCGGTTGCAGCAACATTTGAGCCGGAGGGAGATTTAGAAGGTGCAATCACATCTTTTGCAGATTCCATGGCTGAGAGCCAGATGCTCTCAGGATATCATTTTTTTAAGGTGATCGCTGATGGAGAGATAGAATATATTCTGCTGACCAAATCACAGGCAGAGGATGCTTATATGGTGGGGCGCTTAGCGGTCTGCCAGATCAGAAACCTTGCGGCTGCCTACATGGAGCAGTTCGACCGCAACAATTTCATGCAGAATATTCTGCTTGGAAATATGTTGGTCGTAGATATGTACAATAAGGCGCAGAAACTTCATATCGAGCAGGCGGAGCGTGTGGTTTATGTGATCGATTTAGAAGATAAGAAAGATTCCACCGCAGTGGAGCTTGTGAAAAATCTCTTTGCAACCAAGATGCGTGATTATGTGACAGAAGTGGACGAGCAGAGCATCGTCCTGATCAAGGATGTTCGCGACGTGAAGAATGAAGATGAATTACAGAAGTTAGCCGATATGATCGTGGACAATATGCATACCGAGGCAATGGTGCGCGTGAGGGTCGGCTACGGCAATCAGGTGAATAATCTGCCGGATATTGCAAAATCCTATCAGGAGGCAAAAATGGCTCTTGAGGTTGGAAAGATTTTTTATGCGGAAAAAGAAACGATCGCATACCGGTATCTTGGCATCGGACGTCTGATTTACCAGCTTCCGATGAGCCTTTGCGAGATGTTTATTCATGAGGTGTTTGGGGATGAGATCCCGGATATTTTTAATGAAGAGACAACGACGACGATTCAGAAGTTTTTTGAAAACAATCTGAACATTTCAGAGACAGCCAGACAGCTTTATGTGCACAGAAATACTTTAGTGTACCGTCTGGAGCGATTAGAGAAAATCATTGGACTTGATATCCGTAAATTTGACGATGCGATGACGTTTAAACTTGCACTGATGGTTATTTCTCATATGCGGTATGCGAGACGTCAGGATACGGATCAGAGATAGCAATTCAGTATAAAAGTAATAGATTTAGCAGGAAAGGGAAGAAAGAAATGGCAAAAACAGGCGGCTATGACGAGAGCAGTATTTCCGTTCTCGAAGGGCTTGAGGCGGTAAGAAAAAGACCGGGAATGTATATCGGAAGTGTTTCGCGCAAAGGATTGAATCACCTGATCTACGAGATTGTGGACAATGCAGTGGATGAACATCTTGCGGGAGCCTGCGATACGATCCGTGTAACATTAGAAGCGGATGGTTCCTGTACCGTTGAGGATAACGGACGAGGCGTTCCGGTCGGCATGCATGCAAAGGGAGTTTCAGCTGCGCGTATTGTTTATACGACGCTGCATGCAGGAGGAAAGTTTGATGATTCCGCTTATAAGACCAGTGGAGGACTGCATGGAGTAGGTTCGTCTGTTGTAAATGCATTGTCGACACATATGGATGTATGGATCAGCAGGGATGGTTACATTCATCACGATGGTTATGAGCGTGGTATTCCGGTGGTGGAACTGGAAAACGGGCTTCTTCCGACTATTGGAAAAACGAAAAAAACCGGTACGAAGGTCAATTTTCTTCCGGATCCTGAGATTTTTGAAAAGACCAGATTCAAAGAGGACGAAGTAAAAAGCCGTATGCATGAGACAGCATACTTGAACCCGGCACTGACGATTATTTATGAGGATAAATGTGGACCGGAAGTGGAACATATTGTATATCATGAGGAAGAGGGTATCATTGGTTTTGTCAAGGATCTGAACAAAAAGAACGAGGTGCTTCACGATGTGGTGTACTTTAAGGGCGAGCAGGACGGAATCACGGTTGAGGCAGCATTCCAGTATACCAATGAGTTCCATGAGAATATTTTAGGATTCTGCAACAATATTTTTAATGCGGAGGGTGGTACGCATATCACGGGATTTAAGACGGTGTTTACTACAGTCATCAATTCCTATGCGAGAGAACTTGGCATTTTAAAGGAAAAGGATTCTAATTTTACGGGAGCGGATGTCCGTAATGGTATGACGGCGATCGTTTCCATCAAACACCCGGACCCACGTTTTGAAGGACAGACCAAGACAAAACTGGATAATCAGGATGCGTCGCGTGTCACGGCAAAAGTGACCGGGGATGAGATTCAGCTTTATTTTGACAAAAATTTAGAGGTATTAAAGACCGTGATCTCCTGCGCGGAGAAAGCGGCAAAGATCCGCAAGACCGAGGAGCGCGCGAAGACGAATCTTCTGACAAAACAGAAATTCTCTTTTGATTCCAACGGAAAGCTTGCAAACTGTGAGAGCAGGGACGCGTCGATCTGTGAGATATTTATCGTCGAGGGAGATTCCGCGGGAGGTTCTGCAAAGACGGCGCGTGACCGTAATTTTCAGGCAATCCTGCCGATCCGTGGTAAGATTTTAAATGTTGAGAAAGCAAGTATTGACAAGGTGCTTGCAAATGCAGAGATCAAGACGATGATCAATGCATTTGGATGTGGTTTTTCCGAAGGATACGGCAATGATTTTGACATCACGAAACTGCGCTATGACAAGATCATCATCATGGCAGATGCCGACGTCGATGGAGCACATATTTCCACACTGCTTCTGACACTGTTTTACCGTTTCATGCCGGAATTGATCTATGAGGGACATGTCTATGTGGCAATGCCGCCATTGTATAAAGCGATCCCGTCTAAAGGGGAAGAAGAATACCTTTACGACGATGCGGCATTGGAACGTTACCGCAGGAACCATAAGAGCAATTTTACTCTGCAGCGTTACAAAGGTCTCGGTGAGATGGATGCGGAGCAGCTCTGGGAGACGACATTGAACCCGGAAACGAGGATCTTAAAACGTATTGAGATCGAAGATGGACGTATGGCGTCCGATATCACGGAACTTTTGATGGGAAATGATGTGCCGCCGCGCAAGATGTTTATTTATGAACATGCAAAAGACGCAGCACTTGATATCTGATAGAGATGTGGGTGTTACTGGAACGACTGGCAGGGAGCAGACAGTAACATGTGGGCGGGAAGTGAGCAGTGCCAGCTGACTTGTGATGCCCTGAAAAACGGACAGAAATGGAGTATGATATGAATCAGGAAGAACAGATTATCCGCACCGAGTATTCGGAACTGATGCAGAAATCTTATATTGATTATGCCATGAGCGTTATCATTGCGCGTGCACTTCCGGACGTGAGGGATGGTTTAAAACCGGTGCAGCGAAGAACGCTTTATGATATGTATGAACTTGGCATCCGCTATGACAAGCCGTACCGTAAGTGTGCGCGTATTGTCGGTGATACGATGGGTAAATATCATCCGCACGGTGACAGTTCCATCTATGATGCGCTCGTCGTGATGGCGCAGGATTTCAAAAAAGGACTGCCGCTTGTGGATGGACACGGTAATTTTGGTTCCATCGAGGGAGATGGCGCCGCAGCAATGCGTTATACTGAGGCGCGTTTACAGAAGATTACACAGGAAGCCTATTTGGCGGACTTAGATAAAGATGTCGTAAACTTTGTCCCGAACTTTGATGAGACGGAAAAAGAGCCGGAGGTGCTCCCTGTCAAAGTTCCAAACCTGCTTTTAAACGGTGCAGAGGGAATCGCCGTCGGTATGACGACCAGTATCCCGCCGCACAATTTTGGCGAGGTCATTGACGGTGTGATCGCATATATGAAAGACCCGGACATCAATACCGAGCAGATGATGCAGTATATTCCGGGACCTGATTTTCCGACTGGTGGTATCGTTGCAAATAAGGATGAACTGTTAGCCGTTTATTCAACCGGTATGGGAAAAATCAAGATCCGCGGTAAAGTTGAAGTTGAAAAGGGAAAAGGCGGAAAAGACCGTCTTGTGATCACAGAGATCCCGTACACCATGATCGGTGCCAATATCGGAAAATTCTTAAACGATATCTACAGCCTTGTTGAGACAAAGAAAACTTCCGATATCGTGGATATCACAAACCAGTCCTCAAAAGAGGGAATACGCATCGTTCTGGAGCTGAAAAAGGGTGCAGATGTCGAAAATTTAAAAAATCTTCTCTACAAGAAAACAAAACTGGAAGATACCTTTGGCGTTAACATGTTAGCGGTAGCGGACGGAAAACCGGAAACTATGGGAATCGTGCCGATCATCCGCCATCATGTGAATTTCCAGTATGAGCTTGCAACACGCAAATATCAGACACTTCTTGCAAAAGAGCGCGACAAAAAGGAAATTCAGGAAGGTCTGATCAAGGCAACGGATGTCATTGATCTGATCATTGAGATCCTGCGCGGAAGTAAAAATGTGAAGGATGCGAGAGCCTGCTTAACCGACGGTATCACAGATAACATCAATTTTAAATCCGAACAGTCAAAACGAGACGCTGCAAAACTTCGTTTTACGGAGAGACAGACCACGGCGATTCTTGAGATGCGTCTGCAGAAATTAATCGGACTCGAACTCGAAGCACTCTTAAAAGATCATGATGAGACCTTGAAAAATATTGCAAAATATGAGGATATTTTGGGAAGCCGCGCGGCTATGGCGAAAGTCATCATCAAAGAATTGGAGAGTTTTAAGAAAGAGTACGCAAAACCGAGGAAAACGGTGATCGATAATTTAGAGGAAGCGGTCGTTGAGGAGAAGAAGATCGAGGAAATGGATGTTGTATTCTTAATGGATCGTTTTGGATACGCAAAAACCGTGGATGTCGCAACGTATGAGAGAAATAAGGAGGCGGCAAACACAGAAAACCGCTATATCCTGACCTGCAAAAATACGGACAAGATCTGCATTTTTACCAATAAGGGACAGATGCATCTGTTAAAGGTGTTAGATCTTCCTTACGGTAAATTCCGAGACAAGGGAACGCCGATCGATAACCTGAGTAATTATAACAGCAGCGAGGAAAATTTTGTCTACATCACGAACCTTGCGGCAATCAGCCGTTCCCAGGTGTTGTTTGGAACAAAATCTGCTATGCTTAAAGTCGTGGATGGAAGTGAGTTTGACGTTGCAAAACGAACCACGGCTGCGACAAAATTAAATGAGGGCGATGAGCTGATCTTTGTACAGGCACTTGCACTTGAGGAGACGCTCGTGATGCAGTCCGAAAAAGACTTTTTCCTACGGATCGACATTTCCAGTATCCCGGAAAAGAAAAAGGGAGCAGTTGGTGTGCGCGGCATGAAATTAGGTGCCGGGGACGCGCTTGCGGCGATCTATCTTCTGAATGCGGAAGATGTAGTAAATATTGAAGTAAAAGGCAAAGAAGTGGCATTAAACCGTCTGCGCACCGCGGGACGTGATACGAAGGGAACCAAACGATGAAACAGACAAAGGGCTTCCAGATCTGGCAGATTATTTATCCGGTCGGACTTTACTATGTGGTATCAAGTCTCTGTTATTTTGCATTGGAGATACTTCTCGGCAGTGCAGATGAGACTTACATGCTGCGCCAGCTTGTGGGTGATGCAGTTACGATTCCGGTCATATTAAAATTTTATATGGCAGATCAAAACATCCGGGATACTGTTTACGGAAAAAAGAAGTTTCGCTTTAGCAGTGAGCAGGCAATCAATATTGCCGTGACTGTTGTGTCCGTAGCGGCACTTGGAATTGCAGTCAACAATATCATTGCGATGACATCATTAATTCAGGCATCAGAAGGGTTCCAGACTGCAAATCAGGCATTTTTTGCAGGCGCAGCAGTCTATGAGTTCCTTGGATCCTGTTTTCTGATCCCAATCGCGGAAGAATTATTATTCAGGGGCGTGGTTTATCAGAGACTAAAATTGATGTTGGGTGTCGCCCCTGCAATTATTTGTTCCGCATTGATCTTTGGACTGGTGCATGCGAACCTGGTGCAGTTTCTGTATGCGGCGGTTTTGGGATGTCTGCTTGCATTTTTGTATGAAAAAACAGGATTTTTCTATGTGCCGGTACTGGGACACATCGCAGCAAACACTGTGTCGGTCGTGCGTGAGGAAACGGGATGGCTGTCCTTTGGCTATACGACGGATGCGAAAGGAATTGGATTTACGGCAGTGATGCTTGTGGTGGCTGGCGCTGTGATATGGGGGTTCTGGAAGTGGAAGAAGAATGTGGAATTTGACGAGAGAGCCTGAAGCTGCATGAACTATAGTTTATGAAACAAAAAGAATGATAGACAGCATATGTAAGCAGAGAGCCGGAAATGCGTATAAATTGCGGATTTTCCGGCTTTTATCAATACGGAAAAATGAATTTTTTATGAGCGATAAGGAGTGGGTAAAAAGATATCTTTGCAGTGCACTAAGACGAAAATAGAGATGGGGTAAATGTATGATAAGAAAAATGGAAGAAAAGGATATATCTGATGTTTTGCAGATATGGCTTGAGACAAACATTAAGGCACATAGTTTTATAGACAAGGAATATTGGACCGGCAATTATGAAATGGTGAAACAGATTCTGCCGGAAGCAGAAGTATATGTATATGAAGAGGAAAAAAATGGTCAGATAGATGGTTTTATCGGAATAAATGATTGCTATATCGAGGGATTGTTTGTGAAAGAATCTGCACAATCGATGGGAATTGGAAAATGTCTGCTGGATTATGTAAAAAGCAGAAAAACCGAATTGTGTTTATGTGTATACGAAAAGAATGTGCATGCAATTTACTTTTATCAGAGGGAGAATTTCTTGATTCAGGCGGAAGAAACAGATGAAGATACAAACGAAAAAGAGTATGTTATGAGGTGGGGAAAATGAAAAATAAATTAGTCATGGCGATGATTACTGTTGTACTTGCAAGTGAGTGTTTTGCTGGATGCAGTAAAAAAACAATAGAAAATTCTGCTGCTTCAAACGCGTCAGTATTGGAAGAAAATGAGAAAGAAGCAGAAAACGCGAAGAAAACAGAAAATGCAGAAGAGATGCCGGAAAAACTGAAAACAGGAAATACGGAAGAAATGTTAGAAAACATATCAGAAGACACAGAAAAAGAATCAGGTACAGAAATCTCTGAAACTACAGAAAATACTTCTGATGCACAGACACAAAAATATATCGTGGAAAATCAGGAATATGTCTATTCAACCTACGGCGATATCGGTCAGTTAGGGGAAGATGGTAACTACTATAACTCAGATTATCCGGGGAAGGATGCATATGAAGTGCCTATATTTGAGACAACGGCAGATCTCACACACGATGGGATTGCAGACCTCATTTCCGTAGTTGGATATGGCAGTGAGCCGGATGCATCGGTAGACGATGTTGTAAGCAACAGTTCATATGGATGTTATGTGAAAGTATATCGTGGAACAAAAAACGGAGAATATGAGAGTCATCCGCGGTTTATCAGCCGAAACTTCCATCTGTCACATGCAGGAAATGGTACGATATGTCTTTCAAAAATGGATTATCTGCTCATAAGCACAACCTACGAAATGCAGGGAACTGCCCAATATGACTTCGCAGCCTTTTATGTGGATGATGAAAAGGGAATCGTGATAGAGGATACCTATGGCGTTGAATTTGCAGTTGACAAGGATGAACACCAGGACTGGAACGAATGTACACACAGGGAAGATGTCGTCCCGCTTTTGCAGGAAAAAATGACGCCATACTTAGATGATTCCACGCTTCTTCTGTCACTTGACATTGATAATGGTGCTTTGTATAGTTGTGATGGGAAAACACTGGAGGGAAATGATTTCTTTGACCAAATATGGGAAAGAAACTATTAGTCCATGACAATGGAATTGAAACACATTGTAACAGATGAGCGAAAGAAATCAGGGAAAGAACAATGAATATGACACTGGTGATCTACACACTGTTTGTGCTTGTGGAGATGATCCTGCATCTGATCCGGCATTTCCGGTATCAGAAGGCAGAGGGAGAAACTTTGATGCACGCACAGAAAATGGACATCCGTCTGACACTGCTTATGGATCTGCTGCAGTTGCCGTTAAGTCTTATTTTCACAAGGTTTCTGAATCTGTTTTCGGCAGTGATTCTGGTATTTGGGGAGGCATACCCAAATCAACTTGCCGGAAGCTATGCAGGCGATCGCAGACACGGTACATAAGAGTGTGGGATTTACCAAAAACTGTTTTGACCTCTTCAACATCTGTATCACGATCACAGTCGGACTGGTCTGTCAGGGACATCTGATCGGAATCGGGCTTGGAACGGTGGTGGCAGTGATCGGAGTCGGACGTGTAATCGCAATTTTTAACCATGGGTTTAAGAAAAAAATGGATGAGCTGGCAGGCATGGAAGCATAGATCTGCAGGTAAAAGAGCGGAAAGACACAGATACAATTTAAACACAATTTAATAGAAATAATAAAAATGCGAAGATGCAGAAAAATTAATGAATTTTTTTTGCATCTTTTTTCTATTGAATTGTTTGTATAGATATTATTTTGAGAGAAAATAAATAAAAAAGACAGATAATATACATGCATTCAATACAATTATCATATTATCAGATAATATAAAGAAAAAACTGGTAGACAAACGAATATGAAAGTTGTATATTAATACATAACAAATCCAGCAAAAGACAACTGTTTTTCTGACAAAGACAGACGAGCAGATGGAGAAAGGAAGTTGAAGATGAAAGAGCAGAAATTAGACCGTTTTTCTGTAACAGGCAGCTACAAGAAGGAAACCGGAATGTATGATCCGAGATTTGAGCATGATAACTGCGGTATCGGTGCTGTTGTCAATATCAAAGGTATCAAGACACATGCAACGGTAGAGAATGCATTAAAGATCGTAGAAAACTTGAAACACAGGGCAGGTAAAGATGCAGAGGGCAAGACAGGTGACGGTGTTGGTATTCTGCTTCAGGTATCACATAAGTTTTTCTCGAAAGTGACAAAACCACTTGGTATCGAGATTGGAGATGAAAGAGATTACGGTGTCGGCATGTTTTTCTTCCCACAAGATGAATTAAAACGCAATCAGGCGAAGAAAATGTTTGAAGTCATTGTCAACAAGGAAGGAATGGAGTTCTTAGGATGGAGAGAAGTTCCGACCGATCCGACCAAACTCGGACAGAAAGCAGTTGACTGTATGCCATATATCATGCAGGGCTTTGTCAAACGTCCGGCAGAGGTGGCAAAGGGACTTGACTTTGACCGTAAACTTTATGTTGCAAGACGTGTTTTCGAACAGTCTAACGATGATACGTATGTGGTTTCTTTGTCCAGCAGAACCATCGTATACAAAGGAATGTTCCTGGTAAACGAGCTGCGCCTGTTTTTCAAAGACCTGCAGGATCCGGATTATGAATCTGCCATCGCAATGGTTCATTCCAGATTCTCCACAAACACAAATCCGAGTTGGGAGAGAGCACATCCGAACCGCTTTATGGTACATAACGGTGAGATCAACACAATCA
>OHEX01001073.1_pt1 | contig 10717 bp, 12 predicted proteins | sample 1567361 | NCBI WGS metagenome assembly OHEX01 (sample SAMEA3879585, study PRJEB24766) | human gut metagenome | biome: human-associated habitat; feature: feces | place: USA | collected 1985/1987 | reverse complement strand
CATGCAGGGCGCCCATCGTCGGTACGAAGCCGATTCCCGACTGCTCCGCCTTGTCCAGCTCTGCACGGAGCTCCTTGACACTTTCAAATACTTTCATCCTTTCTTGATGCGAGTTGTGCGGGCAAAGGTAGAAATTCCATCAGACATAACGAAGAAAAAAGTCGGAAAAATAAGCCGTATCTTTTTCTTATGCGCACCATGCCGTTCCGAAATCCCGGTTTTCCGGCCTCGGATGCGGATGCGGTTCTGTAAAATGCGGTTTCCGTGTGAAAAGGGATGAAATTCATTGATTTTATTTCCGGATATCGCATAATGCGCCTATATTTACAACCGGTGAAACAATGGCGGGGTACCCGCTTCCCGTTCCGGAATGGAAACGGGTGCGGCGGTTCCCTATTCCGGCAATCCAAACTTAAACGCCTCACGGGAACCGGGGTACAATTTTAAAGTTATGAAGAAATTTATTCTTTGTTTGCTGGCCGTTGCCGCCGGCATGTCAGCATTCGGCCAGGGCCGCGTGATAGGAGTGCGCGCCGGACTGAATGTGACCAGCATCGACCTGAGCGCGGGCAGTAACAGCTTCTCGTTCGACTCGCGTGCGTCGTACAATGTGGGCTTTGCCTACCTGACCGTCGCCTGCATCGACAGCGCAACTTTTGCAGTGAATCTGCCTCTCTTCTTCGGGGTGTACATCGTCGGCTCTCTGGTCTTCAACGGCGGCTGCGTACTGCTCATGAAGCCGGCCCGTTATCTGGCCGCCCGGAGCGTCAAGAACGACGTCAAGGCTGACGCCTGAATCTGAGTTTCTCGTCTTTTCTCCTTTTTTCTCACAGCGCCCCGGCAGCAAAGATGCCGGGGCGCTGCACTTTTATGTAGATTCTGCCGTTTTTCCGTGCTACAATGGGGTAAAATAAGAGAAAGGAAGTTTCCCGCCATGTATGCTGCATCTCCTGCACGCTACTTCACCCTGCCCTACCACCGCTGCCCTGAACAACACCACCTTCACCGCTGACGAGCTGGAAGCCATCGATAAGGCTTCCGGATTTTATAAGGAGTAATTTATGTCCAAAACTGTATGGATAACCGGAGCTTCTTCCGGCATTGGCCGGGAGTTTGCCCGCCGGTATGCCCGCCTCGGCTTCCGGCTCATCCTCACCGCCCGCCGCACCGACCGTCTCGAAGCTCTGGCCGCAGAGCTCACCGCGAAGCACAGCACCTTCTGCCGCATCCTGCCTGCTGATTTGGAGCAGGAGAGCGAATGCGCCCGTCTCTGCGAGGCGCTGACGGACGAGCGCATCGATATTTTCATCAACAACGCCGGCTTTGGCGTCTGCGGCAGCTTTCTTGAGACCAGCGGCGAGAAAGAGCTCTCCATGGCGAAGGTCAATGTGCTGGCCATGCACCAGCTGTTCAAGTTCGCCGTGAAAAAGATGGAGGCCCAGGGCTTCGGCACCGTGCTCAACGTGGCGTCCTCCGCCGGGCTGCTGCCGGGCGGACCCTATATGGCGGGCTACTACGCCACCAAAGCGTATGTTGTCAGCCTGACCCGGGGCGTGGCCGAAGAACTGCGGGAGCAGCACAGCCCGGTCTACGTCTGCGCCCTCTGCCCCGGCCCGGTGGACACCGAGTTCAACGAGCGGGCCGATGTGGTGTTCGCACTGCGGGGCATCAGCCCGGAACTCTGCGTGGAGGAGGCCATGCGGGGGATGCTGCACCACAAGACCATCATCGTCCCGTCGGCCCTCATGCGGGCGGCGACGACGGCCCAGCGGTTCATGCCGATGGCGATCTTAATGCCCATCATGGCCCACCAGCAGAAGAAAAAACTGGGCTGAAAGGCTATTGTGTGCAACAAGCAGCAATCTCGGCCTTTGCAGAGTCCGTTTTTATGACGATTTCACGAAAACGCAGCAAAATGAGAAAAAATTTGCAGTAATTGTGCCAAGAAAACACCTTGACAGTCGGAATAAAGAATGCTACTCTAGTATACAAGAGGGCGCAGGGCCGGACAGTCCAAATTGCTGCTTCCCGTGGCGGCAGTTGGACTACAGGTATCGTCCGGCAGCGCAGCGCCCCGCAAAGCAAAATTCTGATTGGAGGACTTAATTATGGCACAGTGTACTCCCAAATCCTTTGACCTGACCGGCAAGGTCGCGCTCATCACCGGCGCATCTTACGGCATCGGCATGGCGATCGCAAAGGCAATGGCCGCAAACGGCGCTACCATCGTCTTCAACGACATCAAGCAGGAGCTGGTCGATAAGGGCCTCGCCGCTTATGAAGAAGCTGGCATCAAGGCTCACGGCTATGTCTGCGACGTCACCGATGAGGACGCCGTGAACGCCATGGTCGCAAAGATCACCGAGGAAGTCGGCCATATCAACATTCTGGTCAACAACGCCGGCATCATCAAGCGCATCCCCATGACCGAGATGACCGCTGCTCAGTTCCGTCAGGTCATCGATGTTGACCTGAACGCTCCGTTCATCGTCGCCAAGGCTGTCATCCCCGACATGATCGCTCAGGGCGGCGGCAAGATCATCAACATCTGCTCCATGATGAGCGAGCTGGGCCGTGAGACCGTCTCTGCCTACGCTGCAGCCAAGGGCGGCCTGAAGATGCTGACCAAGAACATCGCCTCCGAGTACGGCGAGTACAACATCCAGTGCAACGGCATCGGACCCGGCTACATCGCCACCCCGCAGACCGCGCCCCTGCGCGAGATCCAGCCCGATGGCTCTCGTCATCCGTTCGACCAGTTCATCGTCGCCAAGACCCCCGCTGAGCGCTGGGGCAAGGCCGAGGATCTGGGCGGCCCCGCCGTGTTCCTCGCCTCCGAGGCTTCCGACTTCGTCAACGGCCTGATTCTCTATGTTGACGGCGGCATCCTCGCCTACATCGGCAAGCAGCCGGGGTAAGGTCATTACTCCGACGCTGTTCTGAGCCTTTCTGATTTTGTTTCTGGTTTAGCTGCTTCGTCCATCAGGATTTTCTATAGCCTTATGCGCTATCTTGAGAAATCCTGGTGGACTTTTTTAATAAAAAGCAGTTCATTTGTGCAGAGTGAATCAAAACTGATTCACTTTTTCGAGTCAAGATTTTTGGATGAATCTAAACTGATTCACTCTGGAGTATATGTGAATTTGTATGTGTATCCGCCTTGATTGTCTTCGCTTTGGACAGGAACGTGTTTTGCTAGCATAGCATGTGGTCATCCACATGCACATTTCTGGGGTGTACCCCAGACCCCCGGCACAGTTCCTGCGTGACGATAGTGACGCTGATGACGCTTGTGACGCTGTTTTGAGGATATCCCTATACCATATCCCAGATTCAGCGTCATTAGCGTCATCTGCGTCATTCTGATTTTGTGTTTCTCGTAATATCACTATTTTTGTTTCGAGCAGTAGTAAACTGCAAGCGTCATTTCGCTATAAGCGTGACGGTGGTGACGATGGTGACGGTGTTCGTGGGATAGGGTAAAGGGGTATATCAAAAACATCGTCATCACCGTCAGCATCGTCATTCTACAGGCAAGCCGTTTTAATCTGCGGCTTGCCTGTTTTAATTTTGATGAAAATTTTTGTTGGATACAGGTCAAATCTTGCGCCTTCCCACTGGCTACATAATGTCGACATGTTATTACAAATTATTACATCTCAAAAGTCTGCGATACTTTTTGCCCTTTCCCAGTGGCTATATAGTGAAAGCGTTTTTTCACTACTTACATAGGAGGAACCCATGAACACGGAATTTCAAAATTTACCCAATGTTGTCAGCCCCAAGGAAGTGCAAACTTACTTCGGTATCTCGCGCTCGACCACCTATCGGATATTTCACGACGCGACTTTTCCTGCGTTCCACATTGGAAACCGACTGCTGGTGCGGCAGGATGAACTGCTGGACTGGCTGGAACGGCAAAAGGTCAATAAAGCCCAAAACGAGAACCCGAAGATTGTCGGGTCTGATGAATAGCTTTGTGGTCGTACCTGTGGTAGTCTTTGTGTCACGAAAGGAGACGATGCATCGTGAAAGACACATCCAAAAAAGCCCTGCGCCGCGGGCATAACGAGGGCAATATCCGTCGGCGCACAGACGGGCGGTGGGAGGTGCGGCTATCTGCCGGAATCGACTACAAGACAGGCAAGCCCCGGCGTACATCCACCTGCTGTAACACGCGGCAGGAAGCCATTGCCATTTTACAGCAGCAAGCCCATGAAGTCCGCACACAGGGCTGGCGCGATCCGATGTCCGTGACACTGGGAGAGTGGTATGAATACTGGCTGGACACCTATATGAAGGACACCGTCAAGCAATCTACTTACGCCAGCTACCGCAGTTATCTCAACAAGCACTTTTGTGTACTAGGAAAGATTTTATTAAAGAAATTAGAACCGCACACCTTGCAGGAGTTTTACAACTACAAATTCCGTGAGGAAGGGCTGTCCCCCAAGACCTTGTGCAACTACCACATGGCATTGCACAAGTGCTTACAGCAAGCAGTAAAAGAGCGTCTGCTGATTTACAACCCCTGCGATGCCGTGACCCTGCCAAGCGGAGAAAAGCCCGAAATCAGCGTATTTACCAACGACCAGCAGCGAGCGCTGGTGCAAGCCAGCTACCGCCACCGCTATGGCGTGTTTATCCGCTTAGACTTGTGTACCGGATTACGCATGGGGGAGTTGCTGGCACTGAAGTGGGAAGATATTGATTTCAGCACTGCACAGCTTCATGTCCGCCGTACCATCAACCGCCTTGCCAAGTACGAAGCCCACGACGGCGAAAACAAAACCGAAATCGTATTCGGCACACCCAAAACGAAAAACTCCCGCCGCACGATTCCGCTGACCCGCACAATGGCAGACGAGCTTGCCCGTTGGAAACAGCAGCAGGCGCAGGATAAGATTCGGGCAGGGGATAAGTACACCGACGATGGCTTCATCATCACCAACGAGTTTGGACACTACTTTGAGCAGAAAACTTTCAAGGATTACTACGACCGCCTGTTGAAGGATGCCGACATCGGGCACTTTACCTTCCACGCCCTGCGGCATACCTTTGCCACCCGTGCGCTGGAGCGCGGCATGGACTACAAGACCTTGTCAGCCATCCTCGGTCATTACTCCGTAGCGTTCACAATGGACACCTACGTCCACAGCATGGACGAACATAAGCGGCGCGAAATGGACAAGATGAACGATATGTTCGGGATGCAGTACAGCATCTCCGTAGAGAACCAGCCTTATCCTGTGCTTTGTACACTCTCGGCAGACGGCTGCACCGCCCATGTTCCTGACTTCCCCAAAGTTACCGCACAAGCCCCCACGCTGGATGCCGCCCTGCTCGAAGTCAAACAGCAAATCCAAAAAGCCCTGCGCCAGTACAAGAACCCGCCCATTCCTACCAAACATGAACAGATCGTCGTGCCAAACAACAGCGTGTTGGTACTCGTCAAGGCCGGGTAATGCCACTGAATAGTTTTTAACACCACATGGTGCGTCTGTTGAAATTTTCAGTAGGCGTACCATCTTGTATTTACTTTTACGCTCTTATCTGTTATAATTAAAGCGCGAAAGTTAGGTGAAGTGTATGACAAAATTTAAAAAACTTGATTCCATGCTGGAACAGGGGAACGGCTACATCACGACCCGCGCGGTCACAGCGCAGGGCATCTCAAAGCCCTATTTTGCCGAATACGCCCGCAGCCGAGAACTGGAGCGTGTCGCGCACGGCGTATACCAATCGCCCGATGCATGGCCGGATGATATGTATGTTCTCCACCTGCGCAACAGCAATATCGTTTTCTCCCACCAGTCGGCGTTGGCGCTCCACGGTATGATGGAGCGCGAGCCGCACCACATCTATGTTACGGTCAAACAGGGTTACAACGCCACACATCTGCGCAAGCAGGGCGTGATTGTGCATACAGTTTCCCCGGAGATTTTCACACTGGGGCTGACCTCTGCCACTACCACTTTTGGCAATACCGTTCCCACTTATGACCGTGAGCGCACACTCTGCGATGTCATTCGCCAGCGGGGTGCTATGGATGTACAAACCTACCAAACCGCCATCCGCGAGTATATGCTGCACGGCCACAAAAACCTGCGTCACCTCATCCAGTGCAGCCGCGCACTGAAAGTTGAGGATGATGTAAGACGATACTTGGAGGTGTTTTTATTATGATCAAGACCTCACGACAGCTGAAGGATAAAATCAAAAATCTGGCGCACGGCGGCAGCTTGAAATCGCAGACTCTGCTGCGCACCTACATGATGGAACGCTTTTTAGAGCGTCTCGCCGTTTCCCAGTACACAACAGCCATTTTGTACTGAAAGGCGGGATGCTGGTTTCTTCAATGGTCGGCCTCCAACAGCGTGCCACGATGGATATTGATGCCACCGTAGTCGCCTTGCCGCTGACATTGGAGGACGCTACACGGACGATTCAAGAAATCATCAATATCGACCTGCAGGACGGCGTGGTTTTCAGCATTACCAATGCAGAAAGCATTATGGAAGAACATGACTATCCCGGTTTGCGTTTCACGCTGATTGGTACGCTTGACGGTCTGCGGCAGAAAGTGAAAATCGACATTTCCACCGGCGATGCTATCACGCCTCGTGCCATTGAATATCGGTATCCTCTCATGTTTGAGGACCGCAGTTTGCAGATTATGAGCTACAATCTCGAAACGCTGCTTGCCGAGAAACTGGAAACCATCATGTACCGTGGCACAAGCAATACACGGATGCGCGATTTTTACGACATTTATATGCTAACTGGGAAACCCGGCATTGCAATCAACGACGCGACCTTGTATCGTGCATTCCTCGCAACCAGCAACACACGCCGCACGACTGGATTTATCCCGCAATTTGCAGCCATCCTTGAATCCGTAGAATCCAATGGCGAAATACAGAAAATTTGGAACAAGTTTTGCAATGACAACGACTATGTCCTCGAACACGACTGGCACAAAATCATGGCATCCGTAAAAATCATGGAAAACCGGCTAGAGCAGCAGCGAGAACGAGCAAGGCGTTCACACGCACTGGAACGCTGACCGCTCCTATTTTTACCTGCCAACTCCGCAAAATTTATCCACAAAAAGCGCCCGGACGGTTGAAAAGCTCAACCGTCCGGGCGCAGTCTTTTTATCGTTTTGGGGTTATTTTTTTTGGGGGGATCCGCGAAACTTATTTCATAACTTCTTCAACGCTGACCTTGCGGTTCTCGCGCAGAGAAAGGGTAGCTGCGTCTGCGGTGGCGATAGCTGCACGGGCAGCTTCACCGGTCATCAGCGGCTTGAACTCATCCGGGATGGGATCACCGTGCATCACACCATTGAAGAACTCCATCTCTGCGTTCATGATGCTGTTCAGCCACATCGGCGGCTTTTTGCCGGGATGGCCGTACTGGATAGCGCCATCCATCTCGGTGCTGTGGTAGATGCGGGTACGGTCATCATCGATTTCCTTGTTCGCGTGGACGCAGTAATGCTCTTCGGTACCATCGGCCAGCTTGACCGTCATGCCGACATTGCACATATCGATGCGAATGGCGCCCTTGGTGCCCTGAATCAGAACGTAATGCTCAGGCCAGTGGAAGGCAGAGCCATACTCGACGATGGCGTAGGTGTTGTTGCCGAACTCCAGATTCAGGAACAGCATATCGTCCTCATCGCCAAACTCAGGGCCGGAGTGGGCAACATTGCCGCCGGTCATGGTAACACGGGTTGCGGGTCCCATGATGAACTGGATGCAGTCCAGCTCATGGATGTGGTGATACAGATGGCCGCCGGACTTGGAGCGGATCTTCTTCCAGCTGATAGAGGGCTGAGGCTCCTCCCAGCCGTTACGGGCAGAGTGGGCATACAGCACCTTGCCGATGCGGCCTTCCTGAATGAACTTTTTGGCAAGACGGACGCCGTGGAAGAAGTTCATGACGTGACCGGCCATAAAGACCACATTATTTTCCTTGCAGGTGTTGACCATCTCATCGCAGTCTGCATAAGAAAGGGCAATGGGCTTCTCGCAGAAAACGTTCTTGTGGTTGCGGGCAGCTTCCAGCACCGGTTCCTTGTGCAGATAGTTGGGGGTTGCCACGATAACGGCGTCCACATCCGGACGGGCGCAGATGCTTTCCAGACTGGACTCATTGTCGCAGCCAAGTTCGGCGGCGATGGCAGCGCCGTTCTCGGGATCATAGACGGCAACGATCTTTGCCCCCTCTTTAGTTTTCATGATGCGACCCAGTTCAGCGCCAAAGTAGCCTGTACCTACGATTGCATAACCTACGGTTTTCATACTGTAAAACTCCTTTTATACTTGTGTTGTTTTTACTTGACAGCGCCGTCGGACAGGCCGCCGGCCATCTTATTTTGGATAAAGCAGAAGAAGATGATGGAGGGAACGACCACGATAGCGCAGGCAGCCATCAGGGAGCCCCAGTTCAGGATATCGGCACCCTCCAAGGTCTTAACGGCAACCGAGATCGTAGTTTTGTCGGAACTGCTCATCAAAATCATGGAGTAAAGGTATTCATTCCATGCATTGATGAAAACATAGATCGCAGTGGCAACAATACCGGGAGAAACCAGCGGCAGCACGATCCGGACAAAGACCTGCAGCTTGTTAGCTCCATCAATGCGGGCTGCTTCCTCAATACCGATGGGTACAGTCTTGAAGAAGCCGACCAGCATCCACACGGCGTAAGGAACGCTGAACGAAAGGTAAACCAGCATCAGGCCGATACGGGTATTGGTCAGGTTCAGCTTGGCCATGACCATGGCATACGGGATGACCAGCATGATGGAGGGGAACATATAGGTAGTGACCAAGATCTTGGTCATTACATTGCCCAGCTTGGGGAAGAAGCGGACGACGCCGTAGGCTGCCAGCGAGGAAATGATGATGGCTACCACCGTGGTGCTGCCCGCAATGATAAGGCTGTTGCGAATATTGACGGTGAATTTCAGGGTGAACAGGACCGTTTTAAAATTTTCCAGTGTCCATTGGATAGGCCAGATCTTTGTGGGGTTGTTCAGCATCTCGCTGCTGCTTTTAAAGGCAGAAACCAGCAGCCACAGCAGTGGGAACACAGCCACGATTGACAGAAGGATCAAATAGACATTGGAAACTATATCGCCGAAGCGTCTTCCTTTTTTCATGCCCGATCCTCCTTTTCCCAATGTGTGATAACTGCAAAATAGATAAGGCAAACCGCAATAAGGAATGCAAGCAGAATGATCGATGCTGCAGATGCGCGGCCAACAAGCTTGTTCGTCCAGCCAAGGTCATAGATGTACAACGGCATCGTGGTTGTCATACTGGCCGGTCCACCGGCAGTGGTCATGAAAATGATATCGAAGTTGTTGAACACCCAGATGGTGCGCAGCACGACCAGCAGGCCGACAACGACTTTGATGTGCGGTACGGTAATGTGGATAAAGGACTGCCAGGAACTTGCACCATCGATCAGGGCGGCTTCGTACTGATCCTGCGGCACGGTCTGCAAAGCAGCGTAGACATTGACCATGATCATGGGGGCACCGAACCAGATGTTAATGAACACCAGCGTGGGCAGCACCAGTTTAGGGTCGCTCAGGAATTGCAGCATCCCATCGGACAAGCCCAGCTTCATCAGCATAGTGGGGATATAACCCTGAATGCCGTTGAGCATCCATTTCCATACCAGTGCGATAGCAATGGAGGGAAACGCCCAAGGGATGATCATACAGATGCGGTAGATGGGGCGTGCTATGGGATTGCGGATGCGGTTCAGAGCCAGTGCTGCAGAGAAACCGATCAGGATCTGACCGGTGAGACTGAAGAAAGTCCAGACAAGCGTCGTTAGGAACGCCTTGCCGAATGCAGGATCCGCAAAGATTTTTATGTAGTTATCGATCCCCTTGAATGCGTATGTTGCCTTTATCAAGGTCTTGTTGGTAAAGCTGTACAGCAAGGTCGAGCACAGCGGGTATACCAGCAGACAGAGAACAACCAGCATGGCAGGGGCCACAAACAGCCAGCGCGTAAGGTTACGGTCTTTTTTCGCCGGTCTGGATTGTGGAGTGCGCGTAATTTCTTTCAATATAGTATCCTCCCGGTCATTTTTGCCACAAAGAAAGCGGGGAGGGTGGGTCCTCCCCGCCTAACGTGAAGCTATCAGCTGATCATCGTATCAAAGATGTCGTTGAGTTTATCCTCAGCAGCTTTGGCAGCCGTTTCCACATCGGTGCCGTTGGTGATGATATCTTGGAACATTTCCTCGATAACACCCTGAGAGGTCAGATAGCTGGCCTGTGCGCTGGGGCCGTGCTCAAAGCCGATGGCATGGCCTTCATCAACGGCAGTCTGGATCACATCCACGCAGTCGGAGTATTCCTTGATGGTGTCGTTGTTCAAGTAATCGGAGTTGGTGGCGATGTCTTTCAAAGAGGGCAGCATGCCAACGGGGACGGAGTGAATGAATTCAACGTAGTTGTCCGTATCATACAGGTACTCGATAAATGCCTTGCAGATTTCGGGGTGCTTGGCGTTCTTCCAGACGACCAGAGGAATGTGGGAGGCTTCGGCGCTGTAGATGGGGTCGCTGTCGGTTATGCGGGGCAGCGGAGCGCAGCGGACATACTGGGCGATCTCCGGGGTGTTGTTCTGCACACCGCCGATCATGAAGCCGGAGTTGACACCGGCCTCGGTGGTCAGGAACGCGG
>OHEX01001067.1_pt1 | contig 10750 bp, 10 predicted proteins | sample 1567361 | NCBI WGS metagenome assembly OHEX01 (sample SAMEA3879585, study PRJEB24766) | human gut metagenome | biome: human-associated habitat; feature: feces | place: USA | collected 1985/1987 | reverse complement strand
TCTTGTGCTTTACCCTTTTCAAAACAGGGAGCCTTGCAAAGAGCGTCTTTTCGGCACATTAAGGGGGTGAGTTATGATTTGAAAATCGGCTTAATCGACGTTGACAGCCATAATTTCCCCAACCTCTGCTTGATGAAGCTATCCGCGTATCATAAAGCAAAGGGGCATACGGTGGAATGGTGGAACACAAAGGAGCGGTACGACCTTGTATATAAAAGCCGCGTCTTTACGGACACCTATTCCAAAGACACGATAACCGTTACCAACGCGGAACAGGTCATTTTCGGCGGTACGGGCTACGACACGAAAAACCGCTTGCCGCCGGAAGTGGAACACAGTTACCCGGATTATTCAATCTACCCGCAGTTTTTCGGGATTGCTTACGGCTTTTTAAGCCGGGGTTGTCCGAGAAATTGCGGGTTTTGCATTGTCAGCGGTAAAGAGGGACGCAAAAGCGTTAAGGTTGCGGATTTGTCCGAGTTTTGGAAATGGCAGCCGGAAATAAAAATCATGGACGCTAATCTGCTTGCCTGTCCCGACCATGAAAATCTCATTGAGCAGCTTATACGAAGCCGCGCATGGGTGGATTTTTCGCAAGGGCTGGATATTCGCCTTGTGAACAGGGATAATGTCAGCCTGTTAAATCGGGTACGGATAAAAGCGGTACATTTTGCATGGGATAATCCCGACGAGGACTTGACCGGGTATTTCCAACGTTTTTTGGATTTGACAGCTATTAAGAGCAGCCGCCAGCGGCGCGTGTATGTTCTTACCAACTACGGCAGCACTCACGAACAGGATTTATACCGCGTGAACACCTTGCGGGCTATGGGCTTTGACCCGTATGTGATGATTTACGAGCGTCCAACCGCCCCGCCTGTTACCCGCCATTTGCAACGGTGGGTAAACAACAAGCGGCTTTTCTATGCTGTTCCCCGCTTTGAAGATTACATTCCGGGCAGAAAGGAGGTTTGAAATGGCGTATGTAACCGTCCCAAAGGACTTAACAAAAATCAAAAGCAAGGTAATGTTCAACCTTACCAAACGACAGCTAATTTGTTTCAGCGCGGCGGTAGCAATCGGACTGCCGCTGTTCTTTTTGGTAAAAGGCAGCGTTGGAACGAGCGCAGCGGCATTGTGCATGGTGCTTGCCATGCTGCCCATGTTCCTACTCGCTATGTACGAGAAGAACGGGCAACCGCTGGAAGTGATTATACGGCAATTTGTGGAAGTGAAGTTTCTTCGCCCCAAAGAGCGACCTTATCAGACCAACAATTTTTATGCCGCCCTTGCGCGGCAAGAGCAATTAGATAAGGAGGTACGGGCGATTGTCAAAGGAAAAGAAAAACACCCAAAACGAAAAGCGTAAACTTTCCCGACAGGAAAGAAAACAGATAGATACCCTTATCCGACAGGCAAAGGGCGACGGGAAGCCCCATACGGCGCAGGACAGCATACCGTTTGAGCGAATGTATAAGGACGGGATTTGCCGCCTTGCAAACGGGCGGTATTCCAAGTGCATTGAGTTTGAAGATATTAACTATCAGCTTGCGCAGCCGGACGACAAGACCGCCATTTTTGAAGCCCTTTGCGATATGTATAACTCGTTCGACGCTTCTATCAGCGTGCAGCTTTCCCTAATCAGCCGCCATGCGAACAAGGACGATTTTAAGAACAGTATCACGATTGCACCGCAGAATGACGACTTCGACAGTATCAGAGCAGAATACACCGAAATGCTTAGGACGCAGCTTGAACGCGGAAACAACGGGCTTATCAAAACCAAGTTTCTCACCTTTACCGTTGAAGCAAAGGACATTAGATCGGCGCGGGCGCGTCTTGCCCGCATTGAAACGGACACCCTCAACCATTTTAAGGTGATCGGCGCGGCGGCGCGGGTATTGGACGGGAAACAGCGTCTTGAAGTGCTGCATGGGATTTTTCACCCGGACGGGGAACGCTTTAACTTTGCGTGGGAATGGCTACCCGCAAGTGGGCTTTCCGTCAAGGACTTTATCGCCCCGTCCTCTTTCCGATTTGGCGACGGGCGAATGTTTCAAATGGGCGGCAAGTTTGGTGCGGTTTCCTTTTTGCAGATCGTCGCGCCGGAACTCTCCGACCGTATGCTTGCCGACTTCATGGACGCGGAAAACGGGATTATCGTTAATCTGCACATTCAGAGTATCGACCACAACGAAGCAATCAAGACGATTAAGCGCAAGATCACCGACCTTGACCGCATGAAGATTGAGGAACAAAAGAAAGCAATCCGCAGCGGCTACGACATGGATATTATTCCGTCCGACCTTGCCACCTACGGCGGGGAAGCAAAAAACCTACTCCGCGATTTGCAGAGCCGCAACGAAAGAATGTTTCTGCTCACGCTGCTTGTCTTAAACCTTGCAGATACCAAGCAGAAATTGGATAACGAAGTATTTGGGGCGGCGGCAATCGCACAGAAATACAACTGCATTTTGACCCGCCTTGACTACCGGCAGGAACAGGGGCTTATGTCCTCTATCCCATTGGGCGAAAACCTAATCCAAATCCAGCGGGGCTTGACGACTTCCAGCACCGCCATTTTCGTCCCCTTTACGGTACAAGAGCTGTTCCAAAGCGGCGAAGCGTTGTATTACGGCTTAAACGCATTATCGAATAACATGATTTTGTGCGACAGGAAAAGGCTGAAGAACCCTAACGGCTTGATACTCGGCACACCCGGCAGCGGCAAGAGTTTTTCGGCAAAGCGCGAGATCACCAACGCTTTTCTCATTACCGCAGACGATATTATCATTTGCGACCCGGAAGCGGAATATTACCCCCTTGTGGAACGGCTGAAAGGGCAGGTTATCAAGGTTTCGCAGAACAGCACGCAGTACATTAACCCGATGGATATAAACCTCAATTACAGCGAGGGCGACACGCCCATAGCCTTAAAGAGCGATTTTATCCTTTCCTTTTGCGAGTTGATTATGGGCGGCAAAAACGGGCTGGAAGCGGTTGAAAAGACTTTGATTGACCGCGCCGTTATCAGCGTGTACCGCAGCTACCTTGCAGACCCGAAGCCGGAGAATATGCCGATTTTGGGCGACCTCTACAATGAAATCAAGAAGCAGCCGGAAAAGGAAGCGCAGCGTATCGCGTCGGCATTGGAACTCTATGTAAATGGCAGTTTGAACGTGTTTAACCACCAAACAAACGTTGACATTCACAACCGCCTTGTCTGCTTTGATATTAAAGAACTCGGCACCCAGCTACGAAAACTCGGTATGCTCATTGTCCAAGATCAAGTTTGGAACAGAGTTACCATAAACCGCAGCGAAGGCAAGGCGACGCGGTACTATATCGACGAGTTTCATTTGCTGCTCAAAGAGGAACAGACCGCAGCGTACAGCGTTGAGATTTGGAAGCGTTTTAGAAAATGGGGCGGTATTCCGACAGGTATCACCCAAAACGTGAAAGATTTGTTATCGTCCCGCGAGGTGGAGAACATTTTTGAAAACAGCGATTTTGTGTATATGCTCAACCAAGCCCAGGGCGACAGGGAAATCCTTGCAAAGCAGCTTAACATTTCGCAGCAGCAAATGACCTATGTAACCCATTCCGACGCGGGCGAGGGGCTTATCTTCTATGGCAACGTGATTTTGCCCTTTATTGACCGTTTCCCGCAAGATACGGAACTCTATCGTGTAATGACGACCAAACCCGGCGAGGTGTCGGCATGAGGATAGAAATGGACAAAATCTATTGCGGCGACAGCTTGCAGGTGCTTCAAACCTTGCCGGAAAATGCAGTTGATTGTTGCGTAACGTCCCCACCCTACTATGCCTTGCGGGACTACGGCGCAGACGGGCAGATCGGACGGGAAGCAACGCCGGAGGAATATGTTTCCCGTATTACGGCGGTATTCCATGAGGTAAAGCGGGTGCTTACGCCGGAGGGTACTTGTTGGCTGAATATCGCGGACACTTATTGCGGCACAGGCAGCAAAGCCGACCACCAAGACCCGAAATATCCCAAAGGCAGGAACGGGCAGCAAGTGGCGTTTAACCACCGCGCCCCCGGCTGCAAGCCCAAAGATTTAATTGGTATTCCGTGGCTTGTAGCCCTCGCCTTGCGGGGCGACGGTTGGTATTTGCGCAGTTCTATCATTTGGCACAAGGGAAACGCCATGCCGGAAAGCACGCGGGACAGGCCGACCCGCTGCTATGAATATGTGTTTCTGCTTACCAAGTCAAAGAAGTATTATTACGATTGGCAAGCAGTAGCCGAGCCGATAGCCCCCACAACGGCGGGGCGGCTGAAAAGCGGAGTTAGCAAAGGAAATAAGTATAACGTTACTGTTCCGGGGCAAAACCAACCGCAGAAAATCAACCGCCCCCGCGAAAAGGGCGCATACGCCGACGAGTTGATTTCTCCCGTCCGCAGCCGCCGCAACGTTTGGCAGATTAACAATGTCGGCTATCATGGCGGGCATTTCGCAGCGTTCCCGCCGAAACTTGCGGAAACGTGCATTTTGGCGGGCTGTCCCATCGGCGGGATTGTCCTTGACCCCTTTTTCGGCAGCGGCACGACGGGCATGGTAGCAAAACGGCTTAACCGCCGCTATATCGGCATTGAGTTAAACCCCGACTATTGCGAACTTGCAAAACAGCGGATTGGAGGTGATGAAGATTGAGCAAGGAACTGAAAGCCCCCGACAAGGTAACGCAAAAAATGACCCGCGACGGTGCGGTTGCGGAAAACCTCACGACGGGCGAAACGTCCAGTATCAGCGAAAGGCCGCAGGAAGAAAACTATTCAGCCCCCGCAGGCGCGGCAGCGGAAAAGGTTGTGCAGCATATCGGCGCAGAGATTGAGCGACACGCAGCAAAAGGCGCGGAGAAAAAAGCCCTTGACGCGACGCAGCCTAAAACCCATTCTTCCCGCTTGCAGTTTTCCGAAGCGGAACGGGCAACGCCGGACCTGCAAAAGGCAATCAAAAAATCCGATACGGCGGCTGACCGTTTAGACAAAGCGCGGGCAGCTATCCCCAAACAGACCAAAATCACAAAAGAGCGCGTTTTTGACGAAGCCAAAGGCAAAGCAAAGACGCGCCTTGCTTTTGAAAAAACGGATAAGCCCCCAAACGGCAAGTTGCGGCATAACCCCTTATCCCGTCCGGCACAGGAGTTAAACAGTACCGTACATGGGAAAATCTACGAGGTAGAGAAAGAAAACGTCGGTGTGGAAAGCGGACACAGGATAGAACTTGTGGGCGAGAAAGCGGGCGGCATGACGACGCGGGCAGTAAAACGCGGCATACGCAGCCATAAGCTGAAACCTTACCGGGCGGCGGCAGCAGCCGAGAAAAAGGCAGCAAAGGCAAACGCCGATTTTCTCTATCAAAAGGCGTTGCACGATAACCCCGCGCTTGCGCACTCCAACCCCATTTCCCGTTTTTGGCAGAAGCAGCGCATTAAAAAGCAGTATGCAAAAACGCTGAAAGCGGGCGGCAAAGCGAAAAAAAACGCTGAAGCCACCGCAAAGGCGGCGAAGAAAACCGCGCAGGAAACCAAACGGGCGACGTTCTTTGTCGTCCGGCATTGGAAAGGCTGCTTGATTGTGGGCGGGATTGCCTTTATCGTGCTGCTGCTTTTCGGCGGGCTGTCCTCTTGCTCCCTCTTTGGCGGCAACAGCGGCAGCGGCTTGATTGCGTCGTCCTATCTCTCCGAGGACGCGGATATAACGGGCGCGGAAAGCGCGTATGCCGCTATGGAAGCCGAGTTACAAGATATGCTGGACAATATCGAAAGCGAATACCCCGGCTATGACGAATACCGGGTAACGGCTGACGAGATCGAGCATGACCCGTATGTGCTAATCTCTATCCTCTCCGCTTGGCATGAGGGCGTGTTTACTCTCGATGAAGCGCAAAGCACCCTTGAAATGCTCTTTGATAAACAGTATATCTTGACGGTTACGGAGGAAGTCGAGGTACGCTACCGCACCGAAACGCGGACGGACAGCGAGGGCAACGAATACGACGTTGAAGTAGCCTATAACTATTACATTCTCAATGTGGATTTGGAAAACTTCAACCTCTCCCATGTCCCCGTTTACATCATGGGCGAAGAACAGCTATCCATGTACGCTATGTATATGTCGTCGCTGGGAAACAGACCCGACCTTTTCCCGCAATCCGGCTATGTGTCTAAATACTATGAAAACCCGCCCGCCGATTATGAAGTACCCGCCGCGCTGCTGGGTTCCGATGAAAAGTTTGCGCGGCTCATGGAGGAAGCAGATAAATACGTCGGTTTTCCCTATGTGTGGGGCGGCAGCAGCCCGGAAACCTCTTTTGATTGCAGCGGTTTTGTTAGCTATGTGCTGACGAACAGCGGCCTATACAATACGGGCAGACTTGGGGCGCAAGGGCTTTACAACATCTCAACCCCTGTTTCTAACCCGCAGCCGGGGGATTTGGTTTTCTTTACGGGTACATACGACACACCGGGCGTATCTCATGTGGGTATCTACGTTGGCGAGGACGGGGACGGAAGCCCCGTCATGCTGCATTGTGGCGACCCTATCCAGTATTCAAAGCTGGACACCAGCTATTGGCAATCCCACTTTTACGCCTACGGGCGGTTAAATTACAATTAAAAGGAGTTGAAAAATGAATATTGTATCTTTTGGCGGCGGCACGAATAGTGCCGCCTTACTTATTGGCCTATACAAGCACAAAATCCCGATTGACCTTATCACCTTTGCCGATACGGGCGCGGAACACCCGCATACCTATCAATTTATCGAGATAATCAATCAATGGCTTGCGGAACACGGTATGCCGCAGATTACCGTTGTGCAGTATGTTGACCGCTACGGCAACCGCCTATCTCTTGAAACCGAGTGCTTGCGCTCTCATACGCTCCCGTCGATTGCCTACGGGCATAAGCGTTGTTCGCAGAAACACAAAATCGCACCGCAGGAAAAGTTTTGCAACCACTATGCGCCTTGCCGCGAAGTATGGCAGCGCGGCGAGAAAGTCAACCGCTATATCGGCTATGACGCGGGAGAAGTGAAACGGTATGAACATTCCCGCAAGTACAACGAAGCCGACAAAAAATATCATAACCGCTACCCCCTCATTGAAGAATGGGGCTGGAACAGGGACGATTGTATCCGGGAAATCAAAGCGGCAGGATTGCCGCAGCCGGGTAAATCGTCCTGTTTCTTTTGTCCGAGCATGAAGAAACAAGAGATTTTATATCTCAAAGAACACTATCCCGATCTATTTAACCGGGCGGCGACTTTGGAAGAAAACGCTATGCCCTATCTTAAAACCGTTAAGGGATTGGGGCGCAGCTATTCATGGAAAGAACAGTTTGGAAAGGAGTAAATGACTATGGCGAACACGAAACTTGACCGTATCGAACGGGATATTGAGAAAACGAGGGCGAAAATCCTTGAATACCAAAAAAGACTGAAAGACCTTGAAGCGCAGAAAATCGAGGAAGAAAATGCGCAGATCGTTCAAATGGTGAAAGCGGTACACCTTGACGGGGCGCAGCTTGCCGCGTTCCTCTCCGCTTACGCCAGCGGCGAAATTGCTTTGCCGCAGCCGGACGCAGACTATACCGACGAACAGGAGGAAACCGAAGATGAAGCATAAAAAACTGTTCCGCAGCGTTACCGCTTTGCTTGCCGCCCTTGTACTCATGGGCGGCTTTTCTGTTACCGCTTTTGCGGGCGGCGGTGACGTGAGCGACGAGCCGCCTACCCCCGTAACCGAAACCGAGCCGGAAGAAACGACGGGCGGCTATGAGCCGCAGCCTTTAACGCCGGAGGGCAACATGAGCCTTGTGGACGACATAACGGGCGAAGCGTCCGGCGATAAGCAGTTTATTACCGTCGTTACGAAAAACGGAAACTATTTTTACATCATCATTGACCGCGCCGAGGACGGGGAAAATACCGTCCATTTCCTTAACCAAGTGGACGAAGCGGATTTAACCGCCCTTATGGAGGACGGGCAGACCGAAGCCCCCGTTTGTAGCTGCACCGATAAATGCGTTGCCGGAAGCGTCAACACCGCTTGCCCGGTTTGCAGCGTCAACATGAGCGAGTGCGCGGGTGTGGAAGCCGAGCCGGAGCCGGAAGAAACCGAGCAGCCGCCGGAAGAAGAAAAAGGCGGCGGCATGGGTATTCTGCTTGTCGTGCTGCTTGTTGCCGCAGCGGGCGGCGGCGCGTTCTACTACTTTAAGATTTTGAAGCCCAAAAAGGACGCGGCGAAAGGCAGCAGCAGCCTTGACGACCTTGATTTTGACGAGGACGACGAGGAAACGGAAGTAGTCGAAACCGAACAGACCGAGCAGGAGGACGATAATCTATGAAACTTGTAATTGCAGAAAAACCGAGCGTCGGGGCGGCGATTGCCGCCGTTATGGGCGCGAATGAAAAGCGCAGCGGATATTTTGAGGGCGGCGGCTACCTTGTGTCGTGGTGTATCGGGCATTTGATTAGCCTTGCAGACGCGGCAACCTACAACGAGCAGTACCGAAAATGGAAGTATGACGATCTCCCCATTGTCCCGCAGGAGTGGCAGTTTATTGTTGCCAGCGGCAAGGAGCAGCAGTTTTCCGTACTCAAAGACCTTATGCAGCGCAGCGACGTTTCCGAGATTGTCAATGCGTGCGACAGCGGGCGCGAGGGAGAACTCATTTTTCGATTTGTCTACGAACAGGTAAATTGCCAAAATGAACTTGTCAAACAAAAGTAGACAGTTCTGAAAAGACTACCCAAACCCCAATTCAGTTCTATACTGAACTGGGGTTTTGTATTGCAATGCGTACGCTGGTCGCTCATTATTGAAGTACTCCACATATGCCTCAATCATCTCCTGAGCTGTATCGAATTTATTATGCCAACCCTCAGAATACATTTCTGCCTTTATCCATCCATTAATAGATTCAATTACTGGATTGTCAGTAGGTGTACCAACGCGTGACATTGAGCGAATTATGTTGTATCCTTTATATGCATCATTAAATGCTTTGGAGGAATAGATCGAACCCTGGTCGGTGTGGAAAGTGACTGGTTCTCTCTGTTCCTTCACTAATTGTTTGAGCTCTTCAAGGCATCTGAAATATGGCCTTCCATCTCCGATTCTCCCGGATATGTGGCTCGCGATTATTTCGTTATTAAATACATCTAGGATGAATGTCCATTCATATCTTCTACCTTTATGACGTATCATGGTCATGTCAGATGTTACAATCTCAAGAGGACGAGTAACATTCCATCTACCGTTTACAATATTTTTGAAGGTTTTATGTTCAGCTCCTATCTGTTTGTTTCTCCAATTGTAATGCCGAACTTTTGCTCGTATCCCAGCGTGTTTGCAGCACTTATGCGCAAGATTGTCGGAAAACAGCCAGCCTGTCTCATTGCGCACTAAACTAGCCAGCCCATGGTAGCCGTACGAACGATGCCTGTTGTGTGCTTCTCGCAGTAGCTCTGTTAATGTGTTTCTATCCCGCTCATATCTGTTTAAGGTTCCCAGTCGGCTGCGCCATTTGTAGTATCCAGATCTGTTAACTCCCATTACTCTGCACAGTTCAGACACTGAATATTTGTCTCTGAGATTTTCTATTATCTGGAATTCAAGTCTCTTAAAGTAACGAACTCCTTGCTTGCACCAACTCCTTTCACTATGTAGCCTTTTTTTAACCGTTCATTCTCAATCTGAAGTTTCTCAACCGTTAGCCTCAGGCGTTCTTCTTCAGTCAAAGACTTGCTTGCATGCAGTGCTGAGAATCGATTACCAGTACGCAATTTGTCAGGGTTTAGCGCAGATTCACCACCTCTGCGATATCTACATACCCATCCTTTGAGTGTTCCGTATGGAATTCCTGCATCACGCGCAAGAGTTTTAATGGGATATCCTTCTTCTTCACACATCAATACATATTTGATTCTTTCTTCTTTGGTCCATTTTCTGTTTGTGCCGCCTTTAGCCCTACCCATGAAATCACCTCCGTTTAAATTGTAACATTAAAAAAGCAGACATACTTTTTTAGTATGTCTACTTTTAGTTTACAAGTTCATATATAGTGCCCGTTTTGTTCACGGTACTATATATGGTACTGAGTAGATATTTTAACATTATGTGACTTTCGGATAGATTTCCCGCGGAACTCTTGCTTTTACAGCAATCCCTCCTTCGGTATACTCTTCCGAAAGAAGCTGTCCATACTCACGGATCAGCTGGATCTGACCGGCCTCCGAATAAGGAAAAAGCCGTTCCATATAAATCTGTCCTTCTGCCAGTATCTCAGAAAGAAGCTGCTTAAATTCCTCAAGCCCCTCTCCTGTCCGTGCGGAAATCTTCAGCGTATGGTCTGCTCGGAGATCCCGAAAGCTCTCCCCGGAAACACGGTCCTGCTTGTTAAAAAGTGTGATCGTCTTTTTTCCCAGAGCACCAAGCTCTTTCAGGGTTTCATATACGATATGCATCTGTATCTCCGCCTGAGGATTGGATGCATCTACCACATGAATGATATAATCCGCATATTTGGCTTCCTCCAGAGTACTCTTGAAGGCTTCCACCAGATTGTGGGGAAGCTTGCGGATAAAGCCTACGGTATCCGTAAGAAGAAGCTGCTGTCCGTCATCCAGTGTCAGAAGACGGGTAGTCGGATCCAGTGTGGCAAACAGCTTATCCTCCGAAAGCACCGAAGCGCCTGTCAGTGTATTCAGAAGTGTTGAC
>OHEX01001061.1_pt1 | contig 10788 bp, 8 predicted proteins | sample 1567361 | NCBI WGS metagenome assembly OHEX01 (sample SAMEA3879585, study PRJEB24766) | human gut metagenome | biome: human-associated habitat; feature: feces | place: USA | collected 1985/1987 | reverse complement strand
TTCACTTGCATGGAATACTGCGGCATGTTTTCAACCAACAGGCTGAAGGCACGCTTGAGCTCTGGCACGATCATAAAAATCAGGATGAATACGAGGCCGATGATGATACCGAAGGTGAGTATAATGCTCACAATGCGGCGTAACCGGCTCCACAGGCGAAAATTTTTGCGGTTGAGCGGCGCGAACAACCGCTCCTCGATCACCTTGAGCAAAACGTTGAGGATAAAAGCGGCGCAAAATCCGATGATGAGAGGCATCAGCAAGCCTAGCGCGGTGCGGCAAACGCCCGCCACGGCGGAAATGTTTTGCAGCCCTAAAAACAAGACGATACCGAAGGTGATAATCAATAGGATTTTTTTCACGGTTTTCCGGTCGAGCTCCATGCTTGTGACCATCCTTTCTGAATTTCCGACCGCGGCATTGCGCGGTTTGGCGCGGCTAACATTCGAACAGCCGCTAAGCTTAAAAAGCACAAAACACAGTTTGAAAGGAACCTTTTCAAATTTTGTATACTGCCCTTTTTGATATTGCAGGTGGCTTTCTTTCACTATACCTTGCTGCGGCGCTTCTTGCAAGCAATTTTTGCTCCCGTTATTGGGCTGCTACCCCATTTATTCATTTGCCTTCTGCTTTCTTATGCAGAATTACGGGGAAAATAGCGGAAAGCTTGAATATTCTATCGAAATAGACTATAATCAAACCATCAAAAAAAGATGAGATGAGGACAATGCTATGAATCAACGCAGGACGATCGTCAACACAGCGCTCTCCAACCGGCCTGCCGGGACTGTGGTTATGGTTGCCGCCTTGTTGGGAGGCCTTTATTATCTCTACTGCCTGCTGCGCGTGCCCGGCGCAGCCGATCCGTATGCGGGCGTGATTTTGAGCGGGCAGGCGTTTCAAGCTCTCAGCTATTTGGAATTTGGCGTGAAAATTGCGATCAAGATTTTTCTAATCGGCGCAATCCTGTATGCGTTTTCACACACGCGTAATGCGCCGTTTACGCGGACTCCGGCGCGTTTATGGGTATGCAGCCTGTCGCTGGAGATTGTGCTGTATATCCGCGCGATTTTTATCAGCGTGATCCATTTCCTTTCTGCACAGCGGGCCGGCGGAGAGTTGGTCCCCATGTTGCAGGAGCTGGTGCCGTCGATTCTCTCCATCTTAACGTTTGCTCTGCTGATCTGTGTGGCGCTGCGTTCCTCTGATGTGCTGCGGGCGGCAAAATATTTCCGGATTTCAGTTGTGACGACGGTACTGGCTGTTGTGTATCTCGTGGTGCATGCCATCCAGATCGTTTTAGCGGTGCGGTCGGGCGCAGGCGGGGCGGTGCAGGAGCTTGTTCTTTTCATAGACGGGCTGACAGTCCTGCTGCCGAGCATCCTGTTGATGCGCGCTGCCGCAGCGGAGAAAAAGGTAAATTATACAAACCGCGGCTTTTATATGGGCCAGAAATACGAGCGGTAAAGCAGGTCGTGTTTTTAAGAAATCGGGAGAGAAGCGGGCGTGGGCAGCCACTGCCCGCTTCTTCAATTCTACGCTGGTGATAAATTTAAAAAGCTTATGAAATTATAATTGCTTTTTGCTGTGATTTGTGATAAATTTGGATATATAAATACCGGATGCTTCTTTGATTTTTGGAGATTTTTTCAAAAATGACAGGAATGCATCGGAATAAACGCCGCCGATCGGGGATGAATGGCGTTTATTTCACCTACGGTATCTTGAAGCGTACGCCGCCTGTGGCGGCGGGATGGAGGGTATTTGATGAGTGCAAGCAGTCTCACAAACCGGCGCTATGTAGGGGTCAAGGAAAACCTCGCATATGGCGTCGCGTGCGGCGGCCAGAATATGAGCTATACATTCATGGCGTCGTATCTTACTTACTTTTTTGTAAACGTTTTCGGCATTGACCCGGCGATTGTTGCGACCATGCTTTTTATCGAAGGCATTTGGGATGCGGTTAACGATCCGATCATGGGCTCGATCGTCGATAAAACGCGCACACGCTTTGGCAAGCTACGGCCGTATTTGCTGGTGATTCCGATCCCGCTGGCAGTGGTGACCATGCTTCTGTTTGCGGGCCCCGTATTGATGGCAGAGGCAACGATGGGCGCAAAGGTCGTTTATATGGTGATCACCTATTTCGTTTGGGAATTCCTGTATACGATCTGCGACGTGCCGTTTTGGGGTATGTCCGCGGCGATTTCTCCCAACCCGGCGGACCGCACCCGTGCAATCTCCAGCGCACGCTTTACCGCCTCCATTCTTGGCGGCTTGCCCGGCATCGTGCTGCCGGTGCTGATCGATTTAATCAATGCGGGCGCGGTCAATGTTTCCCTGCAAAAGGTTTTCTTTGTGATCGGCATTGTGGTTTCCTTTGTCGGCATGGGCCTGTTCAGCCTGGCGGGAATTTGCACGCGCGAGCGTGTGGCGCAGTCTCTGGAAGAGCCTAGCCTGCTGGATTCCTTTAAGTATCTGTTCCAGAACAAGCCTTTAATGCTGCTGATCCTTTCCAACATCCTCGGCGCCTTGGGCGGTATCAACGGTATTTTTCAAAATTATTATTTCATTGATGTGCTGGGCTCCGCTTCTATCAATATTATCATTGGTATTCCTGGCACCGTAATTGGATTTGTTGCATACCTGATGATCGGCCCGCTGAAGAAACGCTTTAATAATAAGCAGATATCGATTTGGATGTCCGTCATATGTGGAGTATTGCCAGCCATTACCTTTGTGCTGGGATATGGCAATATGAAAAATATGTCCGTTATGGTGCCGCTTCTGATGGTTCAAGGTGCGCTGAATGCCCTGTTTAACGGCGTGCGCATGGTTATTCCTACCGAGATGATTGGTGAGACCGTTGATTATATGGAGTGGAAAACCGGAAAACGTTCTGAAGGAATGAGCTTCTCTATTTTGACTTTTATCAGCAAATTTACAGGCGCAATGTCAAAATCCATGGGTACGGGGCTTTTAAAAGCGATTGGTTATGTAACATCTTCGACCAATGCCGTTGTACCGCAGAGTATGCATACGCAGCGCGGGATTTTTGCGATGTATACCATTATTCCGGGATTGCTAGGAATTTTGGGGATTATCCCGCTATTCTTCTATGATTTGGTAGGAGAGAAACAGCAAAAGATGCTCAAAGAGCTTGCCGAACGCCGCGAAAAGACAGAGAAGCAGGAAGAGGAAAAGCCTGTGGACGCCGATACACAGGCATAGCAGGAGCAAATGGCCAAGGGGGAAAGGCCTGGTGATATCTAACTTTAGAAAAGAGAAGGAGATGCAATCAACAATGAGCAAAATGAAACAAGCGGCGGTTTCCCTGCTGCTGGTCCTGTCTCTTCTGGCGGCACTGATGGCGCCGGCAGGTGCGGCATTCTGGCAGAAGCCTGATCCGCTGCAATTCAACGACGATGGTTCTTTTACGATCCTGCAAATTTCCGACACACAGGATACGCAATATCCCACCCCCAATGTGTTGACACTGATCGAAAAGGCGATGGATGAGTCGAAGCCGGATCTCGTTATTTTCACGGGCGACCAGCTCAAGAATTATGATTCTGATTTTGACGGCGGCAACCTGAAGAACAAGGTGCAGCAGGCAATTGATGCGATTGTGCGCCCTGTGGAGCGCCGGGGCATCCCGTTTGCAGTAGTTTACGGTAACCATGACGACGCAATCGGAGTCAGCAAGGAAGACCAGCTTAAAATGTATCAGCGGCATAGCCTGTGCCTGATGCGCGATGATGAGCCGGAGCTCTCCGGCTGCGGCAACTATAACCTGCCGATTCTCAGCAGCGATGGCCAGCGCACAGCCTTTAACCTTTATTTCATCGATTCGCTTGGCGGTGGCGGCAGCTACTATGATTATGTTAAGCAGGATCAAATTGACTGGTATGTGCGTACAAGCAATGCGCTGAAGGCAGCGAATGGCGGCGTGCCCGTGCCCTCCATGGAGTTCCAGCATATTCCCCTGCCGGAGCTGCGCACAGTTGCCAGCGAGGGGCTCATTCACACGGGTGAAAACAATGAGGGTGTTTCCGGCCCGTATTATAACAGCGGCCTTTTCCAAGCCATGGTGCAGCAGGGCGATATGATCGCGGCCTTCTGCGGACATAATCATACGAACACCTATATTGGCACGCTGGATGGCGTGGATCTCGGCTTTACGCCGGGTGCCGGCTTCAACGAATATGGCGCGGCGAAGGAGCGCGGCGTGCGTGTGATTGAGCTTCATGAGAGCGACCTCTCCACCTATGATACGCATTTGCTCACCTTTATAGGGCTGCTGGGCGATAATCCGATCACCCAGTTGCGCTACCGGCTCTTCACAGTGGGCGAGCTGGATTCCAACAACACGATGGATATGGTAAAAACCGTGCTCAGTGAAATTGTTGATGCAGTGCTGTATCTGGTGAAAACGAGCCATGGGAACCCGGTTACGATCGTGAGAGAGCTGCTTCAATTCTTTGGCGCTGATGTTGGTTATATAGAGGGCTTTTTCCACTGATCTTCCCTTCTAATGGAAAGGAGTAGATTCCAATCGTAGAAGCAATTTATAACTTTGACTGGTCTATATTTGCCTGGGTGCGGGATACATTATGGAACCCGGTGCTCGATGTTATTATGAAATACATTACGCTGCTGGGAGAAGGCGGCATGATTTGGATCATTTTTGCCGTGATTCTAATTTGTACGAAAAAATATCGTAAATGCGGCCTGATGATGGGCGCCGCATTGCTTTTGATGCTGGTGATCAATGACGGCATTTTGAAAAACCTGATTGCGCGCCCGCGGCCCTTTAACCGATTTGATCCGGCCGATCCCGCTATGTTCGCGGTTTGGAAAGATTTTCCCTTCCCAGAGATTGTGAGCCGGCCGTCCAGCTTTTCCTTCCCCTCGGGGCATACCTCATCTTCTTTCGCGGCAGCACTGCCCATGCTGAAAACGGATAAGAAGATCGGGATTCCAGCCTTGGTTTTGGCCTTTCTGATTGGATTCTCCAGAATTTATGTGCATGTGCATTATCCTACGGATGTAATCGTTGGCGCAATAGCAGGTTTATTTTATGGCTGGGTCGGCATTGTGCTGGTGCAGAAGCTAGAGCCGATTGTGAAGCGTTGGTGGGCACAGCGCAAGGCGCGGAAAGCGGCTTGAGTGCAATTTTTAAAAAGAGATATAAAACGCCGGGGAGAAATCCCCGGCGTTTTCATGCAGTGCAAGAGTTGTAACGTGAAGAATCGTGAACCGTTGGGCTGAGATGCCTATCCGGCATCCCAAGCGCTCAGGAAGGCTGATCAAGCATATTGCAATAAAAATATTGGCCTTTATTCTTGTATTTTGTGAAAATAATGCGAAACGATGAAAGTATCAGTTTTGAAAGCTTCAATCATGAGCTGGCATTTTCTTAAATTCAGATAAAGATTCTATAAATATGAATAATTTTAAATTAGTTCTTGCATTTTTGAGGCGAATCAGGTAGAATAAATTTCATAAAGCCGAGAAGGGCTTTGCACAGACGGCATCAGTGTCAGGCTTGGTTTGAGCTGTGGGCCGTCTTATGCTTGTGGAGATGTTTGCAGGCAGAGCTTTGGGATTCCAGAAATTGGGAAGGGTGATTTTCATGTATGTAGATGATGTTTTGAACCGAGCGCTCAAGCGCAACCACACGCAGCCTGAGTTTTGTCAGGCAGTGACTGAGGTGCTGGAGTCGATCCGTCCGGTTGTGGAAAGCAATCCTTATTATGAGAAAACGTCGCTTCTGGAGCGGCTCGTCGAGCCGGAGCGCGCCACGGTTTTCCGTGTTTGCTGGATGGACGACAACAACAAGGTGCAGGTCAACCGGGGCTACCGTGTTCAGTTCAATAGTGCAATCGGCCCATATAAAGGCGGTTTGCGGTTTCATCCTTCCGTTAATATGAGCATTATTAAATTCCTCGGCTTTGAGCAAATTTTTAAAAACTCACTGACCGGTCTGCCGATTGGCGGCGCGAAGGGCGGCTCAGATTTTGACCCGAAGGGGAAGAGCAATACGGAAGTAATGCGTTTTTGCCAGAGTTTTATGACCTCTCTCTACCGCGTAATTGGCCCCAATACGGATGTCCCTGCTGGGGATATCGGCGTAGGCGGTCGTGAAATCGGCTATATGTTTGGTCAGTATAAGCGCATTACCGGCCAATATGAAGGGGTGCTCACCGGTAAGGGCCTGAGCTTTGGCGGCTCGCTTGCGCGCACAGAGGCAACCGGCTACGGCTTGGTTTATATTGTGGAAGAAATGATGCGCGCGCACGGCAATGATATCGAGGGCAAAACCGTTGCGGTTTCCGGCTCGGGCAATGTGGCGATCTATGCGATTGAAAAAGCGCAGGAGTTGGGTGCGAAGGTTGTTACAGCGAGCGATTCTAACGGTTGCATTTATGACCCGGAAGGGATCGACCTTCAAGTGATCAAGGATATTAAGGAAGGCCGCCGCGGCAGAATCAGCGAATATGTTGCCGAGCGCCCCAGCGCAAAATATACGGAAAACGGGAAGGTTTGGGGAATCCCGTGTGATATCGCCCTGCCCTGCGCCACGCAGAATGAACTCACCGCTGAGGATGCACGTGAGCTTGTGAAAAATGGCTGCATCGCAGTGGGCGAGGGCGCAAACATGCCTTCCACCCATGAGGCAATCCAGGTGTTTTTGCAAAATGGCGTGCTCTTTGCGCCCGGCAAAGCGGCAAACGCAGGCGGCGTGGCAACCTCTGCGCTGGAAATGAGCCAAAACAGCGCGCGGCTGAGCTGGTCGTTTGACAAGGTGGATCAAAATTTAAAAAATATTATGGTGAATATTTACACCAATATGTCCGCTGCGGCGGAGGAATATGGCCATAAGGATAATTTTGTGGTCGGCGCAAATATCGCGGGCTTTCTCAAGGTTGCGGACGCGATGCTGGCGCAGGGCATTATCTAAAAGCGATATCTATATAGAAGACGGGCCGGGGTTTCCGGCCTGTTTTTTTGCAAAAAATGTTGTAAAAAGGATCTGCGTCGCACGAACGGGCAGATGGCCGGAGCCCTTATCTTTATGATATCTATGCGAGCACATTCGAGCCTTTTCTTTGCGCTGTGACGCAAAGCGGGGGTGTGGGAGAAAGCGTTTTTGTTTGAATTGTGATAAGAATGTAAACAATTCCAATAGCATTTGAAAAACAAGCTTTCTCATGTTAAAATATCAACATTGCAATTTTGCAGTTTTCTTTGAAGGAGGCATTGCCTTGGGAGACATGAAAGACCGTGAACATAACACCCTCTCCGGCGACGGGTTGGATGAAGAGCTCAGCCAGATTCGGGATGCATTTCAGCAAGAGCTGGAGGAGGCAACGAAGAGAGCGGAGCAGGAAGCGGAGAAGAATGCGCAGAGCGGGAAGGAGGAGGCCCCGCCAGCATTGCCAACAAGCCCTGTGCGTGCGGAAGGGGAAGCGGCAAACGCCGCCGTCTCAGCCGGGGAGCAAAAAGCGGATTGGAAAGTGATCGTGCTGGCGGTGATCGTTGCTTTTGTGGCGTTATATGGCGCAGCGGATTTTTTCATCGGCGTGTCGCCTTTTGCCCGGGTGTTACAAGCTGAGCAGTATGTTCGCCAAGGAAAGCTTAACTCTGCGCTCGACGCTTATTATGACGCGAGCCAGGATACAACGGCCGCGGCGGCGAAGCGCATGGTGAAGGGCCAGGCGCAGCTCTACCTGAATTTGGGCTATGTAGAAAACGCGCAGAGCTTAATCAAAAAATATTACACGACGGCGCAGCTGGAGCGGGCTTGGAACCGCGATCTCAACGAGCTGTATCAGAATTTGAATGCCATAACGGATACCATTTCCGCTGTGGAGGAGCTTTTTAGCGGATATAGCGAGGTGGGGGATGATCAGCTTCCCTACGACGAGCTGATCGAGAAGATTGAGGGCTTGAAGGAAAATGAAAGCTATGATAAAGCGATTTTAGAATATTATAAATACATGCTTGCCGCCATGACGGAACAGGAGAGCTCCGTCCGTATCCAATTTCTGGAATCTGTTCAGAAGGAAAACGAAAGCTACAGCTGGATTTACCTGCCTGCAATGGCCACAGAATATCTAGAGGCTAAAAATTATGACAAAGTAGTAGAGCTTTGCGACCAAATGCGGGCACAGAACGTGGAGGACGCCAGTGCCTATGGCACGGAAGCTTCGGTTTACCGGCTCCAAAAGGAGTATGACAAGGCGATTTCTACAGCTGAAAAGGGCATCGCACTGGATGACACCAGCTCAGAGCCCTACCGCCAAAAGGCGATTGTAGAGCTGCTTCAGGGCGATAAAAAGGCGGCGTTGGCGAATGCACAAACCGCGTTTGATCTCTCCCTGAACTATGCGACGAGCTACACCCTTGCGGTGTGCTACTTGGCAAACGGCAATCAGGATGGCTATGAAGAAGTTATATCCACCCTCGAATACTATGGCGTTGAAATGGGCCAGAAAGTGCTTGATTATAAAGCCGGGAAGCTGACGGTTGAAGATATTTTCTTGAATGGAGAGGGGGATGTGGCATGAGGATCCTTTATGTGATCGTGAAGGCGCTGACCTTTCCGGGCACGCTGCTGCATGCTCTTTGGGAGCATTGCCTGTGCCGCAAGTTTCACTGCACGGTGGAAGATGCCCGCTATTTTCAGGCCAACGAGCTGTGCGGGCATGTGGAGCATGAATTTATGCCGAGCAAGGGCAAACGTTTTTTGATCTGTTTTCTCCCCTTCCTGTTTAATCTGGTGCTCGGGCTGCTGATCGTGATCCCTGCCAGCGTGCATGTAATGAAGTTGCAGCAGTTCAACAACATTTTCTATCTGCTGATGTTATGGCTTGGCATTTCTTTGCTGACTTCGCTTTTCCCCTTGGTAGAAGATGCACTTGCGATGTGGGAGAGCTTTTATGGCGCGGGAAACGAGGCTAATCTTGCGGCAAAGATTTTGTTGTTCCCAATCATTGCCGTTTTAGTTGCAGGCGCTTACCTGGAGCGTTGGGGGATTACGCTCGTCACCTCAATTGCGGCGGCCTGGTTCCTGCCGGAGCTGTTGTCTCCCATTGCGGGGGCGTTGGCTTCCGCGAATGATTCGCTTGGCGCCTGGCTTGCAAAGCTTGCAGAGAAGGCCCAAAATGTGGCGGAAGCCGCCACCGAGACCGGGACCAACGCAGCGTCATCATGAAAGTTGAGCTGGAGGCGTTAGGAAACACTGTGTAAAATCCATGCGGATAGGTCTAACCTGTCCGCATGGATTTTTTGTTTTTAGGATGATCCTATGCCCGGAGAAGATCTGCTGTTGCTGGCAAATTTGTTTTCAGGGCTTCTATGTAAGCTATGGCTGGGAATGCAGCATGATTTAGAAAAGTGGGAGCTTTGGAAAAGAATTTGTTGCGGATTCCCTCTTGCCTTTCTACTCAAAATAGATTATAATACGATAAGGCTTTTTATAGAAAGTTTTATCATCGGCAGAGCGAAGCATTTATTTGGTCATGTGGCGGGCGGGTCCTGTGCGGCGGGGCGCTGTGAACCATGTCAGGCGGGGAACCGAGCAGCATTAAGCAGTTATGACCTGTGCCGCAGCAAGTTTACACTCATAATCATGGGTTCTATTTTTGCGTATCGTTTTATTTACCGATTATTATGTACTTTTTCACGGGAGGTTAGTTATGCATCTTGCTCTTTATCGTAAGTATCGTTCTGCCACCTTTGACGAAGTAATTTCGCAGGAGCATATAACCACCACGCTGAAAAACCAGATAAAGGCCGGCACTCCGGCTCACGCTTATCTGTTCACAGGTTCGAGAGGTACGGGCAAGACCACCTGTGCGAAGCTGATGGCAAAGGCGGTAAACTGCTTATCTCCCGTTGACGGCAACCCCTGCGGAGAATGTGAAAGCTGTAAGGCAATAGCCGCAGGCTGTCCTGATATAATCGAGATGGACGCAGCCTCAAACAACGGCGTTGACGATGTAAGGGCATTGCGTGACGAGGTTATGTACGCTCCGACTGTCTGCCGTTATAAAGTTTATATAATAGACGAGGTGCATATGCTGTCCTCACAGGCATTCAACGCACTTCTGAAAACCATAGAAGAACCGCCGCCGCACGTTATATTCATACTTGCGACTACCGAGATACACAAGGTGCCTGCGACTATCGCATCAAGATGTCAGCAGTTCCGCTTTTCAAGAATTGATGTAGAAGAAAGCACAAAGCGGCTGTGCGAGATAGCAAAAAAAGAAAACGTAAATATAACCGAGGATGCCGCAAGGCTAATCTCCAGATTGTCAGACGGCGGTATGAGAGATGCGGTTTCGCTGCTCGACCAGTGTATAAGCGTGAGCGCCGACATCGACGAGGAAACCGTAAGGACTACCGCAGGCATCGCAGGAACGGAGCATCTGTTCACGCTTGCACAATGCATACACGAGCAGAATGCGCCCGAGGCACTGAAAATTCTCGATGAGCTTCACAATCAGTCGAAGGATCTTATGCTTCTTCTTGACGAGCTGTTGTCGCATTTCAGAAATCTGTGCATACTGTCGGCAACGAACTCCGACTTTTCTCTCATCCCTGCAGGAAGCGGAACAAGAAACGATCTTGCAAGGCAGACAAAGGAGTTTACTCTCGGAGAAATAATGCGGTGTATGGATATACTGCAGGACTGCATTGCGAGAACTCCGAAAACGGCAAAGCGTAAGACGGTTGCCGAAATGTGCCTTATAAGGCTGTGTACGCCACGTCTTGACA
>OHEX01001059.1_pt1 | contig 10808 bp, 9 predicted proteins | sample 1567361 | NCBI WGS metagenome assembly OHEX01 (sample SAMEA3879585, study PRJEB24766) | human gut metagenome | biome: human-associated habitat; feature: feces | place: USA | collected 1985/1987 | reverse complement strand
TTATCCCGGTTTGCCTACCGCAGCAGGCCGGCTTCGTAGTAAATTACGATCTGCTCGATCATCTTGTCTTCGTTGTCCTTGTCGTACTGCGATTTGAGGTTCTGCCCGAAAATCCGCGATACGCCCTGCCAAAACCCCGCTACGAATCCGCCCCGGAACTCCTTGAGCACCTCGTAGGCCGTATATTCGGTTTCGCTGTCGATCAGCTTCAACAACACCTTGCCCTGCGTGCGGGTCATGTGTTTCAGCACGGGGGTGTATTCGTCCTTGATCTCGTGGTAGATTTGTTTGATATACTCCTTCTGGGCCTTTTTGGTCGGCAGGCGGCATAATTCCTCTTCCATGTCGGCCATCCTGGCCTTGGCGATCTGCGCGATGGGGTAGACCTTTTTCACGGCGTCCACCAGCCGGCGGTAGCGGCGCAGGTCGACCGGGCGGCTGAAGACGTAGACCGGCAGGACGTGGACCAGCGGGATCGAATCGCCCTTCTCGACCGTCCACTCCTGATGCCAGAAGCCACGGCCTCCCTGCGCCTGCGCTTGGGAAAGCGCGGCGGCGAGCAGGGCGATGAGGAGTATCCACTTTTTCAACGGCGGCGAATTTTTTGTACCTTTGCGGCGGAGTCCGGATGAAAACCCGTGCGGTTTTGCATCCGGTTTGCCGGGGTGTCTTCGGCAAAGATAACGATTCACCGCAATAAACGAATTACGAACAGCGAATATTATGCTTGAAAAAGGACTTTCCGCCCGCAGCGCCGCAACCGTCGCCGCCGGCAACACGGCCGCCATCTAAAACAACCGGCACTTTCTGTCCTTCTTTTACATTGGAAGCACCTGTTACAATCTGCGTTGTTGTTCCTTCCTCATCAATTGCCACCTGGCAGACAACCAGTTTATCTGCATCCGGGTGTTTTTCAATCTTCTCAATTTTACCTACAATAATTTTGTCCAAATCTGCATCGAATTTTTCATATCCTTCGACCTTTGTTCCGGACATCGTCATCGCATCCATATATTCCTGCTCTGTACAGGTAAGTTCCGGTACATAAGCTTTAATCCATGATAATGGTGTATTCATTCTTAAACCTCCTTAAAACTGTTCCAAAAATCTCTTGTCATTTTCATACAAAAGGCGCATGTCATCAATCTCATATTTTAAGAGGGCAATACGCTCTAAGCCGACACCAAAGGCAAATCCTGTGTATTCTTCCGGATCAATACCACTCATCTCAAATACATGTGGATGAACCATACCGCATCCTAAAATCTCAATCCAGCCCTCACCTTTACAGAAACGACAGCCCTTACCGCCGCATTTGAAACAGGTCACATCCATTTCTGCACTTGGCTCAGTAAATGGAAAATGATGCGGACGGAATTTTACTTTGGTATCTTCTCCAAACAATTTCTTTGCAAACTGTTCCAGTGTACCTTTCAAATCAGCAAAAGTAATATTTTTGTCAATAACAAGTCCTTCAATCTGATGGAATGATGGAGAATGTGTTGCATCGACATCATCACTTCTAAATACTCGTCCCGGTGAAATCATACGAATCGGTAACTTCCCTTTTTCCATCTCGTGTACCTGAACGGAAGAAGTCTGGGTACGAAGTACAATTTTATCATTAATATAGAAAGTATCCTGCTCATCTTTTGCCGGATGATTTGCCGGAATGTTAAGTGCTTCGAAGTTATAGTAGTCATACTCTACTTCCGGACCTTCGACAACCTCGTAACCCATGCCGATAAAGATTTTTTCGACTTCTTCTAAGGCAATCGTGTTTGGATGACGGTGACCCATCTTTCGCTCACGGCCGGGCAAAGTCACGTCGATTACTTCTGCTTTCATTTTTTCCTCACGGAGTTTGCGCTCAAAAGCAGCTTTCTTTTCCTCTAAACTGCTCTCGATTTTTGCCCGTGCCTCATTCACCATCTGGCCAACTTTCGGACGGTCTTCCGGTGCCACATCCTTCATGGACTTAAGAACACTTGTCAGTTCTCCTTTCTTTCCCAAAAAGGCAACCCGGATTTCATTTAATTTATCGAGTTCCCCCGACTGCTCAATTTGAGACATCGCATTGCTTAAAATATGCTCCAATTTTTCTTTCATGATAATCTCCTTTCCTGAAAGATTTCTTTTCTTGTAATTAAAAAAGCCCCTTACAGAGATTTCTCTGCAAGGGACGAATCAACTCGCGGTACCACCCAAATTCTTATCAAAATGATAAGCACTCATAATACGATAACGGATATCAGCCGTCACTTTCTACTTTTGTCTTTTGACCGTTCAAAAGCAAGACTCCGGTGCGAAATTCAACTGCTAACGGAACCTGACAGAACTTACAGCCGATGATTCTGTCTCTCTGAAGGAAATTAACAGTCTGTCTGGCAAATACCAACACCTTCTGCGTCATTTTCATAATGAAACCTTTTACACTTTAGCATATATAGTTGTTCTCTGTCAAGTGTTCGATGGAAGGTTTTTAGTTTCCGTAATTTAGTAAGAAAAGTTTACATCCTGTGGGCGCTCCCGCTTAGACAAATCCGCAGAAGTATCGGCATGCAAACTACGCATGCCAGATACTTGCGCATTTGTACCCACAGGATGCAAACTTTTCAGTCGAATTATTTTAATTGAAAGAAACTCATCGTTTTCTTTAATTTGTTTGAAATTTCATCCAAACGGGTTGCAAAACCTGCCAGCTGGTCAATGTTACCATTTAATTCTTCCATCGATGCACTTGTTTCCTCTGTGGAGGCTGCATTTTTTTCGGAAATGGATGACAGATTTTCAAGTACTTCTGTGACTTTGTTTTTCGCACTGTCACATGTTGCTGCACTCTCTCTTACAACCTCAATATTTTCTTTGGTATCGCCAATTCGATTTGAAACTTCTTCAAATTTATGTTTAGTTTCATCCAATTTGCTTTTTTGTTCTTTGGTCTGCTCGGAAAGTACTTCCATTGTTTTCACCATCTCACCGGAAGCGGCAAGCAGTGTATCAATAATCTCTTCAATGGTAACAGTCGAATTCTGGGACTCGTCTGCCAACTGCTTAATCTCATCTGCGACAACGGCAAATCCTTTACCGGATTCTCCTGCACGGGCAGCTTCAATGCTTGCATTCAGACTCAGAAGATTGGTCTGTGAAGCAATCTGTGTAATTAACTGCGTTGATTCCTGTATTCTCTGTACTAAAGTATTCGTCTTTTCAATCTGCTCTGCCACTTTGTAAATCGCATTTGTGGTATCCTCATTGCGGCTTTCCAGTTCTGCCATAATAACGCTTGCATTTTCCCCAGCTTCCGTCATCTCATCCGACAGTTTTGTCATATCAAATATCTTCTGCTGCATCTGGTCAATCATATGATCCATAACCTGAATTGCATCTACGGCATCCTGCACCTGTTCTGCCTGTGAATGTGCTCCCTGCGAAACATTGTTTACAGCATTTGCAATTTCTTTGGAATTGATGCGGCTGTCATTTGAGCGTTCTTTAACAACGCTTTCTGTCTCCGTAATATGTCCGGATGCCTCCTTGATAGAACGGACAATCTGGTAAAGTGTTCCTCTCACTTTTTCCAAACTCTCTCCCAATACGCCAATCTCATCCTTGCAGCACAGCGCTTTTTCATTTACATGGAAATCCAATTCTCCTTTTGTAAAACGGAGCAAATCATCCTTAAGCGCAATAATCGGTTTCAAAATCCGTTTGGTTGAGAAAATGCTGAAAAGAAAAGCCACGATCATCATGACAATGATACCTACAATTAACTCTATGGCAATATTGCGAATTACAATATTCATTGCCTGGCTGGTATCTTTCACCTGAGACCGCATATCATCTACGTAATTTCCTGTCGTTATAACCCAGTTCCATGGTTCAAATTTTTCTGAATACGCAATTTTCGGAGCCACGGTAGTTCCATCTGATTTCGTAAAATAGAACTCGTTAAAGCCACCACCGTTATTCGCTTTTTTCATAATATTCTGAAGAATCAATACACCGTTCTGGTCTTTTAACTGCTTACGGTTTGTCCCTTCCTGTTTACTCAGAATCGGGTGCATTACTAAGTTATAATCCGTATCGTCAATCCAAAAATAACCATCATTTACACCATCTTTGTCATAATCTGTACCATAACGCATATTACGAATTACTTCTAACGCCTGTTCTTTTGCTTCTTCTTCGGACAATTTGTCATCCTGCGATAAATTATAATAATGAGAAACAATCGAAATTGCTGACTCAACCTGCGTCTTAATTTCAGTATTGTATCCATCGGTCATCGTATCTTTATAATTCTTTATACCGATATTATTTGTCGTCCGAACACCTATCATACCAATTACTGCTGTGATAATTACCGCTGCAATCATAATGCTCATTGTGGTAATCATCATAATCCCTCTTGTGCCAATTTTTCTTTTTTTCATGCTTAACCTCCTCGATGTCATCCAAAACTGCATTTATTCAACACAAAATATTATACTCCTTTTTTTCCTAATTACTACCTTTTTTTGTGAATAATGACATATTTTTAACAAATCTACCTTTTTTTGCAAACGCTTTGTGGGAAGTGTTTGCAAAAAGTCAGTTAGATGAGTTTTTCAATTAAAAAAATTCAACTGAAAAGTTTTGCACTGAGTGGGTTTTGAGTGCGCCCACGAAGTGCAAACTTTTCAGTCGAATTCTTTTCATTAAAAACTACATCTTATTTGATTGTCAAATAGTCAATATAACCATCCCATGTACCATCGTCACTTGTCACAACGAGTTTTACCTCCTGATTGCCAAGTCCGTGTGTTACATTTTTAATCGTATATTCTGCCGGATAACTTCCGCCATAGTAGAACGTTCCTTTTTTCTGACCGCCTACATATAAGTCTACCCGTGCCATCTTTGAGTTGTTTGAACAGCCACGCAATGTAAAGTCATGTGTTCCGTATCCAAAATACTGCGTATATGAACAGGAATCATTGTTTCCATACAAGGCAACACCATTAAATGGAGAGCTGATTTTACTTGCATATGAGCCGCCCAGTGTCATGTCCTCACACTGTACCGTGAGCCCATTCCATGTACTGCTGCTTCCGCCGGAAGTATTTCCTCCTGAGCTGCTTCCACCGGATGTACTTCCCCCAATCGTCAGATTGTTTTTGTAAACATCCGCATAACCGCTGCTCTGGTAACCTTCTACATTCAAAGCTACTTCATAGAGTTTGCCCATCGGCATGCCAAGGCTTTCCCATTTTTTAAAGTGTTCTGTCACCGAAATGGTTCCGCTTGTACGTTTGCTTGTACGTACACTCCAGTACTGTTTGAATGTTGTGTTACCGTCAATTGACGGTTGATTGTAACGAGTTGTTTCATATACATCATACGTTCCGCCATCGACTGTAATCTGTCCTTTGGAAGATGCTCCAGGCGGACGCCAGGTTCCCCAACTGTCTACGATGTAATATTCAACCAACGGGTTTCTGGACCAGCCATATACACAAAGGTAAGAATTTCCTTTTGGCTGGTAGTAACATCCATAATCAATGGAAATGTTACCAATCTGGGAATATGTTTTTGTGCAGTCAAAGGTTTTTCCTTTGCGGAACAACGCATTCCCAATGTTGTCCCACCAGCAGCTGAAGTTTCCACCACCGTTTAAGGTCATGCTTGTATCGCCATAATCCTTCCACAGTGCGTAATCATAACCGTCTTCAACGCCGGTCTTTTCGTTGTAGATCGTCGTAGCTGCCTGAGCTGATACGGAAGGAATCATCATTCCGATGCATAAAAGCAATGCTACAACACCCATAAGTTTGTTTCGTTGCATTTGGCAACCTCCTTTCTCTGACATAAAAATACCACATTTTGGCTATAATGTAAATACTATATTTGTTGATTTTTGATAGTTTTTTAGTTATATTACTATTAGTTTTTGTGCAAATTGCATGCATTTTATGTTGATTTTTCCCCGAGAATTGCATATACTTAGCACAGCAAAGAAGAAAGGAGTCATTCGATGGAAACAAATAACCTTTATATCTGGTCCATAAAAAATATTAAAAGCAATCGCATTTCCATTCATGCGGCGCAGGTTGCTTTTTTTATCATGGTGTCCTTTTTTCCTTTTTTAATGTTTTTTAAAGCATACTCCCATCAGTGAAGCGGTTCTTCTTGCCTCCGTACAGAAGGTCATTCCTGCCAGTTTAAGTTCCCTTATTTCAACTTGGCTGAATGAATCGTTTGAGGCATCTACAACCATTCTTTCTGCTACCGTTATTTCCGCATTATGGGCAGGCTCCAAAGGTTTTGCAAGTATTGCCTATGAATTGGAAGCAATATATAGTGATGGATTGGATAAACACCGTTCTTTTTTTTCAAGGCGTTTTCATTCCATCTTAGATACCGTTTTGTTTACAATTATGATTATTATTAGCTTAATTCTTCTTGTTTTTGGCAACCAGATTATCCAGTTGATTAATCGCTTTCTGCCATTTATGCAGCACATGACATTACTTTTGTTTTTGCTGCGCTCGGCATTTTCTCTGTTACTGTTTACGATTTATTTCGCCTTTTTGTACTATTTTATACCGGGCCGCCATGCACTGTTTAGGGAAGAACTTCCGGGTGCCATTCTGTCTTCCTTTCTCTGGATTTCGTTCTCGTATCTGTATTCTTTTTATGTGGATACCTGGGGCACGATTTCATCGATTTACGGCAGTTTGACATCCATTGTCTTTTTGATGTTATGGCTTTATTTCTGCATCACTTTTCTTTTTCTTGGTGCGCTTTTAAACAAATATCTGCAAACCTACCACAGCATTCACCCCATCAATGACCTCAGACGGATTTCTGATATTGTAAAATACTACCTAAAAAGTAAAATTTGAGAATTTCCTCGCACTTTTTTCCCTGAGCTGCCATTTGATTGGCACCGTTTTGGCTCATCCCAACACCGTGACCATAACCGCCTCCGGTGAAAATATAAGAATCTCCCTTTTTTTCTATTGTAAAATATCCGCTCGGCAGACAACTAAGTCCCGACACTTCTTTTTTATCTTTTCTAAGATAGATTAATTTCTCACCACCAAACAAATTTCTTAAATTATATTCTGTGTAAATCCGCAGTGTATTTTTGCTCCCCGTAATTTGCGCCATCACTGCCACACCGCTTTTTCCTCTTTTTAAAATTTCTACTTTTTTGATTTCTCCTAACTCTGTCTGTCCGGTACTGAAAAATGTTCCATCCTTTTGTTTTGTCTGAATCTGTGTCGGATTTTTTTCATACCGGCTTTTTATCTTTTCGGAAATAAATTGCTGCAATTGTTTTTCAGACACGGTTGTCCGCCAGCGATACCATGGCGAATTGGTATCATAACTTTTTATTTCACCTTGCAAAAATTCAGAAAAATCCGCTTCTTTCTGCAAATCCAGTGTTTTTCTACTATCTCCTAACAATACGCACGGCATAAGATAACTTCTGTCTTTTTTCGCAAACCATACCTCCTTAATCCCGGCAGAAACTCCTGCAGAAACAGAATAAAAATAAGTTTCTGCCACTTGGTTTTCTGCAAAAACAACCTGACCTTTTGTTTCATTAACTGCTGCGATGGACGCAGCATCCTCGCGCAGATTGTTATACACCTGGAATGACACACTGTCGTCGACGTGCGCACCTAAAGCTGCCAGTCTTTTTCCCGCCATCTGCTTGATGGCATAACTTCTGGCACATACTGCCTGCGCTTTCAATGCCTCCTTTTGATATTCAGTCGGCATTTCACTTGGCACAACACTATATAAATATTCCTCTAATGGCAACTCATTGATTATATGTAATGCCTTGTCCACTAAATCAATTTCAAAAATGCCCCGGTACTCCGGATGTCCATACTGCTTATTTACACTCTCTACCCGGATTTTACCACCCGAATCCGGTATCACCACGATATGTTCCTTCACGTTTTGTGCCGTCAGCTTTTGCTTTTCTGATGCATCAAAATGTGTCTTCTTCTTTCCTGCAACCACGGTATACCCGGTTGTTCCTGAAAGCGTAACACTTGAGAAATCATAACTGTGATTTTTGTCATTTTGTAAAATCACACGAATATTAGCCGTTTTCTCTTTCTGCTCATATAGCAGCACCGCACAGATTTGCCCGGATGCCGCAACATATTTTGCTCCCGACTCACCTACCGATAATTCGTTTGCTTCCCCCGGTATCACTGTGCCATCACTTTTCAGATGATAAACACAAAATTCTGCATCCAGCGAAACAAAACCATAATTTTCAATCTGCAGTTTTTTATCCATAATACGCAGAATTTTTCCTTGGATCATATCTGGTTTTTTCCGAACTTTTACAACTTTTCCCTGCTCTTCAATTAAGTCTGCTACCCCGCTTATTTTTTCTTTGGAAACAGCAGAACGAAGCTGCCACGTTTTTTTCTGCCCACGCCAGATTCCCTCAACTTTCTGTTGTTTTACGTCGGTTATGTACACATTGCGATACTCTTTTTTTGTTTTTACGACGCGACTCTCCCGAAAGGACTGAAACAGCCACAATCCGGCTACACAAAAAAACACAAGAAAAAATACAACAATTACTCTGCCTGTCCTTCTCAAAATAAAAATCCCCCTTTGCATTATAGTTTATGCAAAGAGGGTTATATATATTACCATTCAATGAGCATTGCGCCCCAAGTTAATCCACCACCAAAGCCTGACAAAATAATTTTATCTCCTCGCTCTAATAAATGATTGCGGTTTAACTCATCAAGTAATATCGGAATACTTGCAGACGATGTATTTCCATAACGGTCAAGATTCATCGGAAACTTATCAATGTCCACCTTTAATCGTTTCGCAATCAGTTCCAAAATTCTGACATTTGCCTGATGCAGTACAAAGAATTTAATGTCATCTACATCCGTTTCTGTTTTTTTCAAAATCTGCTTCACATAACGTGGCACCATGGTAACGGCAAACCGGAACACTGCCTGACCATCCATGCGGATATAGTCTTTTTTTCGTTTAGAATTATGAAATGGATTTTGAATTCCACGACCTTTACACGTAAGTACATCACCCTGTGTACCATCTGATCCGGTCACACTGGCAATCAGTCCTCCTACATTAGAATCATCTTTTTGAACAATCGCAGCCCCTGAGCCATCCCCAAACAAAATGCAGGAACCTCGATCTGACCAGTCCACCTCTCGAGATAGAGTCTCAGCACCAGCCACAAGGACTGTTTTTGCCATTCCCATTTCAATATAAGCATACGCCGTATTTAAGGCAAATAAAAATCCGGAACACGCAGCATTAATATCAAAGCAAGTTGCCCGTATCGCGCCAATTGCTCCCTGTACCGAACAGGATGTACTTGGCACATACGTATCCGCCGATACCGTGGCTACAATAATCATATCTAACTCATCGGCTCCTATCCCTGCATTTTCCAGTGCAGCCTCTGCCGCATGAGCAGCCATATAAGTCGTTCCTTCTTTTCCATTTGAGAGATGTCTTTCTTTTATACCGGTTCGCTGTCGAATCCACTCATCATCTGTATCCACAATAGTTGACAAAAAGTTATTATCCGCTACTTTTTTTGGAAGGTAGCTGCCGGTTCCTATAATTCTGACTGACATAACATTTCCCCTTTATCCTAAATTCAAACATTGTATAGTATAAAGCCTTACTACGCCACTTGTCAATCGTAGTCATCAATACTACGTGTTGGCATTTTTCGGACTACTTTTTGTCTTATTCATTAAATTATTGTATGAAACCGCTCATAAAAAATACGTTTAAACACCCGGTACGCAACATCATAAACAAGCCATCCGATCACACCGGCAGGAATTAACAGTGGGTAAAAAGCTGCCATTTTCTGCATCGCATCTCCAAATAAAAGTTTTGGAAAAAAGAATATCATCGGAACATATATTAAAAGGAATATCATAAGCCTTATTACACAATGAACCCATTCTTTCGGATTCTTTTTTTGCATCAGTAAAAAAATCCCTTCTGATAAAAGTATGTAAGCAGCAAGTGCAAGATATAAAATCACATGCATCTTATCCGGATTCACAAAAAAGTCCAGTGCTGCACAAACAAAATAAAAAAGGATTCCCTCTTTGATTCCAAAGCGAACTACAATAATTCCTAACAGATATGCCGCCAATGCCGTAAAAAACACAGTATTGACAGAAATAACAGTACCAAGCACCGTAAAAACCGTGCTCAGTGCTGCGAATACGCCTAATATTGCTATTTTCTTCGTCTTATTTACATGCATGAGCACAAATCTCCTCCCATACATTCACAACAAGAATCTGCAATCCACAAATCACAACAGGGATTGCCGGTTCCGCATGCACTGCCGCCACCGTAGCTTCCATAGCCACCGTAACCGCCATAGCCGCCATAACCACCGCCAAATGGACTTCCACCAAACGGACTTGCACCGCCTCCGCGCTGCAGCTGCTGATAATACTGCTGGTATTCAGGATTAGAAGGGTCTAACTCGACTGCCTTTTTGGCATAATCCATCGCAACCACATTATTTCCCAAGCCAAGGTTTGCATACGAACTGAAATAATACCATCTGGCACTTCTGTTTTCCATACTGTTTAACACGTTAATCGCCTCATTAAAACGACGTGCCCGGATGTAATTCATCGCAGCCATCAGATACTGGTCTTCTTCGGTATATTCTCCGCCATCACCGTAACCGCCGTAACTTTGATTTGTCTTACCGGAGCGCTCATTGACAATCTGGTTATAAGCTTCCTGTACTTCGCGGAATTTTT
>OHEX01001051.1_pt1 | contig 10859 bp, 9 predicted proteins | sample 1567361 | NCBI WGS metagenome assembly OHEX01 (sample SAMEA3879585, study PRJEB24766) | human gut metagenome | biome: human-associated habitat; feature: feces | place: USA | collected 1985/1987 | reverse complement strand
CGTCAGACCGTTACCCTGTGTAGTCCCTTGTAAACTGTACTTTGAAGCATTGGAAAAATGGTTGTCGGCGCGAAACGCCTCCTGCCGCAAAGCGGCATCGCCATTTTTCACAGAGGAAGGTTTTATGCGCATGGTGCAATAGCCAATCATAATGGCCTTTTAGGCTATATGCGGGGAGGAATTTTTGAATGAACCGGCTCGATTTTTACACCTCAATCACACCCAGCACCCGCCAATTGGAGATTCAGTCGCTTGGGTTTTACGCGTTTCTCCATTTCGGAATGAATACCTTTTTGGATAAGGAATGGAGTGACGGCAAGGCAAGCCCATCCCTTTTTTGCCCGACGCAGTTGGATACGGATCAATGGGTGCGTGCGCTGCGCAACGCAGGCATGCGCGGTGCGATTTTGACCGCCAAGCACCACGATGGCTTTTGCCTTTGGCCGAGCAAGCTTACAAATTACACCGTGGCTTTAAGCCCTTACAGGAATGGAAAGGGCGATATTGTGGGGGAGCTTTCTCGCTCCTGTGCAAAATATGGGCTGAAATTCGGCATTTACCTCTCCCCATGGGATCGGCACGATGAGCGTTATGGAACGCCTGCATATGATGAGTTTTACGTGGGGCAGCTTACGGAACTTTTAACACAGTATGGTGAGATCTTCACTGTATGGCTCGACGGCGCATGCGGTACCTATCTCGATGGAAAGCCGAAGCAGGCATATGATTTTGACCGCTATTATGAAACCATTCGACGCTTACAACCGGGTTGTATCATATCCAACTGCGGGCCGGATGTGCGCTGGATTGGAAACGAAAGCGGAATTACCCGGCGCTCTGAGTGGAATGTGGTGCCGCGTTTTGCATACGATATTCAGACGATCGAAAATAATTCTCAGCAGGCGGATGATCCTGCCTTCCGCAAAAAAGGGGCTGATATCGCCTATAGCGATCTTGGAAGCCGCAGGGCGCTGGAAGGGCACGATGAGCTGATCTGGTACCCCGCCGAGGCAGACGTTTCCATCCGACCAGGCTGGTTTTTTCATCAAAAAGAGAATGGGAGAGTGCGCTCCATTGATAATCTGCTGCATCTTTATTATTCCACGGTGGGTGGGAATACGCTGCTGCTTTTAAACATCCCACCGGATCAGCGTGGGCTCATCCATGAAAAAGATGCCGCTCGTCTCGCGGAGCTCGGCAGAAGGCTCCGCTCCGCCTTTTCTCATCAAGTGCTTTTCGAGCGCATCACTGCGCCGGAGGGGAAAGAGGGATTTTTCATCAAAAACTGCCTGCGGCCAGACGAAAGCTGCTATTCGCCTCTTGTGCAGGCAGAGCGCTACACTGTGCTGCTTGATTTTAAGCGGGAATCTTTGATTGATAAAATTGTCCTTCAGGAGGATACGCGCTATTCCCAGCGCGTGGAGGCCTTTACAATCGAGGTTTTGTCCGGTAGCCGGTGGAAGCAGATTTACAGCGGTACAGTGATTGGATTTTCTAAAATCGCACGGTTTCGGCCCATCTTAACGCAAAAGATGAAAATCACCATCACGGCCTGCCGGAAGGAACCCTATTTGCGCACGATTCAAGTGTTTGAAAGCGACGGCACCGAGGTGAAAACGCCCAAAACGCTTTGGCTGCGCAAAAAGGCGGAAGAGCTCAACTATCGGTTGTTTATCTATGCGGAAAATCATAAGGCAACTTCCAAAAGCACACAATAACACAATGAATCCTCTGTGATGGGTTCTTTTCTACTTTCTTCGCATGAAAAAATAATAAAGATCAGAAAAGCGCCGTTCTTCTGCTTCGCAATCCGACACAAATTTTGCAAAGGCCTGTCTATAATGTCAGGAGAGCCTTTCCCGCCAGTGTGTGGACAGGCCCAGCTTTTGCAAAGCGTGGTGTGTCAATGATGAAAAACAGAGGACAGGCGCTTCCTTTTGCTCGCGCATTCCCTCGGGAAATTCCCGCCGCGGCCCGCTTTTTGCTTCGGCAGGCGTTTACGTTGGTTTCCGGATTTGCGCTCGCTCAGGCGGCCGTTTTTGGCTCTTTTTCCCCGCTAGGGGTCGCGCTGGTGGCCGGCGTCCCCAAAGACGGCATTTTAGCAGCCTCGCTGGGAGCGAGCCTCGGTTATTTATTTTCCGGCGCGGATGGAGCGACGCCACTTCGGTATATAGCGAGCGTGGTTGCGGCGTCTGTAATCAGTTTCGCCCTCCGGCAAGTGAAAAAAGAAACGCTGTCTCAGGCACTCTCCTGCGTGACCGCGGCTTCTTGCTGCTTGGTTACAGGGCTTGCGCTCGGTATGTCAGAGGGATTAACGGCCGCGTTGGCGGCCCTCTATGGCGCAGAGTCTCTGTTAGCTGGCGGCGCCGCCTATTTTTTCTACCGCTCTTTTTCTCTCCTCAGCCAGTTCGGCTCCCTGCGCGTGCTTGCTCCCCAGGAAACCGCTTGCATCGTATCTTCCTTTGCGATCCTGTTATTTGCGCTTGCGGGCTTTGATGTGAGCGGGATCGCGCCGGCCAGGATTGCAGCCGTACTTCTGATTTTGCTGGGCGCGCGTTGCGGCCGGGAGGCCGGGGGCAGTATTGCCGGGATCGTGGCAGGGTTTGGAGAAGGATTCCGTTTCCTAACCGGGTCCTATGCTTTTGGCGGCCTGCTGGCCGGATTGTTCGCCCCGCTTGGGCAATTCGGATGTGCGGCAGCCTTTGCCGCTGCCAACGGTGTGGTTGTTATTTTAGAGGGAGGGAGCGCCCAGGCGGTTCATACGTTGATCGAAACGGCAGCGGCTACCGTCCTGTTCGTCTTCCTGCCCACGAGATGGATCGAAAAAATAGAATCTGTACTCAATCCCTCCACTGTAATTCACTCTCAGGATGCCTCCCGTGCGCTTTCCGTCCGCCTTCACGAGGCGGCTTCCGGTATGCGCTATGTTTCCACTTCGGTTGATGCCGTGTCGGAAAGCTTAAAAAGGCTTTACACCCCTGGTTTTCATACGCTGCATGGCCAGGTGCGGGAATCCGTCTGCGGCCAGTGTGGTATGAAGGAGCAGTGCTGGGCGGAAAAAGAGACGGAAACCCTGGAGGCAGTGCAATGCATCGGGGCGCTCCTGGAAAAAGGGGAGCCCCTGTCTCCGGACAAACTTCCCGCACAGTTTGCCGGCCGTTGTATCCGGATGGCCAGCTTGCTCGACCGGTATCGGGAGGAGTTTTCCGCCCATATCGCACGCGCCGGCGCACAAAATCGAATGGGTCGACTTCGGGCGGTGATCGCGGATCAATTTGGTGAGATGGCGGATTTGCTGGAAGATTTATCGCTCGATTATGGGGAAGAGCTTTTCTTCGATGATGAAACAGCCCTGCGTATCCACGATTTGTTAGAAGGGGCAGGAATGGAAATACAGGAAACCATATGCCGCCTTGATGCAAACGGACGGATGTATATTGAAGCTACGGGCCAACCGGGTATAGAGAAGCTCCATCAAAAGGAACTCCCCTCCCTGTTTCAAGAGGCCTGCGGGCGGGCTTTTGATCCACCCTGCTTGGAAATGATCAGCGGGGAACTCTATCTCACATGCAGCGAAAAAGCGCCTTTTACCATGCGCACTGGAGCCAGCCAGCGCACCTGCGGCGAATCTGCCTTGTGCGGGGATACGTTTGAAACCTTCCGCGATGGGCGCGGCCGGCAGATTCTGCTCATCAGCGATGGGATGGGCACGGGTGGGCGGGCCGCCGTGGATGCCGCGATGGCGAGCGGCCTGTTTTCAAAGCTTGTAAAATCGGGGCTTGGCTTTGATACCGCCCTGCGGATTGTTAACTCTGCTTTGCTTGCAAAATCAGAAGAGGAATCCTTCGCTACGCTCGACCTTGCCTGTTTTGATTTTTATACAGGGGCATGCACCGTTTGCAAAGCGGGGGCGGCCGCTTCCTTTTTGCGCCGAGCAGGAAAGGCAGAGCTGTTAGAGCGCGCCTCAATGCCTGCGGGGATTTTGCGGGAAGCCCGGTTTTCCAATTTTCAAACAAAGCTTCAGCCGGGAGATTTAATCCTTTTGGTCTCTGACGGCGCGCTTGGCGCCGGTACCGGATGGATTCTTGAGGAACTCGAGCAATTTGAGGGGAGCGGCGCACAGGCGCTTGCCGACCGGATCTCTGAAGAAGCGGCGCGCAAAAGAACGGATGGCCATGCGGATGACATCACAGTAGTTGTGGGGGTCGCTGCAAAAAATCAATAGTCAATGGGCCGGTGTACAATGTTAAGCATTGCATACCGGCCCGTTTTTTTAGCTTTTTTCTAACATGCGTTTATTTATACGGTTCTTCCCGCTGATGCCGTACTCTGCGAAAGATCAAACAGGCAAGCGCCGCTGAAAACATCTGGTCTGGCGGTACTTGACTCTTTATTTCCTCAATAGAAAGATCAGGCGCAGATTCCTCCAGCGCGTCTCGCAGTTTTTGAAAAAGGCTTTGGCGGCTACTCTTTCGGCAGACGACCCTGACGGAAGGCTCCCGCTCTATAAATTCAAATTCTTTTTTCATAAATGATCAATCCCTCAATCTTTCATCTCTTCGATAGTGTGCCCTCCTTCTGAATGGAAAATCAGATACAGGGAGAATCTTACGCCTCCAAAATTCGCATAGAGGATTCTTCCTCGAACTGCCTGCTGTATAAATCGTGATAATATCCCTTTTTTTGCAGTAGCTCAATGTGTTTTCCCTGCTCTACGATCCGCCCATCTTTCACCACTAAGATCAAGTCCGCCTGACGAATCGTCGAAAGGCGGTGGGCAATCAGAAAGGAAGTTCTGTTTTGCAGTAGCTTCGCGGTTGCCTGCTGGATCAGCTGCTCTGTCTGCGTATCAATAGAGGAGGTTGCCTCATCCAGCACAAAAATGCGTGGATCCGCCAGCACCGCGCGAGCAAAGGAGATTAGCTGCTTTTCACCGGTAGAGAGACGGTCGCCGCCTTCCCCCACATCGCTTTGATAGCCCTTTTCCAGCTTTTTTACCACCTGGTCCGCCGATACGGCCTTGGCTGCGGCGATCACTTCCTCGTCCGTTGCATCCAGCCGCCCATAGCGAATATTTTCCATTACAGTGCCTGAAAACAAATGCGGGTTTTGCAAGACATATCCCAGATGGCTGTGGAGCCAGAGCTGGCTTCTCTCGCGGTAATCCCGCCCATCAATCAAAATCCGCCCCCTTGTCGGCTCAAAAAACCGGCAGGCAAGGTTGACCAGCGTACTTTTTCCAGCGCCCGTTTCCCCTACAATTGCAATGGTGGAGCCGGCGGGAATCTTTAAGTTAAAATGATGGAGGATTTCCTCCTTCCCATCCGGATAGTGAAAAGAAACGTCGCAAAACTCGATCTCCCCACGGATGGGCTCCCAATTCTCCTTGTTTGGGTGAAATACATTGCCATAGCGCTCCTCTACCTCAGGGCGATCAACGATCTGCGGCTTCACATCGAGCAGGCCTGTCACGCGCTCAATATTCGCCTGCACGGAGATGGCCTCCGCAATGGTGCGCGCCAGCTGCTGAATCGGCTCAAAAATGCCGATTGCATAAGAAGTGAAGGCGGAGAGCGTGCCAATCTGGATCAAGTTTTCTTGCACCATTTGCCCGCCGCGTGCGAGGACAATTGCCGTCGCTAATGAGCTACAAAACATCACCAGCGGAATATAAATGGCACTGAGCTGGGAAGAGCGAACGGAGGCCTTGCGCAGCCCGTTGCTGACGCCCTGAAATTCCTGATAGTTCTGCTCCTCGATCACAAGCGCCTTTGAGGTTTTGGCGCCCATAATTCCCTCATTGTAGGCGCTCGTCACGTGAGAATGCGCCTTGCGGATTTTACGGTTCCAATGTAGAATTCTATTTTGAAAATATGCGGTCAATACTGCGATGACTGGAACCACAAGAATCACTGGCAAAGCAAGGGCGGGGTTAAGCACCAGCATCGCCGCAAACACGCCAAGCACATAAAACAGCGCCCATAGAATATCGATCAGGTTCCACGCCATCAATCCTGCAATGCGGTTGGTGTCACTCATAATGCGGGAAAGGATGTACCCTACCGGCGTTATATTAAAATAGGAAAAAGAGAGCGTCTGCATATGCACAAAGCACGCGCGCTTGAGATCGCGCCCCATGCCCATCTCCACCCGCATGCAGCCGCGCGTAAAACAAATGACGCTGACCGTCTGAAACACGATTACACCTGCATAGGCCGCGGCAAAGGAAATCAGGCCGGACGAGGTGCGCGCCTCAATAAAATGATCGATTGCATACCGCTGAAATAATGGCATCAGAATATCGATCGCCGCACAGGCGAGATTGAGCGTTAAAATGACAAGGAGTGTTTTTTGATAAGGCTTTAGGTAAGGCAAAATGCTTTTCCATACCGGCCACTCAAACGCCCGTTTGTTATAATCCTGCTCTTCATAAGCCATTTTCAACCCCTCCTTTGAGCGGAAAGGATTCCGCCTGTTCCAACAGCTCCCTATCGTCGCTGTTCATCTGGATTTCATAAATCGAACGGTAGATGCCCTCTTGGGCAATCAGCTCCTCATGCGTTCCCTGCTGCATCACCCTGCCGCCGTCGAGCACCAGGATTTCATCCGCTTGCATCAGAGTTGTGATGCGGTGGGAGATGAGGATCACTGTGGCATTCCCAAGCTTGCTGTGAAGCTCCCTACGGATTGCCGCGTCAGTTTCCGCATCCACGGCGGAAAGGGAATCATCAAAGATCATAATCGGCGCCTGCTGCATGAGCATACGGGCAATGGCAACCCGCTGCTTCTGCCCACCGGAAAGCGTAACGCCCCGTTCGCCCACGATTGTGTCGTAGCCGGAGGAAAAACCGTCGATTGCCTCATCCACGCAGGCGATTCCGGCGGCGGTGCGGATTGCTTCGAGCGATGCGCCTGGCCTGGTTGCCCGGATATTCTCCGCAATCGTGCGGGAAAAAAGGAACGGCTCCTGCAAAACAATGCCGACTTTGCCGCGCAGGTAGCTGCGTGAAATCTCCCGGATGTCCACACCGCCGATTGTGATCCTGCCGCTGCCTTCCGGCAGATCATAAAGCCGGTCGAGCAGATGCATCAGGGTCGATTTGCCGCTGCCCGTGCTGCCGAGGATGGCAAAGGTTTTTCCTGCCGGGATGGTAAAGGTCACATCATCGAGCACCGGCTTCTGCCCTTCATAGCAAAAGGTTGCGTGTTCAAAGCGGATCTCCTGATCCATCGGAGGTCGTTTCGCCTGCGGCGGATCTTCCTCTTCCTCCGCCTCTAAAATATAGCCGACGCGGTCAATGGACACACCCGCCTTACTCATATCGGAGAGGATGCGCCCAAGCCCGCGCACCGGCCAAACGAGGGAGGCGTTATAGGAGACAAATACCAGAAACTCGCCAAGCGTGATTTCCCCATTCACCGCGGTGATAACGCCGGCGCATAAAACGCAGAGGATTTGAAGCCCCGTCATCAGGTCGCCGATGCCCCAGTATGTGCTCATTAGACGGCCGAGCCGAATCCATAAGTTTGCAAAATGATTGTTTTTATGATCAAACCGCTCAATCTCGAATGCTTCCCGGCCAAATGCCCGCACCACACGCACGCCGGTCAGGTTCTCCTGCACGGTGGAGGAGAGCGCGCCCTCTGCCTCGTCCGCCTTGCGGAACCGCTTTGCAATTTTTGCATAGAAAATGCCGGAATAAGCGGCTACCACCGGGATAAAACAGAGTGCGATCAGGCTGATTTTCACATTCATTGTGAACATGATGCTCATATACAGGGCGATTAAAAAGATCGTTCGGATCACTTCCAGCAGCTGGTTGCACACAAAATTGCGGATTACATCCACATCGGAGGTGCAGCGCTGAATGATCTCGCCGGTTTGATGTTGCACATGCCAGGCGAAAGGCAGCTTTTGAATATGTTCATAAAGGCGGTCGCGTAGCGCTTTAAGGAAGTTCTCCGTCCCCTTTGCCAACCCCATGCGGGAAAGATACATGCTCACTCCGGATAAAATGGATACCGCCAACACCGCGCCCGCAGCCAAGAGCAGCGCTGCCATGCCGCTCCCGGCAAAAATCCCTTCAGGCACGATTCCCTTGATAAAGCCTGGGATTGCGGCCGGAGCGCCGCCAATGATCGAATCCACCGTGATCCGGATGATTTGTGGCGTAAGCGCGTTAAAAACCGTGTTCAGCATGGAAAACACCAGTGCGATCAAAAATAAATGCGCATTCCCACGTAGAAAGTGGAGAATTAGCCCGGTGCGCCTTCGGCTTACTGCCCGTTTTTCATTTTTCAAGTCATTCAGCTCCTCTCTTTCATGGAACCCTCTTTTTATTGGATTCCCTTTTTCTTTTTCCAAAGAAAAAAGCATCCCTGAAGCAATCAGGGATGCTTTGAAGCCGCGATTCTTATGAGATTTCCGCGAGGAAGACTCCTTACGAGGGAACTTCCCCAATTGAAATCTGATTCAGAAGAAAGGCGGGCAAAACAACCGCTGACTGTGCAAAAATTTGCGCATTACCCCTATACGCGTTGGAAAATGTATGATTCCACACATACGCTACCAGCAGCACGTTACGCTCCATACGCTTCGTCACTTTGAACCCGCCTCCTTTCATAAAGTGTCTTTGGAAAAAGTTGTGTGTTTAGTATACCTTCCGCTCCCATAGAAGTCAAGCATAGATTTTGTATTTTTTTCTGCAACGAATTGTATGTTTTGCTAAAACAGAGAAATCGAGTCATCAGGGAATTCTTTTATGCAAAAGGACAATTCGCTTGAAACCTTGTATTTTGCGCGGGCATTGTTTTTACCCAAACGAAAAATAGCGGGTCGTTTCCTAAGCGGCGGAAGAAAAAAATCAATTGGATCGATCGGTGTTTGGTAGGATGTGCTTTGTTTGTAATAACCTTAATTTTTAATCGCAAAGCACGCTGCAAGGGGAATAATCCCGGTTTGCAGCGTGCTTTTTACAATGGTCTCGAAAATTGATTTTTATTTTTGGGCTTCATGCAGAGCCCAGCTAACGTGTGCCTGGGGCCTATTCTATTCCAAACCCATTTTAGCGGCTCTTCTCATGCAACCGGTTCCTTCACAAATGCGCGATCAAAGTGGCCACGGCAGCGCCAACGCTTGCCGCAGCGGTTAGTTTGGCGGCGGAGAGCAGGGGCCTGCGTTTGGCCTTGGTGGGAGGAGGCGCACCTGTTGCCTGGGCGATCTGTTCTACCCGTTCCCGAACCTTGCCCTCGCTGACAGTCGCATATTCCGGTTTCACAATAAATAAAATCCGTTCAAAGTATTCGCTGCCTGTATCGCTCACCTCTACAACCTGACGGTTGACACCCTTTATCATGGCGCATCCTCCCTCGTTCCAATTCTGTTCTGCTCCTATTTTGGTCAGTCAGCAGAATCTTTATACGGCAGAGGGTGGAAAAAGAATTGGCAATTACTGCTTTATACGACTTGTATAGTTGAAAGTTTGTGCAAAAGTGTGGAAAACTCGGTGGAAAGTGTGGATAACCGGGCCGTTTTTTTGGAGAACAAGGTGGGTTCGACGAAAAACGCAGAATGTGGAGAAAGATTGTTAACGATTTATCATATACAATGGGTTTTATCCGCTTTACGAAATGCAGTTTTGTCGGCAAAACTAGGCATTTCTCCCACTGAAAAAAAGACAACGCCGGGTGGAAACCCGGCGCCGCTTTTGATATGGAGGGGAAACGGGAGAAAAGCTCCTCCCGGATGTGGGCAGTTTGAAGCATTAAACGGCCAGCATGGCGGCTGGCGTAACGTCATTAAAAAGCAGAGCAATGACGACCGCTGAGAGGAACAGGAATGCAATAATGGAAAGGGAAAGAATCATCGTTTTTTTGCTTTGGATATAAGCTTTCATATAGCTCCGCTCCTTTATCATTTGATCTTGTTTTTATTATAGGGCGGAGGCAGGCGGAAATAAACATGAATTCGATTACAGATCGCTACAATTTTATTACGTAGAAACGCCAATAGTTACAAATCGTAATTTTTTCAGGAAACGGTTACAAAGTGATAACAGTATCATGAACAAATTGATACAAAAACGGATATTTGTATGAATCTGGACGATCTGTTTGATCGATCCGATCATCATGTCTGCCGTTCAAGCCCGTGTTCCGTCAGCTGGTATACTTGGGTGCAGACCTCTGAGATCAGCTTGCGGTCATGCGTCACGCATAAAAATGCGCCGCCATAATGGCGCAGCGCTTCCCGGATGACCGGCCCGGTCAAAGGGCTTAAATTGCGCGTCGGTTCATCAAGCAAAAGCACATCGCAGCCGCCGAGCAATAGCTTAAGCAGGCAGAGTTTTGCCTGCTGGCCGCCGCTGAGCGTGCGAACGGGCCGCTCCATTTCATCTGCGGTAAATTTCATACTTCCGAGCCTTGTACGGGCCAAGGTGAGGGCGGCCCGGTCTCCGCCATCCCAAAGGATTTCAACCGGCGTTTGCTCCCCGTCCAAAAGGGTAAGATAATCCTGCGGCATATAACCGGCGTGGATATCCTTGCGCTGCTTCAGCTCCTCCCAAATCGCCTGCAAAAGAGTTGTTTTGCCCGCTCCATTTTCGCCGATCACCGCGGCATGTGCAGGGCCGGTCAGCGTAAGCTTTATATGGTCTGCAAGGGCTTTTTCTCCTGCCTGAAGGTGGGGCAGGTAAAAAGAGAAGGCCTCTTTCCCCTTGGGGAAGCGCAGCTCCCTGTTAAAAAAGAGCTCTACGGCCTCCTCTGGGTCTGGAAAGTTGAGGAACTCCTCCTGCTCCCGCTCCATGCGCTTTTGCTGCGATTTTACCGCGTGCATTTTCTTTTTGAGCAGCCGGCCCCCG
>OHEX01001045.1_pt1 | contig 10869 bp, 11 predicted proteins | sample 1567361 | NCBI WGS metagenome assembly OHEX01 (sample SAMEA3879585, study PRJEB24766) | human gut metagenome | biome: human-associated habitat; feature: feces | place: USA | collected 1985/1987 | reverse complement strand
GCTGGAGACTCGGGAGCCCATGGATGTGGTGGATCACATCCTGATCCCCGCCCTGGACAAGGTGGGGGCCGACTTTGAGCAGAACCGGGTCTTTCTGCCCCAGCTGATCCAGTCCGCGGGGGCGGCCCAGGCAGCCTTCGAGGTCATCCGGGAGCGCCTGTCCCAGCGGGACGGCGGCTCGGTCAGCCGGGGGACAGTGGTGCTGGCCACCGTCAAGGGGGACATCCACGACATCGGCAAGAACATCGTCAAGGTGCTGCTGGAAAACTACAGCTTCACCGTCATCGACCTGGGCCGGGATGTGACCCCGGAGCGCATTGTGGAGGCCGCCGGACAGCCCGGCGTGAAACTGGTGGGCCTCAGCGCCCTGATGACCACCACGGTGGTGAGCATGGAGGAGACCATCCGCCAGCTGCGGGAGACCTGCCCCCAGGTGAAGATCGTGGTAGGCGGCGCGGTGCTCACCCCCGACTACGCCGACCAGATCGGGTCGGACTGCTACGCCAAGGACGCCATGGCCACCGTCCGCTACGCCAAGGAGATCTATCAGGACTGATTCATAGAAAAAGGACCGCTGCAAGGGTCTCCCCTGATAAGGACAACCCAGAAATAACCGTTCAGCAGCATGAAGGCCATTGCCTCTGTAATAGGGGCAATGGCTTTTCTATTGGTGAAGATACCTATTGGAAAACGCATTTAGTTGATATCAATTGAGACCAAATCTGGAAACTGTGCCCTCACGCTTTAGACGCTTGCTCCAAAACAACACACTTGACAAAGCGAAAATATTTTGATATTGTTTTTACATCATTTAATTTTACAGGTGTATATCATGACTCATATTCCAAATGATGTTCCCAGCCAGGTGGAGCATTCTTTTTCTGACTGTTACCGCCATTTCAAGGAGTTTCAGGTGGCGCCGGAATATCGCCCGTACTGGGACAAATGCATGGAGGCGGTTGGGAATCAGGAATTGCTCTCTCATATCGTTTTCTGCAACGATCTCTTCCATATCCCGCCGGTCAAAACCTTTCTTCTCTACTATGAGCAGGATCTGGTAGCCATCACAGGGCGGGAGGATGCGGCCTTAGAGCCCTTTGTGAAAAAAGCCATCGGCGCCTTCTGGGGTATGGCATTCAAATTTGTCCTGGGGTACCAGGGCCAGGAAAGCGTATCTGTTTCCCTGAACCAGAAATTTTTTGTGCGCACGGCAACGTATTTCAAAAAAACTAACTGAGGAGGAGTACATCCGTATGGCACCGAAGTACAGCAAAGAGGCGATCCTGACTCAGGTCGAGCAAGCAGCCGAAACGATGCGCAAATTTTATCAGGCACCATTTGTCAACTATGCAGGCACCATTCTTGGCGGAGCGGAATATGACACAGAAGTGGTCGCCAAGTATCTGCTGGATCACCCGCAGCTCTGGGAACAGATCCCCGTCATTACCCGCACGGCGTCCTATCGCGTGGAGGGTCACGAGGAGATCTGCAAGAATCCCAACTCCAACCAGAAAGAGGCCCATCTGGCCTATGACCTCTTTGAACGCAGTCAAATCGTCGGACTTGGCACAGTATTGGATTACCAGGTTCCCCTGAAGGACAAACTGCACGATGACGCCGGTAAAATTGACCTGATTGCCGAGGATGGAACCTCCCTCTATTTGCTGGAACTCAAGAAGAAGGGCAACGACGAGACCCTTTTGCGGTGCGTGCTGGAGATTCTGACCTACTGGCATGTTGTGGACCGGAGGAAACTGGTATCGGATTTTTTGGGTGCGTCTGTCAGTCGGACTGTGGCGCCCGCTGTACTGCTGCCGGAAGGGTGCAGAGCATACCGGGAGCTGGCGGAGCTGCGGCAGGGAAAGCGCCCCCAGCTGGCGGCACTGATGGAGCAGCACGGCGTGCAGGCATTTGAACTGGACGACGCATGGAACTGCCGTCGTGGCTGAACTGATTGTTCACCGGGGTACCCACCAGATCGGCGGGTGCATTACCGAACTGCGCACCAATACGACCCGCATTGTTCTGGACCTGGGCAGTCCGCTTCCCAGCTCAGCAGGGGAGACTTTGGTCGAAGATCTGGCTCTTCCCGGAATCACCGCTCCGGGCGAGCCGTGCCATGGCGTGTTCCTGACCCACACGCACGGCGACCACATGGGGCAGATCGGGCAGCTCCCGCCGGAAGTGCCTCTCTTTCTGGGGGAGACCGCCCGGGCGGTGGCCCTGACGCTGTACCGCCGCCTGGCCCAGAGGGACCCGCAGGCCTGCGCTCCGATTCTTGCCGCTTTGGAACAGGCCAACGCGTTTCGCCCCGGTGTATCGCTGAATGTGGGCGACCTGCGTATCACCCCATTGCTGGTGGATCACTCCGCGTTTGATGCCTACATGTTCCTGGTGGAGGGCGATGGGGTCCGGCTCCTCCATACCGGGGACTTCCGGAGGCACGGCCCCCGGGGCAAGGCTTTGTATCCGGTTCTGCGCCGCTATGTGGGGCAGGTGGACTGGCTGATCTGCGAGGGCACCACCCTCTCCCGCCCCGCCGGCCACGTGATGACCGAGCAGGAATTGGGCCGTCGCGCCCGTGAGATGTTGGAGCCATACCGGCATGTCTTTCTCCTGTGCCCCTCCACCAACATCGACCGGATCGCCGCTCTCAGCCACAGCGCCCCCAGCCGCCGGCCCGTGGTGTGTGACGGCTACCAGAAAGAGATTCTGAACCTGGTGGAAGCCCGCCACGGAGCCAAGACGCCGCTGTATCAATTCGGGCGGGTGATTCCGTACCGCTCTGACAATCAAAAACTGACGAGTTGGATGGAGGAGCGGGGATTTTGGATGTTTGTCCGGGCCAATGAGCAGTTCCGGCAGCGGATGGAGCCTTATCGGGACGACTGCGTGGTGCTCTACTCCATGTGGAATGGCTATCTGGAAGGTCCCTGCGCAAACCCGCAGTTGGTCCGGTTTTTGGACGGCTTTCCCGTGCTCCGCCTCCACACCAGCGGCCACGCAGATCCCGGGACGCTGGAGGAGGTCTGCCGTATTCTGCGGCCCCACCGGGGGATCGTGCCCATCCACGGGGAACATCCTGAGGCCTTTCGCGCCTTGGCACCCGCCTGCCAGGTGGTCTGTCTGGAGGATGGGGTATCTCTGACACTGTAAGAGAAGGAGAATGACAATGGATTGTTTGGACCGATATCGGGGCTGTCTGCTGGGCGGAGCCGCCGGGGATGCCCTGGGTTACCCGGTGGAATTTGACCGCCGGGCGGATATTTTACAGGCTTACGGCCCGCGAGGGATCACGGACTATGCCCTGATGGATGGTGTGGCCCAGATTTCGGATGACACCCAGATGACCCTGTTCACCGCCAACGCCCTGCTCTTTGCCGAAACCCACCGACGCATTGGTGCGCCGGGCGGTACCATGGAAGGAGCGACTACCGCCTGCTACCGGGATTGGCTGCGCACGCAGGAGGAGTCCTATCCGCTGCCGGACCGGGATCATACCGCCTGGCTGGTCCATGTGCCGGAACTGTTCCACCGGCGCGCGCCGGGGAATACCTGCCTGAACGCCGTCGCCCAAGGGGCCAGCGGCACGGTGGAGCGGCCCATCAATCCGAGCAAGGGGTGCGGCGGAATTATGCGGGTGGCGCCCATCGGACTCCATGCGGCCAGACCGGAAGGTGCGGGGCTGTTGGCCGTCCGGAATGCCGCCATGACCCATGGCCACGAACTGGGCTATCTTCCCTCCGGAGTGCTGGGTTACTGTGTGAGCGCCCTGGCACATGAGGAAAACACTTCTGTCTTTTCTGCCGTTCAGAGAGGTATGGAATGGGTTGCCCGGCAGTTTCCTGACGCAGCGCACCTGCCGGAACTGACTGCATTGGTAGAGCGTGCCATCCGTCTGTCCCACAGGAACCTTTCCGACGACCAGGCCATCCGGGAACTTGGCGAAGGCTGGGTGGCGGAGGAGACACTTGCCATTGCAGTGTACTGTGCTCTGAAGTATGAGCATGATTTTGACCGCGCCCTGATCGCTGCGGTGAACCACGATGGCGACAGCGACTCCACCGGCGCAGTGACGGGAAATTTGTTGGGTGCCCGCCTCGGACTCGCTCAAATCCCGCAAAAATATCTGGAACATTTGGAACTGAAGGAAGTAACCCTGGAGCTTGCGGATGATTTATATTATGGCTGTCCGCCGGCCTATGGTCGGGAACCCCTGGTACACGTCGTCGGAACGCCACTGCCGGAAACACCGAAAGAAAATGCGGAAGCTGCCCGTTGGGATGAGAAATATAATACAGCCAGTTACTGCCCCACTACGATAAAATGAAGCAGTTGAAAAGGAGTGTAATTGGGTTGATCCTGCTCCACGCAAGCATAGCGCAAATGTACATTTTGCGCGCTTGCAGGGGAAACCCCTGTCCCCGATGCCGCCTTCGGGCGGAACTTTTCGGCAAGGTTGCCGGAAGGTCGTTTGAGCTTAGATCGGGTTTGGTGAAATCATCAAACCCGATCTCATTTGAACATTTGGCAATTCCGGCGGCAGTTCATTGCGCTGAAAATCGGGTCCGGCAACCTTGCCGGACCCGATTTTCACCTGCATCAGGATGTCGTTTTTTCAATAAACTGTCTACATTATTGGGTACATTATATATACATTATAATCCGTACAAGGGTGTCCATGTTAGCACCCTGGAGGTCAAGAAATCCAGGGCAGGGTGCATCATGAGACCCCCATTTTTCTTTTTTAATGCGGACACAGACTGTCCGCATTATCTGTTAGGATGGGTGCGAAAACCGGGGATGGGTCTGGAGCCGTCTCCCGAGAGGAGGAGCAACATGAACACACAAACACACCGCACCTGCATCCGGATGAGCCAGGAGGAATACGACCTGCTGAAAGAGAAAAGCAGGGCTGCCGGACTGTCTGCCAACGCCTGGCTGATGAGAGAGTTGGAGCGAAACCGCCCCATGCTCTACCGGGAGAAAGAGACGAAAGCGGCCATCGCCTTTGCGGATGAGGCTGGCCGGGACATCAACGCCGTGGCCAGGGCATTCAACAGCGGCTGCGGTACCGCCCAGCATCTGGACTCTGCCCTCCATCGCCTGGCCCAGGTGGTGGAACGGTTCTGGCAAGTGCGAAAGCTGGGGTACCCCTATGCGGTATAAACACAAGCCACGCCCACCCATGCGGGACAATAGCTGTTCCCTGTCCGTCCGCATGACGGAGGAACAGTACCAGCGGCTGTGCCGCTATCTCGCCATCACCAGACTGCCGGTCACAACTTATTTCCGCAAGCTGATCAAGGAGACCACGATCCACGCCCGAATGCCCGATCCGCATCCCGCCGTAAACCATATCTACTCCAATATCCGGCAGATCGCCCGCTGCCCAAGGGCCAGAGAACTCGCCCCGGAACAGATTGCGCAGCTGGAGTTTCTGGCGGACAAGCTTTGCGAGGAATACTTTCTTCTCTCCACCCAGCAATAGCTCCCCGTAAGGCCACTGGAGGCCCCATGTGGCCTCGCAGGCCCAGCGGAGGGATGGCAGGCCGCCGGAGAGAACCGGGGCGCTTTCGACCAAATTGCCGGGAGCGTCACTTTAGGAAGGTTTGACAAGGTTGTCAAACCCTTCTGGCCAAAGCATGGAAATGTTTAATGTGCCCTGGAGCAAAAAATCAAATATTGCCAAAGGCGATCCGCAAGAAAGTTCGAATATGCCATAAAACCAGAAGGCCGCTTTTGATGATATCGTCAAAAGCGCTGCCCAGGAAGGTTTGGCAAGGTTGCCAAACCTTCCCGACCAGAGATGGAGGAAACGAAAATGCCAGAAGAAGCCAAAGATGATGTTCAACAGGTAAAAGCGGAACGCCTTCAGCGCTCCCATGGGCGGCTTATCCGTGTGGTGTCTGTGTTCCCGCAGCAAGGCAGCGCCACCCCGGAGGACAAGCTGAAAGCCCTCATCAACCTGGACGCGCAGCAGGGAAAGCTGTGTGCCTAAAGGACTGGACATTGCCCAGGCTTTGGGGTATTGTGTAGGCGCGATGCGCTGAATCGGTTTGACGAGAAAAAAGGAGGGCTGTATGAAACAGTCAAACCAGAATGAGATCACCGCCCTGTACTGCCGTCTCAGCCAGGATGACGGGGCGGACGGAGAGTCCAACAGCATCCAGAACCAGCGGAATATCCTGGAGCGGTACGCACGGGAGCACCGCTTTCCCAACCCCCGCTTTTATGTGGATGACGGCTATTCCGGGGGCAGCTTCAACCGCCCCGGCTTCCAGCAGATGATGACGGATATGGAAAACGGGAAGATCCGCACTATCATCACCAAGGACCTGTCCCGGCTGGGACGCAACCAGCTCCACACGGGGCTGTACATTGAGGAGCGGTTTCCCATGTTCGGCGTCCGCTACATCGCTATCAACGACAATGTGGACACCGACCGGAGTGAGAGCACGGAGCTGATGCCCTTCAAGAACTTGTTTAATGAGTGGTTCATCCGGGACACCAGCCGGAAGATCCGGGCGGTGCAGCGGGCCAAGGCGGAGCGTGGGGAACGGCTGGGCACCAGAGCGCCCTATGGTTACCGCAAGGACGAACAGGATCGCAAGAAGCTGGTGGTGGACGAGGAGGCCGCCGCCGTGGTGCGGCGTATCTTCGCCCTGTGCGCCGCTGGGCAAGGACCCAGCCAGATAGCCCGACTGCTGAAGCGGGAACAAGTGCTATGCCCTACGGCCTACGCTTACAAAACCTTTGGCGTTGCCCATAGCAGTCTGAATTTGAATGATCCCTATGGGTGGTCTGACAGTACGATCGCCAACATGCTGGAGAATGAGATTTACCTGGGCAACACCATCAACCTCCGGTACAGCACCCGTTCCTACAAGGACAAGCGGAAAGTGGAACATCCCAGGGAGGAATGCATGGTGCTGGAAAACACCCACCCCGCCCTGGTAAGCCGGGAGGTATGGGACATCGTCCAGCGGGTACGCCAGCACAAGCGGCGGCGCACCAACATGGATGAGCAGAACAAGTATTCCGGGCTGGTGGTGTGCGCCGACTGCGGGAGCACCATGGTGCTCCACCGCGCCCATACCATGAGCCGGTCCTACAACCACTTCACCTGCCGGACCTACAAGAAGGACGGCACCCTCTGCACCGCCCACTATATCCGGGAGTGCATACTGGATGACGTAATTCTGGAGGATCTGCGGCGGGTAACAGCAATGGCCAGGGAACAAACCCAGAAGTTTGCCGCGTACATCGGCAGCAGACAGTCTGCGGAGCTCCGCAAAGAGGCGCGCGGGTTGGAACGGGAACTGGTCGCTATGAAGAAGCGGGGCAGGGAGCTGGACAGCATCTTCAAGCGGCTCTATGAGGACAGCGTCCTAGGGCGGATCACAGCAGAACAGTTCCAGACACTCTCCGTCAGCTACACTCAGGAGATGGAAATGCTGAACAAGGCCATCCCGGAAAAGGAAACTGCCATCCAGAGGCTGCGGGAGCAGGTGTCCGGCACCGACCACTTTATCTCCCTGGCAAAGCGGTACACGGACATCCAGGAGCTGACACCGGAGCTGCTGCGGCTGTTCATTCAAAAGATCGTGGTCCACGAAAAGGACGTGAAGTGGAGCAAGCATGCCCAGCAAACAGTGGAGATCCACTACAATGACATTGGCTGTGTGGAATTGCCACAGCCTGAAGGTCAGTCCACCACCAAGGGTGCGTGAGACAAAAAGAAGTCCCCGGCAGATACTGCCGCAGCAATATCTGCCGGGGGTTCAGACACCTGCAAAGTTACCCCTGTCAGGGAGCAGCAAATCGGGACCGGCTCTTTTCCGTCTTATGTACGCAGCCGGAAGGTCTGAGGCGCAAATTTGTAAACCAGAACAGAGGCCACGATGGAATATACCACGCAAAAGGCGATGCACGCGATGCCGAACACCAGGATAGGCAGCCGGAGATTCATCAGCACGTAGCACCCTGCATAGGTGAGAATCATGACAATGCGATAGGTGCCGCTCTTGATCTCGGTCCCCGCCGTGTAGGGCTGCAGCAAGTAGTAGACAGTAAGATAGTGGATGGAGAAAAACAGGCTCATGGCCAGAATGGAAACCAGCAGCACCCCGTAGTCAAGGGGATTGTCCGTTCCGCCCGAAGTATAGAGGATCATGCAAAGCCCCACGCCAATGACCAGGGCAGGCACCGCGTTGATCTTCATGATCTCCCGCAGGCGGATCTGGAACAGCTTCAGCACAAATCCGGGCTGCTTATAAAAGGAGTAGGTCAGCAGACTGTGGTCGCAGTTCATGAACAGCGCCCTGGTAAAGCCTGTGCCCCGGTTGATCAGATACATGATAAACGCGAAGTAGGGCAGCCAGGTCATCACCATCTGGTTGATCTCTCCTCTAGACTCCGGCTCTATGGCAATGACCACCAGAACCGCACAGCAAGCCAGCGCGCAGATCCCGGCGATTCGGAGAGTGGAGCGCCACAAAATCTTCCGGTGCCGCTTGATAAACAGCTCGTTGAGATACTCAAAGCCCTTTTTCCGGCTGGTGATGGAGGTATCGGCGGAGATGGTCTTCTCACTGGCCGTTTTGGCCGCCTGTTTGATGGTATCCATCTGGTTGACCACCTGAGAGAGCAGTTCCTGGTTGATCTCCCGGTAATACCGGAAGGTCACCACCCGATGGAGACTCACAAGGCCCACAGGAATCCAGATCAGCCACAGGACCACAGAAGCCTCCAGCGGCAGCACAAAGCCCAGCGCAGGCGGGAGATAGGCAAGAACCAGCAAAAGAGCCGTCAGCAGCCAGGCAAATTTCTGGAGCTTGTTCTCGTTGCGCACATTGCCGTTTTTCTCATAGTCCCGCAGCGAGTAGGCGGCCACCGTCAGTTTGGCCCCCACCACGCAGAAGGGGATCACCAGGCACAACCAGAGGGGCACGCCCCGGGCCAGTCCAAACAGCAAGGTAAAGGGCAGAAAGCCAACCACGATCTTTAGTAGTCCGTAACCGTAATTGACCAGCGTATAGGACCGGGCGTTCATCCGCAGGAGGATCATGGCATAATACTTGTCCCGGGTGGGGTCGAAGATGCCGGTATTCATGTACGCGCCCACCAGGGTCAAAAACAGCAGGATGTGCAGGAAGGTCAACGAGGGCACAGCGTTTTTGTAAAGCACCCCCACTCCGCACACCATGGTGGCGAAGTATATGAACTTGAACAGGAAAATCGTGACCAATTCCCAAATGACCGACAGGACGTTGGCAAAAATCTTGAATCCCCGGATCTGATAGAGGCGGACAGGCAGCAGCCGCTTCAGCAGCGGGACCTGCTTGAGGGAATACAGAATGCCGTTGACCCGATAGGTGTTTTTCAGGGAAAAGGAAATCCGCAGTGTGTTAAGCATAGGCTTCCTCTTTCAGGGCGGCAATGATCTTCTCCTTGAATTCCTGGTTATCCAGGTTGGACTTCTCTACCACTTCCAGCTCTCCGTGGCTGAGCAGCACAATCTCGTCGCAGAGATCCAGGGCCAGGTCCATAATGTGGGTGGAAAAGATGGTGATCCGGCCCTCCTTCAGGGAGCGGAGCAGTCCCTTCATCTCCTCCGCCACCACCACATCCAAGGAGGTCAGCGGCTCGTCCAGCAGCAGAATTTTGGGCCGGGCAATGATGTTGATGAGCATCTGCATCTTGTTTTTCATGCCGTGGGAGTAGTCTTTCAGAAGCTTGTCCCGATCTTCGGCCGCAATGCTCATCATATCAAAGTATTCGTCCAGGGACTTGTTCTCTTTGATGGACGCCCCGTTGATGTCCACAAAGAACTTCAAAAACTCCCGCCCGGTGAGAAATTCAGGCACCGTGGGGGTGGAGAGCACATATCCGATGTCCTCCGACTCCACTTCCCTGCGCGCACCGTCCTCCTCCAGGAAAAAACTGCCGCCATCCGCCTTGATGTCCCGGTTCAGACAGTTGAACAGGGTGGTCTTGCCGGCGCCGTTTCGGCCCAGCAGGCCATATATCTTGCCCTCCTGGAATGTAAAATCAATATCCTTTAAAACCTCTTTCTGCTCAAAATGCTTTGAGAGGTGCTCGATCACAAAGTTCATGGGTTACTCCTCGTCTTTTTCTTTCCTCTACTGGACCCGAAAGCCGGCGGAACTTTTCTGCAGAACATAGTTCATCTTCTCCTCATCGGAGGAAAATCCCAGCCGCTCATACCCATCCTCCTGGTGGAAGGACACAATGTGGTCCGTCCAGTCGATCCACAGTGCTGGCAGCGCTCGCGCGCCTGTGTCGTCATCCATCGCTTTTTCAATCCTTCTTTCTCTGTTTTTACATGGGGACACTGCCCACCAAGGTTTCGATCTGATGCCGGATGTCTTCCTTCTCCGCACCGGTCTGCTCCATCAGGGTATGCAGATGGGCCAGAACGCTGTTGATCCGGTTTCTGGTCTCCCCAATCTGTTCCTGGGACTGGTGGATGCGATCCAGCACCGCCCAGTCGGCAAAGATCCCGTCAAAGAAGTAGTCGGCCATCCGCAAAAATCCATCAATGCTGACCTGAAAATCCGCGTCAATGGTCACATCAGCAAGCTCGGTCTTGAACCGGCGCAACTGGGACTGGAGCTGTTCCACCTGAGCCTGGGCGTCGTCCAGATGGCTATGCTTTGCCATATCGGAGAGCAGGCCGCCGCCAAACAGATCCCAGGTGCCCCAGCCCTCGGCGTTGTCCAGGCTGGCGGCGATCTGGTCGGTGGTGGCCAGGGCCTCCCGACCAGCAGCGCAGGCCTCCTCCAGCTCCCGCTCCTGGCTCTCCAGATAGGCGGCGCGGGTCTCCAGTTTCAAAATCTGTTCCGC
>OHEX01001043.1_pt1 | contig 10896 bp, 11 predicted proteins | sample 1567361 | NCBI WGS metagenome assembly OHEX01 (sample SAMEA3879585, study PRJEB24766) | human gut metagenome | biome: human-associated habitat; feature: feces | place: USA | collected 1985/1987 | reverse complement strand
ATAGATTTTACTGTTTCTGAACATAACAGTGTGTTTATAGTCTTTTTAATTTTATTGGAAAACTATAAATATAAGAATTGCCGTGACAAAAGCAGAAAGGGGTTATGGCAATGAGCAGATTAGAATGGATAAAGAAAATAATTATGATGGTTGTTATTAGAGTTATTCTTGGCGGAAAATTTATGAGTGAATGGAATGCAGCTTTATATGATAATAAACATGATTTTGTCGCAGAATACGGAAAAGGACTTTTAGAGTTTGTGCCTGAGAATAATAATCAAAGTATTCTTGATTTTGGTTGCGGAACTGGAATTCTTACAGTACAATTAAAGAAGTTGGCAGAAGTGGTGATTGGTGTTGACAGTTCGGAAAGCATGATAAAATGGGCGCAACAGCAGTATCCTGACATAAAATTTATAGTTAGTGATGCACTGGCATTACCATTTGTAGAACAGTTTGATGTTGTTTTTTCAAATGCTGTTTTTCATTGGATAACAGACCATAATGCGCTGTTGAATAATATACATAAAGTATTGAAACCAGGCGGATTATTGGTATGCGAATTTGGTGCTAATGGAAATATTGCAACAATCGAGAATGCATTTATGAGAGTGAGCAAGGATTTGAGATATGAATACAGTCCTAAGTTTAATTTTCCAACAAGTGAGTATTTTGCTGCCTTATTAAGAAAGAACGGATTTGTTATTGATAAAATATATGATTATGACAGACCAACGCCATTAAAAGATAATGAAAAAGGTTTAGCGAACTGGATGAAACAGTTTTTTGCCTCTGACTTGGAATTAATGACGGAAAAGATGCAGACAGAAGTTATTAAAAATGTTGAGGATTTAACGAGAAAGTCTCTTTGGAATGGAAGTCAGTGGATTGCTGATTACCGCAGACTAAGGGTGATTGCGCATATATGAATCGGAAATTGTTTATGGAGGATAGGCGTAATGGATATTGATGTTGAACTTGCAGCATATGAGAAAGGATTAGGAAAATTATACGAAAACCTGCCCAAATATGTACACGGAGGTGATGCAAGTGATAAAAGCAGTAATATTTGATATGTATGAAACACTTATAACTCTTTTTGATAGTCCATTGTATTTTGGAACTCAGATGGCGTCAGATGCGGGTATTGCAGAAGAAAGATTCCAAGAAACATGGCGTGCAGAAGAAAAAAATAGAACGACAGGAAAAATCACTTTAGAAGAACTACTGGAAAAGATACTTCGAGAAAATAATTGCTTTTCGGAAGAGAAAATGAATTATATTTTGAAAAAGCGTATTTGGTGTAAAGAAGAGGCTTTTGAGCATCTGCATATTGAAATTATTCCAATGTTAAGAGCATTAAAGAAAGAAGGAATAATGATTGGATTAATTAGTAATTGTTTTTCGGAAGAGTCAATGGTTATAAAGAAAAGTATTTTGTATCCTTTTTTTGATGCTGTATGCTTATCTTTTGATGAAGGAATACAAAAACCAGATCCAGCTATATTTGAAAGATGCATAGAAAGGCTAGGTGTTGAGGCGGATGCCTGTCTATATGTGGGAGATGGTGGAAGCAATGAACTTGAGGCGGCACAAAGGCTTGGAATGCAAGTTGTACAAGCCGTTTGGTATCTTAAGGAAGGAATAAATCAACCCGCACAAAGGAAAACAGATTTTGAGCATATTGAAAAGCCAATGGATATAATAGAGCTGATTAAAAAACAATGTTTAGTATGATGAATGTGATACAAGTTAAAGGAGGGGCACTATATTGATTAGAGAAATACACGAAAATGAATTAAAAGGGTTATTAGAATTATATTTACATTTACATGAAAGTACTGTTCCGGAAATGACAGAGCAATTAAATAGGACATGGTCGACTATTGTTCAGGATAGAAATCATCATATTGTTATAAAAGTTGTGGATAACAAAATAGTATCTTCTTGTGTTTGTGTAATCATACCTAACTTGACAAGAAATGTAAGACCGTATGCTATTATAGAAAATGTTGTTACACATAAAGATTATCGTGGAAAGGGATATGCATCGGAATGTTTAGCATATGCTAAAGAAATAGCTAAAAAGGTAAACTGCTATAAAATGATGTTACTCACAGGTTCGAAAAAGGAATCAACTATGGAGTTTTATAAAAGTGCGGGATATAATTGTTCCGATAAAACAGCCTTTGTACAATGGATAGAATAAATCAGGTGTTTGCCCCTGTTGTTGGGCTTCTTGTATTGTTAATTTAGTTTGTGACTAATTGACTGGATTTTTTAAAATCGCAAATCCCGTCAACCATTTTCCGGACAAAAGTTGACTGTAAAATCATATTTTGCTAAATAGGTCATAAAAATCGAAAAAATAAATGACTGTATTTGTAATTATGCAAATTTAGGTCAACTCAGACCTCGTAGAAGTTGACTTTATTTAGAAAAAAGTATAAACAAGTCAACGCAAGAGAGAAAATTGGGTGACCGTAGAAAGATTTTTCTAGCAATTAAGTCAACCTAACAGTTTTTGTTTTCTAAATTTCTAAAAAACTTGATGTTGATGTCAGTTTATGATATTCTAATAATGAACAATCACTCAGATAAAATAAAGGGGATACATATGAAAAAGACAAAAGAGCAGCATAATGAACGAAAAAAGGAAATCATGGAAAAATGCTTCGAATGTTATGCGGAAAACGGACTGACTGGTACAGGGATTAAAGCACTTGCCGCAGCCTGCAACTGCACCACAGGCAATCTGTATTGTTACTTTAAAAATATAGATGAGCTGATTCTTGAATCAACCGCCTATTGTATGACCAAGGTAGAGGATGATTTTATGGAAAAGGCACCTACCGATCCTAAGGATGTGTTACGGTTTATTGAAGAGGTGCCTTACTGGACAGCGAAGAAGCACGGGAAAAAGTATCGTTTGATGTATCAAGTGTACACACTTCCCAAGTATATTGAGTATGGAAAGAAATTCTTTGAGGGTGTCAATGAGCGGTATACGGAGTATGCGAAGCAGTTAGAGCCAAAGATTGGTATTCCTCATACGGTGATTACGCCATTAATCTTCATATTCGTCCGTGCCTGTGTTCACTATGCTATGTTTGAAGATGAATATTATCTAAAAACCCAGATGGACGTCTTGAAACAGGCTGTTGCCCTGTTTGCGGACAAGTACAGAAGGGAAGGTTTTGATGGAGGTGACGCTTAATGCGGATAACGGTTAAGAAGAAAGAAAAGAAAAATTACAAATCAGTAAAACTCGTGGTATTTGTTTTAGTGTTCATATTGTTGGTCAATACGGTTCCGGTCAAAGTATCGGCAGCAGAAAGTAAGGAAGACGTATATCTTATGTATTATGGTAATCCTGACTATTGTAGATTGAAAGGTGCGAAACTACCGGGGACAAGTTCAGATTTGCTATTGTATTCATGGTATATGGACAGTGATGGACAAGATTGTGCTAAGCTATATTGGTCTGGCAGTTCGGAAGAGTACGCAAACGTCAGTCCTCCTACGGAAATTCAGGATGATAAAACATGGGATATGGACCCATTTCTATTTACGGACACTGATGACACTTTTAATAACAACATGATCATTACATGGACTGATGCAAATAAGAAGTTTGACGGGACTGAGACGAAGGATGAGATTGCAGGTTCTATGAGAATATCGGTTAGGGCTTTAAAGTCATCAACCGTAGTATTTTCGGATAAGATTCTCACAGTTACAAAAGAATCAAGTGATGTCAGTGCTTATAATTCTCATGTAACTAAATTTGGAGACAAAATACTTATTACATGGGTTGTTTGTTCGGATGTAAAAAATGATGACAGCGCATATGGAATCGAGGGACTTTATTATGATCCGGATACGAACAAGTTTTCTTCAGACGATAACAAGACCGATGCCAAGGGAAATCTAATACCGATGGTTTTTGCAGAATCCTGCAATTATATTTCCACTCATACAGTGGCAGAACTCAATGGTTCGGTTGCAGTACTTTATGAAGAGGCTGTGGATGGGACACATGTATCGGATGTGATGTATGATCAGGTAAAACAGAGAGATAAGGTGTCTTTGTATTCTCCGGATGAGTTTAAGAATAACAAAGTTAAACTGGCTGTAAATAATGGAAAAAATGTAGATACAGTCAATCTGCCGGATACATATGGCTCTATTGTTGAGACGGATCTGCCAAAATTAGTTTACTACTGCAATGGAAAGATTAAGGAAATTGGCACCGATTCGGACAGCACATCCGGGTGGAAGATTGAGGAACTCGCAGATGTATCTAAAACAGGAGACGCAAGATATTCGATTCTTTCCAAAGACGGTTCCATGCAGTATATTACGGCGAGAGAGTACAGCCCGTTAAAAATAGATAAGTCAGAGATTACCCTCAATGGTATGAAATATACAAAATCCTCCAATGGAAAATGGATGGATGAGCAAAATAAGGAACAGGATATCAGGCAGGAAGATATTCGCTTGTATTATTACAACAATACAACAGGAAAAGCAGAAATACTGCCGCAAAAACTTTATGGTAAAGATGGCGTGTTTTTTATGGCACAGCCGTCTATATTCATTAATCATTCGGGAATGCTTGATGTTACGTGGTTTTATGCAAATGCAAATGAGAATATGAGTTTTGGACTTTATCATACAACTTATGAACAGCAGTCCGTACAAAAGGCGGATTACACAGCGGTAAATGAAGCAATTGATAAAGTAAATGCACTGAATAAGAATGATTATGAGGATTTTTCTGCTGTGACCGATGCGGTAAATGCTGTTGAGTATGACAAGGATTACACGGAACAGGAAACGGTGGAAGGTCATGCCAAAGCGATAGAAAAAGCCATCAAAGCGTTGAAATTGCGAAGTGCAGATTATACAGCGGTGGATGAAGCACTGGCCAAGGTAAAAGGTCTGGATGCAGATTTATACCGGAACTTTTCGGATGTTACTGTAGCGGTAGATGCCGTTGACCGGGATAAGAACTTTAAGGAGCAGGCAGAGGTAGACGCGATGGCAGCAGCAATAGAAACAGCAATTCAGGCATTGACATATAAAGATGCAGATTACACGACAGTGGATGAGGCCATTGCCAAGGCAAAAACTTTGGATGTGAATTTGTACAAGGACTTTACAGCGGTAAATGTTGCTATAGATGCAGTAGTGCGTGGTAAAAATATTAAGGAGCAGGCAGAGGTGGATGCGATGGCGAAGGCTATTGAGGATGCGGTTGCCGCTCTTGAGTTAAAATCCGCAAATACAAAGACGGAGACAAACAATACAAATCAGGGTGGTGCACAGTCTGAAACAAATAATGCAAGTGCGACGGATGCTCCATCTGTAAGCAACGCTTCCAATCCGGTAAATACACAGTCAGAAGCAAGTGATACCAGCGAAGAGGCTGAAGATACACAGTCAGAAGCAAGTGATACCAGCGAAGAGGCTGAAGATACACTGTCTGAAACCAGTGATGAGAATGAGGAAAAAGGATCGTCAAGAACAGAAGATAAGAGTCCGGAGACTGGTGATGACAGCAATTTGAAACTGTGGATTACATTGTTTTTTCTCAGTGGTAGTGGCATTGTGTGTATGTTGCAGAAGAAGAGAACTACGAAAAATGAAAAAATAAGAATAAACGAGAAAAAAAGAGCATAAGTTAGATATAGTGGCAAAATGCGGAAATATGGAAATGCATAAGGCATTGCATTTCTTTTGATTATTGCATATTATAGAGCCAATGGGTTAGCACTCATCAGATTGGAGTGCTAACAAGATATAAGAAATGGAGGAATCGAACATGAAATTAGTACCTTTAGGTGACAGAGTTGTATTGAAACAGTTAGACGCAGAAGAGACCACCAAATCCGGTATTGTACTGCCGGGGCAGGCACAGGAAAAACCACAGCAGGCAGAGATTATTGCTGTTGGACCGGGTGGTGTTGTAGATGGAAAAGAAGTAAAAATGGAAGTAAAAGTTGGCGATAAAGTGATTTACTCCAAATATGCCGGAACAGATGTAAAATTGGATGGCGAGGAGTATGTAATTGTTCGTCAGAGTGATATTTTGGCAATTGTAGAGTAAAGATTGATTTGATAGGAGGAATTTAATTATGGCTAAGGAAATTAAATTTGGCGTAGAAGCAAGATCTGCATTGGAAGCAGGTGTAAATAAACTGGCAGATACCGTTCGTGTAACACTTGGACCAAAAGGAAGAAATGTTGTTTTGGATAAATCTTTTGGTGCTCCGTTGATTACCAATGACGGTGTAACAATCGCAAAAGAAGTTGAATTAGAGGATGCCTTTGAAAACATGGGTGCCCAGTTAGTAAAAGAAGTAGCAACAAAAACAAATGATGTTGCCGGTGATGGTACAACAACAGCTACCGTTTTGGCGCAGGCTATGATTAATGAAGGAATGAAGAACTTAGCAGCCGGAGCAAATCCGATTATTCTCCGCAAGGGAATGAAAAAGGCAACAGAGACAGCCGTTGATTCCATTCGCAGCATGAGTTCTAAACTTTCCGGTAAAGAGCAGATTGCAAAAGTTGCAGCAATTTCCGCCGGTGATGAGCAGGTTGGTGAAATGGTTGCCGATGCAATGGAAAAAGTAACCGGTGACGGTGTTATTACAATTGAAGAATCCAAGACAATGAAGACAGAACTGGATATGGTAGAAGGTATGCAGTTTGACCGTGGTTATTTGTCTGCTTACATGGCTACAAACATGGATAAGATGGAAGCAGAACTGGATAATCCGTATATCTTGATTACTGATAAAAAGATTTCTAATATTCAGGAAATCCTTCCACTGCTTGAGCAGGTTGTTCAGGCAAGTGCAAGACTTTTGATTATTGCCGAGGATGTAGAGGGAGAAGCTCTCAGCACATTGGTAATCAATAAACTTCGCGGAACCTTTAATGTAGTTGCTGTAAAAGCTCCTGGTTATGGTGACAGAAGAAAAGAAATGCTCAAAGATATTGCAATCCTTACCGGCGGTCAGGTAATTTCCGAGGAACTTGGTTTGGATTTGAAAGAAACAACGATGGATCAGCTTGGTCGTGCAAAATCTGTAAAAGTTCAGAAAGAAAATACTATCATTGTTGATGGTGAAGGTGATAAAGCAGAAATCGAGGCAAGAATTGCACAGATTAAGAATCAGATTGAAGAGACAACATCTGACTTTGACCGTGAAAAACTTCAGGAAAGACTTGCTAAATTAGCAGGCGGTGTTGCCGTTGTACGTGTTGGTGCAGCAACTGAGACAGAAATGCAGGAAGCAAAACTTCGTATGGAAGATGCTTTGGCAGCAACAAGAGCAGCAGTAGAAGAAGGAATTATCGCAGGTGGCGGTTCTGCTTACATTCATGCCAGCAAAGAAGTTGCTAAAATGGCTGCTTCTCTTGAGGGAGACGAAAAGACCGGTGCCAACATTATTTTGAAAGCACTGGAAGCACCACTTCGCCGTATTGCAGAAAATGCAGGTCTGGAAGGTTCTGTTATCATTGATAAAGTTCGTTCGGAGGAGCCTGGATTTGGATTTAACGCATTGACAGAAGAGTATGTAAATATGGTAGAAAATGGTATCCTGGATCCTGCCAAAGTAACAAGAAGTGCTTTGCAGAACGCTACCAGCGTGGCATCTACTTTGTTGACAACTGAGTCTGTTGTTGCTAATATAAAGGAAGATGCTCCGGCTATGCCAGCAGGTGGTGCCGGCGGCATGGGAATGATGTAATTCCCAATAACAAACAGAACAGGAGAATTTCATGGAACAATCAAGAAGCGAACGCAAAAAAGAAAACGACGGGGTCAGTCATTGCTTTAAAAATTATATTGATTATTTTAGTAGTTCTTGTTTTTTTAGCATCGATACTGATTTCGATATCGACAAAAATTAATCTGTTAGTATTAATCGGAGTAGCAGCAATCTTTGGCTTGATTTGGTATTGGCCGAGATTCCGTGTGGAATGGGAATATGTATTCTGCGATGGACAGCTTGACTTTGATATGATACAAGGCGGAGAGCGTCGAAAGAATATTCTTCGAATTGAAATTGAGGATGCGGATGCGATTGCTCCAATTCAGTCCACAAAACTGGATGGGTACAGACACTTGGAAGTTCGTGATTATTCGTCAATGAATGAGAAAGCGAATGTTTACGGAATTGCAACAAGACTTCCGGAAAAAGAAGAGAAAGTAATGATTCTTTTTGAGCCAACGAGCCGTATGGTTGAGTTGATGCAGAAGAAATGTCCGGAAATTGTGTCGCTGTCCTAATAAAAGATGAATAAAATATGAACCAGTGGAAACTTATATGGATATAACCAATAAAGTATACTACTGGTTTGTATTTTTTTGTGTGTGTTTTTATGTGATATATCAATAATACGGCGTTATAAATCAATACATACAAAAAGGAATGTGATAGAATGAAAAAATCGGAAAAGAAAGGACGATTAAAAATGAAAAACAAAAAGTTAAGTACCACAATTACAATTACCATTTCCCTTGTTGCTGCTGTTTGTATACTGGGATTGTTTTTGTTTGCAAATGGAAGTATGACCTCTGTAATGAAGAAAAACAGTATGGATAATATGAAAACTTCTTTAGAGTCTAGGCAGAAGGTAATTGAGGATTATGTGAATAATGCAGAAAATCAGCTGATTTCTTATAGTAAAGGAATCGAAATTGTGAATTTATTAGAACATCCGGACGAACCGGATGTTGTAGAAAAAGCGCAAAAGTATACAGAAAATTATTATAAAGAGTTGTCCGGATGGGAAGGAATTTATGCCGGAGAACCAAATACGCATGTGATTGCTCATAACAATCCGAAAGTAGTTGGTATGACTACAAGAAAAGGGGAGGCGCTGAAACAACTGCAGAATGCGATGAAAGAATCAAACCGGTTGTATAATGCCGGAATTATTGTTTCACCTGCTTCACAGAAATTAACACTTTCTATGTATTGTCCAATTTATAAAGGGGACAAAATGATTGGCTATGTCGGTGGTGGTCCATTTGGCGAACAGCTTCAGAAAAGTTTGGATTCGTTAAAGGTTGAAGGTCTTGCACATGCGTCATTTACGATGATAAACACTAAGACAAAAACATACATATTCAGTCAGGATTCTAAAAAGATTGCAAAAGAAATTAAGGATCCTATGCTTTTGCAGGTGGTTGAAAATGCAGAAAAGAATGGAAACCAGATTCAGGAAATTGAGTACAAAGATGCAGACGGAAATGATTCCGTCGGAGTGTATCGTGCGATTTCTAACCGTGACTGGGCTGTGGTTATGACAGATACGGAAGATGAGATTTTTGGTATAGCAAATACGAACCGTAAAACGCTTGGCTTAATTTGCATTGGATCATTCCTTTTGATTGTAATCCTTACTTTTGTGGTAATCCGATTCTGTCTAAGTCCATTAAAAGTGGCAGAAAGAGCTATTTTGAAATTGAAAGATTTGGATTTAAGTAAAGACAAGAAAATTCAGAAATATGTAAATGGTAAGAGTGAAATTGGTCATATTGCGACGGCAATTGATTCGTTATATGATACGTTTTCTTCCATTATTGATACGCTTAATGGTTGCTCAAGCTCTCTTTTGGGATCAGCTGAGAGGATTACGGAAACTTCGCACGAATTGTATGAGTGTGTCGGAGATAATGCTGCAACGGCAGAACAAGTTGTGGCAGGTGCGACCATGACTAAGGAAGCGGTCGAACAGGTTGGTAAAGAAATCAGCAATATTTCAAAATTAGTTGATGAGGTTGGCGAACAGGTAAAAGCCGGAAGTGAGCGAAGTGAAGAACTGATTCAGGATGTTATGAAGATGAAAGAAGTTGCGAATGAATCTTTGGATGTAAATAGCGAAAAGATGAAATCAAACGAGGAAAGAATCGAGAAGGCAATGAAAGATCTGAAGTCGCTGTCACGAATTAACGAGATGGTAGATCAAATTCTGGAAATAACAAGCCAGACGAATCTTTTGTCTTTGAATGCTTCAATTGAAGCGGCTCGCGCCGGAGAGGCAGGCCGTGGGTTTGCTGTTGTTGCAAGCGAAATTGGTAACCTTGCCCTGAGTTCATCGAAAACGGCTACGGAAATACAGACAATCTGTAAAGACACGAATAAAAATATTGAATATGTACGACAGTGTTTTATGTCAATTTTAGAGTATTGGAAAACAGATGTTACGAACCAGTTTAAGGACTTTATTGAAATGTCAAATAACTATAATACGTCCATTGAGTCCATTGAAAATGTAATTAGCGGAATTCAAAATTCAACGGATTCCTTTGTGAATGGTATGTCAGCAATCTGTCAGCAAATGGATCGTGTGGAACTGGCTACGGATGAAAATGCACAGGGAATGGAACGTATTATCGATAAAATCGGCAAAACATCAAAGAGTGCAGAAACGATTTCCGGTGTCACGAAGGATAATCAGAAAAATGCAGAGGAAATTCGTGATATCGTGAAAAAATTTACAAAATAAAAAATCACGATTAAGGAATGACCAAAATAGTTGACAACCCTGTCAATATTCGATAAAATAATAAAAATACAAATAGAATACAAAAAAGAGAGGAAGAGAAAAGATGGGAACTATTATTGGTGAAGGCATTACATTTGACGACGTATTATTGGTACCCGCATATTCTGAAGTAATACCGAATGAAGTTTGTTTGAAAACTCATTTGACAAAGGACATTGAATTAAATATCCCTATGATGAGTGCAGGGATGGATACGGTAACAGAACACCGCATGGCGATTGCGATGGCGCGTCAGGGCGGTATCGGAATTATTCATAAGAATATGTCCATTGAGGCGCAGGCAGAAGAGGTTGATAAGGTAAA
>OHEX01001042.1_pt1 | contig 10900 bp, 5 predicted proteins | sample 1567361 | NCBI WGS metagenome assembly OHEX01 (sample SAMEA3879585, study PRJEB24766) | human gut metagenome | biome: human-associated habitat; feature: feces | place: USA | collected 1985/1987 | reverse complement strand
CCTACGAGACCTGCCGCCGCACCCTGACGGAGCATATCGACCAGCTCCATGCGCTGGCACAGGCCCTGATGGAGCGCGAGAAGCTGAACGAGAAGGAGTTCAACGCCGTGATGGCAGGCGAGACCCTGCCCCAGCGTGAGGACCCCGACGCAAAGCCCGCCGAGGCTCAGCCCGCTGTCCAGCCTGTGGAACAGGCCGAGACCGCAGAGGCTGCGGAGCCTGCCGAACCTGCTGAGGCAGTGGATGCCGCCCCGCAGGAAGCCCCGGCCCCCGAAACGCCGGATGAAGGCGAAGCCAACCAGTAAACCAAGAGAAAGGGGAGAGTGTTGTGGAGGAAAATTTTGAACCGGTCGCGCGGACACGGGCCAACTATTACACCCCGGGCAGCCCGGTGCAGTTCGTCTGCGTGGAGCTGCTCAAGGGCGAAGTCAGCGGCGAACACGCGGTCTGTCTGACCTTTAAGAACATTTCCCGCGTGACCCTGACGGCACTGGAGATCCACTTCAAGTGCAAGGGCGTGGACGGCGTCATCCTCTGTGAGGACGAGTTCGAGTACCGTGACCTTACCGCAAAGCCCGGCGAGAGCTTCGGCATGGACGATGCCGTCTTTGTCACCCAGAAGGCCATCACCAGCGTGGACGTCACCCTGCGCAATGTCTACAGCGGCAGGAAGGTCGTCCACCTCGAGAGCATCAAGCGGGTGCGCCTGCCGGCCCCCCGCCGCCTGAGCGTCGAGATGCAGAAGGCCCTCGAAGCCCGGATGAACCGCACCGGCATGAAGTTCATGCCCCAGGTCTTCGAGAACGGCTGGTACTGCGCCTGCGGTGCCTTCCACCCGAAGGAAGAGGACACCGTCTACTGCTCCGAGTGCGGCAGTGACCGCATCCTTTTGCAGAACGCGCTGAATACCCTGCTGCAGCCGGAAGCCCCGGTGCGCCAGCCGGAGACGGAGCCGCAGCCTGCGGCCCAGCCGATGCGCCCGGCTGCGCCTGCTGAGGAGCCTACCCGCATCGTGGGTGCAGCGCAGGAGGAAGCCACCCGTATCATCCCGCCCCGGGCGGCGGAGCCTGCGCCCGGCTATGCGCCTGCCGCTGAGATGGAGGCGACCCGCGTGGTGTCCCGCGCCCCGGAGCAGGAGGCGACCCGCGTTCTGCCCCGCCAGCCGGAGCCGGTGCGCCCGGCCAAGTCCTTTGCGCCGGACGAAGAGGTGGAGAAGTACGGCACCCGTGTGGTACCCTCGACTCCCGCCGCCGCGCCGTCCCGCCTGCAGGCAAAGCCGCTGGACGAGGAGGACGACTGCGAAGAGGAAGACCCCCGTGACAGCATCGCTGAGACGCTCATCCGCTGGGTGCCGCCCATCACCGCCATCGTGTGTGCGGGCATCGCCCTGTGCGGCTTCGTGTATTCTCAGTTCATGATGTAAAATAGGATGTACGGCGGAGGAGGCAGAGGCTTCCTCCGCTGTTTTGCTTACGAAAAGGCTCTCCCTTTGGGAGAGCTGGCGCGGAGCGCCTGAGAGGGCAAGCGTGTGACAAAAGAGACGGAATACAGCGATAGTCAAAAGCCTTTATCAGAGCGATGTTATCGCTGTGTTCAGACATCTCCGTCAGCGTCCTTGCCCTCTCCGTCACCTTCGGTGACACCTCTCCCAAGGGGAGAGGCTTTTGTGACATGCTAACTCACCATTTATAATACCATAAAAATATGTTAGAATAAATACAAAAACCACCGAAAGGAAGGAAAACATCATGGAGATCGAGCGCAAGTGGATGGTAAACGGCTGGCCGGAGGGGCTGCCGCTGAAAGAGGAGTTTGCCATGCGGCAGGGCTACATCAGCGTGCGGCCCACCGTCCGCATCCGGGAAGAGGCCCTGACGGGCGGCAAGACCCACTACGTCCTCTGCTTCAAGTCGGGCAGCGGGCTGGCGAGGGAAGAGATCGAGCGGGACATCGACCCTGCGCTTTTCAATGACCTCGAGACGAAGATCATCGGCAGGCCCCTCATCCCGAAGCTCCGCCGCAGCTACCTGCTGCCGGACGGTGCAGTGCTGGAAGTGAATCATGTGGACGAGGGCCAGCCGACGGAGTTCTGGTACGCCGAGGTGGAGTACCCCACGGTAGAGGCAGCCCGCAGCTGGCAGCCTGCCGCCGTGGGCCTCGCGGACTACCTGAACGACGAAGTCACCGACCAGCCCGGCCAGAGCATGGGGGACTATTGGGAGCAGACCCGGGGCTGAACCGACGAAAGTTGTGGAAAAACCTTGAAGATTATGATATGATGGTCGTATCACTCATACTGCGGCCCCGGACGGGCCGGGAAAGAAGGAAACAACTACGAAACGACCCAAATTCACGCTGTCTGTGCAGTACAATTCGCCGGTCATCCTGACATTTTTCCTCCTCTCACTGGGGGTGCTGTTTCTGGGCCAGTACACCGGCGGCTGGACGACCACCCATCTGTTCAGCGTCTACCGTTCCTCGCTGAAAGACCCGCTGTTTTACATCCGGCTCTTCGGCCATGTGCTGGGCCACGGCAGCTGGGACCATTTCCTGAACAATATGCTGCTTCTCCTCGTCGTCGGCCCGCCGATGGAAGAAAAGTATGGCAGCCTGCCCCTGCTCAAAGGCATCCTGCTCACGGCCCTCATCTCGGGCATTCTGCAGTGTGCGTTGTTCCCCCGCACGGCGCTGCTGGGCGCGTCGGGCATCGTCTTCATGCTCATCATGCTGGCATCCCTGTCCGGCTTCTCGGGCGGCATCCCCGTCACCATGCTGCTGGTGGCGGCGCTCTATCTGGGCCAGCAGATCTATGACATCATCTTTGTGAGGGACAACGTGGCCAACTTCATGCACATCGTCGGCGGCGTCTGTGGCACAGTGTTCGGCTACGTCAATGCGGGGCCGCGCAGGAAACGGAAACACTAGCCCTCTCAGGCGCGATGACTGAGAGGGCGGCTAAGAACAAGCAAATTTTATCATTCGCGCGGTTTTGTCGCTTGCTTTTTGATGGGCAGCGCTCTATTATATCATTTGTACAAATATTTCCCTTCGAATTTTCACAAAATCACCAAATGTAGTTTATCGGACGGAGGTTGTTTATGAGACGACTGTGCAGCCCATCCCCGGGGATGAAACTGCAAAAAAATCACGACAAAGGAGGACGGACGCTTTGAACGAACACGAAAAACCACAGATAGACTTCATGCACAAGCTTGCGCGCCAGATCGTGGAACGCCGCAACCTTGTGTTCCTGTTTGTCATTCTGGCTGCCATCTTCACGGTGTTCTCGGTGCGGTGGGTCAAGGTCGAGACCGACATGACCACCTACCTGCCCAAGACCTCGGAGACCCGCATGGGCCTCGACATCATGGACGAGCAGTTCACGACCTACGGCTCTGCCGACGTCATGGTGGCCAACATCACGCCCGCTGAGGCCGATGAGCTTTCCGACCGGCTCACCGAGCTCAAGGGCGTCCAGATGCTGGACTACGACGACACCACCGACCATTATAATAAGGACGCAGTGTCGGCCCTTTACTCCATCACCTTCGACTACCCCGAGGACGATGACCAGTGCCTCGAGGCCCTTGACCGGGTGAAGGAATACCTCGCCGACTACGACATCTACGTCTCCACCTCGCTGGGCAACACCCAGCAGGAGACCATTGATGCCGAGGTACGGGTCATCATGGTGTACGTTGCCGTCATCATCGTCATCGTCCTGCTCCTGACGTCCCAGACCTACGCCGAGGTACCCGTCCTCATCCTCACCTTCGTGGTGGGCATGATCCTGAACATGGGTACAAACTTCATGCTTGGCACCATCTCCTTCGTGTCCAACTCGGTCACGAACATCCTGCAGCTGGCGCTGTCGCTGGACTACGCCATCATCTTCTGCAACCACTTCAAGGAAGAACACCAGACCATGCCCCTGAAGGAGGCCGTCATCGAGTCCCTGAGCAAGAGCATCCCCGAGATCAGCTCCAGCTCCCTGACCACCGTCGGCGGCCTTGTGGCTATGCTGTTCATGCAGTTCCGCATCGGCTCCGATATGGCCATCTGCCTTATCAAGTCCATCCTCTTTGCGATGCTCTCGGTGTTCGTGGTCATGCCCGGTCTGCTGATGCTCTTCGGACCCTACATGGATAAGACCAGGCACAGGAACTTCGTGCCGGAGATCCCCTTCGTGGGCCGCTTTGCATGGCGCACCCGCAAGGTCATCCCTGTCATCTTCCTGGTGGTCATCCTCATCGGTTACCACTTCTCGAACCTTTGTCCCTACGCCTACGGCTACGATGTCATCAAGGTGCCGAAGATGAACGAATCCCTCATCGCGGACCAGATGATCGAAGAAAACTTCACCAAGTCGAACCTCGTGGCACTCGTCTACCCCAAGAACGACGATTACAGCATCGAGAAAAAGATGCTGGAGGAGCTGGAAAGCTATGATGAGATAGACTCCACCAAGGGTCTGTCCAACATCGAGGCCCAGGACGGCTATATGCTGGAAGACAAGCTCACCGCCCGCCAGTTCTCCGAGATGGCCGACCTGGACTACGAGGCCGCCCAGATGATCTACACCGCCTACGCCATCGAGAACGAGGAGTACGGCCAGATCATCGGCAACTTCGCATCCTATAAAGTGCCGCTGGTGGATATGTTCCTCTACGTCTGCGACGAGGCCGACACCGGCATCGTCTCCCTCTCTCAGGAAGACCTGGACGACCTCCACGACGCCCGCGAACAGATGGAGAGCGCACTGGCCCAGCTGCAGGGCGACGACTACAACCGCGTCCTCATCTACCTGAGCCCCTCTCTGGAACCCGGCCAGACTACTTATGAGTTCACCGACACCATCCGCTCCATCGCCCGGAAGTATTACCCGGACGGCGAGCTCTACATGGCCGGTGACGCCACCAACGAGTACGATTTCCAGAAGTCCTTCGCCATCGATAATGTCGTCGTCAACGTCGTGTCCATCTTTATCGTCCTGCTGGTGCTGCTGTTCACCTTCCAGTCCGTCGGTATGCCCATCCTGCTCATCGTGGTCATCCAGGGCGCTATCTGGATCAACTTCTCGTTCCCGTATTTCATGGGGACCAACCTCTACTTCATGGGCTACCTCATCGTCAGCTCCATCCAGATGGGCGCGAACATCGACTACGCCATCGTCATCGCTACCCGTTTCAACGAGCTGAAGGATAAGATGGAGCACAAGCAGGCCATGATCGAGACCATCAACTTCGCGTTCCCGACCATCCTGACTTCCGGCACCATCATGACCGTGTCCGGCCTCCTCATCGGCCGGATGACTTCCGACGCCTGCATCGTGGGCATCGGCCAGTGTCTGGGCCGAGGCACCATCATCTCCATCCTCCTCGTCCTCTTCGTCCTGCCTCAGATCCTGCTCATCGGCACCCGCATCGTGGACCGTACCTCTTTTGCCGTGCCGAAGCTGGTGGCCCGCAGCAGCGGCAATGGCCGTATGCGGGTCAACGGCATCGTGCAGGGCGAGATCCACGGCTCTGTGGCCGGTACGATGAACGCCATCGTGGACGGCGACGTCCAGCTGACCGTCATCTCGGGCAACGTCTCTCAGGAACTGGACGACAATAAACAACAGGAGGTGCAGAATGAAGACCAGTAACCATCTGCTGCGCCGCCTGACGGCTGCGCTTCTGGCCGCTGTGCTGGCGCTGAGCATCGCACTGCCGGTGTTCGCGTCCGACGACGGCGATACCATTTACATCAACAGCGTCTCGGACCTGCTCTCGCTGGCCAGGAGCTGTGCCTACGACCAGTGGTCGGTGGGCAAGACGGTTATTTTACAGAAAGACCTCTCCCTCGAGGGGATGCTGTGGGAGCCCATCCCGTCCTTCAGCGGACAGTTCAAGGGCAATGGCCATACCATCTCGGACCTGACCATTACGGGCCAGTATTCCCCGGCGGGCCTCTTCGGCATCGTGGAGGAACAGGGCTCCATCGAGTCCCTGAGCGTCCGCGGCGTCGTGTCTGTCTCTGACTCTGCCGACACCACCACCGGCGGCATCGTAGGCATCAACCACGGTACCCTCATCAACTGCCAGTTCACCGGCGTCGTCACCGGCGACAGCGAGGTGGGCGGCATCGTGGGCCGCACCGACGGCCTCGTGTCCGGCTGTGTCAACCAGGGCCATATTCTGGGCCGCAAGGACGTGGGCGGCATTGCCGGTCAGGCGGAACCCTATCGCGAACTCGACCTCTCTAAGGACACCATCAAGCGTCTCCGTTCGGAGCTGGAGGTTCTGCGCGGCCTTGTCGATGACACCACCGGCGTCGTCGAGAACTCCACCACCAGCATCTCCAACTCCTTCAGCGCCATGACCAGCCAGATGGACACCGCCATTGCAGCGGCCCGTCAGCTGGACGATCAGGCCAGCGACTACGGCGACGAGGTGGCCGACGAGATCGACCGCGCCTCCACTCTGCTGGCTGATACCCTCACCAAACTCGAACCCGTCATGGACACCGGCGAGGACGCCATGACCAAGCTGACCGACGCCACTGGAAACCTCAAGTGGGCCATGCGCGAGATGGCCGCTGAGATGCTGATGGCATCCAGAGCCCTGGCCAAGACCAGCGACGGTCTGGACAAGGTGAGCGACGCGGCCGAGGATGGCCGTGACGGGATGTCGGCTATCTCTGAGGGTATCAAACAGCTGTTGGAGTCTGTCGATACCGGCGATGACAGCGCTGCCTCGCAGGCGATCTCCACCATCCTGACCGGCTACGACTCCCTGTCCTCGGACAAGAAGTCCGACAAGAACCTCAAGACCGGCATTGAGCTGCTGAAGGTGGCCAACTCCGTGGCCAGCGTCTTCACGCTGGGCAGCGGCATGGCCCCGGCAATGAAGGCCGTCACCGCAGGCATGGGCCTGCTGCGCACGGCGTCCCTCCTGTCCAACGACAGTGACATTGCCCGTGCTACTTCCCAAATCGCAAGTGCCATCGGCACCATCTCTACCATTGCCACCCAGATGGGCGGCATCGTGGGCAGCGCTGCCAAGTCCGTCTCGGCCTCCGACCACCCCGAGCTGGCTGCGGCTCTGACCAAAGCCTCTGACGCGCTGGACGACATGGGCGGCATCACCGACGGCATCATGGACAACATCAAGGACTGGGTCGGCAATAACGGCGGCGGCAGCATCAAGGATGGTCTCGACCAGCTGAGCGATGCTTCCGACAAACTGAGCGACGCCATGGATGACCTGAGCGACTCCCTCGACCTGCTCAAGACCGACGCCGCCCTCACCAGCGCAACGCTGGCGCATACCTCTGTGGCTCTGGGCCAGATGCAGGACGGCCTCGGCGGCCTGACCGATATGATGGGCCAGACCCGCGACATTCTCCACTGGCTCAACCAGCAGGACCCCATCAAGGTGCCTCGTCCCTCGGCAGAGCTGACCAATACCAAGGACTCCCTCTTTGATGCTGTCAGCGCCCTGACCGACAAGATGGACGACATCAACAGCACCATGCGCACCGCCAGCAACCAGCTGACCGACAAGATGCGCGCCGTGACCGCACAGGTCAGCGTCGTGTCCAACCTGATGCTGGATGCTGTGGAAGAGATCAGCGACCCGGGCAGCAAGACCATCTACGAGGATGAGTCGGAAGACCTCATCGCTTCCCAGTCCGACGGCAAGATCGAGAACAGCATCAACCGCGGCACCATCGACGCCGACATGAACGTGGGCGGCATCGCCGGTACCATGGGCGTCGAGAACCTGCTGGACCCCGAGGAGGACAACAAGGACGAGGGTACTTCGCTGCTGCGCACCTCCTATACCGTCAGCGCCGTCCTCATCGGCAACATCAACGAGGGCAGCATCACCGCCAAGAAGGACATGGTCGGCGGCATCGTCGGTCAGGAGGAGCTGGGCCTTGTGACGGCCTGCGAGTCCTACGGCGACGTCACCGGCGTCAATCAGGTGGGCGGCGTTGCCGGTGCGGCCAGCGCCAAGCTCCGCAGCAACTGGGCAAAATGCGCCCTCAGCGGTGAAAAGTACATCGGCGGCATCGTCGGTCAGGGTACCGACAGCGACCTCACCGACGGCAGCCTCATTGCCATCAACAACCGCGCCATCGTCTCTGTGCTGGAAGGCCAGCAGTACGTGGGTGCTGTCTCCGGCGGACAGGACGGCGACTTCTATGGCAACCTCTTCGTCTCCGACGACCTGCAGGGCATCGACCGCCTGAGCCGCGTCGGTCAGGCAGAGCCGGTCACTTATGAGACCCTGCTGGCTCAGGAGAATGTGCCGGACTCTTTCCGCAAGCTGACCCTGACCTTCAAGGCCGACGGCCACATCATCAAGAAGATCAGCTTTGACTACGGTGCGTCCTTCACGCTGGACGACTACCCCGAGATCCCCCAGAAGAATGGATACTACGCCGAGTGGAGCACACCCGTCCTCGATCAGCTCCACACCGACACCGTGGTCAATGTGGAGTACACGCCCTACATCCCGTCTCTGAGCAGCAGCGTCACCCGTGAGAACGGACGCCCCGTCTTCTTCGTGGACGGCTTCTTCGGCGGTTCCAACGCCGTGCAGGTCACTCAGCAGGACATTACAGCCGATGTCCACGGTGTGACAGAGCAATGGCTGCTGGAGTTCACCGATGACGGCAATGAGACTCACCAGATCCGTTATCTGACCCCCGGCAAGGCCAAGGGCAAGGTCTACGTCAAGCAGGCCGACGGCAGCTGGCATAAGGTGGAGACGGGCAGCTTCGGCAGCTACACCACCTTCACCACCACCGGCACCGAGGTCGAAGTGGCTTTCGTCCCCGCAAAGCTCCCCGTCTGGGCCTTCTGCGCCGGCGGCGCAGCCCTGCTGGTGCTGCTCCTGCTGCTGGCAAAGCGCATCAAGTCGAAGCGCGGCCCCAAGGGCGAAAAGCCCCGCAGGGAGAAGAAGGGCAAACAGCCTGAGACGGTGGACACCCCTGCCGATGAGCTGGATACCCCCATCTCTGAGACGGATATGCAGTAAGTTATAAGAAAAGCAGGAGCTCCATCCGAATGGATGGGGCTCCTGCTTTTTGCAATGCTGAAAGGCTCTCCCTTTGGGAGAGCTGGCGCGAAGCGCCTGAGAGGGCAAGGATGCCACAGAGAAACAAAAAAACAGCGATGGCATCGCTCTGACAAAAGCCAATGCTCATCGCTGTGTAGATAACTCTTGATAAACGGGCTTGCCCTCTCCGCCGTCTCCTTCACATCGTTCAGGAACGCCTCTATCTTATCAATCTGGTTCTCCGCCACGGCGCGGCCCGTCTCGTAGACCCGGCGCAGCTGGGCGGGGTCGCGCTCCATAGCGCCGATCTCCAGCGGGATGGGCGGGCGGATGACATAGTCTTTGCCGGAGGCCTCCTGCATGGCGATGTAGGAGAGGGCCTCGTTGTATCGCTCGTGACGGTCGGCCACCGCTGCCACGAAGGCCGGATAGCGCAGATACCGCGCACGGATGGCGGGCAGCAGGGGGTTTTTCTTTTTCACGAAGCCCTTGGGCTGGGTCAGGATGATGAGATTCCGCTTGTAACCCAGGCTCTCGAAGAAGCGGACGGGGATGGAGTCGGCCACGCCGCCGTCCAGCAGGGAGTAGTGGCCGATCCTGACGGCCTTCGCCGCCAGCGGCATGGACGCCGAAGCCTCCATCCAGCGCACGTCCTCGGCATCGCCGCTGCGGCACTTGTGGTAGATCGGGTCGCCGGTGTGCAGGTCGGTGCAGACGACAAAGAAGTCCATGGGCGAAGCGCGGAAGGCCTCTTCATCGAAGGGGTCCAGCTTTTCCGGCACCTCGTGGTAGCAGAAATCCTCGCTGTAGAGGTTGCCGGTGCGCAGCAGATTGCGGAAGCTGGCGTAGCGCTTGTCGTTGCAATATTCGGTGTTGTAGCGGATGACGCGGCCGATCTGGTGCGACTTGAAGTTGCAGCCGAACACCGCGCCCGCCGACACGCCGATGGTGCCGTCGGTGGTGAGGCCGTGCTCCATCAGAACATCCAGAACGCCTGCGGTGAACATCCCCCGCATGGCACCGCCCTCTAATACTAACCCTGTCTTCATATACTGACTCCTTTTCCCGGTGCGGCCCTCGTCGGCCGCAGCAAGCCGTTTCCGGTTGCTACCAGTATACTCGATTTTGCGCAGAAAACAAGAGACAACTGCACAAATCGCCCGCCCTGAGACACAGACTGTACCGCAAAAGTCGTACTTATAATCGAAAGGGCTGAAAAAACCGGAGAGAACGAGTCAAATTTGGGCAGAAAAAGCCTTGCCAACCGGGAGAGTATCCGGTATACTGATATGAAATATTGACCGTTTTGTGACAGGGAAATTGGGAGGAAGAGACGAACTATGAAAATGCTGGAAGACCGCATCCGCAAAGACGGCATCGTCCGTGAGGGCAACGTGCTCAAGGTGGACAGCTTCATCAACCATCAGATGGACATTCCGCTGTTCCGCGAGATGGCAAAGGAGTGGAAGCGCCTGTTCGACGGCAAGCCCATCAACAAGGTGCTCACCATCGAGGCCAGCGGCATCGGCATCGCGGCTGTGGTAGCCAGCGAGTTCAACGTGCCGGTGGTGTTCGCCAAAAAGTCCATGAGCATCAACCTGGACTACGACAACTACGAGACGAAGATCCAGTCCTTCACCCACAAGAAGATCTATAATGTCATCGTCTCCAAGAAGTTCCTCACCCCCGAGGACCACGTCCTCATCATCGACGACTTCCTGGCCAACGGCTGCGCCCTGCTGGGTCTGCTGGAGCTGACCGAGAAGGCTGGTGCCACCGTCGAGGGCATCGGCATCGCCGTCGAGAAGGGCTTCCAGCAGGGCGGCGACCTCATCCGCAGCAAGGGCATC
>OHEX01001033.1_pt1 | contig 10966 bp, 9 predicted proteins | sample 1567361 | NCBI WGS metagenome assembly OHEX01 (sample SAMEA3879585, study PRJEB24766) | human gut metagenome | biome: human-associated habitat; feature: feces | place: USA | collected 1985/1987 | reverse complement strand
ATAAGCCGGGCGGGTTATCCCCGGCGGGCGTCTGCAAGCGTGGCGAGCACGGCTTTCTGGGCATGCACCCTGTTTTCCGCTTCCCGGAAGATAACGGGAGCAAAATGTTCCAGCACGTCTTCCGTGATTTCCTTGCCGCGGTAGGCGGGCAGGCAGTGGAAAACGGAGTGGTCGGAGGCGGCATGTTCCAGCAGCTCCCTGTTCACCTGGTAGGGATAGAAGTGTTTTTCCTTGGACAGTCCTTCCGATTCCTGGCCCATGGAAAGCCAGACGTCCGTGTTGATGACGGAAGCTCCCTTGACGGCTTCCACGGGATCCGTGGTGAAGATGACGTTCTCGCAGTCCAGATGCCTGCGGAAGTCTTCCAGGGGAAGGTAATTGGTAGGGGCTCCGATGGCGAGCGTAAAGCCCAGCCTCTTGGCCGCCCACATCCAGGAGCGGGACATGTTGTTGTCCCCGTCCCCCACGAAGGCGATTTTCATATCCTTCCAAGAACCGGGGCCGTAGATTTCCTCAATGGTAAGCAGGTCCGCCAGAATCTGGCAGGGGTGCTCCTCGTCCGTCAGGGCATTGATGGTGGGAATGCCGGAAAAGCTGGCGAATTCCTCCACTTCCTGCTGTCCGTAAGTCCGGATGGCGGCGCCGTGGATCATACGTCCCAGCACGCGGGCCGTATCCTTGATGGGCTCTCCACGCCCGAGCTGGATGTCATGGACGGAAAGGAACATGGGACGGCCCCCCAGTTCACTGATGCCCACTTCAAAGGAAACGCGGGTGCGGGTGGAGGATTTGGAAAAGATGAGCGCCCAGGTCTGCCCCTTCAGGGGAAGGCGTTCGTGATGGCCGCGTTCCGCCTTAAGCCGGTGGCCCAGGGCGAGCAGGTCCCGGATTTCGTCTCCGGTAAGCTGTTCGATGGAAAGGAGGTTGTTCATGGTTTTTGAAAGGGAATAAAAACGGGAAAGCCGCACCATACTCCCTGTTTTCTTAAAAGAAAAGGGAATAATGCGGCTTTCCAGGGAGGGATGGAGATGCCTTTACAGCCTGGCCGCCGCCTGGTCCGGCCACGGTACGGGAGCGCCTTCACGGGCTCCGGCGGGATTATTCTTTTTGTAGGTGGGCATTTGGGCCTTGCGCTCCTTGAGCAGGGCGGTCATGGTCCTGGCCATGGCCTTAACGCGTTCCGGCTGCTGTTCCGCCAGGTTGTGCTCCTCGCTGATGTCCTCCTTGAGGTTGAAGAGTTCGAACTTCTGGTCAGGGTGCCAGTAGATAAGCTTCCAGTCCCCCTGGCGCATGGCCGTGCTGGGGGAATAACGGGAGTTGTTTCCGTTCCCTTCCCCCCATACGTTGGGCGTGTGGAAGAGCAGGGGGCGGTTGGGATTCATGCTGCCGCCTTTCAGCAGGGCAACAAAGCTTTTGCCGTCCACAACCTGAGGCGCCTGAATTTTTTTTGCTCCCGCTATTTCCAGAATGGTGGGGAAAAAGTCTTCAATGATGACGGGAGTTGCGCAGACGCTTTCCGCCTTTGTGACCCCGGGCCAGTAGACGATCATCGGTTCCCGGATGCCGCCTTCCCGGTTGGAACCCTTGCCGAAACTAAGCGGGTAATTGGATTCCTTGTTGCCCATGCGTCCGCTGATGGCAAGGCCCCCGTTGTCTGCCATGAAGATGATGACGGTATTTTTATCCAGATTGTTTTTTTTCAGGTATTCCCGGATGTCGCCCAGGCTCTTGTCCATCCCCTGGATCAGGGCGGAATAGCGTTTTTCGTTGTCGGACCATTTATGGCCGTCATTGGGGTTGGAGTACTCTTCCGCAAATCTCTTGTCATAGCCGCGCATGTCAAAGGGGGCATGGATGGCGTAATGGGACATGTATAGGTAGAAAGGCTTGTCCGCCTCCCTGGGGTTTTTCCGAATGGCGTCCAGGCGTTTCAGCGCCTCTTGCGTCAGGGCTTCCGTCAGGAATGTGTCGTTTTCATAGTAATTATTTTCATCCAGTCCGCGGACATGGAAATTCCCCGTGCCGTATTTCCGGGAACCCCGGTAGTCCGCCGGGCCGCCTATTTCCGTGCCGGCGATATTGTAGTCAAAGCCGAAGAGCCTGGGATTGGCTCCGGGCGTATTTTTGGAGCCGAAATGGGCTTTCCCGCAGTGGATGGTGGTATAACCCTGTTTTTTGAGCAGGGCGGGCAGCCCAAGCACCTGGGTGAAGGGTTTTTCCATCCTGTACTGGATTTTTTCTTCCGTCAGGGGAAGATGGGTGGTTCCGGACGCCCTGGTTCCTGTCGGCTGGATGCCGTTGACGCTCCAGTCTGCGGGAGCCTTGAGCGCTTGATGGCCTGCGTCCGTGGTTTGGTCACGCAGGAGCGTCCAGTTCGTGACGCGGTGGCGGGCGGAGTTCATGCCGGACATGAGGCTGCACCGGCTGGGGGAACAGATAGGCTGCGCGTAGGCATTCGTGAATACCATGCCCTGTTTGCCCAGAGCCTCCATGTTGGGCGTGCGGTAGCGCTTGTTCAGGAAAGTAGGTTTGGGAGTGCCGTCCTCTTCCCGCCAAAAGGGCAGGGATGTATCCTGCCAGCCCATGTCGTCCACCAGAAAGAGGATGATGTTGGGGCGTTTCGGTTCTGCCGCGCGGGATGATTTTACGGAAGCTGCGGAAGCGGAGCAGGCGCTTCCCAGCAGGAACGGGATGAGAAAGGCTGCGATGCGGGAAATGTTCATTACTAAAAATGACCGGTACTTATAATAACGCATGAGACGGACGTTTCTGTCAAGGATTCGTATTCCCGCGGCAGTTTGTTCGGGAACGTCCTGTTTTTCCGGTGCGGCGTGTACCGGGATGGAAGAGCCTTATTCAAACAGGGCCGGATAGGATTTCCGGGCCAGGGCCGTGCTCAAGTCCACGATAGCCCTGCTGTTGGGGGCCTGGAGCGCCTTTTGGGCCATGTCCCGGCACTGGCCGTAGTCCAGATTGCGGATGGCATACCGGATGATGGGGACAAGGTGGACGCCCACGGACATGCAGGCCGATCAGCAGGGGAAGCAGGGTAATGTCCCCCGCCATTTCCCCACAGATGGCCGTGGGAATGTTTTCCCGTTCTCCGGCGGTGATCGTCATATCCATGATGCGTATCACGGCAGGATGCGTGGGGCGGAACATGTTGGCGACGCGGTTGTTGACCCGGTCCACGGCAATAGTGTACTGGGTGAGGTCATTCGTGCCTATGGAGAAGAAATCCACCTCGCGCGCCAGCACGTCCGTCATGATGGCGGCGCTGGGCACTTCAATCATGATGCCCACTTTCAAGTCCCGCGCATAGGGGATGTTCTTCCTTTCCAGTTCTTCCCGGCATTCCTGGAGGATGTGCTTGGCTGTGACCACTTCCGTATAGCCGGAGACCATGGGGAACATGATGCCGCAGCCGGGCGTGTCCGCGCAGGCACGTAGAATGGCCCGAAGCTGCTGCTTGAACAGCTCCGGGCGGCTGAGGGAGACGCGGATGCCTCGCCAGCCAAGGAAGGGGTTCGGTTCCGGAGTGCGGAGCTGTTCGCACGGCAGCTTGTCGCCGCCGGAGTCCAGGGTGCGGAAGATGACGCCGTGGGGGGAGCAACCTTCCGCCAGCTTTCTGTAGTAGCGCGTTTGTTCTTCTTCATCCGGCATGCCGGATGGGTTGCTCAGCAGAAAGAATTCCGTGCGGAACAGGCCTACCCCTTCCGCTCCCACCTCCTTGATGCCGGAATATTCATGGGGGAACTCCACGTTGACGGACAGGCGGATGTTGCGTCCGTCCCTGGTGATGGTGGGCAGGTCGCGCAGCGCTTCCAGCGCCTTGTAGGCCTTTTCCTTTTCCACTTGGAGGCGGTGGTAGTATTCCTCCGTTTCTTTCGTGGGTTTCAGGATGAGCACGCCCTTGTAGCCGTCCAGAATGGCGGGTGAGTGGCTTTCCACTCTCAGAAGGGCCTGGTCAAGCCCCACGACGGCGGGGATGCCCATGGAGCGGGCGAGAATGGCTGTGTGGGAAACGGAAGAGCCTATTTCCGTGGCAAAGCCGTGAATCAGGCTGGCATCCATGGCGGCCGTGTCGGAAGGAGTCAGGTCGTAGGCCACCAGAACCTGGTCTTTTTCCGTTTCTTCCTCGTCTTCAGGAGGTTCTGTGCTGCGGAGGTTGTTGATGACCCGCTGCATGACATCCTCCATGTCCGCCGTTTTGGCGCGCAGGTAGGGGTCGTCCACACGGCGCAGAACTTCCATGTAGTTCTGCATGACCACATAAAAGATGTGCTCCACGTTCTGGAGGCGCTTGAGCAGTTCCGTCTGAACCTGCTGGAGGATAATTTTGTCCTGAAGGAGAAGGATGTGGGCGTCGAAGATGGAGGCATCTTTCTCTCCGGATATCTGGATCATGCGTTCCCGCAGCGTCCTGATCTGGTCCGCAGTGGTTTGCAGCGCCCGGTGGAAGCGCACCAGCTCAGCATCCACTTCTTCCGGGGAAATATCGTACGCTACGGGTTCCTTGGAACCGCTGATTTGAATTTTAATTTTGCCCAGGGCAATGCCGGGGGAAACGGGAATGCCCTGAAGCCAGGTTTCTTCCGTTGAAATGGGTTCCTGAATCATCTGCGGGCTTAATGGCCCGGTCTCATATGGCCGTGAGCCGGAGTGTTCAATCTTCTTCAAACTTGCGGGAAATCAGGTCTTCCAGCGCATTCAGCGCTTCCTGTTCGTCCTTCCCTTCCGCCGTGATGGTGATCTTGGAGCCGTGGCCTACCGCCAGCATCATCAAACCCAGAATGCTCTTGCCGTCAACTTCCTCGCCATCCTTCTCCACGACAATGTCTGCATCAAATTTGCTGGCCAGTTTGACGAATTGAGCAGCCGGACGTGCGTGAATGCCGAGTTTATTGATGATGGTGAGTTCCTTGGTGACCATGGAATTTGAAGTAAGGGGTGATAACGGTTGCTACAACGGTAAGTACACTAATTAAAGTTTTTTTCCAAGAGTTTTTTGTCAGTCCTAGTTTTCGGAGGATTGGAAGTTTGACATGAGGCGGCGGTTGAACTCCCCGGCCATGTCGATGCCCATGTCCTTAAGATGATAGTCCATGGCGGCTACTTCCACCAGCCTGGCAATATCCCTGCCGGGAGCCACGGAAAGCTGAACATGGAGCACTTTTTCCCCCAGGACGTCCAGCCCCTCCCTCTCCAGACCAAGTCTGTCCAGCTCTTCCTGGTCCTTGGCGGGAATGAGGGTGACGATGAGATCCAGACGCTTGTTGTGGCGGATGGATTTCAGGCCGAAAAGGGTGGTGATGTTGACGATGCCCAGGCCGCGCACTTCCATAAAGCCGCGGCTCATTTCCGGGGCGCTGGCCACCAGTTCTCCGCCCACGTTGCGTACATACACCATGTCGTCCGCTACGAGGGCCGCGCCGCGTTCAATCAGGCCCAGGGCCGTTTCACTCTTCCCCACGCCGCTCTTGCCGCGGATGAGGACGCCCACTCCGCGCACGTCCACCATGCAGCCGTGCAGGGTGACGCTTTCCGCGAATTCGTTTTCCAGAATGATGGTGGCGGAGTTGACGAATTTCATGGTCACCAGGCTCGTGCGGAAGACGCAGACGCCGGCTTCATCCGCCAGCTCCACGATTTCCCGGGGGGGAATTTTGTCACGGGAGAAGACGATGCCCGGCACCTCGCACCGGAACATGCGCTGAATGCGAGATTTGCGCATGCCTTCCGGCAGTTTTTGAAGATAGGCCAGCTCCGCGGAGCCGAAAACCTGGATACGTTTGTTGGCAAAGTAGGAGTAGAAGCCGGCGATCGCCAGCCCGGGGCGGTTGAGGGCGGGTTCGCAGATGTGGCGGCTGAGGCCGGCGGGGCTGTTGATAAGTTCCAGTTGAAGGGCTTCCTTGTACTTGCCGTAAAATTTGGACAGAGTGACGAAATCCACTTTCTTCACTTTGGATTTGCTGAACATAATCCTATATAAAGGAACAAAACACACGCGAGAGCAATCAAATATTGTTCCCGGCGCCATGTGCGGGCTCCATTTTTTGAAAAAAGGCCCGTTCCGGCATGGAATGCCACACTTTACCGGTTGATTTGAAGCCCCAGGCATGGTCTGATGAAGGCATGAACAGACTGGATCAATTAGCCACCTTGTTGAGATTTCCAAGCATTTCCGCACAGAAGGAACACGCCCGGGACGTGAGTGATTGCGCGGACTGGCTGGTAGATAAATTGTCCGGCATGGGATTGGAAGCAAAGGCCTGTAAAACGCCTCTCCATCCCATTGTGCTGGCCCGCAGCCCGCGGGAGGAAGGGAAACCCACCGTGTTGATTTACGGCCATTACGACGTGCAGCCCGTAGATCCTGTGGAATTATGGGAATCCGACCCGTTTGAACCGGAAGTGAGGGACGGGAAGATTTACGCCCGCGGCGCTACGGACAACAAGGGGCAGCTGTTCGCCCATATTCTGGGCGTGGAGGAATTGCTCCGCCAGAACGGAGGCCACCTTCCCGTAAATGTGATTTTCCTTCTGGAAGGGGAGGAAGAAGTGGGCAGCGGCAGTCTTTCCCAGTTTATCAAGGAGCACAGGGAAGAGCTGGCCTGCGACGTTATTGTAGTTTCCGATACCGGCATGGCCGCTCCGGACACCCCTACGTTTTCCTACGGGCTGCGCGGCCTGGCCGGGGCGGAAATTATCGTCAAAGGCCCTTCCGCGGATCTTCATTCTGGCGTGTTCGGAGGAGCGGTGGCCAATCCCATCGCCGCTCTTGCGGAAATAATCGCCTCCTTCCATGATGAAGAGGGGCGTGTGGCCGTGAGAGGGTTTTACGACGGCGTGGAACCTATCGCCACATGGGAACGCAGTATGTGGGCCACGGTGCCCGGCATGAGCAATGAGGAACTGGCTCAGCTGACGGGCGTGGAAACCGTGGTGACGGAGGCCGGTTTCACCGGAGCGGAATGTATTTTTGCCCGCCCGACGCTGGAAATCAACGGTATCGGAGGAGGTTACCAGGGTGAGGGAAGCAAGACGATTATCCCCAGCCATGCCTTTGCCAAAATTTCATGCCGCCTGGTGCCGGGACAGCAGCCTGAAAGGATTGAAACCCTGCTGGAAGAACATGTAAAGAAACATTCCCCCAAGGGCGTCACGGTGGAATTCAGGCGGGGCCATGGCGGGAATGCTTACGTGTGCGATCCGAATTCCGAGTTCGGTCTTGCCGCCCAGCAGGCGCTGGAAGAGGCTTTTGGCCACAAACCCGTGCTGGTAAGGGAAGGAGGCAGCATCCCGATCATTGAGGAAATGAAGCGCGTGCTGGGAGCGGATGCCCTGATGCTGGGCATGTGCCTTCCGGATGCCCGCATCCATTCCCCCAATGAAAACTTTCCCGTGGATTTGTTCTCCAAGGGCATTGACATGAGCCAGATTCTTCTGCGCCGCCTGGGGCAGATCAAGCATTGACCTTTTTTATGGACCAGCCTGTAGCCGCTGAAATAGTCAACCTGCACAAGACCTTTAAAACAGGTCTTGGCAAACCCGTGGTGCATGCCGTGCGGGGGATAGACATGAATATCCGGCAAGGGGAGGTATATGGCCTCATTGGCCCGAACGGCTCCGGCAAGTCCACCCTGATGAAGGCCCTGCTGGGGCTGGTGAGGCCTACGGAAGGTTCCTGTTCCATTTTCGGCAGGTCCAGCCTGGCTCCGGACAGCAAGGAGGAAGTGGGCTTTCTTCCGGAAAACCCCTACTTTTACAAATTCCTGACGGGGGCGGAAACTGTTTCCTTTTACGGCAGACTGTGCGGCCTGAGCGGAAAATCCCTGAAAGCGAAAGTCAGGGAGCTGCTGGAGCTGGTGGGATTGGCTGATGCGGCGGACAGGCGGCTGGGCGGCTATTCCAAGGGGATGCTCCAGCGCATCGGCATGGCGCAGGCCCTGGTTCAGTCCCCCCGCCTGCTGGTTCTGGACGAACCGACCGCCGGTGTGGATCCTCTGGGGTCGAGGGATATCCGGAACATTATCGAAAACCTGAAAGGGCGGGGGATGACCGTATTCCTGTGTTCCCACCTGCTGGAACAGGTGCAGGAGGTTTGCGACCGGGTGGGCGTCATTTTTAAAGGGCTGCTCATTGCGGAAGGGTCTGTGAATGAGCTGACGCGGGATTCCGACAAGCAGGAAATACTTCTGGAACATGCTTCCCCGGAATTGATGGAACGGCTGAAGGAGATGGTGAAGGAAGACGGCCGTGCCGTTTGGCTGGAGGATGGGCATCCGCGCAACTCCCTGGAAAGCGTATTTCTAAAAAGTTTGTTGGAATGGAAGGAAAAGCATCCCAATCCGGAATCGTAAGCGGTCCGGCGGCTGCCAAACGGGAAGTGCGCCGCATGATACGTGAAAGGGTGGGCGGATTGGATGCCGCCGCCCGGGAGGCTGCCTTTTCCACCCGGAACCGGCGCATCGGTGTCATCGGCACTGCGGCCACCATCCGTTCCCGCAGCTATGAGGCGCTCCTGCGCAGGCTGGTACCCGGTGTGGAGATCACCGCCCGTCCCTGCCCGCTCTTTGTGCCGCTGGTGGAAGCGGGCTATGTGGATCACAGCGCCCCGGACAAGCAGGAGATCACCAAGCTGGTCATTGCCCAGTACCTGACGGAGATCCGGGATGCAGGGGTGGACACCCTGATCCTGGGCTGCACCCACTACCCCCTGATCAAGACCATGATCGGTGAGTTCATGGGCCGGAATGTGGTGCTGGTGGACCCGGCCAAGACTGCCGCCCACCATCTGGAACGCATCCTGAGCGAGCGGGGGCTCAAGGCCGACCACCCCGCCGGGCAGGCCCATTTCTATGTCAGTGACGCGCCGGACGGGTTCGTGCAGACAGCCGACCTGTTCCTGGGCGAGTACAAAGGCGGCGAGGTGGAGCAGATTGCCATTGACAAATATTAAAGTGAAGGAACACAAAACTGTGAGCACTGCACACAACGAAGATTACCGCATCCTGATCCGGAGCGTCTCGGAGCAGTTCGAGCACACGGAGCCCCTCCCCGCTGAGGAGACAGACAAGATCGAGCTGATGACCTATGGCAGCTTCCTGAAAAAAGCCGGTTCCTATTATATTAGCTATAAGGAGACGGAGACCATCGGCTTTGCAGGCTGCACCACCACCATCAAGATCGCCGAGGACGGCAGCCGGGTGGCCCTGCTCCGCTTTGGCAAGGTCAACACCCAGCTGGTCATCCAGCGGGATTACCGGAACATCTGCTACTACGAGACCGAGGTCGGCCCCATTACGCTGGGTGTGACCGGCGACGGCATCGCGTGCGACCTCTCGGAGCCTGCGGGCGGCACGGCAAAATTCAGCTATCTGCTGGATGCCGACGACCCCACGGCGCTCATCAATCGGACAACGCTTGAGATCCAGGTCGAGAAGGTAAAGTAAGAGAACAATGGATAGGCTTCTCTTTCAACACAACCTCTCCGTCAATGCGTATGCGAAACTGAGAGGTTGTACAAAGACGAGACCTGCCCAAAACAATTATCCTAATGAAAGGGACATTTTAATGACAGACTTTGAAAAGACCTATCAGAACTACAACCCCCGGGCAGCGGCACTGGCTGAGGCCCGCGCTCTGCTGACTGAGGCCGCCAAGGCCGCCATGGCCGACGGTACTCTGGCCGAGGCCGAGCTGCCCGCTTTTATCGTGGAGATCCCTGCCGACACCAAGAACGGTGACATCGCTTCCAATCTGGCCATGGCCGGTGCCCGCACCTGGCGCAAGGCCCCCAAGATGATCGCCGATGCCCTTCTGGCTCACCTGCCTTCCATCGAGTACAGCGTGTTTGCCAAGGTGGAAGTGGCCGGCCCCGGCTTCATCAACCTGTTCCTCGCCCCCTCCTTCTGGGCCAGCGTGGTGCTGGGTGCCTGCTCCAACAAGGAGTATGGCCGCACCGACCACGGCAAGGGTGCCAAGTACAACGTGGAATTCGTTTCTGCCAACCCCACCGGCCCCATGCATATGGGCAACGCCCGCGGCGGCGCTCTGGGCGACTGCCTGGCCGCTGTGCTGGACTGGTCCGGCTATGATGTGACCCGCGAGTTCTACATCAACGATGCAGGCAACCAGATCCAGAAGTTCGGCAAGAGCCTGGCCGTCCGCTATCTGCAGCAGTTCTGCGGCGAGGAAGCCTATCCCCTGCCCAAGGAGTGCTATCAGGGCGGCGACATCAAGGTGCTGGCCGGTGAGTTTGCCGAGATCAACGGCGACAAGTACGTTGCAGCCTGCTCTGGGCTGGACGAAGAGGCCCTCTTTGCCAGCGAAGCCTTTGAGACCCTGAAGAACGCCCTGGTGGATTACGCCCTGCCCAAGAACATTGCCGCCCTCAAGCGCGACCTGGGCAAGTACCGCATCGATTACGATGTCTGGTTCCACGAGAGCACCCTGCACGAATCCGGCGCTGTCCTGGATGTTGTGAACAAACTGCTGGAGCTGGGAGCCTGCTACAAAGCCGAGGACGGTGCCATCATGTACCGCAGCGCCCAGTATGCTGCCAAGTACGGCACCGTGAACAAGAAAAAGACCGAGGACGGCACCGAGGAGGAAGCCAAGGACGAAGTCCTCGTCCGTGCAAACGGCATCCCCACCTATTTCGCCGCCGACATTGCCTACCACTACAACAAGCTGGCCACCCGCGGCTTTGCCAAGGCCATTGATGTCTGGGGTGCCGACCACCACGGCCACGTTGCCCGCATGAAGGGTGCCATGGATGCCATCGGCCTGAACGGCAACGATCTGGATGTTGTGCTGATGCAGATGGTCAACCTGATGCGTGACGGTCAGCCTGTCCGGATGTCCAAGCGCACCGGCAACGCCATCACCCTGACCGACCTGCTGGAGGAGGTGCCCATCGACAGCGCACGCTTCCTGTTCAACATGCACGATGCAGGCAGCG